>Ga0302325_10006816_pt1 | contig 25563 bp, 20 predicted proteins | sample Palsa_T0_2_FD_201948 | JGI IMG/M metagenome (GOLD analysis project Ga0302325, IMG submission 201948) | Peat permafrost microbial communities from Stordalen Mire near Abisko, Sweden - Palsa_T0_2 | ecosystem: Environmental > Terrestrial > Soil > Palsa > Peat permafrost | place: Sweden: Abisko... | reverse complement strand
TCTCGTAACCTCGGAGTGCGATACTATGTCGCGAGAAGTTCAAAGGCAGGACAATCATCGTGACTAACTTCTTTGCGTTGACACTCATTTTCGCAGGACTGCTGATCGCTGCCTTCGCCGTTCCTTCATCTCCATCGAACGGCCTGCTGCTCGTTGCTAATAAAGGGGAGCAGACTCTCGGTCTGATTGATCCAACTGCGGGACGTCAGATTGCCACCATCGCCGAGGGAGGCGTGACGGGACACGAGGTCGCCGCATCTCCCGATGGCAAGCGGGCGTTCGTGCCGATCTACGGCAACTCTGGGGTCGGCATGCCCGGCACGGACGGGAGCACACTGGCGGTGATCGACCTCAGTGAACGCCGCGGAATCCGCACCATCGACTTTGGACACGGCGTTCGCCCTCATTGCGCCGTCTTTGGGCCCAAGGATGGTCTGCTCTATGTGACGACGGAGCTAGACAAATCTGTAACCATCATCGACCCGCAGTCTTTAAAGATTGTCGGGAGCGTTCAGACCGGGCAGGCCGAATCCCATATGCTGGCAATCAGTTCAGATGGGCGCAAGGGCTACACCGCCAACGTGGGACCGGGGACGGTCTCGGTGCTCGATCTTGTAGGGCGAAAAACACTCAAGGTGATCGCCGTTGCGGAACACGTGCAACGCATCTCGATCACGCCTGACGACCGTTGGGTGTTCACCTCTGACACCGAGAAGCCCCGACTGGCGGTAATCGATACCGCTACGAATAAAGTTGATCGCTGGATTGCACTGCCCAGTACGGGATACGGAACTGCGTCGACGTCGGATGGAGAATGGCTGCTGGTGGCGATGCCTGCCGCGAACGCCGTGGCGGTCGTCAATCTCGCGACGTTGCAGGTCGTCAAGACGATCAGTGTGCCCCCGGCTCCTCAAGAAGTGGTGATCCGACCGGACGGTCAATTCGCTTATGTTTCCTGCGACCAGAGCCATCAGGTGGCGGAAATTCAGATCAACAACTGGAGTGTGAAGCTGATCGACGCCGGGCGCGGGGCAGATGGTCTGGCATGGGCTAAGTGACTGCGTGATTTCGTCTGTATCTCGGGGCCTCTCCGTGCGGCCGAGGAAGTCCAAATCCCATCCCAGTGATGCCGAGAAGTGCTCGAGTACCGACGAGAACCTTCACCCAAGACGAGCCGCAGACAGACGCCGGGCTTGACCGCCTCGGAGACTTCCCCAAGGGTTGCAAGGGTTGCAAGGGTGCAAAGCCGCTGAAACCTCGAGGCGCTCGACGGAATTCGAGCAGTCGCGTCGAAATAAGAGGAACCATTACATGACCAAGGGTGAAATCGCCTACTTGCTTCTGCGCCTCACTCTGGGCGCGAACATTTTCCTCCACGGGTTTTCCCGGCTGATCGGTGACCCCGCTGCCTTTGCCGCATACATGGACAAGCAGATGCACAACGCCCCCTTGCCGGGATTCCTAGTACACTTCGTCGGCGTCGTCTTGCCATGGTGCGAAGGAACTGTGGGTCTGTTGATGATCCTTGGGCTGTGGACATCGGTCGCCCTGATCGCAGGCAGTCTGCTGATGCTCGTGTTACAGATCGGCACTTGCTTGGCTCAAAATTGGGACATCGCCGGAGCGCAACTCATCTACGTGCTGCTGTACTTTGTCCTGCTGACGTACTGCGAGAGGAATCGCTGGTCGCTGGATCGGTGGTGGGAAGCACGACGACAATAAGAAGGGCGTCCCTGATTCCGCCGATCCCAAGAAAGGGCGGAACCAGCCGTGCCGTGCGGTTTCCGACAAGAAGCACAAGCGGTGCTGCAGCGGAATCCACAGTCCGTTTACAGTCCATTAAGTGTGCCTTATGCTGTCTAAGCGGCTAAACAGAGCGTCAAGTTCCCTGCAAGTTGTTGAGGATTTTTTGGCTTTTCAAATCCCCCTCGCGCACCAATTTTTTCAATCACTTAGAAGCGTCCCACAATCCGCTACAGTCTATTGAAACTTCCTGCTCACTCCTTATATCCGCGACTCGTCGAATGCCGTCTCACGAACCGTTCAAGCCTCCTTGCCGACACAGTGGTCTCGTGCTCGAAGTATATTATTGCTTCGACTGCGAGGACGCTATGAACTGGACGCGATTTGCCGCTGTCATCGCTTGCGTGTTCTTGGCTTGCGGCTTTGCCGCGACGCCATTGGCGCTAGCTCCACAATTGGGGACATCAGCTAAGACAACTCCCCTTATCCTCGAAGAGAACGAAGGAGAGCGGCGGGCCGTGAGAGGGTGGCCCGGACACCCTGATCCGAGAGAGAGCTTCATTTTGAAAGTTGACCCCAAGAATGGCGGTTCCTCGCGTCTCGTCTTTATGACAGCAAACCTCGCGCCCGGAGGTGAAATCGTCACCCACAAGCACCCCGGAGCCGACGAAATTCTCTTTCTAGAGACGGGAACGGCGCGGGTGCAGTTAGGAGATTCAGTGAGGGAAGCGCACGCTGGCGCCACCGTGTTCATCCCTGCCGGAACATGGGTTTCTGTTTCCAACATTGGGAAAGAGCCCATAAAGGGCGTGACAGTCTTTTCCTCGCCCGGCTTCGAGGATTACATGCGCGACGTATCCGTTCGGGAAGGAGAGAAAAACGTGCCGCTGTCGGAAGCTGAAGACGCCGAGATTGCCAAGAGGCATTCCCATGCCGTGATTTACAAAGAACCGTAGATAGTCGGAATTATGCGAACTGAGGTATTTTTCAGCAGCCAAGTTCAATTCGATGATCCTGCCCGAATGAGCTACACTCACGCTCATGTCGGTCGCCCAAATTGCTGCCGGGAAAGTTAGCCTTCCTGCGAAGAATCATGGCGGGCTCACTGGAAACGTCTTCCATCCAGTTCCCATGTGGAATGAAAACCGTCGCTCCCCTCCCTGCGTCGTATTGCTCTAGAATCGCTTTACTCCGCATTGCTGTCATTGACTCTTGCGATGGCGGAGAGCAGACTTACGCTCAAAAACAGCGCGAGGTATCCTGTGAGGCTGAGTGTCGTTGAAATAGCGGCCGCGATGCTGCTTACGGTTTGCATGTCGCCGGCACAATCAACTCAAGTTGGGTCGACGCCTGCTCCGGAAACCGGCGCAAAGCCGCTCATGCTGGAGAAAACTGAGGGGGAGCGGCGTTTGTGGCGTCCCGAGCCCGGCGAGGTTGACCCGGGAGGATTCATCATCAAAGCCAGTCCGAAAAATAATGGCTCTCAGCATTTGGTATTGTTCACTGGCGCGATGGCCCCAGGAGACGCAATACCAACGCACAAACACCTGGTACAGGATGAAATCCTGCTGATCGAGAAGGGGACCATTCACGCGCATCTGGGGGAACAGGAACGTGATCTGCATGCGGGAGGGATGATCTTCATTCCGGCGAATACGTGGGTCAGTGCGAAGAACACCGGCACCGAGACCGAGAGCGATGTGGCCATATTTTCAGCACCCGGCTTCGAAGATCACTTGCGGTGCGAATCGGTGCCGGTGAACGAAAAACCGACAACCATTTCCCAGGCAGAAGAGAATGTGTGCGATCGCCTGGGGCAAGTTGTTTACCAAGGCCGAGGAGAAAAAGACCCTGATTCCCGTACGGCGCCCGAGGCTGGCGCAAAGCCACTCCTGCTGGAGGAAAATGAGGGCGAGCAGCGGACGTGGCGGCCCGAGCCCGGCGGGGCCGCCGCCCCGGGAGGATTCATCAAGGTCAGCCCGAAAAATAATGGGTCTCGGCATCTCGTGCTGATGACCGGGGAGATGGCTCCGGGAGATGCAATACCAACGCACAAACACCTGGGGCAGGATGAAGTCCTGCTGATCGAGAAGGGGACCGTTCACGTGCATCTGGGGGAACAGGAACGTGATCTACACGCGGGTGGGATGATCTTCATTCCGGCGAATACTTGGGTCAGTGTGAAGAACACAGGCACCGAGACCGAGAGCGGCGTGGCCATATTTTCAGCACCCGGGTTTGAGGACCATATACGGTGTGAGACGGTGCTCGCCAACGAGAAACCCACACCCATTTCCCGAGCAGAAGAGAAGGAATGTGATCGCCTGGGGCATGTTGTCTACAAGGACCGCGGAGAAGAAGATCCCAAGAGGTGAAGCCCAGGCAACTCTCGCAGGGTGTCGTTGATCGCGTGCCCGTCATGCCTCGAAGCAGCGATCAGTGGCGTTGGTTTCGTCCACTCGATCCTCTATCGTCGCGGGATCCGCGATGGTGGGTTCCCGAAGCAGATCTGGGAGAGTTGGTCGCAGAGTGGGTTTGCGGACTGAGCTCGCTTTTGATCTGCTGGCGCAGCCAGCGATTCGCGGAGTCATTCTCCACGCTCTCATGCCAGTACATCTGTGCCTCGAGTTGAGCTGTTTTCAAGGGAAACGGATAGACACGGTTACCCAGTCCAGCGTTCAGGATCTGCGCGTGCCCCAGGGATAAGGTCAGCAGAAGATTGGTATCGCTGACCACTCGGCAGGCAGCAAAATTATGCTGGCAGCGCAGAACAATCTTCCTGCGGAAGCCGAGCCGACTCAGTTCTACGTCGATCAGACTGGGGCCGTACCGGCGCGAGGAAACTAGCACGTGGGACTGTGCGATGTAGGTGTCGAGATCGAGGGTCCCGGAGATTCCGGGATGCCCAGTACGAGCCATCACCACGAACGGCTCCACGAGCAGCCGTTTCTGATGAATGGGTTCACTGGTCGTCATCGGGACGTCGATGGCGAGATCGAGGGAGCCGCTCGCGAGTTCCGCTTCCAGGTCTCTACGCTTGACGCGTGAGGTGGTAATCGACATCTCTGGCGCCTCGCGTTCTAGGCGCCGCAGCAAGCTGGGGATGGCCAGGGACTCAATGTACTCCCACAGCGAGATGTGGAAATTGCGGCGAGTATGGGCGGGATCAAACTTGTGACTTTCGCGAAGGTTTACCTCCAGGATCTGGAGTGCTTGCCGCACCTGGTCGATCATGTTGCGGGTGAAGGGAGTGGGAATCATATGCGCGCCCCGGCGTACGAACAGGGGATCCTTCAAGAGATCGCGCAAGCGCTTTAAGGCATGGCTGATGGCGGGCTGGGTGAGGTTCAACTGATGGCCGGCGCGGGTGATGTTCCCTTCGCGATAAATGGCTTCCAGTACGACGAAGAGGTTGAGATCGACCTGGCTCAAATGCACGAAATATATATTACTGGATTCGTAAGATTCATTTGATGAATCTTGCAGGAATCGCTAGGCTGTGTAGCTTGTTGGGGACAGAACTTCCACTATGGATTTTGCAATCCCACCCCGCGCCCAGGACTATCTCCAGAGGCTTGCGGCTTTCATGCAGGAACATGTGTTGCCTGGAGAGGCCAAATACTGCAGCGAAGTCCAGAATGTCGCGGACTGGCGCTCCTGGAAGCAGCCGTCGATCATGGAAGAACTCAAAGCCAAAGCCAGGGCCGCAGGTCTGTGGAATCTGTTTCTGTCCGAAAAGCAGTACGGCGCGGGACTGAACAATGTGGAATATGCCCCGATGGCCGAAATGATGGGGCGGTGTTTCATTGCGCCCGAGGTTTTCAACTGCAACCCTCCCGACACCGGGAATATGGAGGTTCTGGTTCGATACGGCTCCGAGGAGCAGAAACAACTTTGGCTGAAGGCGCTTCTGGCCGGCGAAATTCGGTCCGCTTTCTGTATGACCGAGCCGGGCATAGCATCTTCGGACGCAACCAACATGCAGGCTACAGCCGTCATTGAGGGCGATCAGGTGGTATTGAACGGTCGCAAGTGGTGGAGTTCGGGCGTGGGGCATCCTCACTGCCGCTTGCTGATCTTCATGGGGCTGACGAACCGCGGAGCGGATAAATATCAACGGCACTCGATGGTTCTGGTGCCGCTGCCAACGCCAGGAGTTGAGATCGTGCGCATGATACCGGTGTTTGGCGCTTATGAAGCTCCCTTTGGCCACGGAGAGGTGAGTTTCTGCAATGTGCGCGTGCAGGTGAAGAACATCATCGCCGGGCCCGGACGTGGGTTTGAGATTGCGCAGGGCCGCCTCGGGCCGGGGCGCATTCATCACTGCATGCGAACCCTGGGGGCAGCGGAACGTGCGCTGGAGCTCCTTTGCCGGCGATCGTTGGCGCGAGTGGCCTTCGGCCGCCCGTTGGCGGATTTGGGAGGAAATGCGGATGTGATCGCCAACGCGCGCATCCTGATCGAGCAGGCGCGCCTGCTCACTCTCAAGGCAGCCTGGATGATCGACCAACTGGGCGCCAAGGGAGCAAAGAGCGAAATCTCGCAAATCAAGGTGGTCGTGCCCAATATTGCCCTGGCGATTATTGATCAGGCGATCCAAATGCACGGAGCGGCAGGGGTGTCGGAAGATTTCCCGCTGGCGGAGATGTTCGCTTTGATACGAACGTTGCGCATCGCCGATGGCCCCGACGAAGTGCATCGCGCCCTGATCGCCAAGCTGGAGTTGAACAAATACAAGGCGAGGAATTCCGAAGCCGCCTGAAGCCGAGAGCGCAAGCGGAGGGCGAGTCTGGAATAACCGCCGTTCCCGATCCAAAGGCCATGGGTCGATGGCACCGTGGCGGGGCTCCTGCTTCGCACTCTCCAAGTTTAGGGATATCGCTTGCAGGCCCACTTGCTCCGCGGATCACTTCCCCTTAAAGACCGGCGCGCGTTTCTCCAGGAAGTGGGCCACGCCCTCTTTGAAATCCTCGCTGCGCAAACTTGCCACCATTTCCTCCACGGCAAGATCGAAAGACTCAGCTAGGGTCTGGAACATGGCCCCATACACCTGGCGCTTGATCACTCGCAAGGAGCGCGGACTGACCCGCGATGCGAGATCGACAGCATATTCGTGGACCTTGTCGAGAAAGTTTTCCTGAGCGAAGACCTGATTCACCAGCCCCAGGCGCAAGGCTTCAGCGGCGTTGATCTGCCGGGCGGAAAATAGCAGGTCAAGAGCGTTGGGAAGCCCGACGATACGCGGCAGCATCCAGGCCATGCCGTACTCGGCAATCAGCCCGCGCTGGGCGAACGTGGTCGAGAAGCGGGCGGCGTCGGAAGCCAAGCGCACATCGCAATAGAGCGCAATCACCAGACCAAGGCCGACTGCCGGGCCGTTGATGGCGGCCAGAATCGGCTTCTCGATTCCGAGGAAATAAGAATATTTCCTCTGGAAATCGGGCGGAACTCCCTGGCGTTCGAGGGAGGGGCCGCGCAATTGCGAGAGGGCGTCGCGCTCCCCGCCCGGCAAGCCCTGGGCGGCGACGGAGCTCAACAGCGACATGTCGGCGCCAGCGCAAAAACCGCGTCCCGCGCCGGTCAGCACAATGATGCCGACGTGGTCATCGCGCTCGGCCTCCTCGAGGCTGGTGCGCACTTCCTTTTCCATGGTGGCGGTCCAGGCGTTGAGCTTGTCTGGACGGTTCAACGTGATAGTAGCGACTCGATCCGCAACCCCGTAGCTTGTTTCCTCGGTCGGCATGGGCATTCACCTGGACTCGTGGCAGTATAGATTTCAAGGACAAGCACTGTACCATGTCTGGCGCTCGCCCCTTCCAACTTCCGCGCCCATCCGGGATGGGGACCGCAAACGGGCGCGTGATCGACGCGAGAAGGCGCCCGCCTCAGAACGAGAGGCGCAGGCCGAGTTGGATCTGGCGTTTCGGAAACGCGGAAGTGAAGGCCAGCGGCGTGCTGGGCGTAGCCGCCCCGCCACCCGCATTGAACGGTCGAATCCCATGCACGTTGAACGTCGTGAACCCTGGAGTCAGCCCAAAAAGAGGGCTTACTTCGTTGTTAACGCTGGCAAAGTTCGTCCGGTTTGCGAGGTTGAATCCTTCCGCCGTGAACTGCAGGTTCGCCTTCTCGCCTAGTTTGTGCCGCCAGCTCAACCGCATGTCGAAGTCGACGTAATTGGGGCCCAGACCCGTGTCGCGCAGGGCTCCGATGGGACGTTCATTGGTGGTGTGATTGTCGCCGTTGACCTCTCCTCCAGCCAGCAGATTGAAAGGATGTCCGCTGTGGTAGGAGAAAATCGGAGCGAGCTGGAAACCCGACAAGAAACGCTGTTTTGAGGGGCTGTCGAAAACTCCCGCGATCACCACTTTGTGCCGCTCATCAAACTCGGAAAGCGCACGATCTAAGTTAAGGTTCGTCGGATCCTGCGGCCCGTAGTCGGAGTTGAAATCCGTGGAGGTGTCAAAGCCTTTACTGTAGGTGTAATTCCCGAACAAGGTGAAGTGTTCGCGGAAGCGCTTTTTGACTTCTACGATCCCGCCCTCATAAAGAGCGTAGGCCTCAGAGCTATATTGGTTGTTCTGCACAACTAAAGGATTCACAAAGCATTCGGTGGCCGAAATGGTTGGGTTATCACAGGGCAGGCCGCCAGGCTCAGTGCCGCCCAGCGGGTCGGCTCCAGCGGCCGTCGTATTCCAGTTGCGATAGGACACCGGCTGGCCGTTGGCCAGAGTGAGCGTAGTGAACGGCGCCGGCAGCAGATTGGTATCGATTGCGACCGGGATTCTCTGCGTGTGAGAATAGATACCGCTGAGAGCAATCGACAATCCAGGTCCGATCTCACGCTCAATTCCAAACGAAGCCTGTTGCGCGATTGGAGGGCGGTAGCCCGGCTGGTTCACGAAAACCACCTGCAAGGGACCGACGGGACCGCTATTGGTAACTTCGATGCCCAACGGGGCTACGGCAGCCGGCGTGATACAGGCGGCATTCCCCGTGGTCGGAGTGGTGCACTGAATCAATCCCTGCCCAAACAGTGTCGTGAAAACAGTGTTTGCACCTGCTAAACCTAAAGTCGGAATCCCGCCGAGTGGATCTACATAAATAGAAATTTCCCGGTTGCAAGGGCTGGCGCCGGTACCGGGGATTAGCGTGATCGGGCCTTGGTTAAATCCGCAGATCGAGGTCAGGTTAGCGACCTGGCCAGCTCCGGGCTCGTTCTCGACCGCAGACTTATTGCGGTTCACAACCCCCAAGCTCAAGTCGACGTCGGGGATCTGGGAGTCCACGGGTCCGAAGAAGATTCCGTAGCCGCCCCGGATTACAGTCTTATGATCCTTGAAGGGATCCCACGCGAAGGAAACCCGGGGGGCAAAATCCTTCTTATATGTTGTCAAAGGGGCGAATTGTGAGTCCAGTTCGTAGCGGAGACCGTAGTCCAGAGTAAAGTTTGGTGTTATCTTCCAGGAGTCCTGCGCGTAGAGCCCTGTCAGCGGCCGGGAATAGTAGGGGTAGGTCGGATTTCCGAAACCCTGCTGGTAAACCTGAGGCAGCCCGAATGATGCCGATTGCAACGGGTTGATCGTGGTGGTTGCCAGCTGTGGGCTGATCAAAAATCCGGGGAGCGAACCAAACACAAAGCGACCCGGGAAAAAAGTGTGCGATTCGGTGTGATTGCCGCGGAGCACCTCGTCAGCGCCGAACTTAAAAGTGTGATGGCCGCGGATCAGGGTGAAATTGTCCGCGAATTCGTAGCGGCGCAGGATGGTGATGTTGGGTATGAAAATGTTCGTTCCCAAATTATTGATGAAGCTTGGAATCTGCAGCCCTACCTCTCCTGGCTCATTCGGAATCACGTTAAAGCTTTCGTAATCCCACTGCAACCGGGCCTCGTTCTGCGTTGTCGGACTGAACTGGCGGTACCAGGCGGCTTGCAGATTATTGTCATAGGTGTGAGTCGAACTTCCCGCCGAAAAAGCGGTCAGAGACTGCACATCCGGCGACTCCTCCAGATCGTGCCCATACCGGTAGGTCACAGAAATCTCGTTGCTCGCATTAAAGCGGTGATCCAAGCGGACCGACGCCAGGTATTCCCGCGAGTCGTAAGGAAAGACTCCACCCTCGGTTTCAAACTGGTTTATAAGGAAGCTATTCAACGCGGCCTGCCCCTTCGTTACGAATCCACCGGGAGTTGGGTTCACCGTCAGGATGCTCTGGAGAGCAAAACCACATTCGCCCGGCGGCAGGGGTAAGCTCGGCAAGCAAGGCACCGGTGCCGGTGAGGGGTTCGCCTCCAGCCCGGCAATAATGGTATCCTGCGCCGCCGTCGGACGAAAAACATCGGTGTTAATCAACAGAGGAACTGCGTTCTGCGCATCCTGCCGCAAGCCTTCGAAAGAAACAAATAGAAACGTTTTATCCTTCTGAATCGGAAAACCCAGGGTTCCTCCGAATTGTTGGCGGCTCAAAGTATCCTTAATCGGCGCACCCAGAGTGTCGGGGTTGGCAGGATTGAAGGTCTGGCTGGCCTGCAACGCCTGGCTGAACGTAAACGGATTTTGGGCGTCCATGGCATCGTTGCGGAAAAAACCGTAAAGGCCGCCATGCACATTGTTGGTGCCCGACTTGGTCACAATATTGATCGACGCACCAGTGGCTGCCCCCAGCTCTGCCGCGTAGTTGCTGCGATTGATTTGGAATTCCTGCACATCGTCCTGGTTTACCGTCAAGCGCACTCCACCGCTATCGCCTGAGGTTTCGCCACCGTCCACCGTTATGCTGTTTCCCCGGCCATTGCTGCCGTAGAACGACAGCCCGCTTTGCGGTGTTTGCTTGACTCTGAAATCCTGGTCCCCAGCCAGGCGGGTGGAATCGGAGACCCCAGGCGCCAGCAACGTAAACGTAAGGTAATCGCGCCGGTCAATGGGCAGGTCGGCGATGTACTGTTGTGAGATTTGGTCTGCCTGGCTCCCACGTTCCGTTTCGACCACGGGCGGCTGGCCCGTCACTTCGACCACCGTTGCCACCCGCGACGGTTTCAATTTGAAATCGGAGACGACTGTTTCCCCGATGGCGACGGTTACTCCTTTTCGTATCTGGGTCGCAAAACCCGCCATTTCCGCACTGACGTCGTAGGCGGCCGGCGACAACCCTGTTACTCGGAACTCCCCCGTACTGTTGATCGTAGCCGAGCGCCTCAAACCGGTCTGGACATCAATCACATTGACCGTGGCCTTAGGCAAAACACTACCGGTAGAGTCGGCTACGGTTCCGGTGATCTCTCCCGAGGAACCGACGCCCTGTGCATGAGCCGTAAAGGTTGCGAACAAGAGGCACACAAGAACGCATGCGATGGACTTCATCATGGGATAGACAGATACCTCCATCTGGGACTGAGTCTCACATGAAGTCGCACGACCATCCAAACTGCTCTGTGCAAAACCCATATTCCCCCTTAGCTCAGGCGTTGTCTGAACCACACAAAAGACTCGGTTGCCTTCCGGCATCCTGCCGCTTTCCTTCAACCCGCTGCGTGCATTCCAGGCCAGAATCGTTTCGAGCGAGTTTCCTTCGCCTTTTAATTGTGCTGAAGCGAACGCACGACTCCCCACGCTGTTGCCGTTTCAGCGGCGCATCGGGCACGAGCGTAGCTGCGTTTTTCCGATTCATCAAATGAATTTTATGGATGACGATGTATGCTCAGAAAGAATTGGGCCACGAGACCGTCGCATGGGCTGCAGACCCGGGCTGGTATTGCGTTTCATAGACTTAGACCATCTTTTCGCGTGCGTTTGTACCAGCCGGTTGCAGGGCCAGGAATTCGAGAACCGCTCTTCGTGCCGCCTCGGGCTGATCGGTCGAGAATAGATGGCTGGCGCGTTTAAGCAAGACGAGTTTTGCACCGGGAATCCGCGCCGCGATCAATTCCCCGTTGCCCGGCGGGACCAACCGGTCGGCCTTCCCGTGAATAACGAGGGTTGGAGCCGTGATCTGAGGCAACCGGCTGAACGATTCCCACGCCAGGATGGCCTGCAGTTGCGCGAGATAGCCTGCCGGATTGGGCGGCCAGGCGCGACGCCTGGCGATATCTTCGTCGATCAAGTGCCGCGGCGTCGCCGAGTCGTAGATGAAGGGGATCGCGGCCTCGGCCGCTTGCTCCCGGCTCATCTGGCTGCTGGCTTTCAGCATCTCGATGGCGGCCGGCTCGGCGCGCTTCGCGCTGGGTCCGCCGGCGGCCGTGCAACCGAGAATGAGAGACAGCACCCGCCCGGAGTACTGCAACGCGAATTCCTGTGCGATCATGCCGCCCATCGATACCCCAAAGACATGGGCACTGGGAACGCCGGCGGCGTCGAGCACGGCGGCTGCGTCCGAAGCCATCAGGCCCATCGAGTAAGGGCCGGGAGGCACTTCGCTCTGTCCGACGCCTCGATTGTCGAGTGCGATCGTCCGGTAGCAAGCCGACAGCGCCGGCCGAGTGCGATGCCACATGGCGGAGGGATAGCCCAGGCCCATGATCAACAAAACCGGGGCGCCAGTTCCCTGCTCATCCCAGTAGATTCTTGTTCCCTGGTTGTCAGCAAATGGCATACCAGTCCTCCGAGAAGAAAATCGACCGCCGCCGGGATCAGAACCTGCGACTGCCTATGCGCGAGATCAATCTGCCGCTACTTTGAGAATCAGTTTGCCGAGGTTCTCCCCTCTGAACAGCTTCAGAAAAGTGTCGGGAAAGGTCTCGAGTCCTTCGACGATATCCTCGGTCGACTTGAGCTTGCCCGCCGCCATCCACCCTGCCATTTCTTGAACAGCCTGGGGATAGCGGTCGGCGTAGTCAAAGACCAGCATGCCTTTCATGGTCGCGCGATGGACCAATAGCGAGAGATAGTTGCGCGGGCCCTGGACGGGACCGGTATTGTTGTATTGCGAGATGGCGCCGCAGATTACGATGCGAGCACCGCGCGCCAGGTTCGCGAGAGCGGCCTCGAGGATGTCCCCGCCGACGTTATCGAAATAGATGTTCATCCCCTGCGGGCACGACTTGCGCAGCGCCTCACTGACGTTTTCGGACTTGTAGTCAATGGCCGCGTCAAATCCGAGGTCGTTGACGAGGTAGCGGCACTTGTCGGCGCCGCCCGCGATGCCGACCGCGCGGCAACCCTTGATCTTGGCAATCTGTCCTACCACCGAACCTACGGCTCCAGCCGCAGCCGAGACAACTACGGTATCGCCCGTTTGAGGCTGGCCCGTTACGAGCAATCCGAAATATGCAGTCATCCCCGTCATGCCTAACACGTTGAGGAAAGTTTGAAGCGGCGCCGCACGCGGGTCAACCTCGATTAGGCCCTTCCCTTCGGAGATGAAATATTCCTGGACTCCAAAGGTTCCCGAGACATACTTGCCCACAGCGAAATTAGGGTTCCTGGAGGCAACCACCTGGCCGAGCGCCAAAGCCCGCATCACCTCGCCGATGCCAATTGGCGGGACGTAGGAACGGCTCTGGTTCATCCAGCCACGCATGGCCGGGTCGAGCGATATAAGCAATACCCGGATCAGCAGTTCGCCTTCGTGCAGCTCGCGAACTGTCTCTTGCTCGTAGGCCCAGTCCGTGCGCTTCGGCATTCCCACGGGGCGGGAAGCAAGGGTGAATCTGTGATTGACGAAGGTCATGATCGTTTCCTTTCTTGTCACACGGTGTATCCCTCGCTGGACAAAAGGCGAGCCGCAATCTGACGACGAAGCGCGATGGAGTTGACCGGCGTGTGATCTGCAAAACGGCGCACGGTTGCGAGGTGCTTGTGCAACAGATCTCCTTCGCAGCAGGCGCTCAGCACCGTACGTGAGAAACCCTCAATCCGGACGGCGGCATCGCGCAGGGATACAGCGCAGATGTCGAGGGCGCTCCCGCTCTTACCCGATGAGGTCAGCTTCTCGCTCCGTAGCAGGCTGGATTCCATGGCAAACACCTCCAAGACGATGTCGGAGAGGTTCATGATGACTTCCTGCTGTTTCTCCAGCTGAGCGCCGTATTTTTCGTGAGCAACTGCCAGCGTAAAGAGGGCGGTGGTTTTCGCGTTGCGAACGAGGCGGTCTTCTTCTGTTTCTGTTTCGGTAACACTTTGCTTCTGGTTTGAGAGGCCTGGGTTTTCGCTCTGGTTGAACACGGAGCGCGCCGCTTCAAAAAGAGGTAACTGCCCGCGGGCAGCACGCTTCAAGGGCATGCCCATAATGAGCAGCCGGTTGATTTCGTTGGTGCCTTCAAAGATGCGGTTGATGCGCGAATCGCGGTAGGCTCGCTCGACTGCGTAGTCCTGATGAAAACCGTAACCGCCATGGATCTGAACACCTTCGTCCACCACGTAGTTGAGCATTTCGGAGGCAAAGACTTTCACCATGGAGCATTCCGCCGCGTACTCCTCGACCGCCTGCATCTCCGTGATCGAACTCTGTCTTCGTTCGGCGGACGTGACCTGCATCTGGCTTTCGATGAGTCCGGCTACGCGCCAGGTCATGGACTCGGCTGCAAAAATCCGAATGGCCATCTCGGCAAGTTTGTGCTGAATGGCGCCGAACTCAGCGATGGCACAGCCAAAGGCTTTTCTCTGCTTCGCGTATTTGATCGAGATGGCGAGCACGTTCTTGGCGGCGCCGACGGACGCGGGACCGAGTTTCAAGCGTCCGATATTAAGCACGTTGAACGCAATGACGTGACCGCGCCCGATTTCCCCAAGAACGTTCTCGATGGGAACAGCCACGTTATCGAGATAAACCGCAGTGGTGGACGTACCGCGAATTCCCATTTTATGTTCTTCGGCGCCGCTGCTGACACCGCGAAAGGCTCGCTCCACGAGGAAGGCCGTGAACTTTTCGCCTCCGACTTTGGCGAAGATAGTGAACAGATCGGCTGCGCCACCGTTGGTGATCCACATTTTCTGGCCGTTGAGTATGTAGTGCTTGCCATCGGGAGCCAGATCGGCACGAGTTCGCGCGGCCAGAGCGTCTGAACCAGCCAATGGCTCAGTGAGGGCATAAGCAGCCAACAGTTCCATCCGGGCCAATCGAGGAAGATATTTTTTCTTCTGTTCAGGAGTGCCGAAGTACACGATGGGGAGAGTGCCGATGCCCGTGTGCCCGGAGTGCCAGCCCGCATAGGAGGCATCGCGCCCCATGTGTTCGGCGGCGACCATCAGGGAGGGCAAGTCCATCTCCATGCCGCCAAATTCCTCTGGAATGGTCATGCCCGTAAGGCCCAGTTCCGCGGACTTCCGCAGTACCGCAAGGGCAATGCCCGGCTGTTTGTCGCGGATGGCTGGAAGATTGGGTTCGACTTCGCTGGTCCAGAACTCATCGATCATGCGGCCGATCGCAAGATGCTCCTCCGTGAGATCTTCTGGGGTGAACACCTGGGCGGGGAGGACATCTTCAAAGAGAAAAGCTGAACCTCTTGTCTTGCCGGGAATTTCTGTTAGTGTCGTCATGCTTGCGATGCCCCCTTTCGAAATTGACCATCTAAGTTCGTTGAAAGAATTCGAAGGCCGCGAACTGCCCCCGACGGATTGGCTGGTTCTGACCCAGGACCGCATCCAGAAATTCGCGGACGCTACGGAAGACAGGCAATGGATTCACGTCGACGCGGAACGCGCGGCGCGTGAGTCGCCGTACGGCGGCAACATTGCTCACGGCTTCCTCACGCTTTCGCTGGTGAGCTATTTTTCCGGACAGGCGATTCGGGTCCGGGAGGGAGTCGGGATACGGATCAACTATGGACTGAATCGTGTGCGCTTTCCATCGGCGGTGAGGGCGGGCTCGCTGATTCGCGCCCGTGTGACTCTGCTTTCGGTGAAGGAATCTGCGGCGTTCGTGGATCTCACTTTCTCGGTGACGATCGAGAGTCAAGGCGCCGACAAACCCTGTTGTGTGGCGGAATGGCTGGTGCGATATTACCGCGCATGATGGGATGCGGGATTTGCAGCGGAAGGCGAGACTGGTCATATACTCCCGCTCTCTGCGCACTGTAGCGAGGCGCGCATCAGAATCGCGATCCGATCGGGCATGGTGGCAAAGCGCTCATCTTGCGTCAGTCCGCGGGCGTAACGGTAGTAGATCTGCTGGACAATCACCGCGACCTTGAAACGCGCAAAGGTCAAATAGAAAACCATGTCGCGGATGCCCCGGCCGGTCGCCCGGGTGTAGCGTTGAGCCAACTGGGCACGCGTCAACGTGCCAGGGATAGTAGTGGGAGCAGAACAGATTTCCTGCAGCTCGTCTGGGTCACTGGGGTCGGTCCAATAGGCCAAGGTTGTGCCAAGATCGGACAATGGGTCACCTAGCGTACACATCTCCCAGTCCAAAACTCCGACTATGTTTGTAATGTCATTCGAGTCGAGCACGACGTTGTCATATTTGTAGTCGTTGTGAATGAGGGTCGCTTGGCTCGACGCGGGAATGTGATGTGTGAGCCAGTTGGAAATGCGAGCGACTTCAGGCAGGTCGTGAGTGGCTGAATTGTGATAGCGCTCGATCCATCTGCTCACCTGGCGTTCGAGGTAGCCCTGCGGCTTACCCAAATCGCCGAGGCCGATCTTGTCGTAATCGAGGCCATGCAAGCACACGAGGTTGTCGAGGAAAGCTTCGCTGAGCTGGCGTGCCACGGCGGGCGCCAGCAGCAGGCCGGGCGGCAGTTGTCGGCGCAGGATGATGCCTCGAATCGGTTCCATGAGGTAGAAGGGGGCGTCGAGCACGGAAAGATCGTCACAATAGAGGATCACCTTGGGCGCAACCTTATAGGTCTCGTGCAACTTGGAGAGCACGCGATATTCGCGGCCCATGTCATGAGCAGACTTGACGTGGCTGCCGAAAGGCGGCCGGCGCAGCACCAATTCTCGAACACCCCAGGTGACGCGATAGGTCAGATTCGAATGACCTGAAGGGAATTGCTCGACCGTAACGGGGCCGGGACCGTCGAAATGGCTACCGAGGTATGCGCTGAGCCGAGCCCGATCAAGTTCTTCCCCGGCTCTGACGGCGACCGCGTGATCACAATGGGCAGGCATGGTTTCGAACGGTTCTGTCTTTGTCTTACCGAACTTGTGAAACTTACTAGCGATACGTGAGCAAGGACTCGTCCTCGAGATGAGGGTGGGCATTGAACGTGCTGAGCGTGAAACGCTCCCCCGAACTCAGAAACTCGGTGAACGAGGCGTTGCGCGACATCCAGGTCAATTGCAGAGTGTCCGCATGCGACAAGTTCAAGGCCCGCTGCATGGCAACGCCAATCGGACCTCCGGAAGTAAAAACTACGGAATCGCCGGCTGACGTGCCCCTGTTCACGATGGTCGCAATTCCCCGACCGACGCGCGCACAAAAGTCTTGCCAGGATTCCACATCGTCGATCACTAACTCACCACTCACCCACATGCCGATAACCGCCTCGAACATTTGTTGGAAGCTTCGTTTTCGTTCGTCCGTGTCCTTGGCGTGCTCGAACGCGTGGTGAAGATGGCGAATTCCCTGAGATCTCTCGAGCATTTGTGGCAGACCCAGCTTCAGAACCGCTTCCCCTGGATATTCGTCGAACTCGTTCATCACCGCCAAGACAGGAAAATCCGGCCCAGGCCTCCGATAGGCTTCCTCAACCAGGCGCGCGGTTTGCACCTGTCGCACACGAGGCCCGGACCAGGCACAACTGAACCGCACACCGCGGCGGGCCCAGTACTCTCCCAGCAGGCGGGCTTGCACTTCGCCGGTGGAACAGAGTTTGTCGTAGTTCGGCTCCAGAAATGACGCCTGGGCATGACGGACTAGAATGACGCGGCTCATAGTTCCAACCCAGCCTGTCCGCTCAACAAACCCGCTTCCCCTTGACCGCCCACGCACATAGCGGCGACCCCATAACTCTCCTTACGCGTTAACGCCTTGCTCCTTATGGAACTCGGCAAATGTCTGGTTGGCCTCGGCGAGGCGCTTCAACAAAGGAGCGGGCTCCCAGAGTTCTCCATGTTGCTGGCGGAATTCGCACACACGGTCATAGACTTTTCGCAGGCCTATGGTGTCGGCATACCACATAGGGCCTCCGCGATATGCGGGAAATCCGTAGCCGTTCAGGTAAATGACGTCGATATCGACGGCGCGCAGCGCGTAACCCTCCTCAAGAACGCGGGCACCTTCGTTGACCAAGGCATAGAGGCAGCGTTCGACTATTTCGGAAGCGGGAATTTTGCGTTGCGGGATTCCAGCTTCGGCGGTCCAGTTCCGCACCAGGGCAGTCACCTCCGGGTCAGGTGCGCCACGGCGCTGATCGTCGTAGCGATACCAGCCGGCCAGAGTCTTCTGGCCGTAGCGACCCATCTCGCAAAGACGATCCTCAGCGATGGGCTGGCGAACACCAGGTTTTTCCAGATGGCGATACTCCTTGCGAATCCGCCAGCCGACATCCAGTCCGGCAAGATCGCCTGTGGCGAGGGGACCCATGGCCATGCCGAACTCGACTAGCGCGTTATCAACGGCGTCGACCCCAGCGCCCTCTTCGACCAGGAATTGAGCTTCCCGGCGATAGGGTCCGAACATGCGGTTTCCGACAAAGCCCCGGCAGTTTCCGACCAGCACGCCTATCTTGCCGAGCTTTTTCGAGAGCTGCATGCAGGTGGCAACGACCTGCTTACTCGTCTCTCTCCCCCGCACAATTTCGAGCAAGCGCATGATGTTGGCCGGGCTGAAGAAGTGGGTGCCCACAACGAATTCGGGCCGTGAGGTGACGCTGGCAATTTCGTCGATGCTCAATGTGGAGGTGTTGCTCGCCAAAATAGCGCCTGGCTTGCAGGCACGATCCAGGTCCTGGAACACCTGCTTCTTGAGCGCCATACCCTCGAAGACCGCCTCCACCACCATATCGGCGTTGGCGAAGTTGTCGTAGCTGAGACTCGGTGTGATCAGGGTAAGCCGTTCGTCGACGAACTGCTCGGTGAAGCGTCCGCGCTGAACCGAGCTGGCATAGTTCTTTCGAATCTTGGCGAGGCCCTGGTCGAGCGCGGGCTGATCGACATCCTTGAGCAGAACGGGAATACCGGCATTGGCAAAAACCATGGCGATCCCTCCGCCCATGGTTCCAGAACCAACAATGGCTACCCTTTGGATTGGCTTGACGATCGTGTCTTTCGGCACGTCGGGAATCTTTGCCACCTCGCGCTCCCCGAAGAAAACGTGGATGAGCGCTTTCGATTGATCGGAGAAGAGACATTCCATGAAGAGTCTCCGCTCTAGCTCGCAACCTTCCGCGAAGGAAAGTTTGGTGGCTGCTTCCACGGCATCAATAGCGGCAAGTGGCGCTTTCAGACCCCGCTGCTTCGTCCGGACACGCTCGCGGGCAGACTCGATGATTCCCGCGTTCTGCTCAGCACTTCCCAGCTTCTCGACGCGTTCGCGCGTTTTTGGTATTGGTTTTCCGGCGGTTTCGTGGGCAAAGGCCACCGCGCCGGCAAGCAAATCGCCTTCGATCAAGCGGTCGATGATACCCAGGTGGAAGGCTTCCGCCGCGGCAACAGGTTTGCCGTCGGTACACATTTCGAGCGCCTTGGCGACACCGACCAGCCGAGGCAGGCGTTGCGTTCCCGCCGCGCCAGGAATGAGACCGAGCTTCACCTCGGGCTGACCTACCTGCGCATCGCTTGCAGCCACGCGATAGTGACCTGCCATCGCCAGCTCCAACCCTCCGCCAAAAGCGGCGCCATGAATCGCCATCACTACGGGCTTGCTGCAGTTTTCGATACCGAGGAGAAGCGGCAGAAGACCAGCACTACGCGATTTGCCAGAGGTCATCTTTCCGAATTCCTTGATGTCAGCTCCGGCAACAAACGTGCGTCCGCCGCCGATAAGGACCGCAGCCTTCACCGAGGGATCGTTGTTGACCTCTTCGATGGCGTTGGCAATTCCTTCCGGAACCCCGGGGCTGAGGGCATTCACCGGTGGATTGTCGATGGTGATGATAGCGATACCGTTGTCGTTGCTCAGCCGAACCAGACTGCTCATGGTGAACTCCGATCATTGCCACCGCGCGGGGCTGGAACTGGGTCGATCACGAGGCGGGCGATGCGTTCGCGGTGAAATGTCGCATCGCCCAACATCATCTCGCATGCTTTCGCTCGGCGGTAGTAAAGGTGTAAGTCATTCTCCCAGGCAAAACCGTTACCGCCGTGGATCTGGATGCTGCGGTTCCCCACGGCGCGGCAGGCGTCGCTGGCGTACATTTTGGCGATCGAGGTGGCCGTGGCGGCATCGGGAGCATCATGCTCCAAGGCCCACGCCGCATAGTAGGCGGCCGAACGCGAGCTCTCGGTTTCAAGGTACATATCCGCGCACTGGTGCTGGACGGCCTGAAATGTACCGATCGGCTTTCCGAACTGCTTCCGCATCTTCGCGTAGTCCACGGTTAGGTCCAGCACACGCTGCATTCCGCCCACCATTTCGGCAACCAGGGCTGCGGTGGCGATATCGAGGGCGCGGGCGAGACTGGTTCCCTCCCCCAGCTTCTCGGCGGGAGTGTCCTGGAACTGGACAGCGTAGAAGTTCCGGGTGAGATCAAGAGCCGGCATCGGTGTAATGAATAAGCCGGGCGCATGCGCTTCCACCAGAAAAACGCCGGTCTGCGCAGCAACGAGAATAAAGTCGGCCACATCGGCGTCGAGAACGAAAAGTTTTTCGCCGGTCAGATTGCCATCGCAGGCAGCAAGCTTTGCGTCGGCCAAGTCCCAGGTGGCTCCGGTTTCGAGCAGGGCGAGAGTTGAGACTGCCTGGCCGCGACAAATGGGGGTGAGATATCTCGTCTTCTGCGCATCGCTAGCGACGGCGTCGATTACCGCGCCAGCTAGTGCGACGGTCGACCAGAAGGGACCTGGGAGCAGGGCGCGACCGGCCTCCTCCATCAGAAGAATGAGTTCCACCTTGCCGAGACCAAGTCCTTCGTATTTCTCGGGAAAAATGATGCCCATGAAGCCCTGGGCAGCCATCTTCGACCAAAGAGCAGCATCGTAGGGTTGCTTACCTTCGGCCAAGTGCCGCACGTGCGTCATGGGGCATTCCCCGGCAAAGAACTGGCGCGCGTTGTCCTTGAGAATCTTCTGGCTCTCGTTCAATCCGAATTGCATGATTCGTGCTCAGTAGCTCCTGGGCAAACCCAGGACGAAGTGTCCGATGATGTTGCGTTGAATCTCCGAGGTTCCGGCTTCGATGGTATTGCCACGCGAGCGCAGGTATCCGTAGGCCCAGCTGCCTTTATCAACGGACCTTGGTGAGATACCTGCAAGCTGTCCGTAGGGGCCAAGCAATTCCTGCGCCACCTGCTGCAATCGCTGGTTTAATTCGCTCCAGAATATTTTCTGGATGGAACCTTCCGGACCGGGAACTCCGCTTGCGCTGATGCGGCTGAAGGCGCGCATCTGGTTCCACCGCATGATTTCGACTTCGGCATAGCACTGCGCCAGCTTCTGACGGATCAAGGGATCTCGCGCAGCAGATTTTTCGTTGCGCCGCAATTGCCCTGCAAGCTCGATCAAGCGTTCGATGTTCCGGCGAAAGGTAATCTGCAGGCCGGCGCCGAATGTGCCGCGCTCGTGCATGAGCGTCCCTATCGCGACATCCCAGCCCTGATTCACGGTCCCCACGACGTTCTCGACGGGAACCCGCACATCCCGGAACGAGACCTCGGCGAATTCACTCTCGCCAGTGATCTGGCGAAGCGGGCGAACGCTTATTCCCGGGGACTTCATGTCCACGAGAAGAACCGTGAGTCCTTTGTGCTTTGGAACGTTCGGGTCGGTGCGCACCACCAACTCGCACCAGTCGGCAACCCAACCGAAGCTGTTCCAGGTTTTCAGGCCGTTGACCACGTAGAAGTTGCCATCGAGTCGGGCCTCGGTCTGCAACGCTGCCAGGTCGGACCCGGCGTTCGGTTCGGAAAATCCCTGGCACCAGATTTCTTCGGCGCTCAAAATCTTCGCCAAGTAGCGCTTCTTTTGCGCCTCGGTTCCGAACGCGATGATGGTGGGACCGATCAGACCCAGCCCCAGCGTGTTGGCCATCGGTGGAGCACTGGCCAGAGCCATTTCCTGCCAGAAGATGACCTGCTGCATCAGATTCGCACCGCGGCCGCCATATTGTTTGGGCCAGGAAACTCCCGCCCATCCGGCTGCAAATAACTTGCGCTGCCACGCCCTCTGATATTCGAAGCGAGATTCCAGCGATTCCTCTCGCCTCTCCGCCCAGTCGGCGGGCACATTGGCCGTGAGCCAAGAGCGCAATTCGTCGCGGAATTGCATTTCGTCGGATGTTAAATTCAGGTCCACCCCAGCTCCTTACGGCGCCCCCGCTTCCGGATAACCCCGCGTACAGACGCTGCCGCCGGTCACAATTCCGGCCGAAGCGTCCTTGGCCCTCCCCCAAATGCCTTCCGCAGTTCTTTCTTCAACACTTTTCCGGTTGCAGTCTTGGACAATGTCTCGCAGAATTCGATCGAGCGTGGACATTTGTAGTGCGCCAAATTAGAGCGGCAGAACTCAATGAGTTCCGCTTGCGTCGCGGCGCATCCTGGTTTTAGAATCACCACGCCTTTAGGGACTTCCCCCCACTTATCGTCTCTGACTGCGATCACCGCAGCTTCGTATACGGCGGGATGCGCGAGCAGCGTTCTCTCCACTTCGAGCGATGAGATATTTTCGCCGCCGCTGACGATGATGTCTTTCTTGCGATCGACGATCAGGATGTAACCGTTCTCCATGATGACTGCCATGTCGCCGGTGTGAAACCAACCGCCACGCAGGGCTTCTGCGGTCGCCTCGGGCTGCTGCCAATAGCCCGCCATCACGCTGTCGCTGCGGGCAATGATTTCACCCATGGTCTCGCCGTCGTGAGGCACGTCCCGATCATCAAAATCCATAACACGGAGTTCGACCCCAGGATAGGCGTAACCGGTCATGGACTGGAGCAGGTAACGCTGGTCGGGTTCGCACACCACATCTGGCTTGAGCTCCGCCGTGGCGAGAGAGGGTGAGCACTCGGTCAGACCGTATCCAGAAAAACACTTGCAGCCGAGCTTCTGCTCGACCTCGCGCATTAGGGACGGGAAAGATGCGGCGCCCCCGATCGTGATCCACTCCAGGCTGCTCAAGTCGTAGTTGGAACGCTCCGAGCAATTCAGCAACGCGGCCGCCATAATGGGCACCAGGCTGAGTGAACCGACTCGCTCCCGCTCTACGAGGCGAAAAACCTCTTGCGGGATGAATCGCGGACTCATGACATGCGTAGCTCCCACGAGAGTGAGCGTGTGTGCCGCGCCCCATCCGTTGGCGTGAAACAACGGGATCGTATGCAGGAATACGTCCTCGAACTTGGTGTGGTGGAATAGAGCCAGATGCAAAGCGTGGAGATAGATGTTTCTGTGGGTGAGCATAACGCCTTTGGGATCGGCGCTTGTCCCACTCGTATAGAAAAGTTCGCAGAGAGAATTCTCGTCGAAGGAAGTGATTTGGGCGCGGTGTGGGGTTGCGGCGGCCAGGAGTTGTTCGTAGTTTTCAGGAGCAAGCCACTCGGCCTGTGGGATCGCATCGAGTAGGTGGCAGGAGCACGCGCTGGCTAGTTTCAGGCGAAAGGAATCCACTAGACCAATGAAGTCCTGTCCCAGAAACAACCTGGTCGCGCCAGAATCGTTCAAGATGTAGGAAAGTTCATAAGACGAAAGACGGTAGTTGAGCGGCAGTAGGACCGCTCCGGCATCGAGGACTCCAAAGTATGCTTCGAGCAGCCGATGACAATTCATGCTGAGAAAGGCGACCCGATCCCCCGCCTTCACTCCGGCCGCGCGCAACGCGCCAGCCAGCCGGGCCGCGCGATCCGCAAACTGCGCATAGCTGAATCGCTGATCCTGGCAAACCACCGCCGTCTTGTCTGGAAACTGCTGTTCGGCATAACGAAGGAAGCGAACGGGCGTGAGCGGAATATTCATGGGCGGCGACTATCTACCAGGCGGTCTGGCCTCCGTCCACGACAAGAACATGGCCGGTAACGTAGGCCGAGGCATCAGAGGCCAGAAAAATTGCGGCACCTTTTAAGTCATGATCGCTGCCAAAACGGTGCAGGGGAATCTTGGCCAGGAGGGACTCCTTGTAATGCTCAAGAATCCAACTGGACATGTGCGTGGGAAACCAGCCCGGGGCGATAGCGTTGACCTGGATATTGTGCGCCGCCCATTTGCACGCCAGATCTTTGGTGAAGGCGATGACTCCGCCTTTGCTGGCGTGGTAGCCAATGGCTTGCAGATCCGAAGAAGCTCCGCCCAAGCCCGCGACCGAGGCCATGTTGATGATCTTGCCGTGTCCTTGCCGGATCATCTCTTTGCCCACGGCTTGCGAGAACAGGAAAGTTCCGGTGAGGTTCGTGTCCATGACCTTGTTCCATTGCTCAAGCGTCATATCTTCGACCCGAGCTCCCCACGAGACCCCCGCATTATTGATGAGGATGTCGATGCGGCCGAAATTCTCGAGAGTCGATGCCACCACTTCCTGGATAGCCGCGGGGTGTTTCACGTCGCAGCCGAGGGCGAGGGTCTTGATACCCAGGCCGGCTAACTGGTCGGCCGCTTCCTGACAGCGCTCCTTCTTGCGGGCACAAAGCGCAAGATTCGCTCCCATCTCCGCCAATCCCTCGGCCATCTGGCGACCAAGCCCGATGGAACCACCGCTGATGATGGCGACGCGCCCGGTAAGATCGAACAACTGCCTGGCATTCACGATATGGAAAGCTCCTGGCCAGAAGTTTCAGCTTTACGCAAAGTGATAGTCAATATCACAATATAGCCACTAACGTCAACGCATCCTGCGTTCTCCGGAAGAGTCGGTCGGCTGGGAGCCGTTAACAGATAGGGAGCAAGGGGGAGCTGAATGTTGAACAGCCCTTAGGGGCTGATGCTTAACACAAGCCGGCCAGAAACTTGTCCCCGGCGCAGTTTCTCCAGGACCTCGTTCGCCTCAGACAACGGCTGTGTCGCTACTTTACAGTGAACCCGCCCGGCCGCACCCAGGGCGAGAATGTCCTCGAGATCCTGCCGTGTACCAACGGCGGAAGCCTGAATCCGGATTTCGCCCGCCGCCATCAGGATGGGCGGGAAACAAATGTCCTGAGCGGGCAAGCCCACGGCGAGCAGGATTCCTGTAGGACGCACACAATAAAACGCCATGTCGTAGGCGGCTTTGGCCGAAGACGTCACCAAGGCGACGTGGACTCCGCCTTGTGACAGCAACTGCTTAACCACTTTGTCAGATGCGGCATTCAGCGTCCTGGAGGCTCCGAGAGACTTGGCCAGAGCGAGCTTTTCCTCGTTGAGGTCAATTGCAGTGACGTCGGCTCCGAGCGCGCAGCCGATCTGGACTGCGAGGTGCCCCAGACCACCTACTCCAAACACCGCCAAGCGTTGTCCCGTCGTGAGGCGTGACTGCTTGAGGGCGCGATGGACGGTAACCCCAGCGCATAGCAGGGGAGCGGCCTGCTCCGATGCGAGATTATCGGGAATCCTGGCGACGTGAGTAGCGGGTGCTTTCACGAACTCGGCATAGCCGCCGTCCACCGTCACACCCGTAATTTGCTGCCGAACGCAAAGGTTCTCGTTGCCTTCACGGCAAAACTCACATTTGCCACAGGTCCAATGGATCCACGGCACGCCGACGCGGTCGCCGATATTCACACCCTGCCCAGCCGAGCCGACCTCAACAATGGTACCGACCACTTCGTGCCCGAGGATGAGCGGCTTTTTGATGATCCCAGCCAACTGAGACCAGTCGCCAT
>Ga0302325_10006815_pt1 | contig 25563 bp, 19 predicted proteins | sample Palsa_T0_2_FD_201948 | JGI IMG/M metagenome (GOLD analysis project Ga0302325, IMG submission 201948) | Peat permafrost microbial communities from Stordalen Mire near Abisko, Sweden - Palsa_T0_2 | ecosystem: Environmental > Terrestrial > Soil > Palsa > Peat permafrost | place: Sweden: Abisko... | reverse complement strand
ATGTAGTACTTGTCGAAGTTGAAGTGCACTCCACGCAGTACGATCTTCTCCGGTGCCGGAGGCGGCGGCGGTGGAGGCGGTGGAGGTGGCGGCGGCGGCGGTGCCGGCGGTGCCGGTGGCGGCGGCGGACAAGCGAAGTAACCGATCAGTCCACCAACAACGGCGCCCCCAGCGACGCCGGTTGGGACCATCCACTCCAGAGCGCTACTCTGATTGTTCTTGGACAATCCGATTCCAGTGGTGATGCCACCGCCGGCGAGTCCCCCGATGGTTGCGCCGGTGATAACACACTTCTCCCGATCGCTCATCGATGAGCAGCCGGAGACCATCCCCAGGATGGCTACCCACATCAGGTAAGTTCCGAATTTTCTTCGCACGATGATCTTTCCTCCTCTCGCCACTACACCCGCACCGTAATGGGCTGAGTAAACCCTAAAAGGCAGAAGCTGAAATGGAGCCAAGATAAGAGTCCAGCAGGGAGGCATCGCGAGCCGCGATTTCGCATCAGGTTCGATTCCCCCGAACACTCTTTCGGCACGAGAAGCACTTCGTCCACGATTCACCACCCCGCCCAACCGTGGGTCAATATACTGGTTCTGTCGGGCGCCTTGCAACATCAACGAGCTTGGTGAAGTCGCCAGCTGCAATTGCTCGGTACGCTATCTAAATGGCCGAAAAGTGACCGTCTTCGTTGAGGTTTTGTGGGGTGGCGAAACTCCCGAAGCGAGATCGGTACGGTCGGAAAGAACGAGGGTTTGCCCGACGGAACGCGGAATTGGAACAGGCCCGGTCGGATGGAGCGCCTTTGCGAACATCGAGGAATGTTTTCGGCGCTAACGAAAGTCCTGCTAGAATCGATTTCCTCTATGCTCTCACTGGCGCGCGGTAAGGAAGGCAAGTTCAAGCTCGTCTCGGGTTATAAACCCGAAGGCGATCAGCCGGCCGCGATCGAGGCGATCGCGCGGAACCTCTCTGAGGGCGTGCCGAACCAGGTGCTCCTTGGCGTCACCGGATCCGGCAAAACCTTCACGATGGCGAACGTCATCGCGCAGCTTAACCGCCCCGCACTTGTGATCGCGCCGAACAAGACTCTCGCTGCGCAGCTTTATAACGAATTCAAGAGTCTCTTCCCGGAGAATGCGGTCCGCTACTTCGTCTCGTACTACGACTACTATCAACCCGAGGCCTACGTCCCATCGACCGATACGTTTATCGAGAAGGACGCCAGCATCAATGACGAGATCGACAAGCTGCGGCATTCCGCGACCAAGGCCCTGCTGGAGCGCAACGATGTATTGATCGTCGCCTCGGTCTCCTGCATCTACGGCCTCGGCGAGCCGGAAGTGTACTTCGAGCAGGTGGTCTTCCTCGAAGAACAGCAGCACATCGACCGCGATCGGGTGCTGCGCAAACTGGTGGACATCCAGTACCAGCGCAACGACTACGATTTCCATCGCGGGACGTTTCGGGTGCGCGGCGATACGGTCGAGATCTTTCCTGCTTATGAGGAAAATCGCGCGGTGCGCATCGAGTTTTTCGGCGACGAAGTCGAGGCGCTCTATGAGATCGATCCGCTGCGCGGGAAGATCGTGCGCAAGCTGCAGAGCGTGGCAATTTATCCGGCGTCGCATTACGTAACAACTTCCGATCGATTGGATACGGCAGTCACCAATATCCGTGAGGAACTGCGGGAACGGCTCGAGTTCTTTCGCAAGGAGAACCGCTTGCTGGAGGCGCAACGCCTGGAGCAGCGGACGCTTTACGATCTCGAATTGCTGGCAGAAATGGGCTTTTGCCCGGGAATCGAGAACTACTCGCGCCATCTCACCGGACGCGCGCCCGGACAGGCGCCACCGACGCTGCTGGAATACTTTGCGAAGAATTACATCTGTTTCGTGGACGAGAGCCACGTCACCATCCCGCAACTTGGCGGAATGTATCGAGGCGATCGATCGCGGAAAGAAACGCTCGTCGATTTCGGCTTTCGCCTGCCCTCGGCGCTCGACAATCGGCCGCTCAATTTCGAGGAATGGGAAGGCCTGGTGAATCAGCTCGTCTATGTCTCGGCGACGCCGGGTGATTATGAGTTGCGCAAATCGGGCGGCCTCGTGGTCGAACAGTTGATCCGTCCTACGGGCCTGATCGATCCGCAAATCGAGGTGCGTAAGGCCGGCACCCAGGTTGACGACCTGCTCGAACAGATTCGATTGCGCGTCGCAGTGAACGAGCGAATCCTGGCCACCTGTCTGACCAAGAAGATGGCCGAGGACCTGACCGACTACTATCACGACCTCGGCGTGCGCGTGCGTTACCTCCATTCGGATATCGAAACCATCGAGCGGGTCGAGATTATCCGCAGCTTGCGCAAGGGCGACTTCGATGTGCTGGTCGGTATCAACCTGCTGCGCGAAGGGCTCGATCTTCCCGAGGTCTCGCTGGTAGCGATCCTGGATGCGGACAAGGAAGGCTTTCTGCGATCTGCGCGATCGTTGATTCAAACGATTGGGCGCGCCGCGCGTAATTTGCACGGCAAAGTGATCATGTACGCCGATACCGTCACACCTTCCATGCGAACCGCGATGGACGAAACCGATCGCCGGCGCGCCAAGCAGGTCACGTACAACGAAGAGCACGGCATCACGCCGGCGACGATCATCAAGGCGATTGATGCGTCGCTGGTCGAGATGTATTCGCCGGAATGGGCGGTCGTTCCGGAAATCGACGAACCGAAGCAATCCGAGAAAGACGAACTCATTCCTGCGCACGAACTGCCTGACCGGATCAGTGAACTGCGCCGTGAGATGATGGCAGCCGCGGAAAACCTTGATTACGAACGTGCCGCATTGCTGCGCGATCAGATCAAACGGCTCGAACGGCACATGTTCGGGATGGATTCGGCGCGGCCTGCTGCACCCGCATCGCCGCCGGGTACCGCGCATCGCAATGAGCACGACGAAGTTCATGGGCGGCTCGATCGGCGCAAGCGCAAAGACGGCGGCAACAAGGATCCACAAATGCCGGGTCGCGGAGCGCGCGCGCTAGCGTCACCAGGTGCCACGAAAGCCAAGACGGGCGTGCGGCAAGGCAAGTTGAGACTGGTCCCAGATGATCGCAAATAAGCGGGGTTCGAGCGGCGGCTGTGGATAAAACCATCGCGTAAGGAGTCAGGTGCGCGACCTTCTTCGTTGACTGTACGGGCTCGCGACGGTAGCCTGAAGTCACCTTTAAATCGCTCCTGAGAGGGCGAAAAGGGCCAAAATGAAGTACCTCAAAATTGGAACCGGCTACAATTGTATGCCGGTATTTTTTCGCCCTGAAATTTACACTGCGGCTTACGCGCAACCGCGAGACGCAGCTTCGACATGACGCCGATGTCAACTCCTGCGCTCGACGCCGAGGCAATCGCGCGCTGCGTCAAACGTATGTCGCGCGAGATGATCGAGCATCGCGATGCCGAATCGGGACCTTTGTTACTGGTGGGAATAATTCGGCGCGGCGCAAGCCTGGCTCAGCGCCTGGCTTTGGAGCTTCGCCTGGCAGGCTCACTGGAAGCTCCCGTCGGGACTCTCGACATCTCATCTTATCGCGACGACGGACGAGGCGCTCACGGCGATCCGCGGCTGATCGGCCGCGATATTCCATTTTCGATCGACGGCGCTCACGTCATCCTGGTGGACGATGTGCTCTACACGGGCCGTACCGTGCGCGCGGCCTTGACGGCGTTGGAAGATCTGGGGCGGCCGGATTCTATCCAGCTCGCGGTGCTAGTCGATCGGGGGCAGCGCGAACTACCGATACGCGCGGACTACGTGGGCAAAAATATCGCGGCGCTGCCAGATCAGCGCGTTTACGTTCGCCTCAATGAAATCGACGGGGTTGACGCGGTGGTAGTCGGCGGGGGGAAGCCGTAGCGCGATGGCGCGTTTACCAAAATACGACATCGTGTCAATCGAGGACTTGGAAATCGACGAGATCGAGCGAATCTTCAAGATCGCCGACTCATTCCTTGATGGAATAGCGACCGGTACCCAATCCATCACTGCCGCGGGCCTGATCATGGCGACGCTGTTTTATGAACCTTCGACGCGCACCCGCCTGAGCTTCGAGTCCGCGATGCATCGGCTCGGCGGCGCGGTCATCAGTTCCGCGGACATGCAGGCTAGTTCGGCTGCGAAGGGCGAGAGCCTCGCCGATACCGTTCGCGTTGTTTCCGCCTATGCGGACCTGATCGTCGTGCGTCATCCGTTCGACGGCGCCGCGCGTGTGGCCGCGGAATACGCTACGGTTCCGGTAATTAACGCTGGAGACGGGAGCCGCGAACATCCGACGCAGACGCTATGCGACCTCTATATCCTGCGACGCAAGAAGGGCCGTTTGAAGGGGCTGACGGTCGCGCTCTGCGGCGATCTGAAATTCGGTCGCACGGTGCATTCGCTGATTTATGCACTGGCGCGTTTCGGGGCCAATATTGTCGCCGTGCCTTATGGCGGTATGGACGTGCCGGAATATGTGCTGGACCGGGTGGCGGCGGAGCGCAACTACAATTTCTCAACCATCTCGATCGACGAACTGAAGTCGCAGCAGGGTGGTCTCGATGCGCTCTACCTGACGCCTAACGCACCGCATCAGATGGCGCTATTTACCGGCGAAATGCCGCTCCAGACGGTTCCGAGTGTACGGCCGCCGGCAGCGCTCGACGCGTTTTATGTCACGCGGCTGCAGCGCGAGCGACTGGCCGAGAAGGATCGCCTCGACGCTGGCTATGCGCATTTCGATGCGCGCGCGTTGAAAAGCAGTCGCGCTCATAACGCGGTCGTGATGCATCCGCTGCCACGCACCGACGAACTCGCTTATGAACTCGACTCCGATCCGCGCGCCGTTTACTTCGAGCAGGCGGCGGCGGGGGTCCCGGTGCGGATGGCGTTGATTGCGTGGTTACTCCAGCATCCGCGCGGCGGAGTTGCGCGGCCGGTCCCAGCCGAACCATCGATTAAATTCAAGGGCGCACCCACGCCGCGATGCCTGAATCCGAGTTGTATCACGCGCAACGAGGGGGTTTATCTGCAGCCGCGGTTCCGCCTCGCGCACACCACGAATCGTTCGATGCTGGTGCTGCGATGCGAGTATTGCGAGCGCGATTTACGAGTCGAGTTTGTCGGTCACTCGACGACTCATCGGTACTACCGCTTCGATGAGAACCTGCGTGGTTACGTTCGTCAATGGATTGAAGATGGATCGCTCGCCGTTTTCGAATCCGTGAAGCAGGCCGAAGAAGGCGGCTACGAGCCGTATCGGCGCGGGCCGCAGCGCGAGATCATGAACGCCGCAGAGATAACGGCAGCCTGCGCCGCAATCGCCACCCAGATTGTTGCGGACGCGGACCCGGCGATGCTGGTTTTTGTCGGCGTGATTTCACGCGGCGCGATGCTCGCAATGCGGCTGCGTAATCTGATCGAAGCGCAAACCGGAGTGAGGGCACCCTGCGCGGCGCTGGACGTCTATGCCGGGGGCGCTGCGATTCAGGCCATCGATGGTCCCGACTTCGACGTTGATGGCCGCACGATCGTGCTGGTCGATGATGTGATCAATTCCGGCTGGACGGTGCAGCGCGCGATGACCACGCTATGGCAGCGCGGCCGTCCGGCTGCGGTAAAGCTCGCGGTGCTGATCGATCGCGGCCATCGAGCGCTGCCGATTCGTCCGAATTACGTTGGCAAGAGCATCCCGACTGCCCGCGCCGATCGGGTTCAGGTACGACTGGGGCCGGTGCCGCTGGAAGCTGACGCTCGCAAGTCGGCGGATCGAGTGGTGGTCTATTCGATGGTTGAATCCATCAATGAACAGGAGCAGCCGCAATGAGGCCGCTCTTACTGCGCGGCGGGCGCGTGATCGATCCAGCGTCCGGAATCGACGATAACTACGATGTCCTGGTGATCGACGGCGAGATCGACTCACTCGAGCCTGCCGGTTCGATCGAGCCACCCGCCGATGCCGAGACGCTCGACTGCAACGGCCTCTGGATCGTGCCGGGTCTGATCGACGTGCATGTGCATCTGCGCGACCCAGGATTTCCGCAGAAGGAGACTATCGCGACGGGACTGCGCGCCGCGGCGGCTGGGGGATTCACCACTGTCGCCGCGATGGCGAATACGTCGCCGGTCGATGACTCTCCGGAAGTCGCGCGTTACATGATTGAACGGGCGCAAGAGGCTCACGCGACCCGCCTGATACCGGTTTCCGCTGTAACGGCCGGTCTCGCCGGTCGCGAGTTGGTGGATTTCCCCGCGATGGCGGAAGCGGGCGCGCGGCTCTTTTCCGACGACGGTATTCCTATCGACGACGAAGCGATTCTGGTGAGTGCGTTTCGGGCAGCGTCGCGGATCGGGTTTGCCATTTCACTGCATGAAGAGGATCGCGCCCTCACCGGACACGGCGCCTGTCATGCGGGCGAAGTTTCCAAACGCCTGGGCGTTGCTGGGATTCCGATCGCGGCCGAAGCGCGACGGATACGCCGCGACCTGGCAATTGCGGTCGGCGCGGGCGCCCCCGTCCATGTCGCGCACATTTCGACCGCCGAGGGCATCGACCTGGTGCGGGCCGCACGGCAGCGTGGCGCCAACGTCACCTGCGAAGCCACGCCCCATCATTTCACTCTCGACGACCGAGCGTTCGGCTGTTGTGGCCCCAACGCTAAAATGGCGCCACCGCTGCGGTCGGACGCGGACGTCGCAGCAATTCACGCGGCGCTCGCAGATGGCACCATCGATATGATCGCGACCGACCACGCGCCACACGATCCCGCTTCCAAGCATCTCGATCGGCTCGCGCCATTCTTTACCGGCGATCGCGAGGCGCCGCGCTTATCCGCCGACGACGCCGAAACGCTCGCGTCGGCCGCCAACGGTATCGTTGGCCTGGAGACGTCCCTGGGCCTGACGCTCGAACTCGTCAACCGCGGGGTGATCGACGTATCGAGAATGGTTACTCTGATGTCGCTGAATCCGGCCAGGTTGCTTCGCCTGGATGCGCAAGGCACGCTGGCGCCGGGTGCTCACGGTGACATCACGGTGATCGATCCGAATGTGGAATGGATAGTCGATCCGCGGAAATTTATTTCGCTGAGCCGCAATACGCCGTTCACCGGCAGAAGACTACAGGGGCGCGCTATTTATACGATCGTCTCGGGGGAGATTGTTCATTCGACGGTGGCGCAAAGCTCGATATGATTTCGACTGAGCATTGAAACGAAAATGCAGGCATCATCCAAAGAAGCGATACTAGCCCTGGCTGACGGCAGAATTTTCCGTGGTCGCGCCTTCGGTGCGATCGGTGAGACTAGCGGCGAGGTCGTGTTCAACACCGCGATGACCGGATACCAGGAAGTGCTCACTGACCCTTCCTACAAGGGCCAGATCGTGTGCATGACCTATCCCGAAATCGGCAATGTCGGAGTTAACACCGACGATGAGGAGTCCGCTCGCGTTTACGTCGAAGGCTTTATCGTTCGCGAATATGTGTCGCAGCCGTCGAACTGGCGCTCTGAGATGGCGCTCGGGGACTATCTGGAACGCGCGGGTGTGGTTGGTATCGAGGGCATCGACACGCGAGCGCTGGTACGGCATATCCGCACGGCCGGCGCTCAGGAGGCGGTGATCTCGAGCGTCAATTTCGACGCGGCCGAACTGGTTGCGAAAGCCAAAGCGTCGCCGGGACTAATCGGTCGCGACCTCGTTAAGGAAGTAACCAGCGCCGCCGCGTATGACTGGGAAGTGGCCGACTGGGACCTCGGGCACGGCTATCGCCATCCGTCCAAAGATCAATTGCGTGACGCCCCGCTGGTTGTCGCGATCGACTACGGCATCAAGCGCAACATCCTGCGCCGCTTGGTAGCGACCGGATTTCGGGTCAAGGTGATGCCGGCTTTCGCGACCGCCGATCAGGTACTCGCGCTCAACCCGGATGGAATATTTCTCTCCAATGGTCCGGCCGACCCCGCCGGAGTGCCTTACGCCAGCGAGACCGTGCGCGGCCTGCTCGGCAAGAAACCCATTTTCGGAATTTGTCTCGGCCATCAGATATTGGGTCTCGCGCTGGGCGGACGGACCTACAAGCTGGGTTTCGGGCATCATGGCGCGAATCACCCGGTCATGGATTTGCGGACGCGCCGAGTGGAAATCACTTCGCAGAATCATGGCTTCGCGGTCGATGCCGAATCGCTTGCAGGCAAAGCTGACCTTTCGCATTTGAATCTTAATGACAAGACGGTCGAGGGTCTGCGCGGTATCGGAGTACCGTTTTTTTCGGTGCAATATCATCCAGAGGCTTCTCCCGGACCGCACGATTCGAAGTACCTGTTCGATCGTTTCGAGCGGCTGGTGCATGAATTCCCGCGACACGGTAACGACGCACTGGAACGGATTATCGCGGAAGAAGTCGAGGCCGGCGACCGGGTATGAATGGCGTGCGACGAAGCAAAATCAATCTCAGCCGAACGGTGAAGTAAAACCACGTGCCGCTGCGCAAAGATCTCAAATCCGTACTGCTGATTGGCTCAGGCCCGATCGTCATCGGACAGGCCTGCGAGTTCGATTATTCGGGCACTCAGGCGCTGAAGGCCCTGCGCGAAGAGGGCCTGCGGCTCATTCTGGTCAACTCCAATCCGGCCACCATCATGACCGATCCGGAATTGGCTGATCGCACCTATATCGAGCCGATGACCGCGGCGACGATAGCGAAGATTATCGAAAAAGAGCGTCCCGACGCACTGCTGCCCACGGTCGGTGGCCAGACTGCCCTCAACCTCGCGATCGAATTGGCCGAGACTGGAGTGCTCGAAAAATTCGGAGTCGAACTGATCGGTGCGAAGCTCGAGGCGATCAAGAAAGCGGAGGATCGCGATCTTTTCAAGCATGCGATGATCAAAATCGGGCTGGAAGTGCCCGATTCGGATGTCGCGCATTCGCTGGAGGAAGCGGATCAGATTCGGCAGCGGATCGGACTGCCAGTTATTATTCGGCCTTCGCGCACGATGGGCGGTACCGGCGGATCGATCGCACGCGAACTCGAGGACTTTCGCGCCAAGGTGCGATGGGGCCTCGAGATGTCGCCGAATCGTGAGGTGCTGATCGAGCAATCGGTCGAAGGCTGGAAGGAATTCGAGCTCGAGGTGATGCGCGACGCGGCCGACAACGTCGTCATCATATGTTCGATCGAGAATCTCGATCCAATGGGAGTCCACACCGGGGATTCGATTACCGTCGCGCCGGCGCAGACCCTGACCGACAAGGAATATCAGATCATGCGCGACGCGGCGTTGCGCATTATCCGTGAAATCGGTGTCGATACCGGCGGATCGAATATCCAGTTTGCGATCGATCCCGCGAGCGGCCGCATGACCATCATCGAGATGAATCCGCGCGTATCGCGCAGTTCGGCGCTGGCTTCGAAGGCGACCGGCTTTCCGATCGCGAAGATCGCCGCGCGGCTCGCGGTCGGTTATCGATTGGACGAAATCCCGAACGACATCACGAAGATGACGCCGGCCTGTTTCGAGCCGACTATCGATTACGTCGTCACCAAGATTCCCCGCTTCACCTTCGAGAAGTTTCGCGACGCCGTGGACGAGCTCGGCCCGCAGATGAAGTCGGTCGGCGAGGTGATGGCGATTGGCCGCACCTTCAAAGAATCGCTGCAGAAGGCGCTGCGATCGCTCGAACTCGGTTCGTACGGACTCGAAAGCCGGGTGCTAGGTCTCAGCCGCGAAGAGGTCTTCAAGACGATCAGCGCGCGGCTCACAGTTCCCAACAGCCATCGGCTGCATTACCTGGCCGACGCGCTGCGGCTGGGCATCTCGCCGGGCGAGATCCATCGGCTGACGAGAATCGACCCGTGGTTCATCGGCAAGATCGCTGAGATTGTCGCGACCGAATCGAAGATAGCCTCGATGCCGCTGGAGCCCGATGCGCTCCGACAATATAAGGGCGCAGGTTTTTCCGACCGGCGCATCGCGGAAATTCGAGGCACGTCGGAAAACGAAATCGCGCAGCGCCGCCGCGATTTCGGCGTGACTCCGGTGTACAAGTCGGTCGATACCTGCGGCGCTGAATTTCAGGCTTTCACCCCGTACCTATACTCGACCTATGAGGGCGAAGACGAAGCGGAACCGGACGAGCGCCGTAAAATTATTGTCCTGGGCGGCGGACCCAACCGAATCGGGCAAGGCATCGAATTCGATTATTGCTGCGTTCACGCGAGCCTCGCGCTCAAGATGGACGGCTTTGAGACCATCATGGTCAACTGCAATCCCGAAACCGTGTCCACCGACTACGACATCTCTGACCGCCTCTATTTTGAACCGCTGACCTTCGAGGATGTGATCTCGATCGTCGATCGCGAAAAGCCCGAAGGCGTCATCGTGCAGTTTGGCGGACAGACCCCGCTCAAGCTGGCCGTTTCGCTCGCGCGCGCCGGGGTTCCGATCCTGGGCACGCCCCCTGACGCCATCGATCGCGCAGAAGATCGCGAACGCTTCAACGAGTTGGTCACGAAACTCGGCTTGCGTCAGCCTCGCGGAATTCTTGCGCGCAATGCGGGCGAGGCGATTAGCGGCGCGACGGAAATTGGCTACCCCGTTCTGATTCGGCCCTCCTACGTGCTCGGCGGCCGCGCGATGGAGATCATCGCGGACGAAACCAGCCTCAAGCGTTATCTCGAGCAAGCACTGAATGCCTCCGAAGAACGCCCGCTGCTGGTCGATCGCTATCTCGACGGCGCGATTGAAGTCGATGTCGATGCGATTTCAGACGGCGACCAGGTGGTCATCGGCGGCGTGATGGAACATGTCGAATACGCTGGCATCCACTCAGGCGACAGTGCCTGCGTATTGCCACCGCGCTCGCTCAGCGCCGATGTTCAGCGACAATTAATGGAACAGGCACGGATGCTCACGCGCGAACTCGGCGTGGTTGGACTGATCAACATTCAGTTCGCCATCTTCGAAGGCGAGATCTACATTCTCGAAGTCAACCCGCGCGCCTCGCGGACGATTCCTTTCGTCAGCAAGGCGATTGGCGTGCCGCTTGCGAAACTGGCGGCGCGGGTGATGGCGGGGAAGAAACTCGCGGAGCTGGGCTTCACGACGGAACGGATTCCGCAGCACGTCGCCGTCAAGGAATCGGTTTTCCCGTTTGTTCGTTTCCCCGGCGTGGACACGATCCTTGGCCCGGAGATGAAATCCACGGGCGAGGTGATGGGCATCGATGTCACATTCGCGGCGGCCTTCGCTAAGGCTGAATTGGCCGCCTCGACGGATCTGCCGGCAAGCGGGCTGGTCTTCCTCAGCATCCGCGATCCCGACAAGGAGTCGCTCGAACCGATCGCCCGGGGTCTCGCGTCGATGGGCTTCGACCTCGTTGCCACGAGCGGCACCGCGCAACATATCAATCGTCTCGGTATTGAGTGCGCGACGGTTAACAAGGTCGCGCAAGGAAGTCCGCACGTTGTCGATCTGATGCGTGAGGGCAGGGTGGCGATGGTGATCAACACGCCGGACCAGGAAGGCACCAGCGACTCCTTCTCGATTCGGCGGACGGCGCTCGAACTGCGCCTGCCAGTTTTCACGACGATGGCGGGCGCCAGTGCCGCGGTCGAAGCGATTGCGTCGATCAAGGCCGCGCCCCTCGGCATATGCGCGCTTCAGGATTATCACTCAAGTTGACGATCCGCTTTGCCCTGTGGCGACTTTGCGACATTCCGGACCACCGCCCAGTTCAAAGGGTTTGACTCAAAACGTCGATCCTTCGACTGGTTCACCCCTTCCCGACCCAGCATCGAAAAATAGCATCGCATTCGTACGTGGAATCGGTCCCAAGCGAGCTGCAGCGCTGAGCGATCGCAACATCACGAGCCTCGACGATGCACTGCTGCACTTGCCGTATCGCTACGTCGATATGCGCGTGCGCCATAGTGTGGTGGATCTGCGTCCGGGCATGGATGCGGTGATTGAGGGGCGGCTGGAGAGTCTCAACGTACGTCCTCGGAGATACGGAAATTTCCGCAGCGCCAGTTCCGCGAGATTGGTCGATACGGCCAATCGACGTGTCAGGATCGTCTGGTTCAATCTGCCCTCGTATACGCAATTTCCAGTCGGGGAACCGGTCCTGCTTTACGGCAAGGTGACCGTAGGAACCGATGGCACCATCGAGATCGTGCATCCTGAGGTCCATCGCCTCGCGAACGGCGAAGCCCCGCCGATTCGTCCCCTTTACAGCCTGCCGAAGGAAGTCCCGCAGCGGCTGTTCGCCAGCGTCGTCATAGAGGCGTTGACGAAAATCCGGAACGGCAAGCTCGGTACGGAACTGGAGGCGATACCCACCGAGGTCAATCGCGAAAACGGGTTTCTGCCAGTCGCCGAAGCCCTCGTTTATCTACATCGGCCGCCCGTTGATGCGAACCTGGAGCTGCTGGAAAGCACCGACACTCCGGCCCATCAGGCCTTGGCGCTAGACGAGATGTTCGCCTTTCAACTCGCGCTCGGCCGCGACCGGATGCGCACCAAGCGGCGCGCTGGTGCCGCGATGACGGCGCCGCCGGAACTGACCGAGTCCTTCATGGCTTCGTTGCCGTTTGCTCCGACTGCCGCGCAACTTAAAGCGATAGATGAGATCAATTGCGACCTCGCAACGCCTGCGCAAATGAATCGACTGCTGATTGGCGACGTCGGCAGCGGCAAGACTCTGGTTGCGTTTTGGGCGGCGCTGCGGGCGGCCGAATGCGGCTATCAGACTGCGATGATGGCGCCGACCGAACTGCTCGCCGAGCAGCACCATCGGAACTTTCAGCGCCTGTGCGGACGGCTTGGCCTGATGAGCACTCTGCTCACGGGCAAAATCACCGGGACCGAACGCGCTCGCAACCTGAGAGCGATCGAACGCGGCGACTTCAAGGTGGTGTTTGGGACCCAGGCATTGATTCAGGGAGGCGTGCGAATGCGCAACCTGGGCCTCGCCGTGATCGATGAGCAACACCGCTTTGGCGTGTTCGACCGGGCACGGCTGATCGCGCTGGGCTCAGATGCCAACGTGATGCTGATGACCGCGACGCCGATTCCGCGCAGCCTGGCGCAAACGCTGTTTCGTAACCTCAACGTCTCCGCGCTCGACGAGATGCCGCCGGGACGGACGCCGATTGCGACGCGGATCGTACCCGATTCCGCGATTAACGAAGTAGATGCCTTGGTGCGCACTGAAATCGCACAGGGCAATCGCGCCTATTACGTGCTGCCGCTGATCGACGGCGAAGATGAGGACGAGCGCGCGTCAGTGGTCGCGATGTCGAAGCGGCTGAGCCTGACGTTGAAGGACTGCCGCATCGGTATGCTGCACGGCCGCATGCGCGCTGCGGAAAAGGAACGCGCGATGCGTGATTTCCGCGACGGCGCCCTCGACGTGATCGTTTCCACCACGGTGGTCGAGGTCGGTATCGATGTGCCGGAGGCGACCGTGATGGTGATCGTTGCGGCGGAGCGTTACGGGCTGGCGCAATTGCATCAGTTGCGCGGACGCGTCGGGCGGGGCGCTGCGCCTTCGCAGTGTTTCCTGATGGTATCGGCGGGCGCTGGGACTGCCGCCCTCGAGCGATTGGGGGTGTTGGTGCGCAGCCAGAGTGGAGCGGAGGTGGCGCATCAGGATTTGCGCTTGCGCGGTCCCGGGGACCTTTTCGGTGCGCGGCAAACCGGCGCGCTGCCGCTTAGATTCGCGCACTTTATCCGCGATTGGCGAATTGTCGAGACCGCCGCCGAGTTGGCCGAACGTTGGCTGGATCGCGATCCGCAATTGGACAGTGCGGCTTCCGCAGGCGCGCGCGCAGCGCTCGCGCGGATGGTGGATTCCGGTTTCAGTCTCGGCGATATAGGCTAAACGCATTCGCGAGCTTTGACGGTGGGTTAACAAACCCTCTGCAGAGGAACGGTACAGAGCGATTGACGAGGAAAATGGGCGCGAAGTCGAACGGATCGAAGCCGAAAGGCAAAGTCACGGTGCGGCGCGAAGTATCAGCCGGCGGGCTCATCTGGCGGCGACGCGGTGGCAGGCTGGAGGTGGTACTGGTGCGGCCCGCAGGCAAGCAAACCTGGGTGATGCCGAAGGGGCATCTCGAACCCGGTGAGGGCATAATCGAAGCGGCCGTGCGTGAGGCGACTGAGGAGAGCGGACTCGAAGTTGTCGCAGGCGACCCGCTGGGCGACGTGTCCTACGTTTACTCGTGGCGCACCGGCTCGTCCACTTCGTCGGTCCGGATCTTCAAGCGCGTCCATTTCTACCTGATGAAATGTACTGGGGGTGATCCGTCGGCGCATGACGGAGAAATCGACGAAGTCGCGTGGCTCGGAATCGACGCGGCAATAGATCGCGCCAGTCACAAGAGCGAACGCGACCTGATCGTGAAGGCGCGCGGCATCCTCACCGCATAGGGCAAATTTTCGCCGTTCGGCTTCTCGTGGCGTCGATTCAGCCGACCATCAATCGGCCTGCGCGACCGATGGCGCTGCACAGCAGGGCTTTATTGAAGCCGGTAGCTGAGTCTTGGCGGATTGCGTACCCGTCGATCCACCCGGCGTGACTACGCTGGCACGCCATATCGCCGGTGCGAGACGATCGAATTGGCGGGCGCCATCGCCAATCGCGATGAACACCTTTGACCCTTTGACCTCCAAGCGATGCGCCGTGTCCGGCGGCGAAATCTTGTCGAGAATCGAAGCGTAGGTCGAGCCGAAACTCGCGGCCGTTTCGTTGTTTCGAAAGGCGACGATCCAAAGCACGGTCAGTGCGCGGCCCTTTTCCAGTACGATCATGCGATCGCCGGTCCAGCGCTCGGCAACCGCCACTTCAGGCACGTTCATGCCCAGATTGCGCTGGATGATCAATCTGATGAGCATCGCGCCATACGTGTCATCATCCACCTTGCTCCAACCCTTCAGCACGCCCTGGTAACCGGTGAGATCGATGGCAACGAGCTGCGCGCGGTGTTCGAAATACAGGTCGGGCTGCAATATCTCGAGCGTCGCGCGAGGCGGATCCGCGTAAATCGCATCGACCGCCGACCAGCCGCCGTGCCGGTACGCCTCGGCCACGAAGCGAACGCCGTCGGCATATTGGAAGATCATGGGCGCGCTCAGGCCCATCGGGATATCGGCTGACTGCGCGGCAAACGCCCGCGGCAGGTCGTCCATGCGATCGACGATTGAGCTGACCGTGGCGTCATCGAGATTGCCCACGACGTAGCCGTAACCCGCGAGCGTCGCGTCACCTTCGGCGACCGCCTTGAGCGCGAGGTCTTCGTCGTCGTTGTTCTTGACCTGATCGATCATTTGCTCGATGTGGAAATGCTGATCCTGCAGGGCATGCGTGAGTTCATGCGCAAGCAGCATCTCGCCAACGAGGTCGCGATGCGTGATCACACCGGCGGCGCTGTTCCAGAGGCTCTCATTCACCGCGCCTTCGACCAGCACCATCTCCTTCTCATGCGGATCGTAAAAGCCTGCAATCTGGCTGCGCAGCAATTTCAACGTCTCACTCTTGAGATCCATCCCGACTGGATAGACCCCGGTCATCGCGCCGGTCAGGCCACCGATGCGGATTTCATCTTCCGTGTGATCGCGAGCGATTTCCTTGCGCATCATGTCGAGCGCCTGGTCGCGGGTCTTGAGCACAAGCGGGACTGGCGCTGTGAAATCCAGTTCGCGAAAGCGCTGGATGCCCGCCTCGACTTCCTGTGCCTTGGTCTGGTTTACGGCCCCGTTGTGAACCAGCGTGTAGGCGCATCCGCATAGCGCAAGCGTCAGCATTGCAGCGGCGAGAGTCGTCGCGACGCCGCGGATTGATGCTCGTTTCAATCGCCTGAAGCGGACCATAACGCATCATCTTATCGGTAATGCCGGCACGGAGCACCGCAATTGCTACATTTGTATAGAGTCGTCATCAGGCGCGCGTCGCAAACACTCTACTCGGTGATGATCACGGCGGAATAGCCGGCACTCGCGACTCGCTCGGCGCGGCTCCTGGCGTCATCGCGGTTCATGAAGGCGCCCATCCGGACCCGATAGTAGAGATTCGTGCCAGCCGACGCAGTCTCGATGCGCACGTCGGGATACGACGCGGCGAGGCGTTGCTGCATCCGGCGCGCATTGTCGGAGTCGGCAAAGGATCCCACCTGCACGAAGTAGCGTTCGCCGATCGCGGGACCGCCGGCCGGAGTCGCGAGCACGTCCATGCGTACGCGTGCCGTGCCCGGACCAATCACGCCGAGCAGGCGCGCCGCCTTGTGCGAGAGATCGATTTGCCGGCCCTTCACGTAGGGTCCGTGGTCGTTGATGGTGACCTCGACTGAGCGATCGTTGGCGAGGTTGGTGACGAGCAGATGACTCCCAAGCGGAAACAGGAGCGATGCCGCGGTCAGGTCCTCCTGATCGTAAACCGCACCGCTGGAGGTGCGATGCCCGTGGAAGCCGGGGCCGTACCATGAGGCGATGCCCTCAAGCGATGTGGGTGGCGAGGACGGCTGAGCAGGGGACACTGCGATTGACGGTGTCGGGATTGGCGATTGCGCAGCACATCCCGCAAACAGCGCGCCGATCGCCATCGCGACAAGACTTGCCATCGCTGTGCGCAGCGCCCGATCCAGCGCGATCCACAACTCGCGAGCACCCGGGACCCGCCATGTGCGATCCAGCGAGAACGCACCAGCCTGCGTGCGAAAGCCGATCCGCCCGTCCACCACCGCCAACCCTCCCGCCTCGGGATTATACGGCTTGTAGAGACGTGGATGAAGCCGCTATTAACAGGTTGAACGCGCCGCCGCCCGTGACTGTGAATACGGCTTGGCTAAGCAGTTCGGGAGCCATGCTAATGCGTGATAGATTCGACGTGGAAGGCGAAACGTTAAAATGCTGCGCACCAGAGAGGACCTCGAAGAGATCGAAGCGCGCACCCTTGCGCCCTACGCAATGCTCGCGCGCAACACGCGCGGACGGCGCTTCGACGAGCCGCCGCATCGGATGCGATCTGCGTTTCAGCGCGATCGAGATCGCATCATTCATTCGGCTGCGTTCCGCAGGCTCGAGTACAAGACCCAGGTTTTCATCAACCACGAGGGCGACTACTATCGCACCCGGCTGACGCACACGATCGAGGCCGCGCAGGTGACGCGCACGGTGGCCGCTGCTCTCGGGCTGAATCGCGATCTGGCTGAAGCCGTCGCGCTGGCGCATGACCTCGGCCATACGCCGTTTGGACACGCGGGCGAGCGCGTCCTCAACGATCTGATGAGGCCGCATGGAGGGTTCGATCACAACGCGCAGAGCTTGCGCACGGTTGACTGGATCGAGGTGCGCTACCCCAACTTTCGCGGCCTCAATCTGAGCTTCGAGGTGCGCGAAGGCATTATCAAGCATTCGAGTTTCAAGGGCCGGGCGGCAGCGCAGGAATTCGATACCGATCAGTATCCGTGCCTCGAAGCGCAGATCGTCGATCTCGCGGACGAGATCGCGTACCTCGCGCATGACGTTGACGACGGGCTCAAGGCGCAGATGCTGACAGTGGCCGAGCTGAACGGATCGCGCCTGTATCGGGAGGCGGCTGCGATGGCGCGCGCGATCACTCCCGCGGCCGGCGATCGCCTGATGCGCTATCAGACCGTCATCCGCATGATCGACGTGATGGTCACCGACCTCGTCGCCAATATCGATAGTGAGATCGGGTGCGCGGGTATCGGCAGCGTCGAGGCGGTGCGGCGGGCGGGCAGGGCGATCGCCTCGTTCAGTACGGACCTCACGGCGCAGGTCAAAGAGTTGAAGCAGATCATGCGCGACCGCCTTTATCGTCATTACCGGGTAAGCCGGATGACCGAAAAGGCGGGGCGAGTGCTCGCGCGCCTGTTCGAGACCTACATGGCCGAGCCGCGGCAGATTCCGGAGCATGTGCTTTTGCGGGTAAACGAGGACGGTGAACCGCTGGCGCGGGTGGTGGCGGATTATATTGCCGGGATGACCGATCGTTTCGCGCTGGACGAGTATCGCAAGCTCTTCGATCCGGACGAGCGAGTGTGACCATCGAGCGAGAAAGGGAATAGGAAGGCCGCTGAGTCGCCGAGCCGATCGCACCATTTAAACCAATAGATCGACTTGACCAAGGTTGTGGTTAGTCGAGTGCGATTTTGTGGCTAACCAACATTCAGAAGTGTAAGTAAACGATGAAGTTGAGACGGGCAGGGGAGGCGGGGTGAAACAGATTCGTCAGCGCCGGCGCATCACGATCATGCGCGACGACCATCTCGGCGATTTGCTAGGCGCGATCTTTCTGGACGTGTCGGCGCACAGCGAAGACGCGATCATAGCGCGGCTGGCCGAATATCTGGGCAGGCGCGTGCGGATCATCAAGGCGGAAATCAGCAGCGATCGGGCTGAAGTTGAAGTTGAGGTTAAGGTTTGGGAAGAGGAGGGCGATCGGCTGGCGGCGACCGCCATGGACCTCAAGAACAAGGGTGCGCGCCGCAATGCGCTGTCGCTGTTTCGCGAGGCGCTGGAACTCGACCCTCTTAACGTCGCGGCAGCGCTGGGCCTCGGTATGTTACTCGCCGAAATGGAAAAGTACAGCGAGGCGCTGACGGTTCTGAAACTTGCCTGCGAGGCCGGTCCGGCGAACGCGGCGACGTTGCTCGCACTCGGCCGCGTATGCGTCAAGACGGATCGCATTGCGAGTGCGATTACCTACCTGGAGCGTGCGTACGCGATTGAGGCCTCAAACTTCGAGGTACGGCGGGCGTTGACGGAGTTGGGGCGCAAGCCGAAGCCGGCGCCTCGGGCGGCGCGGGTGGACTTGTCGAAGCCGGCAGCATCATTGGAGAAGCCCGCAAAAAAGCAGCAGTAGCGGAACGTGGTATTCACTCGTCAGACAAACGAACCGAGCCAAGGCGCAGAGCCCACAGCTATCAGGGTCGCTTTGACCGTTACGTCAATTACTAGCCGCACGTCGTGAATGGGTGGCCTAGTATCAAGTAGGCTTTCTGTCCGAATACTGAAACCACTAATCAACGCATCATCCTCAACTAAGCATAAGAATGGCGCTTCACCGTCCCGTGGGCAATCATTCGCGGGTATCTGATCGGTTGACTGAGGAGCCTTGAGAGAGTCAAAGAGGGTTTTTATTCGGTTATCCAAATCGTTGCCTTCAAAAAGCCGCCCTGCGGGTTCTCTCCTCATAAACAGTATGTCTAAGTGGCAGAGTAGATGCATGAATCGATTAACGAAAGGCACAAATTCAAATGCTCCACAGGTCAGCGGGGGGAAGTATCGTTGACCGATGCCCACCTCACCATTCCGTATTTTTGAGTCCCTCGCCCATTGTTCCTTCAAAATCGGGTGGACGTTAATTAATTCTAGTAGCTGCGGGTGAAAGGTGCGCCTTAGCTGCATCTTGAGCGATACGCGCCCATTATTTGCTGACGATAACAGCGGTCCATCATAGGTCAGCGTAAATTTCACAATATCGACCGGATGATTCAGTTCAACGGTCTCATTTCTATCTCGCAAGCTAGAGGGTGGCAACAGGCGCCTAAGTTTGTAGTGGGAATTAGCACGATGTTGACACCCACTATTAGCTTACATGATAATCTGACTCAGCATGAGTCATCAGATAGCTATTCTCGGCTCCAGCATTTGGTTGGAGCGCTCCGCGGCAAGCACGACCCGGAGCGTACTCTTGTGGCAACGCTGACTGGATATTTCGACGCGAGCGGTGCGCCGGATCAGGGCACCGTTCTAGTAGTCGGCGGCTTTATGTCCTTCGAATCGCGCTGGATTCAGCTTGAGCCACGCTGGAATAAGGCCCTCCGGAAGGAGGGCATCAAATGCTTTCATATGAGCGACCTTATCAACGGTAAAAAAGAATTTGAGGGCTGGAAAACCAAGCCAGATAAGCAAAGGCGTTTGCTCATGGCACTGATCCAGATTCTTAAAGAAACGGTCGTTTGCAGTTTCGGCAGCATCGTCGTTCTCGACGATTGGGAAAAGACCAACCGCGAATACGCGCTAGCCGAGAACGATTTTCAACCTTACTCACTCGCGGGCTGGAGTACCGTTCAGCGGGCGCTCAGATGGTGCAAAACCAACGGGTATCGGGTTCCACCACCGTTATTCATTTTCGAGCATGGGGATAAGCATCAGGACGCCATGATACGCCGTGTTGAGAAAGATTTTGGCGTGATCATTCGGACCGCGCTAAAGAAACCGGACAAAAAGAACCCGAACGAGTTACCAGTCGTGCAATTGCAGTCCGCTGATTTCGTGGCATGGCAAATGTTGAATCTTATGCGAGGGGTCAAGGACAAATATGCTATTCGGTCAGAGGTAAAGGCTGCCCTAGAACCTTGGCTCTGGGAAGTATTCAAGGATACCTTAACTCCAGTCCGGAATTGGTACACCCGTTTCACCTTGGATTCGATTCGCATGCGCGAGCCGACCTTGCTTCGATTATGCAGGGAATACGGAGTGCCGCGCCGCGCACCCTAATTGGTGGTGCAAGTTGTCGAGCCGAGAAATGTATCGCAACGGGTCGTAACTCTGGACGCGTCTGAAAGGAGCAAGCATCGCTGGATCACCGCGCCCGCCTCCGGTGTGGAGCATGTTCGATCGGCCGCGTCATCCTCCATGCTCCGAGGGTCATTCGAATTCTCTACGCGCAGACAGTTGAACCACTTGTTGTAATCGACGCCACCGTCCATAAGGCAAAGGTCGAAGCCTGAGTTGGCCCGCCATTCGTCATCCCCCTCCTGATTGTAAAATGCCTGACTGCATCCAACCGCTACGAGCGCGGCGCAAGCGATGAGCCACTTTGCGAGATTCCCCATAACTACTGATACCACGTCTCGCCAAGGGCGTGTTGTTGCTCATAAAGGTTTGCGGCCAATCTGGACTTCAAACCATTCCATATTTTGGACAGGCTCAATTATCTCAGCAATGGAAATCTCAAGCACCTCGCTCAGAATACGGCGCACCTCGGCTGCCGTCCTATCGTCCGGTTTGCAGCGGACACGAATGCCCGGAAGGACCATATCGAAAATTTTCTGATCCGGTAAAAAAGCGGAAGGCCAGCCAAGCTTCCAAATAGAGCGTGCAACTGATCGGCCAGACGAACGCAATCAGGTAATCCATCGCGAACTATGCCGAAGGCGCGGGGAGGGAGAACGCTAAGTTGCGTGATCAAGCTATCGCGTTGTTCTCTGTTTAATTCTTGACGTCCCTCGCCGATACCATTCATGAAATTTCGCAGCCCCGCGCGGATGCGTTCTCTTTCGAGGTACAAGAGCCACAATCCGCCGACGAGTGTGAGAAATACACCCCAGCCGTTTTGTGTGCTGGCCCCGATCAAGACCAGCCCCGATCCAAAAAGAGTAAGGGCGTACCAAAACTGTCGTTCCTCGGAAGGCATACGATGCGTGGGGCAGATTGCGACACGGGTACACCTGCGCTATATTGAATTCACAGCGCACGCTCCCCGTGCTCACATTATCGGCGGCTAATCTTTGGCGAGATTAGCCGCTTCTGTTTTGGGGCCTCTTTGATCTCCCTTATTCGTCAGTCTTTGACGAACGGAAAAGCGGACTGACGAGCCGATCGAATTTTTTTGGATCGGCCTTTTCCAATTCCTTCCGCAAGCGCTCGTCGTCGGCGCGCGTCTTCTCGCTTACGGTGCTTTTCGGCTTGGATTTCTTGCGGGGCATTCTGGAAGCATAACGCTTCCAGATCGACCCTGCCACTACTGCTTACACGTCGTAATCAGATCGGCGAACATCTCGCTGTTTTTGCGGTTGTTGTAGCGGAAGGAGAATTCATTCAAGTAAAACGGGAGGTATTTCTTGCTGACGTGGTGATACTGACCGATGACGCCCCGCTTGATCAGTGACCAAAAGCTTTCGATATTGTTGGTATGGACCTCGCCGCGCACCCATTCGTTCTTGGAGTGGGTGACGGTCTCGTGCTTAATATCGCGGCCCAAATGCCCGTAATCGCGGTTCTCGTCAGTCACGACGAGCGAGACTTTCTTGCTTACAACATTGCGCACGAAGCCCGATAAGGTGGGCGCATCCTGACTGCCGATGACGCGCGCCACGACATTGCCTTTACGCTCGATTGCGCCGATGACTCCGACCTTGCCGTAACCGAATTTCTCATCGCCGAAAGCCAATTCGCCGCGTTGCGCGCGGACTTGAGCGCTCTTCTTATTCCAGTGTCGGTTGCGATCCTTTCCGCCGATATAGGTTTCGTCAGCCTCAACGATCCCTTGAAGTGGCTGATACATATCGCCTGCCATGGCGGCGCGCCAGCGCATGCAAATGTACCAGCTAGTGTGGTAGGCGTGCTTTGTATGTTCCCCAAACATGATGCGATGGATCTGGTTGGCGCTGATGCCTTTTTTGCTGGTCAGCATCAGATAGCCGACCTTGAAACAAGTATTCAGCGGGATTTTAGTGTTGTCGAAAATGGTCCCGCTGGTAACCGAGAAGCGATACCCGTTGCGGCGGTGGCACTCGTTGACCTCGCCAGTCTTGCGATCTCTGACCTGTGCGCCCGATTTACAGACCCAGTGAAAGGGACGGGTTTTTAGCGCAAATACCCGGTCGCTGCCGCATCGAGTGCAAGTAACCTTGCCGTCCGGCCAGCGCTTGCGAACCAGATATTCGCGGCATTGCTGGTCGGTTCCGTAGGCCAAATCGAACTCGGTAATGGTCTCCATGCCAATAAATATAGGCTATTTTTGTGTGGGTGTCAACATCGTGCTAATCCCCTTGTAGTTGACATAATATATCTTATACGAAGTTAATGAATTAGGCGCGCGGTCGCTCTTTTCCTTAGCTGCCTGGAGCAGCGATCGATAGATCGCGCCCCTGGCTGGCGCTGATGACAGCGCATCTCTATCATGGTCAGTCGATATGCACCTGAAAAACCCATGTCTTTATATCCGCGCTCTCGCGAGTGTCCTGGCAGTCAGCGCAGCGCTCTCGATGGCCGCTCCGGCTTTCGCCACAGAATCCGCCTCTGATGCCGCCCTCAAGGCCGCTCTCCAGAAGCGCCTGCTGGTTCCCGATATCAAGAATCTGCAGTTGGGACCGCCCTCCTCCGGTCCGTTTCCAGGGATGTCGTATCGCACCGTGACGCTGGTCAATCCGGAAAACCCCGGACAGAAAGTCGAAGTCGAAGTGTTCAGCGACGCCGATGGGAAGAAGTTCCTGATCGCGCAACACTATGCGGTCGTTGACACCGCCAACCCGTGGGATCGCGCCGATCTAAAGCAACTCCATCTGGACGATCGCGCGACCCTCGGACCGGACACCGCGCCGATCACGATAATCGAGTTCGGCGACTTCGAATGCCCATACTGCGCGCACGCCTTCAGCGAAATCGAAACGGTGGTGAACTCGACCTACAAAGGCCGCGTGAAGCTGGTTTGGAAGAACTTTCCGCTAACCATGCATGCCTGGGCCGAACAGGGTGCGGTGGCGGCGGAATGCGCGCGCGAGCAAAACCCGGCGAAGTTCTGGGACTTCGCGCGCAACCTCTATCGCGACCAGAACGAGATCAACCCGCAGAACCTGCGGGCGCATATCGACACCTACACCACGTCGTTGGGACTCGATCCGAAGAGCATGGACGCTTGTATCCTGGGCAAGACTGCGGAAGATCGCGTGCAGGAAGACCTAAAGGACGGACAGGCGATCAATATCAACTCGACGCCGACGTTCCTCGTCAACGGTATCCCGGTGATCGGATTGCCCAGTAGCAGCATTTTCGATTTCGTCGTCGATTCGCAGCTTAAGGAACAGCACGCGTCGAAATAGCACTTACACCAGGCGAGCTTGCGAGCCGAGCTAACGAGTCTGCGAGGTGCGTTAGATACCGTCAAGGTTTCAGTTTTCTCTTTCTTCCTTCGCTGTTTTCTTTTTAGTGCGGGGCGGCGGCGGTCGGGGCGGCTGCAGATTCGATTGAGTTCTGATCGGTGGGTGCGGCGCCCTGCTCTGCCATCAAGGCGATGACGCTAGCGCGTTCGGTCGAAAATGGATTCTCGACCAGGAAGTTGCGCCACGCGGTGATTGCGCCGGCCTTGTCGCCCTGGCTGAGCAGGGTTCGCGCGACGCCGAGTTCGGCGGCGGTCTTCTGCGGGCCGGGTATCGAGGCGGCCTGCGCGTAGGCGTCCTGGGCTTTCTTGAAATCGCCAAGGTCCTCGTAGGCCACGCCCAACTGAACCAGCGCGAGGTTCTTGAACTGGTCATGATCGCTATCGGCGATATAAGCGACGAGTGCGTCGCGCGCCTGCGCCGGCTTGCTATCGCTCATATAAGCAGTCGCGACGTAGAGCGGTGCGAGGTGTGCCAGCTTGCCGTTACCGGATTGCGCGAGCGTCTCGAAGCCATCCTCGGCGGTCTTGTAATCCTTGTGATTGAGGGCCGTGATCGCGTCGTAGAATTGGCTCGCGGCCAGGCGATCCTGATGCGATCGATAGAATGAATAGCCGAAGATCAGCGCGAAGATCGCGATCAACGCGACCCCTCCGAGGATCACCTGCAGCACGTTGTTGGCGAGGTATTCCCCGATGCGATCGACCGTGGTTACGAACTCGTCGGGCTGCTTGAGGTCCTTGACCTTGATTTTGTAGTGCGAAGTTGTTGCCATGGCGGATGGTCACACGCCCTCCCCTGCGGCCAACTATCTTGTCACCGCGGGCGTGTCGGCGCGCGGGCGCCTACATCTTATACTTGAAGTCTTCGGGGGACATTTTCTCGAGAATCTCGGACCACTTGTCCCGCGAAACACTGGCGAGATTTTTGTCGGACACGGCGTCTTCGGGCGAATCCGTGGCGGCTTCATGCAATTCGCTGGAGACTTCGAGGACAGCCTTGGCAACGTAGATTGGCGATTTGGTGCGGAGTGCCACCGAGATCGCATCGGAGGGGCGCGAGTCGATATGCAGCGCGCTGCCTTCGCGGGTCTTGAGCTCGATGCGGGCGAAGTAGGTATTTTCCTTGAGTTCGGTTATCTCGACGGCTTCGACCGTGGCGCCGAGCTCGCCGAGTAGGTTGCGAATGAGGTCGTGGGTCATCGGGCGCTGCGGTTTGATCCCTTCAATTTCAGTCGCCATCGAGGCCGCCTCAAGCGGACCTATCCAGATGGGCAGATTGAGCTTATTGTCGGGATCCTTTAGCACCACAATAGGCATTTTGGTGGTCGGATCGAGCGTGAGGCCGCCGACCATCATCAGAATGTAATCTTCCTTCGGACCCGTCATATATGGTCTCTTCGGCGCCACTTTATCGGACTCGCCGCGCGAAAAACGCCCTATTCGCGCATGTTTAAATATCTTGGACCAAACCGGCCTGAGGGTCAACCTGACCGCCCGCAAGAGGCCCGCACGGAGGCGGCTCAGCGCGGAACGAGCTGATCGATCACTCGATAAAGCTGGTTCAGATTGCGGCACTCCTCCACCAGGTCGCAGTGAATTGCGTACCGTTCCATCTCGC
>Ga0302325_10006814_pt1 | contig 25567 bp, 16 predicted proteins | sample Palsa_T0_2_FD_201948 | JGI IMG/M metagenome (GOLD analysis project Ga0302325, IMG submission 201948) | Peat permafrost microbial communities from Stordalen Mire near Abisko, Sweden - Palsa_T0_2 | ecosystem: Environmental > Terrestrial > Soil > Palsa > Peat permafrost | place: Sweden: Abisko... | reverse complement strand
ACGATCGCCTCTTGCGCGGCGTCGCGCGCCGGAGGCTGATTAGCGGGATGCAGGGTATCGAGGAACGAGACCACGGCCGCCACCTCCGCTGGGTTCAGGTTCTTGCCGTACGCTGGCATATTGCCGCCGCCCTGCACCACCTGGCGGACGAGCTGGTCGTGTGTCATGCGCACCGCGACGCTATCCAGGTTAGGTCCGCGCAGACCACCCGAGCCGCCGATGGAATGGCAGTTGCGACACTGTTTCTCCTGGAAGATCGCGGCTCCCTGACGCTCCAGCGGTGAGCGTCCGTTCAGATACTGCACCGGCACGGGATCGCCGCTCCATGCGTCCATCACCGGGCTCCAGGGCGTGTAGCTGGCGTAGTGGGTCAAGGTGCCGAGCGCCACCGCGGTCAAGGCGATAGTAACCACGGCAATCGGGCGCCGCTTCCAACTCTTCTCACCTTCGCCCGCGAAAAACGGCAGCAGGATGAGCCACGCGAGAATCACGACCGGACCGACTAGCAGTGCCACCGTCTCCATTTGCGGTGGCAGCAGGGCCAGCAGCGCATACAACCACTGGAAGAAATAGTCAGGCTTAGGGACGGTCTGCACGATCGTCGGATCGGGCTGGCCGCTCGGTCCATACGGGCCCGAGATCGCCGCGCACGCCAGCACGCTGGCGATCACGACGGAGGCAAAGATCATGTCCTTCCACACCGCGTCCGGCACAAACGGCACGCCGTCCTTGCGCGTCAACTCCTCATACTCTTGCACGTACGTGGAGCGGCGCACCAGCCGGCCAGGCATGGGCCAGTCGTTGATGCCGAGCTTCAGCACCATCAGCAGATGCACGGAGACGAACGCGATCAACAGCCCGGGAATGACGAACACATGAAACGCGAAGAAGCGCGACAGCGTGTCGCCGGCGATGATAGGGCCGCCCAGCAGCAGATGTACCACCCATGCGCCAATGAACGGCACACGCCCGCAGATCGAGGCGCCGATGCCTAACCCCCAATACGCATCTTGGTCGAAGCGCAGCACCTGGCCGGTGAAGGCCATGCCCAGCGTCATCAGCAGCAGGAAGATGCCCACGATCCAGGTCAGCTCGCGGGGAAACTTATAGGCCCCGAACATCGCCACCTGCACCATGTGGATGAGCACGATGGCGACCATAAAGTTCGATCCCCATCCGTGCACCGCGCGCAGAAACCATCCCAGGGTGACGCCATGATTGAGGTATTGCAGGCTGTTCCACGCTTCGCCCGCGGAAGGCACATAGATCAGCGCCAGCATGATGCCGGTGAAGATCTGCAGCATGAAAACGGTGAGCGCTGCGCTGCCGAAGACGTAGAACCAGCTGGCGGACTTGCTCGGGACGCGATGCTCAGCTGTCTCCCGGACCGCTGGCCAGATCTTCAGCCGCTGCTCGAACCAGTCGCCGATCTTCGCTAGCCTTGACATCCCTGGCTCCTCTGCTGAAGGCTGGCGCTGGTGGATAGCGTCGGCAGTTGTCCGGCCTCAATCATCAAGCGCCCGTTCTCCACCTTGTAGGGATACTCGAACAGGCCGCGCGGCGGCGGTCCGGAAGCGCGCGAGCCGTCGCGGTAATAAACGCCCCCGTGACACGGACACATGAACAGCCCCGATTGCGGGAACCAGCGGACCGGACAGCCCAGGTGCGCGCAGTTGATGGCGAAAACCTGGAACGTCTCGCCCTGCACCCGGCGCACCCAGCAGGGAATGTTGTCGGTCTCGCCGTCCCAGGCATTGGAGATCGGGTTCTTGTACTTCGCCAGCCGCGTCTGGCCCTCGGGAAATTCGTCCAGTTCGCCTAAGTTAATCCATTTGCGGTAGCGTCCGCCTTCGCCGCGCATAATGGGCGCCAGCAGATAGCCAATCACCGGCGTGGCCAGAACAACGGCGGCCAGTCCGTTCAGAACTATGCCCAGCTTGACGAAGAACTGCCGTCGGGAAACGTCTTGCTCGCTCACGGTTGCCCTCCGCGCGAAGAAGTACTTGTTGCGGACGAAGAATTCCTTGTTGGCGCGGGAGTAGCGGTCGCCGCACCCGCCGGACGCTGTGCCGCCAGCCACGCCACCACGTCAGTGATCTCCTGGTCCGTCATCGGATGGCCAGGTACATTGCTTCGCCAGTCCGGTGCGTTAAAGTCCGGGCGGCCGACAATCACAATCGTCCGCAGACCCTGGTCCGTTATCAAGCTGAGATAGTAGGGATTCACAATCGAGCCGACCTTCGCCGTACCCTTGCCGGCGGCGCCGTGACACGAAGCGCAGAATGTTGTGAACGCCGCGGCTCCGTGCTGCGAGTTGCCGGGCGCCTTGGCCGCGTACGGCGGCGCTGTCCCACTCTGTAGGACATTAGACTGCCCCCAACGCTGCCGCATTCCCTGCACAATAGCGTCGACCTGCTTGCTGGTCAGCATCCCGCCCTCGCTTTGCGCAAAAGCCGACATTGCCGTGCCCGGCCTGCCCTTCGAGATCGTGTTCCGCAAGGTGTCGTCGTCAACAAGCGCCAGATATACGGGATCGCCGATGGGCGGCGCCGGCCCCAACTTGCCGTCGGCGCCATGGCAGCCCGCGCAATTCTGTTTGTAGAGCACGCCTGGATCGAGGACGTCGGTGGGACGCTGCACGATGTCGGCGGGAGTGGGCTTCCCCGGCAAGTCACAGGCAGTGAGCGCCAGCAATGCGGCGAACGCCAATGTAGAAAGCGCGGAGCGAGTTGTCATCGCTTGTTGTCCTCGTCCTCGTCCTCGCGCTCTTCCATCAGTCCGGGAGCTTCAATGCCCGCTCGCAAGGCGAGAGGCAGGTTCTCCGCCGTCCACACCCTGTTCTGCCGCACTACCACCAGGCCGGCAACGATGCCGAATGCGGCTTGCGAAACCGCGAACCACCACCAGTTAATGCGCTGATCAAGTATCGGATTGACGTACCCGATTATGTGGTAGAGCAGACCAGTCCACAGCAGTGGACCGATGACCCCTCCCAAAATAATAGGGCGGCGTGGAAGCAAGGGCAGCATCGCGCCGTAAAGCAGTCCCACAAGCAGGCACATGGTGATGTGCATGGCCAGCGCAAACAGGAACCATCCCATCTGGAAATGCCGCATCTCCTCGATTGTGGGAGTTGCGGATGGCGCGTACAAGCTTCCCGCCAGCAGATTTATGGGATACCACACACTGTGGTAGAAGATGAGACCATATAGCGCCGCGAGCACTGCCATGGCCACGCCCCCGGCCAATCCGCCCTTCACGCCTGCCGTGATGGGATAGATCTTGAGCGGCAACCACGCGCGCTGTATCTCCTGCGCGACCGGTATCCGCATGACTTCGCGCGGCGGAAGCACGCGGGCCGGTTCCTCGGCCTGCACCGGAATCGACTCATGCTGTTCATGCGGCAGCACCTGGCGAAACCATCCCACCGCTCCGGAGATGGTCAGGACCGCGCCCAGCACACTCACCGACACATCCGTGAGCAGTCCCGCAAAAGTCAAAGCGGTCCCCAGCGCCATGGCAAATGGCCACGCCGTCGGCGCCGGCATCAGCACCGCCGGCTTTCCGGGACCGCCACTCGCCTGTGTCTCGTCACTCATGTATCAGTCCTAACGGCCGCAGCGCGGAAAGCGCTGCTCAACACTTGTTCATCGCGTAATGAAATACACCACCGACAGCACCACAACCCAGATCGCATCTACAAAATGCCAGTACATGGCAAACACACTGATGCGCGCCGAATGCTCCTGCTTTACCGCGCCAAACAGCGTGCACAGCAAGATAATCGTCAATCCAATGGCGCCTACCGTCACGTGGAAAGCGTGCAGCCCCACCAGCGAGTAGAACGTGGTGCCAAACAGATTGGTGCTGATCGTCAACCCGTCGTGGTAAATCAGCCGGTACCACTCGATCCCGGTTGCGAGCAGAAAGATCACGCCCAGCGCCAGCGTCAGAAACCAGAACAGCCCGAATTGTTTGATGTTGCCTCGATGCAGCGCTTTCTCCGCCAGCAGAATGGTCAGGCTGCTGGAGAACAGGCAGATCGAGGCAAAGTACGGAACGTCGAGCACCTGCGCCGGGGTCGGGCCGCTTGGGCTCTTGCCCGCGTAGTACAGATACGCCACGACGAAGATGCTGAAGATCGCCGACTCCGCGATGATCAGGCACCACATGCCGACCTTGCCGCGCATATTCGCGGACAACGGCATATCGCTTTGCGGCACGGTTATCGTCGCTGCTGCCAAAAAGTTCTCCTGGTCTTGCCGTCTACTCATACTTCCAATCCGGATCTTCCGGATGCTTCAAGTCCCACAACGGACGCCGGCTCCGGATCACCGGAATCTCCGCGTAGTTGTAATCCGGAGGCGGCGAGGTGGTGTGCCACTCCAGCGTCCACGCGTCCCAGGGATCGTTGCCCGCAATCTCGCCCTTGTAGTACGACCAGATAACGTTGGCCACCCATAGCAGCACGCCAATGGCTTGGAAGATCACGCCTACGGAGATGATGACGTTCCAGATTTCCCAGCCGCGGCTGGCCTCGTAGGTATAAATGCGGCGCGGCATGCCCAGCAGGCCGGGAATGTGCATGAAGTCGAAGGTCAGATGAAAGCCGATCACGAACAGCCAGAAATGCCACTTGCCCAAGGTTTCGTTCATCATTTTTCCAATTACCTTGGGATACCAGTAATACGTGCCCGCGAACACTGCCATCACGATGCCACCCAGGATCACGTAATGGAAGTGGGCTACCACAAAGTAGGAGTTGCCCAGTTGCCAGTCGAAGGGCGCCGCCGACAACATGATGCCCGTCAGTCCCGCGATCAGGAACTGACACAAGAACGCGACGCAGAACAGCATAGCCACCTGGTAAATGATCTTGCCGCCCCACATTGTCCCTACCCAGTTGAAAATCTTTATCCCTGTCGGCACCGCAATCGCCGCGGTGGACGCGACGAAGAACGCGTTGGCGTATGACGTCATGCCAATGGTGAACAGGTGGTGGGCCCACACACCCAGGCTGATGAAGCCGATGGAAACCGTCGCCGCCACCATGATCGAGTAGCCAAAAATCGGCTTGCGCGAGAACACCGGAATCACCTCGGAGACGATGGCGAACGCCGGCAGGACCAGAATGTAGACCTCGGGATGTCCGAAGATCCAGAAAAAGTGCATCCAAATAACGGCCGAGCCGCCCGCCTGGGTATCGAAGAAATGCCCGCCCAGATAGCGGTCGATCAACAGCATGAGTTGCGCGGCCGTCAGCGGTCCAATGGCGACCAGAACCAGGGCCGCCATCACCGAGTTCATCCACACAAACAACGGCATGCGGCTCAGCTTCATCCCGGGACAGCGCAGGCACAAAATCGTCGTCATCACGTTCAGCGCGGTAGCAATGCTGCCGAAGCCGCTCACCAGTATGCCGACGATCCAGTAGTCGGTGCTGTGTCCCACGGAAAACGCCGGTGAAGTCAAGGGCGCGTAAGCAAACCAGCCGACGTCAGGCGCGCTGCCCGCGCCGTACAATCCGAAGCCGCCGATGAAGCTGAAGTACAGGATGATGCCGCCCAGCGCGCTCATCCAGAAGCCCCAGGCATTCAGCCGGGGAAACGCCATGTCGCGCGCCCCGATCATCAGCGGAACCAGATAATTGGCGAAGCCAAATACGATGGGCATGGCAGCGAAGAAGATCATAGTCGTGCCATGCATGGTGAACAGGCGGTTGAAAACCTCAGGCGAGACCAGGTGATTGTTGGCCACCGCCAGTTGGGCCCGCATGATCGAAGCTTCCACGCCACCGATCACCAAAAACACGATGCCGTAGCTGAAGTACATCAGCCCCAGCCGCTTGTGATCGACCGTGACCATCCAGTCGTGCAGCACTTGCACCAGCGGGCGGGAGCTCTCGCGCTCCGGCGAAATCACTAGCGCCGGCAATATCGGTTGGGCATCAGCCATTCATCTCTCCCGCGCTGTCACTGCAAGCTCATCAGGTATGCCACCAGGGGCTTCAGGTCCTGCTCATCCAGTTGCATCGCCGGCATCAGACAGCCGGGCTTGATCGCATCGGGCTGTTCGACCCACAGCCGCAGATTCTCCTGCGTGTTCGGCGCCGCGCCGGCGGCAATCGTGGTCCGGCTCATCAAGTGCGTCAGGTCGGGACCGAACTTGCCATTGGCAATCGTGCCTGTGATCGTATGGCAGTTCATGCAGGCGTTGGTTTCGAACACCTTGCGCCCGGCGATGACCTGGTCGGACATTACCGCCGGTGTCTTCTGCTGCTGCGTCCACTTGGCGAAATCTTCCGGCGAATCGACCATCACGTTCAGCAGCATCTTGGCGTGCTGCGTTCCGCAGTACTGCGCGCACTGGCCCACATAATGTCCCACATCGTGGGGGTCAATCCACATCTCATTCCTCCGATTGGGAATCAGGTCAATCTTGCCCGCCAGTTGCGGCACCCAGAAGCTGTGATCGGTGTCAGCCGAAAGCAGAACGATGTGCGTCGGCGTGGGGTGACTGAGATCGCTCACCGGGACATGCAGCTCGTTTGCTGTAACAAAGCCGTAGCCGGGATACTGGAACTCCCACCAGAACTGATGACCAATGGCCGTGACTTCGATCGCATTAGGAGGAAACTGCGCGTCCTCGACCGCATGGATCACCCGCGCCGCCGCCAGGAATAGCACCACTACAATCAGAATCGGGATCACCGTCCATGCCAGCTCCACCTGGTTGCTGCCGTAAATCTGTGGCGGCTCGTGACCGTCGTCGGTGGGCCGTTTCCGGTACTTCACCGCCGCATACACAATCAGGCTGAACACCACCAGAAAGATGCCCAGACAAATGGCCATTACAAACAGCGACAAATGGTAAATATCCTGCGCCGGAGTGGAAGCAGGATTGAGCAGCGACGGGGTTGACGATGGACCAGCCGTGGAGGCGAACGCCGGGCCGCTCCAGGCAACTGCCCAAAGGGAAAGGAGTGCGGCTGAAGCGATGTGGCCCAACAGGCTCTTCGCCGGGCGGTTCAGCCGCCTCGGGTTGGCTGTCTCGCAATGTGTGGGTCGCGTGTACATGGGATCGGGAACAACTGAGCGATAGCCAGCACTACGGGCTAACGGTCTCGCCCCGGCTTGCATGCCGGGGACTGCCTGACGACCTCGTGATCAGCAGCAGACCCGCATACCGATCCGGACCACGACCGACTTCTATCGCGGACCTCAAAACCGGGCCGCTTTCCTTGTGCGACAGCGCTAGAATGCCACAAAGAGAATGTTTCGCTTTATACCTGCAAAGGAAGAGATTTGCAATAGGTCGTTGTGAAGAAGTGATTGGTCCGCCGATTTAGCTGCGCCACGCTGCCGTTTCGGTCATCTCACTTATAACGCTCATGGGCTTTCCTGGTCCGGCGCAGAGAACGTTTTTCACTTGTCAGTGAATCCTCTGGCTGGGTAGTTGGATCACACCTGCTGGCCAGCGGGGCATCCCGTCCCTGAAACCGCCAATCTTCCGGCGCCAAGAATTGTTTGCCTAACGCAGGCTTTAGGGCTAAGATAAACTGCTTTTTTCCCACATCCAAAGGCCGCTGTGTAGCCAGATGATCTTTATCTGGCCACAGGTTAATCCGCTTTTGCTGCAGTTCATTTAATTGATCGTCGCAAAGGAAAACAGCAAGTATTTCAGCGCGAATCAATTGGTACGATGACGACAAATCCGGAAAGAAGACAGCCGCTGCAAAATAAATGGATGAGGTCTTTCGGCTATGTTTCCACACCAGGCACGCGTACTTCCTCGCGGCGATATCGATCAGCTTGCGATCAACACTGTCCGCACACTTGCGATTGATGCCATCCAGAAGGCGAATTCCGGACACCCCGGTACGCCGATGGGAGCCGCTCCAACCGTTTACACGCTGTGGCAGCGCATTCTTCGCTATGACCCGGAACAACCCATGTGGCCCAACCGCGATCGCTTCGTGCTCTCCAGCGGTCATGCTTCGATGCTGCTGTACGCGCTGATTCATCTTGCTGGCATTAAAGCAGCCAATCCAAGCTACGAACAGGTCGGCCGTGAGGCCGTTACACTGGATGACATCAAGACCTTCCGGCAGGCCGGGAGTCGTTGTCCGGGGCATCCGGAGTACGGTTGGACTTCTGGTGTCGAGAGCACCACCGGTCCGCTTGGTCAGGGCGTTGCGACAAGCGTCGGGATGGCGATCGCAGGCCGATGGTTAGCGGAGACCTACAACCGGCCTGGCTACGATGTGTTCAACTTCAATGTCTACGCACTGTGCGGCGACGGCGACATGATGGAAGGAATTTCCAGCGAGGCCGCATCGCTTGCCGGCCATCTGCGGCTCCCAAATCTATGCTGGATCTATGACAGCAACCGCGTGACCATCGAGGGCCACACGGATATTGCCTTTACAGAAGACGTCGCAGCCCGATTTATGGGATACGGCTGGAATGTCACGCGAGTTACCGATCCGAACGATACCGAATTGGTGGAGCGTGCGTATGAAAACTTCAAGTCCACAAACGATCGCCCCACGATGATCATTGTGCATAGCCACATCGGTTATGGCGCTCCGCACAAACAGGATTCTCCTGCCGCGCATGGTGAGCCCCTGGGGCCTGAGGAAGCGCGCCTCACCAAGGAGTTCTTTGGCTTTTCGCCCGATGAGACATTTGTCGTTCCTGACGGAGTGCGCGAGCATTTTGCGGCCAACATGGGTACGCGGGGCTCCCGACTGCGCACAGAATGGGAGCAACTCCGCACGCGCTACCGCGCTCAGTATCCGGACTTGGCGGAGCAACTTGAGTGCATCAAGAATCGGGAACTGCCGGCGGAATGGGAAAAGGCTCTGCCAATTTTCCCGCCGAGCGCCACTGGCATGTCAACACGTGACGTATCCGGCAAGTTGCTCAACCTACTGGGGGAGAAGATTCCGTGGCTGCTGGGTGGTGCTGCCGACCTGGCTCCGAGCACGAAGACCCGGCTGACGTTCGAATTTGCCGGCGACTTCCAAGCGCGGGGCCCTTTGGGCGACTACCGCGGCCGCAACTTTCATTTCGGTATCCGTGAACATGCGATGGTCGCCATCGTAAACGGCATGGTGCTGACTGGATTGCGGGCTTTTGGGTCGGGTTTCTTGATCTTCACGGATTACGCTCGAGGCGCCATCCGCTTGTCTTCGCTCATGGACCTGCCGGTGCTCCACGTCTGGACGCACGATTCAATCAGCCTGGGCGAGGACGGCCCGACTCATCAGCCGATCGAACAACTAGTTTCACTGCGCGCTATCCCCGGCATGGTCGTCATCCGGCCCGCCGATGCCAACGAGATGGTCGAAGCGTATCGTGTGGCCTTGTCCCTCAAGAACCGGCCTGTCGCACTCATCTGCACGCGCCAAGCGCTTCCGATCGTTGATCGCACGAAGTTCGCTGCGGCGAGTGGATTGGCGAAGGGTGCTTACGTGCTGGTTGACGCATCCGATGGCAAGCCGGACGTAATCTTGATTGGCTGCGGGAGTGAAGTTGGATTGTGCGTGCAGGCCTGGGAACAATTGACGGCGCAAGGAACGAAGGCCAGGGTCGTGAGCATGCCTTGCTGGGCGCTCTTCGACGAGCAAGATCAAGCGTATCGGGACACAGTGCTTCCCCCGTCGATCGGGGCCCGCGTCACGGTCGAAGAGGCCTCGCCCATCGGTTGGGACCGATATGCGGGACCGAACGGTGTGGTGTTAGGGATGCGGACCTTCGGGATGTCAGCACCGATGAAAATTGTTACTGAGCATTTCGGCTTTACCCCTGAGCATGTAGTGGCGGCGGCAAAACAGGTGATGGCTCGCGCTCACTGAGCCTAAACAGGGCTGCCTGATTGCGAAGGCAATCGTCCGACCAATACCATCTTGGCCGACAAGCTCACGCCACGCGCGTTGGGCACGCTCGATTTCGACCTCTCCTGACACTCCGGCCGGGTGTTGCTTCGAAGAACGAATGAAGCAGGTTGCGAATTCAAAATAATGAGAGATCTCGATCATCCAGTGGACAATAACCCATATGCGAGAAGTTAGCGCAGGCGGCAAGTTCGCGACCGCGCTTTCGCTCACCGCCGTTGGCGGATATGTCGACGCTGTTGGGTATATCGCACTGTTCCAGATCTTCACCGCGAACATGAGCGGCAACAGCATTCACGTTGGGATGGGTGCCAGTAAACTGAATTTTATCGAGCTGCTAAGGCCGCTCTGTGCGATCGTCTCCTATGTAATCGGACTGATCATCACCCGTGTTGCCATCGGTGCGGCAGCCCGATCGGGCCTCCAGCGGATTGCCTCCTTGACGCTTGGCGCAGAAGCGATCCTGCTGTTTCTGTTTTCGCAGGCAAGGCCAACTCTGCACCTTGGGCAAATCGTCGACCTCCAGTCGCCTGGTTATTTCGGACTGGTGGCGCTGCTGGCCTTCGCGATGGGCATTCAGGCGGCAACCCTGACTCACATTGGCGCTCTGACGATCTACACAACCTTCGTAACCGGTACCTTGGCCAAGTTTTCTGAGGCCTTTACCAGATCTTTGTTCTGGAGCTATGACCAATTCAGCGATGGAACCAGCATGTCTGACATTGTGAGATATGCTCCGCAGCAGAGAGACGTGCGGGACGCGGCATCGCTGGTTTCCGTCTGGATTTGCTACGTGGCGGGCGCAGCTCTTGGAACCATTGCCAAGCAAAAATGGGAATTCCGTTGTCTCTACGCTCCAATCGCGCTGTTGATGTCTCTCATCCTGGTAGATCAGTTCCGTCCTATTGATATTCAGGAGGAGAAGCATCAACAAGGGTGAGCTAGTTCTTGCCTTCAGCGACTTGCAGATCCAGGGCGGAGCGTTCGCCGTTAATCACTACCGTTCCCGAGTCAAGCAGCTGCTGCCCAGTGCAGTCGTAGGTGGCGAAACAACGCATTACGCGCAAAGGGAAGAAGAATTCCACAGCCTCTGCCTGGGAGCCATCGCTAAGGCGGATCATACTGCTGAAGTCGATTCCGTCGAAGTCAACTTCCGGGGGGAAATAATCCAGCGTCGGCCGTATGAGATGAGATACGTGCTCATCAAAAGCCAGGGCCGCGAGTTTGTAGCGCGAAATTCCGGGCGGGGCTTGGAGTGCAGTACGGAAGGACAATTGCAAGTAAGCGTTCTGGCGGAAGCCAATGAAAGCAGGCGCCGCGTAGGCAAGGAAATGTGCCTGGTCGTCGAGACCTTTCACCAGCCGGTCGATCGCGTCCTGATTCTGACGCTGAAGTCCGGCCAGCGACTCCGAACTGAATATCCGCATGGGCGTCGCGGAGGTCTTCATCAAGTTAGCCGACACGGACGGAGTGTTTGACGGCGCGTTGCTCATGGCAGCATTCACCGTCTCCGCCGGCTGCTTCCTGGTAGCGGGCAGCGGCGCGAACGTCTCCTTCCACTCCTCCGACGGAGCACCTTCTTGCAGCCACAACGAATAGGGCTGTCCGTTGAGGAATACTTGTGCATCCAAAATCGCGGCCTGCTTCTGGTCGTCGCTCTTCGCATCCACCAGCTTTTGCGCAACCAGAACTGGAATAATGACGGTGATGTTCTCCGGCTGTTCCGAACTCACACCCATCACCTTCTGCCGCACATGGTGGGACACTTCAATGGCAAACGCGGAAAACTCGGAATCGTCTGGGAAGTGTGGGACCTCCGCTTGTAGCAGGGGCATTACAACCCGTTTGAAAGTTTCCTTCAGTCTGGCGTAGGAATCCATCCGGTCCGCAGAATAGGCCGCATAGTAGTTGCCGGTGATCTCCAGCACAGTTTGACCCTTGTAAGTGTCGAAGCGGATGGAGCGCTGGTCGGCGAGTTGCATCTTGGCAAGGTCAACGTCGAGAACGCGGCTGAAGTAGAAGGGGTAAGGAAATTTGTGCGCCTCGATCTCGGTGCCAATCGCCATCAGGGTCTGAAGGTGTCGCTGCTGCAGGTGTTGCGCTTTAGGGTCGGGTAATTCCATGGGGGTGATAACTTGAGCTCGCAAAAGCGACACGGCTCCCAGCACCACAACCAAAAGCGCACCACCGCCGACGGTTTTTTTCATGGCAGTCCCTCTTTGTTGTTTACTTTGAGAGCGCAAAATCGGCCTTACTCGTGCCGGCGACGTCTACCGATTTCGTCTGCTTGATGCCTTCGTGCCAGGCGACGACGTTGTACTTGCCATCGGGAACGCTGTCGATTTTGTAGTTTCCGCCGGCGTCGGTTTCAGTAAAGTACGGCGTCGGACTGACGATGATGTAGCCCGACATTTCCGGATGAACATTGCACAGCAGCGGCACTACACCGGGGCTATCGAACGTGAAAGGACGCTTATCGCCCTTGGGCCAGGTGCCGAGGTTATGGCTAAGCTTTTTGTTGCCGCCAACAGATGGCCAGAACACATTGTGCTGAACCGAGTCGTCGTTTTGAAATTCCACCGTCGTTCCCACTTGCACAACTAGCAGGCGCGGGTTGAACATCAGGCCCTTCTGGTCCATCATCGGCTTCTGCGCAGGAGCGGGAAATGTCTTGCCGGGGATGGTGTCCACGTAAACTACGGATTTTCCGGGCGATACTTTTCCCTCGATTGTGCCTGCGAAAGCCGTGGCTGCCACTGCGGCGATGAGCAACAACGTAAGTAGAAAACAGCGCATCATTGAGAATCCTTTCGTGGTACGTGCATCCTCAGGCTGAAACAGTTAATACACCCACTCCAGACCGGCCACGGCGGTATTGGTGTGGAATGGATTTAATGCGATTGGCAATCCGGTCACTGGATTGGTGGCGATCACGACCGACTGAGACGGACGGAACTGATACTCAAACGATGCCTTGATGTTGGGGTGAATGAGAAATTGCACGCCTGGAGTAATGCGGTTCCGGGTGGAAGCGAACGGTGCGTTGAACGGGGCCCCGGTAAACGAGGGGTTGGTTTGCAGTCCATTGATACGGTCGGAGGTCGAGTTCACGCCGTCATAGCGGACCATCACATACATCCATGGATATGCAAGCCATTCAGCATCCACGAAACCGCCGCTGAAGGTAGCGGGAGTGCTGTGGATGAAACCTACTGGCACGGCAGTGCCCAGGTTCTGCAAGGGAATGAGCATTCCGCTGGCATCGATCGGCAGCAGGTTTTCGTCGTGCCCAAACATATAGAGGGCGTTGAACTGGAGGCAGCAGCGATAGTTGAAGGTCATGTTGCCGCCTACCCGATAGAACGGTTCACGCGCGGTGACGACCGCTGACGTACCGTCGGCAGCTGCGCCTAGTAGACGCTGCACCGAACGTCCGTAGAAGTAGTACGTGCCGAAATTCAGATAGGTGTGGTCGCGCGGGCCAGTTGGACCTGCCGCCTGTATTGCATCGCGGCTTTCCTTGTCGTGCTCCAGGTTGAAGCGGTAGTTAAACGAGGCGTAGATATCCTTGAAGTTCGAATCTGAGGCCACGCCCAGACCGCCATTGTTGCTGCCCGTCGCCTGGGGCACATAGGGACTGCCGGGATTCTGGTCCTGCCCAATTCCGCTGGTGTTCTGGTCGATGATCGCAATCGAGTAGTTGTAGCCCCCGGTGTGCAGACCTCCGCTAAACTCGACGCCTTGCCCCGCCGCGTCCATGCTGAATTGGTTATTAACAAACTGCTGTAGCGGCACCAGTGAGTTCATGGCCCCAATATTGGCTTGCGTGTAGATGTCGTAGGGGCTGATCCAAATGCTGCGGGCTTGGGTGAAAGGCAGTTCAAGTTCAAACTGGCCGATCTTAAAGTTGAGAGAGTCCTTCGGCAGCTTCATCAGGCGACTGATATTGACAAACTTGAGATAGCCATCGCCCAGGTCGCCGTTCGCGTTGGCGCCGCTGACGCTGATGTCGTCGTCAACCCAAAATGCTATGTCGCTGCCGAAGTTCCCGGCGGTGAAGATGCTGAATAGCCCGGTCTCGAAATCTGTAGTTGGAACGAATGGTGCTAAGGTTCCCGCCGGGGTCAGCGAGGCGAATTTGCCGCTGCTTGTGCCCGTGTACTGGAAGTAAGTGTTCATCCGCAGCCCGATGGGCGGGATGCCCGGGATGGTGCCCGGCCAAATGGCTTTCGGCCATAACTCTTTGTTCGCCGGCGCTCCCAGCATGACTGGCGGAATCTTGAGCATCGATTCATCGTCCTTGGGAAACTTGAAGCCGGCATCTTTGAACGCTTTCCCGAAGTCATTGAGCTTGGGAAAATCAATGTGACATGTGCTGCAACTGGTGCCGTACATGCGCGCGAAAGCCGGAATTGCGTAGCTGGTGCTCGAAAATAACAGTGAAAGTGCAATCAGCATCAGACAGAAACTCAGCTTAGGAAGCGCGTTGAAGGGTTGCCGTGTCATTCTCGGTCCTCCCAATAGGTTTTGTTTGCACAGCCAAACTGCAGACTTGCTTTGTTGCCGACAGCCTGTGAAACTCATGCACCGTGAATCCGAGGCCTCCCGCCAGGAGCAGGATCACGAATGCCACAACAGCGCTCAGCACAGCAATGGTTTGTAGATCAAATACTGGATTTGGTGGTTGAACTTCCGGTTGCTTGTCGTCCGGAACGAACAAGGCGCCTCGAGCCTTCTGTGGAGGAGGTGTTCCCCCGCCCGTCGCGGGACGTTGTTGCGACAGCGCGATCATGGCATCGGGGCTGGCTGAGTCCAAAGGGGGATAGAGCGTGAGATACAAGTAGACATCCGCCGCTTCGTCCTCGCTCAAGTAATAAAAGACCGGCATCCTGCCCCGATAGAGCATTGGCTGCGCGCCCATCAAGGCCGGCGCTCCGTGGGTGACTTTACGGATGAACTCGGGCCGGCTCTTGCGCGTCGTGAGAACATTCAGCGGGGGGATCGCCCCGTCCCAAAGCTGCTGGGCGTTGGGGTCGGGCCCCGCCGCGCTGTGGCAGGTGTGACACGTGGACTTCACAATGTGCTCGCCCACGCGGATCGGCGATTCCTTGACTGCTACTTGCTCGCCTTCTGCTCCGGGGACGCCGGCAAGCTGTTTGAGATAGGCAAAAAGCGAACGGATCTCGCCTTCGTTCAGGTGGGGGAACGGCGGCATGCTCTCGCCGCCATGGTGGAGCCGTTGCAACAACGCGGCGTTGGCCTGCTGCGCCAGCTTGTCGGCATTCGCGCGGCTGATGTCTATGCCGGCGGTCTTCATTCGGTCCATCACCAGCACGACGGAAGTGGCTCGCACCGGATTGATGACCGAGTTGATTTCGGGCGGAGCGCCCTGGCCGGATTCGCCGTGGCATCCTTGACAATTCAGGCGATAGAGGTCTGAACCATGCAGCGTCAAGGTTTGCGATGCGACGCTCGAGGGCAAGTCAGGTTGCCACGGTGAAGCTGTCTCTCCCGGCTCTGGCGCAGGAGGGCCCAGGCGCCCCGTCTTGCCCATGCTGGTTTCGTTGAATGGCCGATTAAGGTGTGCTAGCCAGCTTTCTCCCGAGACGGCCGACACCGCAACATTCTGCCTCCCGACCGCTCTTTGCGGAGGCGTGATCGAGCCGTTCGTCTGCGCAAAAGCGCAGTGCCCCGCCAGGAACGCCAACGCGGCCATCGCCAGAGATCGCGAGCTATTCAGAAAATGCATATCCGCCGCCATACCAACGCTCGATCTGAACGCAAGCATACGGGGATGCAATGATGATGCTGTCAGGGAATTGTCAACGTCCTGTCAGAAGTTGGTGACCTTGTGCAATGCCTTGTTCGTCGGCAGCGGTCAACTTCCGGGCCGACCGCTGCGCAATCGAGGTCGCATTCCCGGACACAAGCGTGTTTGTCAGGACCTGAGAGCCTCCAGCACGCCTTCGGACGAGCATGAAAGAGGAAATCGTTTGTTCCTCGGACTATGCCAAAACATAGACTAGACAAGGCTATTATGATCGTTGTAGATGTGATGCCTCGTTTCGATTGCCTGCGAACAGCTTGGTCGCGAAAGGTGAAGCATCGATGACAAACATTCTCATTATTATCGCCTGTGTCAGCGGCGCCTTGCTCTTTCTGTTCCTGGTGACGCGGACTACCACCGTGCCCTCGCGCAAGGAGTCGAACGACTTCACGGGGGCCGTGGTCGCGGTCATCGGCACCACCTATGCGGTGATCCTGGCCTTTACGCTTGCGGGCGTATGGAACATGTTTCAGGAGGCACAGGCCAACGAAGAGCAAGAAGCCAACTCGCTGGTAAACGTTTACCGCATCGCCAGCCAGTTACAGGATGCGAATGCCAGGGCGATCCAGGACCTCTGTGGGCGCTATGCCAAGAACGCACTGGACCGTGAGTGGCCCGCGATGTTGAACCGCAAGATGCCGCCGGAAGGCGGCGAGATGATCAACCAGTTCTGGACGCTTGCCGGACAAGCCCAGGCGCGCGCTCCGTCCGGCGCCATTGCGGCTTATCAACTCATGGAGGAGTTGCGAGGACTGACGCAATACCGTCGAATTCGGGCTATGCAGAACCGCGAAACCCTGCCCTTCATATTGTGGGCCGTACTGATCGCGGGCGGAATCATCACTGTCGTTTCTGCCTGTTTCTTTGGCGTGGCGAATTTCCGCCTGCACGTGCTCCAGGTTCTTATGCTGAGCTTCCTCATCTCCTTAGTGCTGGTTGCCATCGCGAACGTTGACCGTCCCTACCAGGGACCGGTAAGAGTGACACCTGAGGGCTTTCGCTACGCGCTTCGTACCCTGCACCAGCAGTCGAGTCCGTATTGATGACGGGCGCGTGCCGATCCTCCGTTGACAACGGCTTGCCACCCGCGAATCATCCAGAACATCCGCCGGGCCGACACATAGCTGAGCTGGCCGCCATTGCGAAGGTCCGTGATGCCGGCGCGCCCCGGATTGGATTCAGGTCAGATCGAAACCCCACTTGTAAGATTCCTGTAAAGGATTGTGCCGGGATCGAGGCACGGGACTGGTTGTGCGGTGACATTCCAAGATCACCGGATAAGCGACTGCGATCTCATTGTGTGGACGGGTGGGGGCTAGCTGCCGCCGAACGACGGCACGAAAAACGGGCACGGATGAGAATCCGTGCCCTTGTGTTATTGGCCGCCGTTCTGAAATGGCGGCGTTAGTTGTCCGCCCTTCTGCCCTCAGTGCAGCAGATCGACGCGAACGTCATCGATGCCTAGCACGTCGCCGGCCCAGCCGTTTGGCCAGACAGTGATCCAGACGTAACCCGGGCCACCGAGGTCCTGACTATAGAGCGGGCCGCCCGGCGAGTTCGAAAGCACCGTCGTCGTGCCCACCAGGTTGTTGTTCGAGTCGAAGACGTTCATGTTGGTGGACACCAAATCGGTCGGCTGCGATCCCTTTGTATAGGTCATCTGGAAGACATACCAACCGGAGGCAGTGATGGTTACGATGGGACTGCCTTGGCCGTCCACATAGACCCCAACCGCAGTTCCGGTAGGAGTGAGCCGGAAGTTATGCTCCGCGCCGTAATTGTTGGGCGGTGACGTGGGCGTCTCGTCGATCCACACCCCGGGCCCGCCGTAGAGCGCTAGCGGCCAGCTGGCATTAACGTACATGCTGATGGAATCGGCGAAGGGCCCGGGATACGGCGGCGGATTGACATAGCCGAAGAAGCTATACGACGAATCGCCGTAGTACCCGTTTTCGTAGTCGTTGTCCACGTTGTAGACTTCGGCGTGGTAATTGCCCGAGGCGGAGGGCAAACCAAGCTCCCCGCCGCCCGAGGGCACGCGGGCGATGGCCAGGGTGCCGCTTACGTACTGTACCCAGTCGCCGATGTCGGTTTCAAAACCCTGAAATGCGACGGCAGAAAAGTAGGTGTACTGGTTGTTCAACCACTGTCCTCCGACATACGACCAGAGGGTCACGTAGATTGTGGTGGAATTGGCGGGCAGAGTATTGACCGTCGTAGTCAGCACGTTACCCAAGTTGCCGGACTGGTAGTACTGATTTCCACCCAGAGAGCTACCCACGTCCAGCCAGTAGGCTGTGGCACCGGCGCCCGCGCTCCAGGTGAAGGTGGCGGAGTTGCCGCCCAGCGTCGAACCCGGAGCCGGCGTCTGCATGACGCCAAGGCCAGCGCCAGTCGTATACGCCGTGTAGGTGTATTGGTTATTCAGCCACTGTCCACCCACCAAGGACCACAAAGTCGCGTAGACCGGAGTGCCATTGGTCGGCAGTCCGTACACCGTGGTGGTAAGCACGTTGCCGAGGTTGCCGGACTGGTAGTAGTTGTTACCACCCGGGCTGCTGCCGAGATCGAGCCAGTAGGCGGTTGCTTGCGAACCCGCCGTCCAGCCGAAGGTCACATTGCTGCCAGGCAGCGTTGAATTCGGCGGGGGAGTGGTGAGTACGCCCAGCGCCCCATACGAGGTGTAGGTGTATTGGTTATTCACCCACTGCCCACCTACATAGGACCACAAAGTTACGTAGAGCGGGACGCCATTGCTGGGCAGTCCGTTTACCGTAGTGGTAAGCACATTGCCCAGGTTGCCGGATTGGTAGTAGTTGTTGCCGCCCGGACTGCTGCCGACATCGATCCAGTAAGCGGTTGCGCCGCTGCCTGCCGTCCAGGTGAAGATGACGCTGGTGCCCGTCAGGTACGAGCCCGGAACGGGCGACGTAATCACCCCTTTGGATGACGCGCCGCCAGACGCCGTATAGCTGTAGTCGCTGTACTGCCATGAGCCGCTGACGTAGTAATACCAGCGCGCCCACACCGTGCTCCCGTTGGTGGGCAGGCTGTTAACCGTGTACGACAGCGTGGAACTGCTGAGGCTGCCGGACTGCGCATAAGTGTTGCCACCCTGCGTAGCCCCCACATCCAACCAATACGCGGTTGCACCGGGGTATTCGGTCCAGTAAAAGGTAACGGAGCTGCCGGGCAGCGTCGATCCATTGACCGGGCTGTAGAGCGACGGCTGAATCACGTTGAACGATGCCGTGTTCGACGGGAATATGTCGATGTTGGCGGTGAGATTCACTGTGCCAACAGTCCCGCCTGTCGCATTGAACGAGAACGTCCCATTGTTCGGCTGCGTCCCGCTGGGCACGATCGTGACCGAGCCCGTACCGCCCTGCGTGAACGCGACGTTCGCCGGAGTGAGCCCGGGAGTCAGCGGGTCGGGTACTCCGAACAAGCTGGCCGAGAGCGTAAATGTTTGTACCGTTCCCACTCCCAGCGGGCTGGGGTTTGTCGGAGACAGCGCGAGCGCGTCAAAATCCTTCAGCAGCGTGTTGTCGATGGCCAGGTAGGGAATTTCCTGGTTCGCGAACCAGGCATAATCCGGAGTAATAGCGCCTGCCGGCGCTTGCGCGTTACCCTGCCATCCGTAGATGGTTTGATCCACCACCGGACTTCCACCAGCTTTAGGCACAACCTGAAATTCAATCGAGAGATTTTGCGTGTTGGGATCGATCCGGAAGATGTGGCGGAACGTATACCAGCCGCTGGTCGTGACCTTGAAAGGCGTTCGGCAAACGTTTCCATTACCGGTACTAGGGCTGGGGCATGGATTCTCTGGGTAGGAATTGCCGCGACCCGCATTGGTGCTCGTGCCTACCCAAAAGCCTGGGGTATTATCGCCAGCGACCTGCGTTCCTACGTTGAACACGTAGTCCGAGAGGAAGTTTTGACCGTTGTCTTCTACCGCTGAGTCCCAATCGAAGCGCCAATCGGAATTTCCAGCCGCCCAGGCCACATCGAGATAGATATCGGCCTGAGTAATATAGCCGAGGGAAAATAGCGGGACGATATCCAGGTCCGCGGCGCTAGAGTTGTATATCGCGGTCGTACTTACCATAGCCGTCGTCGAGTTAGTCACGCTGGTGATCGTGGTTCCCGGGGAAAAGATTGAGTCCATGGTACTAATGTCATAGGCTTGGATGGCCAGCCCAACATCGGCGGCCGTGAAGTTCGCTGTGGCCGACGTGATTACCTTTGACCCTTGCGTAGTCATTCCGTCGCTTACATAGATCCCGTTCCAGTTTGTGTAGGGTCCATAGCAGTCATTATTGGGTGGTGCGCCCGCTCCTCCGTCGTCGAGGCATTGGGTCGGGTCAATCACGAGCCGGGCGTGGTAGTTCCCTGTCGCCGACGCGATGCCGTTGGCGTACCCGCCACCGTCGGTGTAGCCGGACGGCTCTTGATAGATTTCCTGGGCACTGCCGATGTTGAACCACAGGCTGGTGTCGGTTTCGAATCCCTGGAAGACAATTCCAATTCCACTTGCCAGGGCCCCCACTGCCAGAAAGAGAACGAGTGCGACGGAGAACATCCGCCTGCTGGAAGAAATGGCAAATTTTCCTAGTGACATTTTGACTCTCCTCAGATGTTGAGACGATCGGCTGCTGCCCCGGTGATTTGGCCCTTGAAACTTATCGGGGATAAGTTACGGACAGGTGGCAGAGATCATCTTGATCGCCGTCACATTCATATAATGAGTAGCCCTCGGCACCATCGGATCGGCCTCAGCCTCCTTGGCCGGGACAAGCGTGCCAGTGATCACGACCTTGTGTCCGAGCTGAGCAGCCAGGTCCAGGTCGGCGCTCGACGAGACGATTGCCATCGCCCTCGGAGCGCCTGCGACGCGGTTGCTGATCATGTAGGTGTTTGGCGCGCCGCCGTTGCGCAGGCATCCGGTTACGCTGCGTGCCGTCGATGTATCCTGTGCCCGGCTGGCCGGTGCGAACCCGAGTACGCATGCGACGACGACAATCGCAGTGATTGAAAGGCTGGTGAAGCGAGTGAACATGGTATTGATCCTCTCTCAGAGGGCCGCAGAAGTTTACGGAGGCTTCGCCTCCAATGCTTCCGGTTGAGATTAGTTAAAGCGACCACGACTGGGTCTCATGCAGAGATGTCCCAGGGCGCCGAGTCCGTCACATCAAACCCTTGCGCGCAATTACTTGCGGCATGGGCTCAGAATCGAGGCGATTCAGTCGAACCAGAGGAAGGGAGCGATGATAGCGAAGTGGTCGCGGCTGACGAGGCTCATTCTACGCCCTTGCGGCCGGATGTCAAGGAGGAGTCGACACTGAACGATGTTTATTAACAGTGGGTCACTACCCGAAGCGGCAATTCATAGCTGCCCTGCAAAGCAAAAAAAAGGGCACGGACCGAAGTCCGCGCCCCGTATCGCCGCTTCGCGCCGGTTAGCGCTTGGTGAGCTGCTTCTGAAGTTGCTGGTGACCGGCCTTCCTTGGTGAGCTCGGGCCCGACTGGTACTGGTATTCGTTGTAGTACCACTGGCCGTTGATCAACGTCCACAGCGTGGCGTAGATCTGCGAGCCGTTGTTCGGCAGGTCATATACCGTCGTGTTCTGTTGGAGGCCCAGGTTGCCCGACTGGTATATGTCGTTGCCACCGGAAGTGCTCCCGATGTCCAGCCAGTATCCCGAAGCTCCGATACCGGCGCTCCAGGTGAACGTCGCCTGCGTGCCGTCAATCTCGGTGCCTGGGGTGGGCGTCTGCATCACCGCCAGGTCGCTCGACGAACCGGACGCCGTGTAGCTGTACTGGTTGTTTTGCCACTGACCACCGACGTAGGTATACAGGGTTACGTAGATCGTGCTGCCGTTGGTGGGCAGATTAGTCACATTCTCACTCAGCGTGCTGCTCGACAGGCTGCCGGACTGGAAGTAGTTGTTGCCGCCAGGCGTGCTGCCGGCATCGATCCAGTAGGCACCAGCGTCCGCGCCCGCGCTCCAGGTGAAGACCTGGCTACTGCCAGTCAGAGTCGAGCCATTCACCGGCGAGGTGATGGCGCCCAAGCCGCCATACGCCGTGTATGTGTACTCGGTGTATGACCACGAGCCGCCTATCTCGTACCACCAGGTTACGTAGATGGTGCTGCCGTTAGTGGGGAGATTCTTGACCGTCAGGCCACATCCGTTACCGGAGAGGGGACCGGATTGGAGGTAGGTGTTCCCACCATAGGTAGAACCTACGTCCACCCAGTAGTTGGAAGCGCTGGCGTTCGGATACCACAGGAAGGTAGCGGTGGAACTCGCCAGTGTCGACCCGTTAACGGGGTTGAAGATCCCCGGCGATGCGTTCGGGAGCCACGCGCAGGCACTCACTAAAGCCGTCGCGTTGGGGGTACCGAGTCCGGTCGCCAGGTCGTAACCGGGTGCTGCTCCGTATGCCGGCTGATAGGTTGTTGGAGCAGTCCCGATGCTGCTGTTGGCCACGGCAAGTGCGCCGGTGCCTGGACCACCCAGAGTGATTGGAGTCTCAGGCTGGTAGCCCGAGCCGCCGCCCGATATGACGATGGTGGCGACGTAATTCGGGCCTTCGCCAAGGACAGTGTTGGTGATGTAGACGTAGAAGGCGTTGAACTCATCTGCCGGGCCGAACTCCGTAGTGAAGTTGCCGGCCGCGCCCGCCGTTCTCGCCGTAATCGTGACTGTTTTGGTTGCAGAGGTTGCGGTTGCGAGCGAACATCCGCTGCCGATCGACGTCACCAGACCCGATGCCATGAGTGTGGTGGTCGATCCAGCCAGCGTGTAGGGCCCGCAGGTAGTCGATCCGCCCTGAGGGACATTCGTCAGAATTATGGTGTCCCCTACTCCGGCAACGTTGTTCATCACAACCGTCCATTTGGCGGTGTTTGTGCCAGCGTTGACAGTCGTGGTGCAAGTGGCCTGAGTCCCACCCGCCCATAGGGTGGTATTGGTCGGCGACTTGTAGGGCGAATTGTTGGTGGGCCCTGCGACCGTGCAAGTCGGCGCGGTGGTATAACCGGAGCCTCCGTTGATGACGGTGCCGGCGGTAATAACGTCAGTGCTGTCGACGCCGTTGGTGCCGGATGGTTTGTAGCAGTGGGCTTCTTCCAGCGTGCCGTTATCCTCGCAAGCCAGGTCGATGTCGCCCTGGGTCACGTCGTTGAAAGCGCATCCCGCGGCTGGACCTCCGCTACCGCTGGAGTTGCACGAAGTGCCCTGGAATGTCCCGCCAGACACGCCGTACTCATTTTGCGCGATTTGGTAGTAGATGGGATTGGGATTGCCCCAAGTCTCATTGGTCTCCTGATTGATCAGTGCCTGGATGCCTGCCATGGTAGGCGAAGCAATCGAAGTTCCGCCGAACCCTGACCAGGTGCTGGGTAAGCCGGAGCAGGATGCCGCCCCACCCGAGGTCTGGGTTGGATCGGACCAGCAAACAGTTTCAAAGTGTCCCCAAACGCCGTTGGCGGCAAACATGGAAACATCGGGAATATCGCGTACGCCGTCGGAGGGGCTGCCATAGACAGCTTGACCACCGATCAGCGCCGCGCCCGATTGATAGGAGGGTTTGGGCAGTCCCTGGCACTGAGGGTCTGAATCGCCGTCGGCGCCCTGAGTTGTACCGCCGTTTCCCGAGAAGCAGTTGCTCGCGCCTCCGCTGCCGGCGCCGGCAATAAGGTAGCCACTGGTGGTGTTCCAAGGGCTTACATTGCAAGTGCCGGTGCTTCCATAAGTTACATAGCTGCCCCTAGCGACCTGCGAGATATTAACGTTAGCGCAGGAGTCGTCCCAGGGCATCTCCGGAATGTACGACTTGGCGGAGCCATAGCCCGCAGTGTTTGTCGCATTCCAGTAGTTGCTGATCGGTGCTCCACCCTCCTTCGAGTTGTAGACATCCTCGAAATCGGTTCCACCTACGGATACGTTGAAGGGCGTACTTGTCCACCCGCTGATGCCCAGGCTGGCAACGTCATACTCGGAGCCAACCGAGAAGTCGGCGGAGCAACTGGACGGGCCTTCATCGCCGGATGCACCGAAGACCGAGATACCCTCGGCGGCCGCCGCCTGATAGGTGTTGTAGAAAGCCTGGTTGCCACCGTTACCGTTAAAGGCTTCGCAAACGCCGTAGCTGACGCTCATCACGCCGGGATACGGTGGGGGCCCGGCAACCAGGTTTTGCATGGCGATCAGGCCGCCGAAGGTTGTTGTGCCCCCTGCGCACGAGATCAACTCGATAGCTGCGCTGGGCGCGACCGCGCTGGCAACCTCCACGTCGATGGCCGCTTCGCCGTCATCACCGTTGGTGCCGGGATCGGTACAGCCGCCGGGATGCGACTGGGTGTAAGTGCCTAACGGGAAGGCGCTGGCCAAGCCGAAAGTCGTGCGATAAGTGTTCCAGTCGGCCGCGCCGCCATAGGTGTCGGTGTCCTCAACCAACGCGATGGTCTGGCCCTGTCCAGAAAAACCGGCATTGTAGAGCGGAGTCAAGTTGTAGACAGCCTGAGTGTCCTGCGGTGTCATCGCGTAGCAGGTGCCCGGTTCGGTTGGGGAGGCCGCGCCCGGGGTGCAACCGGAAAAGGTGTACTTGGATATCGGCTTGTTCATGGCGTGGGGCTTGAAGTCGTTCAGGGAGAAAATCCCCGACACCACGGGCGCCAGCGCCGCCGGAATCATCGGATCGCTCATATTGGCGATATGCGGTTCGCCGCCGACCTCAAGCTGCCCGATCTGAGTGTGGAAGGCCTCGCCGACCTGTCCCGCCGTGCCCGAGAAGTCGATCAGCATCCCGGTGGTGTAAACCTTATTGATGCGAAGGCCATGCGACTGGAGCCAGCCGGTGACGGTGTTGATATCTTCCGGCGCTACTCCGAACCTCTGTCCCAATTCCTCGGCGGTCAGCCATTGGTGGAACAGGGGCGATTTCCTATCGTTGAGTTGCTCGATCAGCTTGTCAAGCGCCTGCTCCTGCTGAGGAGAGCGCTGGAGAAAGAGCAATATGTGGTCGATGTCCATGCTGGCCGCGACCGGGCCGCGATAATTGACGGCGTTCTTCGCCTCCGGGCGGGTGTTGCCGCTCAACGGCACATACACGCGTTCGTCAATATTCTGGGTAATGCGAGAGACCGGCTGCGCCGGCGGATGGATGGCCGCGTTGATCTTCTGGGTGACGAGATTGGGCGCCTGAGCGTAGGCGCAGAGACTGGACGCTGTGAGGAACGCCAGCATCGATACACAACACAAAACAAGCAGGGTCTTTCTTGTCATGGACTCCACCTTCCGCACCTCTTCGAGGTGTGAATTGACATTGCTTAAAGTCGGACGAATGCAAGCTACTGCAAAGGCGTAGCGAAACCTGGAAGTCTCAGACTGTCAGGACTGCGGGGGTTGACCGGCGGGGACGAAGTGACGCCGGACAGATCGCGCAATCGAAACAGAATGTTGCCGCGCATGCAATTTACGGCCACCGAATCGCAAAAAAATCGTTACATCGAAATTTGTAGAGCACGAATCCTCGAAGGTGCGCGAAACCACAGGCAGGATCTTGCCGAGGAGATGCGGCGGAAATCTCGAGAGCGAAATACTCCGTCCCTCTTCAGCGACCAGACTGTAATCGCGAACCGCTTAATTCGAGAATGCCGCAAAAATACTCCTTCTTAGTGGGCTGCGCAAGATCAATCTTTACTTGGAAGGAGACAGCGGTGTGCCTTTAGTTGTAGACACCAAGGTGGCAGCAGGATTCCAGTGTTCATCGGGTCAATGAAAGAGGGCACGGACCGAAATCCGTGCCCCTTTTAAGTTATCGCAGGC
>Ga0302325_10006812_pt1 | contig 25571 bp, 25 predicted proteins | sample Palsa_T0_2_FD_201948 | JGI IMG/M metagenome (GOLD analysis project Ga0302325, IMG submission 201948) | Peat permafrost microbial communities from Stordalen Mire near Abisko, Sweden - Palsa_T0_2 | ecosystem: Environmental > Terrestrial > Soil > Palsa > Peat permafrost | place: Sweden: Abisko... | reverse complement strand
AGCGACTGGATGACCGAGCACGGATGCACGCACGTCGCGATGGAGGCGACGGGCGTGTACTGGAAGCCGGTGTGGCACGTGCTCGAAGGCGCCTTCGAGCTGGTGCTGGCCAACGCAGCGCACATTCGCAACGTGCCGGGGCGCAAGACGGACATCAACGACGCGACCTGGATCGCCGACCTGCTCGCGCACGGCCTGATCCGCGGCAGCTTCGTGCCGCCGGTGGCCATTCAGCGTGTGCGCGAGCTGACCCGCACGCGCAAGCAACTGGTGCGCGAGGTGGCGCAGCACACCCAGCGCATCCAGAGGACGCTCGAAGACGCCAACATCAAGCTGACAGGCACCATCAGCGACGTGCTCGGGTTGACGGGCCGCGCCATCCTCGATGCGCTGGTCGCGGGCGAGACCGACCCCGAGCGGCTCGCGGCCCTGGCCCACTCGCGCATCAAGGCCCCGCGCGCCAAGCTAGCCGAAACGCTGCGTGGCCGGGTGACCGAGCATCATCGCTTCCTGCTGCAGCTGCACCTGGGCCAGGTCGACGCGCTTCGCGCCGCCATCGCGCAGGTGGATGAGCAGCTGGGAAAAGCGCTCGGGGAAGCGACGGCCATGGCGAAGCTGCTGACGACGATGCCGGGGGTCGGTGAGCTGGTCGCTCAGGTCATCGTCGGCGAGGTCGGCACCGACATGAGTCGCTTCCCCTCGGCTGCACACTTGGTGTCCTGGGCCGGGCTCTGCCCACGCTCGGACGAGAGCGCAGGCAAGCGCCGCAGCACGCGCATCCGGCATGGGGCCCCCTGGCTCAAGACCACCCTGGTGCAAGCCGCGTGGTCGGCTTCGGCCAAGAAGAACAGCTACCACCGCGCCCAGTTTCAGCGCCTCAAGGCTCGGCGCGGACCGAAGAAGGCCATCATCGCCGTGGCTGCCTCCATGCTCACGGCCGCCTACCACATGCTTCGCGATGGCACGGCCTTCGAAGACCTCGGCCCCCACCACTTCGACCGCCAAGACCGTACGAAGGTCGCCCAGCGCTTGACCCGCAGACTCGAACAACTCGGCTACGTCGTCGACCTCAGACCCGCGGCTTGACCCGCTCGCCAGGTCACGAGTTTCTTCCTAGGCTGCTCTCCATCCCCGAAGGCGCCATTGCCACGCGGTTAGCCCCCGTGCGCGTGCGCAGAACGCCCCGGTGGAGGTGTGTTGTGCCCGATCGAGGCAAAATGCCTCTCAAGATCCACGGACTCCGCAGAACTACCGGGAAATTCGGCCTGGCACACTTCGCGCTCTGTGTGCGCTCTGCGAGTGACCGAAGACGCGGACATGCGCTTCGGCGCCAACCAGGAGGACGACGCAATGAGCTGGGACCAAATCGAAGCGAAGTGGGATCAATTCAAGGGCGACGTGAAGAGCACCTGGGCCAAGCTGACCGACGACGACCTGACGTTCGTGAACGGCCAGCGCGATCGGCTCGTCGGAAAACTGCACGAGCGATACGGCACGATCAAGGAGCAGGCCTACAAGGACATCGACGCTTGGGTGAGCAAGATTGGAAACAAGATCGACCGTGCCGGTAAACCGAGCCACTGACCCCGGGCTGATTCTCGGGGAGCTCCCGTGAGCGGGTGCGCTCGCCTGCGCACCGACCCGGCTGGTACCTTCCTTGAATTGAACGTCGAACAGAGCCGTTGCACATTGCCGTGGAGCCTGGATGGAAGCCCGAATACTCGTCATCGATGACGAACAGGAAGTGTGCGACCTGGTCAGCATGGCGCTGGAGCGCCAGGGTGCGTCCGTCGTGGCGTGCACGTCGGCCCACAAAGCCCTCGAGCTCATCGCGACGGAAGACTTCGACGCCGTGCTGACCGACCTCGGCATGCCCGAGATGCCGGGCATCGAGGTCTGCGAACGGATCACGGGGATCAATCCTGCACTGCCGGTCGCGGTTTTGACGGGGCAGGGCAGCATGGAGATGGCCATCGCGGCCATGCGCGCCGGGGCATACGACTTCATCACGAAGCCTGTCGACCCCAAGCTCATCGCGCTGGCGGTCGGTCGCGCCGTGGAGCACCACAAGCTCACGGTCGAGCTCAAGCGCCTGCGCGGCGTCATGGCCGCGCAATCCACGCCGTCAGGCTTGATCGGGTCCAGCGGGCCGATGAAGCGCATTCACGAGACGATCGCCCGCGTCGCGGCCAGCGAGGCCTCCGTACTGGTGCACGGCGAAACGGGTACGGGCAAAGAGCTCGTCGCGCGGCGCATCCACGCGACGAGCCTCCGCAAGGACGGGCCATTCGTCGCGATCAACTGCGCCGCGGTGCCGCACACGCTCCTCGAGAGCGAGCTATTCGGGCACGCCCGCGGAGCCTTCACCGACGCGAAGAACGACCGGGCGGGCCTCTTCGTGCAGGCGAACAAGGGGACGCTGTTCCTCGACGAGATCGGCGAGATGCCGCTCGAGATGCAGGCCAAGCTGCTGCGCGCGCTGCAGGAGCGTACGGTGCGCCCCGTCGGGGGCAACAGCGACATCGCGTTCGACGCGCGGCTCATCGCGGCCACCAACCGCGATCTGGAAGAAGAGGTCGAACAGAAGCGGTTCCGCGAAGACCTTTTTTACCGGATCCACGTCGTACGGATCGACGTCCCGCCGCTGCGCGATCGCGCGGCCGACGTGCCCGAGCTGGCGCAGTATTTCCTGCAGCGGCATGCGGAGCGCTCGGGCAAGCCTGCGCTGGGCATCTCGATCGAGGCGGCGCGCAAGCTCGTCGGATACCACTGGCCGGGCAACGTCCGCGAGCTGGAGAACTGCATCGAGCGCGCCGTCGCGTTCGCACAATTCGACCAGGTGACGGTCGACGACCTACCCGAGAAGATCCGCGACTACCGGACCGACGCTTTCGTCGTCTCGGCCAACGACGCGACCGAGGTCATGACGCTCGCGGAGGTGGAGCGCCGGTACGTGAACCGCGTGCTCACGATCCTCGGGGGCAACAAGACCCGTGCGGCCGAGGTGCTCGGCATCGACCGTCGCACCTTGCACCGCAAGATCGATCGCTGGGAGGGGGGCCCCGGCGGTAGCGCGTGAGCTACGGCGTCCTATTCGCCAGGGGAATGCTGAAGCTCACCGTCGTGCCGCGTCCGGGTTCGCTCTCGACCCGGATCCGGCCGCCGTGGGCCTCGACGATCCCGCGGGCGATGAAGAGCCCCAGCCCCGCGCCCTCGCGCGAGTCGAGGTCGGCCTTGTAGTAGCGGTCGAAGAGCCGATCGAGGTGCTCGGCCTGGATCCCGGGCCCGTCGTCTTTGACCGAGAACCAGGCAAGCGCGCCGTTGGGCTCGACGTCGACGACGATGGCGCCCGACGCGGGCGAGAACCGGATGGCGTTGCCGATCACGTTGGAGAGAACCTGCAGCATCCGCTGTCGATCCGCGACGACGACCGTCGCGTCGTCGACCTCGCCGCAGACCACCCGGCAGCCCTTGGCGCCGGCGATCGGCTCGGCGTTGTCGACCGCTTCGCGCACGATGGTCGCCGCCTTCTCCGGGCGCGCGACGACCGCGAGCTTGCCCTCGTCGATGCATGACGCGTCGAGCAGATCGGAGATCATCCGGTTCATTCGCTTGACGCCGCGCTCGATCCGCTCGACGAGGCCAAGCTCTGGCTTGCCCACCGCCTCGCGCAGCAGTCCGGCGCTCATCGCGATCGTGTTGAGTGGGCTGCGGAGATCGTGCGACACGATGGCCAGAACCTCGTCTCGCATGCGGGCGGCGTCCTGCGCTGCCTTGACGAGACGGGCCTTCTCGAGGGCGATCGCCGCCGTCTGCGCAAGCTGGCGCAGCACCGCCTCGTCGCTCCGACGAAACGCGCCCGCCGAAGGGTCGGCGACGGAGAGGGTTCCGAGCGATGCGCCGTCGTGCCCCGTCAGCGAGACGTCGAGCCACGCTGTTCCGGCCGCCCGCACCGCGTCGATCGATCCGAACTTGGGAGAAAGCGACACGCTCTCGAGCCGCTGGGACCCCGGTCCCTCGAGCCGCGTGACCGCCGCGTGGGCAGCGAGCAGGTCCCGCGCCTCGGTCGCCGTGACCTCGAGCGTCTCGGCGATCGAGAGCGCCGCGTGGATGCGCAGGCTCGCGCCCGTCAGCCGCTCGGCCGCTCGCTCGGCGCGCACGGTTCGTAGCGCGCGCTTGATGCTCTGCGACAAGGCCGCAGGCGTCAGCCCGCTCTTGGTGATGTAGTCGGACGCCCCGTGCTTCAGCAGGTCGACGACGAGCTGCTCGTCGCCGCGTCCCGTCAAGACGATGGCTGGCACGGCCGCCCCGGTCGCAGCGAGCGCGCTGATGATGTCCGTCGCGTCGCCACCGGGCAGGTAGTAGTCGACGAGGACGCACTCGAACTCCGAGCCCCGCAGCGCTGCGAGCGCCGATGCCACGTCGGCTGCCTCTGTCGTCTCGGCCGCGATGTCCGTCGCGGCCAGGGCGCGGACGATGGCCATTCGGTCGACCTCGTCGTCGTCGACGATGAGGATACGGAGCCGTTCTCCGGTGCGGTTCACGGGAGCTCCACCAAAGTCCAGTAGCGATTGATCGTCACCATCAAATCGACGAAGGCGCTGAAGGTGACAGGCTTTAGCAGGTACCCAGCCACGTTCAGCTGAAACGCTTCGACCCTGTCGCGCTCCTCGTTCGACGTCGTGAGGACCACCACGGGGAGGGCCTGGAGCGCCGGATCGCGCCGGACCTCGCGCAGGAATTCGACCCCGCTCATCCGCGGCATGTTCAGATCAAGGAGCACCAGCCGTCGTTCGGGGGGTAGATGGCCCCCCCGCAGCATCGCCAGAGCCTCGACCCCGTCGCCGGCGACGAAGAGTGGGTTCGCGATGTTGCCCTTCTCGAAGGCACGCCGGACGGTCATGACGTCGATCTCGTCGTCTTCGACGAGCAGCAGGTTGATCGCCTTGGGGTCGGTCATGAGGGCGTCAGGGGGGCGTCAGGCTCGCTTCGTGGCGATCGGGCAGGGGTGCGTCGAGAGCGGAGTCGACCGTGGAGCGGTCGGGCCAGGTGAACCGGAAGGCCGCGCCGCCCGAGGGCGACTCATCGACCCAGACTCGACCGCCACGCCGCGTGACGAGCTTTTGCACAATCGAGAGACCGATACCAGCGCCCTCGACCTTGTCGCGCGAGTCGAGCCTTTGAAAAATCCCGAAGATTCGCTCGCGGTACTCGACGGCGACCCCTGGCCCGTTGTCCAGGACCGAGAGCTCCCAGGCCTCTTCTGCCCTTCGCGCCTCGACCGCTACCTCGGCCCCCTCGCGGGTGTTGTGCCTGACCGCGTTCGAGATGAGATTCATGAGGACCTGCTGCAAGGGCACCCGCTCCGTCCGCAGGGTGGGCAGGCTGGCACTCGTTCGAACCGCGACCCGGCCCTCGGGTACCGCGAGGATCTCGACAATCTCGCGGACGAGAGCACCTACGGCCACGGTCTCGATCGGCTGCGTCGCCTTGCCGGCCCGCGAATAGGCCAGGATCCCATCGATGAGCGCCTCCATGCGGTGCACCCTGCCCCGGAGTCGCTTGAGGTGCTCGCGCGCCCCATCCGTCATGGCGCCGCCCAGGTCCTCCTCGACCCACGCCGACAGATTGGCAATGCCCCGCAAGGGGGCCTTCAAGTCGTGGGACGCGACGTAGGCGAACTGGTCGAGGTCCGCGTTGCTGGTCTCCAGCTCGGCCAACGCGCGGTTGCGCTGCAAAAGCATGAGCTGGAGCTCCACCCCCTTGCGGGTGCGCTCGGCGAGGCTGGCTCGGGTGCTGGCATTGACCGCGACCCCGAAGAGAAAGGCGACCACGCTGCCGACTGCCAGCACCACGAGGGTCCGCAAACGGTCGCGATCCAGGGCGCGCCGACGCTCGCTTAGCAACTTCCGCTCCACGTCGACCATGCTCTGGGCCTGAGCCACGACTCCGTCGAGGTCCGCTTCGCTCGCGGGGTCCATTGCAGGCTCCTCGAAGAGGTGGTGCACGCGGTGGGTCAGGTCGCGGCCACGCTGCTGGCGTTCCGGACTGTCCGCGGTCAGCGAGACCAGATGATCGAGGCTCGTCGTCGTCTGTTCGACGGCCGCCTCGTAGCGAGCCCGCTGCACGGCGCTCCCCCCGAGCCAATAGGCCCGTTGGTTTGCCTCCGCGCGCGCGCTCTCTCGCTGAACGACGAGCAGTGTCTCGATGACTTCGTGGGTGTGCGTGACCCAGAGCTGGTCCATCGCCACCTCCCCGATGTTCGCGACCGTCACCGCGGCGACCACGAGCATCAGGACCGCCGGTCCGAACGCCATGAAGGTGCTGCGCTCGACAGGCACGAAGTCGGGTTATCAGAGCCGCCGCATGTGTCCACCGCGTATCCCGGCGGGTCCACCGAAGGGTTCGCCAATCGCGGCAGACCTTCGGTAGGCTCGGTCGTTCGCATGCCCGTCCGCCTCTCGACCGTTCGCGCCAAGCTCACGGCGCTCGTCTCGCTGGTCGCCGTCGCGATGCTGGCCGCGCTGCTCGTGCTCTCGTGGTTTTTGCGCAGGCAACTGATCGACGAAGTGAACGACCGCGTCGCCGGCGCCGAGAAGGGGTTCCAGGAGGAGCTCGACGACGACCTCGCCGACGAGACGCTCGCCTCGCGCGTGCTGGCGATGGACGCGCCGACGATGCGCGCCGTCCAGCGGCACGATGCGCAGCGCGCCCGCCGTCTGGCTCAGGTGTTCCTCGACGTCTACCCGAGCATCGACGTGCTCCTCGTCGAGGAGAGTGGGTCGGTCCTCGCAGCGGTCGGTGTCACCCGCGCCCCCGAGAAGATCGACGAGATCCCGGAGATGGCCGAAGTCTCCCGCGGCAAGCCGGCTCAGGCTGTCGTCGAGCACGGCTGCGAGTCCCCCGCGTCGGATGCGCCTCCGGCGTACGTCATCGGCTCGTCGCTCGCTTCCGGCGGCGCCGTCATCGTTTGCATGCCGCTCGACGCGGCCTACCTGAAGAACTCGAGCGCCAAGCTCGGCTTGCAACTCGCGCTCGCCGTCCTCGATCAGACCAACGACCACCGCGTCGTAGGCCGCACGATCGACTTCCCCCAGGGCGCCCTCAAGGCGGGCTCGAACGAGGCGACCATCATCGACGTGGGCAGTCGGTCATGGGCCGTGGCTCGCTTCACGCCGCGCCAGCTCTCCGGTCGCATCGGCAAGGTCGGGATGCTCGCCGCGCTCGACGTGACGGACGTCTACGCGATCGTATGGCACAACCTGATCTACGCCTTCGTCGTCCTGGTGCTGGCGGGTGCCCTCTCGATCACGTTCGGATCGCGCCTCGCCACGAAGATGTCCGACGCGCTGCATCGCGTGACGTCTGCGCTCAAGAGGGTGGAGCAGCTCGATTACGTGCACGTCGACCCGATCAAGACGGGCGACGAGCTGGAAGACCTCGCAGTCGGCTTCAACCGGATGGTCGATGGATTGAAAGAGCGCGACCACCTGCGGACCACATTCGGCAAGTACATGACGAGCTCGGTCATCGACCACCTGCTCTCGGGCAAGGTGGCGCTCGGCGGCGAGTCGCTCAAGGTGACGATCCTCTTCTCGGACATCCGCAGCTTCACCACGATCAGCGAGTCGATGGATCCCCAGCACCTGGTGGCGCTGCTCAACGAGTACTTCACCGAGATGGTCTCGATCGTGATGGACGAGGGCGGGGTCGTCGACAAGTACATTGGCGACGCCATCATGGCGGTCTTCGGTGCCCCGGTGCCCAAGCCCGAAGACGCGGTCAACGCGGTTCGCGCCGCGGTCCGCATGCGTCGCGGGTTGAAGACGCTGAACGAACGACTCGCCACGCGCAAGCTCGGCCCACTTCGGACCGGGATCGGCATCCATACGGGCGAGGTCGTCGCCGGGAACATCGGAAGCGAGCGGCGCATGGAGTACACGGTGATCGGCGATGCGGTGAATCTCGCCTCGCGGCTCGAATCCAGCACCAAGGAGCTCGGCGTGGCCGTCGCGATCAGCGAGGACACGTACGCCCTCACGAAGCACATGATCCTTGCCCGCACCATCCGGGAGATCACCGTCAAGGGTCGCAATCAGCCCGTCATGACGTACGAGCTGCTCGGCATGAAGGGCGACGAGCCCATCGAGCTCTCCGACAGCGTCAAAGAGAAGAGCGTGAACCCGACCAACCCGGACCTGGTACCCGAATAGCCTGCGCGGCGCGGCGGCGGCGGACGAACGACGCCGCGATGATCGCGAGAGTGGCCAGCAGGATCACCATCGACACGCCGAAGTAGCGCGGCCGATAGCGGAAAACGAACGTCTCGTTCGGCGATCGGATCGGCGCCGCGGCGAGATCGTGTTCGTCGATGACGGCCGACCCGTTTGCGCGCCACCCGTCGTCCCAGTTCTGGTTGAGAACGACGGTGTCGCCGGGGACGCCGTCCTCTACCTTGACCGTCATCTCGTTGGGACTGAACGACGTGAGCATCGCGCGGCCTTTGCCGCTCTCGGTGAAGGCCTCGCCCCGGTACTTCGGGTCGCCGCGGGGCTTCGCGCCGAGCCCGGGCACGACGCCATGCTCGTCTTTGGAGAAGACGCCGAGCCCCGGAAACAGCATGCACTCGATCGGATCGATGTTGTCCATCACGGCCATGAGCGAAGGCGGGCCGTAGGCCATCGGATCGTAGTACTCGTCCATGGGCGGGCCGTTTTCCGTCCGGAAAGGGCCCGGCGCGCCCTTCGGCTTCGGCATGTGGGCGACGAAACCCTGCGCAATCGGGATCGTCGCGATCCGCGCGACGTCCGACGCGACCCACGCCACGCATCCGAGCAGTGCGAGCTCGATGAAGGGCCGCGCGCGGCGCGATGCCCGCAGCCATCGCTCGGCCATCGACGAGAAGACGACCGCCAGAGCCAAGATTCCCGGATACACCCAGCGCGAAGGCACGTGCTGCGAGCTGAAGATCGGTGCCTTGTGCAGCAACGTCCACGGTGCGTACTCGTGGAACGCGCCGAAGCTGAGCAGGATGAGCAGCAGGGCCATCCATTTGAGCGGGACCTCGCGTGGTCCGCGAGCGAACATCGCGCCCGCGAACAGCGCCAGGAAGATGACCCACCCGATGTAGCAGCCCCACTCGTGCCACCCGTAGGGCGAGACCGGCACCGGGCCGGAGGCGATCGATTGATCGCGCGCCGTGAGCGTGACCACGAAGGCGCGCAGATCGATCGTCTCGGTCGACGCGATCGTGCGGGGGAATCGTAGCATCATGTCGACGGTGGGGATGAGCTTGGGTGCCGAGAGCCCGAACGAGAAGAGCCCCGCGCAGACCGCGGCGCCGATCGGCTTGATGCTCCTGTGAAAAGCCGCCAGGCCGATCGCCCACGCCGCGAGAGCCACGATCGTCTGCGGCAGGGGGTAGATGCCGCCGTTGTAGACCATCATCGCGATGCAAGCGCCGCAGAGCACCACGTCGCGCGACGTCTGACGGCCCTTTTGCACGGCGCGATCGAAGAAGTACAGGGTCCACGGCGTCCACGCGTAATAGAGATGCCACGTGTGGCCGACGGCGATCTGCAGCGCCCACCGTCCGTTGACCACGAACGCCGCGCAACAAAGCGCCTTGAGCGCGGCGCTCTTCGTGAAGCGTCCGGCGAGCAGCCACGTTCCGATGGCCGCGATGAGCGCCGTCCCCGCCATCTCGACCTTCACCGCCACGGGCAACGACGCGTAAAGGATGAACGGGAGCCAGGGCGACACGACGGTCGACCCGGACTCCATGCCGGCCCACGACGGGCTACCGCCGCAGCCGAAGGGATTCCAGAAGGGGAACTGCTTGAACTCGCGGATGGTGCGCCGGACCAAGAGGCGATGGGCCTCCATCTGGTCCCAATCGTGGCTGCCCAGGGACTGCATGTCCTTGAACGCGGGCGCCACGACGAACCCGATCATCCCGAGGATGATCGCCCACGCGACCAGGGCCGCCGCGAGGCGACCCCAGTCACCCCACGTGCGCGGCAGCGCCTCACGAGCGCGTGCGAGAACGCGAAGCACGGTACGGGCCATCCGCGGGACCACGTTGGGTGCGCGTGCTTATGCCCTATCCCCGCGCAATTTTCAAAAGCGAGTTGAGCGACCGTGGCTCTGCGACGCCGCGACTAACCCCCGAGGGCTGCCATGGCGAGGCCCGGGACCTTGAGCCAGCTGGGCGAGGCTTCGAAGTCGACGAGCTTGCGAGCGAGCTTGTCGATCGTCTTGTGGGTGGGAAAGTAGACCATCTTGGGCATGGGCTTGAGCGGCGCGCGGATGACGCACTTCTCGATCTGCTCGAGCAGGACGGTATTGTGGACCCAGCCGATCCCGCTCTGCACGTTCTCGAGCGTCGCGCTCGGGTGTCCTCCCCACGGAGTCGTCACGAACGCGTAGCCCATCGCGGGCCACGCGTTCACGGCGACCGTCCCGTAGCGCAGCTCCTTCAGGGTTGCCTCGAACGCGGTCTTCACCGCGGGCGAACCCTCGACCTTCGGATGGAGGAAGAACATGGCGTTCAACGTCCCCCAGACTTGATCGTTGGCGAACGGCAGGGCCGCCTGCAAAAACTCCAACGGGTCGGTGCTCCCGATCGAAACCTCGCTCAGGATCGCGCAGAACGGCTCGGTGAAGAAGTTGGTCTCCTTCGGGTCGTTCGCGTCGAGGCCGAGCACGAGCGTCCAGGGGAGGTTCTGGTCGGTGCCCGCGCCGATCTTTCGTACGTCGGAATGGCCCGAGGTCAACGCCTCGTAGCGCTGGAAGGCGCCTGGATAGTACGCTTTGCGCGGGGGCACCTTGGCGAGCACGCTCGTGAGCTTCTGCAAGAATGCTTCGCGCTGAGCCCAGCCCTTGGGTGTGACGAGGAGCTTGGCGGCGTTGCAATTGAACGAGCCATTGTTGGCGATCATGCCGGCAACGTTCTCGGCCATGCTCGCGAGCTCGGCGTCGGAGTACGGGCCGGGCACCACCATCACCGGGCTCACGTTCCCGAGCTCGCTCGTGATGGGCTTCTTGAGCAGCGGGTCCTTGCGCCGTTTGCGGTCTTCGCGCTCCGCGCCCGGTGGGCCCCACACGATGAGATCGTGCGTCTTGTCCGAGCCGGTGATGTGCACGTCGCTGACGAGACGGTGGTAGCAGAGGTACGAACCTGCCTCGGCTCCGCCGTAGACGATGGCGAGGTACCCCTTGTCGATCCAGGATTTGTACGCGCGCTCGAAGAGCGGGCCCAGGTACTCGTTGACGGGGTTCATCTTCAGGATGCACACGCTCCCGTCGACGAACATCTTGTAGAGGATGTCCATCGGCGGGATCGACGAGACGTTGCCCGCTCCGAGGACGAGGCTCACGCCGCCCTCCGGGTCCTTCTTTCGGTAGAACGATGCCTGGTGCGCCCCGCCGAGGACGTCGGCGCGCTGCGTGCCGGCCTTTAGCCAGGTCTCGGCGGAAAAGCCGCCGTAGAGGGCCGCGTCGAAGCCGTCGTTGGGCAGCACGCGAACGCCGATGCCTCCGTCGCCGAGCTCGCGCACGTGGCTCGCGTTCAACTTCGGCGCGCCGCTCTCGCGCACCTCGGCGAGCGAGCGCGCGAGGAGGCGAATGTTGCGGAGCGTGAGGGCGGGGCCCGCGAGCCACTCTTCGCCCGCGACGGGCGCGTCGAACGAGATCCCTTTGGCCTGGCACGCGGCCTTGACCCACTCGGTCGCAATCGCGCGCGTCCCGGCGAGGCCCTCCTCGAGCAGGGCAATCTTGTTCCCGATCGGCAGCTGGGCGAACTCCTTGGCGCGGGCGGCGAGCCGCTCGACCTTCGCGTCGAGCTCCCGCTCGGCGGTGGGCGCGTGCGCCTGGAACGACCTCCCTACAAGAGGCCCTACGGACGGACCGAATTCTTGGGCAATGGCCATGCCGCACTCATAGCGCCGTTGGCCCGTGCCGCCTACGGACCCTGGCGCGCTGCGCTCTCAACAAGAGCGCTCTGGCGCCCGCGGGTGAGCAAATGGCGTCCTGGGTGGTTTTGCGGCTGGGTACGCTGGGCGCTCGCCAGTTGCGCCACTCCAATGCGGCTCAAGTTGACAGTCACCGAAACCGGGTGGCAACGTAAATGGTTGCTCACAGTTCAAATCACCAAGGCCCACGCTTGAGTCTGGAGATCGTCCCCTCCAATAACGCCGCAGGACAAGCGCTGGCCCGCGTCCTGCGATTGGCGCTGCCGGACGATGCCGCGTGCAAGCGCGCCCTCCAGGGCGCCCTGCGCTCGGCCAACCGGGCCGAGCTCCCCACCGATGGCGAAGAGCTCCTGCGGCTCGTTCGTGTCCACCTCGCGCCCCAGCTCAGCAAAGACGTACCGCCCAACCTCGTCTTCGCCCTCATCGACGACCTGAAGGCCGAGATCGAGCAACAGCGCGCCGGCCGGGACCCAACGAGCAGCAATCGGATGCGCGCCGCCACGTCTTTTCCGCCGGCGGCCGATCCCGGAGGCGGCCTCCCGGAGGCGGTTCCGTCGCCTGGCGAAGCCCAGGGCGACGGCCCGTTCCCCAAGCTGCGCGCCTCGATCTCCAACCTGCTCCGCACCACGGCCTCCGCGATGCGCTCGAGCGGGGCCCCTACGGGGACGGCCGCGCCGGCCATCGCCCCGCCCAGCGTCGTCGTCGTCGAATCGGATCGCATGATGCGGGCGGCCCTCGCGCGCACGCTCGTCGGTGCGCGTTTCGACGTCACCGTGCTGGAAGACGTGCCCGAGCTCGCAGAGTGGATGCGCGAGCACCCGACTCGTGTCGTCGCGGTCGTCGACATCATGGGCGACGGAGTCAGGGAGGCGTTGCTTTCGGTCGCTGCCGCGCATCCATCGCTATCGGTCGTTGCCTGGACCGATGCGGCGCCCTCCGTCGCCGAAGGGGCCCTGTCGTCCCTCGGGCTGGTGCGCTACGGGCTCGTTTCGAAAGCGTCCGGGGGTGCCCAGGTCGTCGACCGCGTCCGCGCCCTGTGCGCCGCGGGCAACTGAGGACGGCTCGCTTACGCGCTCCTGTCCACGAAGAGTGGCCGAAGCAACGACGACCCTCGTAGCGCGGCGTACCGTTCGCTCAGCGCGGGTGGGGCCGGATCGTCCCATCGCCCTTGGAGCAAGTCGCGTACGGCGCCCAGCGACACCTCGTCCATGGGGACGTCGAGGATGGGCGCTGGCGCCTTCTTCGCGACCTCGGAGACCCAGGCGTTGATGGCGTCGAGTTTCTGGAATTCGGCCAGCCACGAGACGATGGCATCCACTGGGCTACGCTCGGGGAACGCTCGCCGGATCATCGCGACGATGCTGGCGCGGTCCTCGAGGTTCAAAAGAAGCGCGAGGAAGAACCGGTGCTCCGGCTGCTTGGCGATCTGCCTGCGACTGACAATGTGCGCCTCGCGGCGCATCAGCTCGGCGTGCGAGATGAGCGCGTCGACCAGCTCTGCGTGGGCGGGCTTTACCCCGCGCAGGAGGGCGATGTACCGGTCGTGCGGCTCGACGTGCTTGGACAAATCGAGCAGCAATCGGAACGCCAGGAACGCGTCGGCTCGGCGGGCCGATCCTGTGGCGAGCGCCTCGAATTCGGGGTGGTCGAGCCTGCGCAGCAAGTCGAGCGTCTGCAGTCGGCGCTCGAGCGCCTCCGTGCGGGCGAAGGGGTCGAACGCCAGTCCGGCCCGTGAATAGGTGTACTGCGGGCCGGCCATCGGCTCCGACGGCGTGCGTACGACCACGGAGACCGACGGTCGATCCAGATGGAAGAGGGAGTGGACGAACTCCGTGCCCGCACGGATGGGCGCGACGTCCCCCTTCTGGCGCAGCTCCACGCCGTGGAGCGACAGCTCCCCGGTCATCAGAGAGTCGCCGTAGCGCTGCAGCGGGCGGAAACGGAAGACGCTCTCGAGACTGGAACCCTGCATCACGTGGAAGGCGCCCGAGAAGCCGTGCTGGTGGATCGCCGTGGTGCCGTCGACCCAAAAGAGCACGGCAATGTGGAAGCTTTCGCAGTGAAATACCGTCACCGGCGGCTGGCCGAAGCGCGCCGGGACGTCGGTCTGCGGCCCGAGAAGCGGCGCCTCGTGCACCCATCGGACGACGTCCATCGGATCCACGTGCGCCGACGGCGGCCTGTCGAGCAAGGCACCGCCGGCGATGTCGCAGAACGCCCGGGTGTCCAAGTCCGCGCGACGCCACCGGTCGAGAATCGTCAGCCCGAGCTCTCGAAAGAAATCCAAGCGCGCGGCGGCGACCTTATCGCAAATCGTCACACATCGCAGCGGCCGGCTGGTGTTTTCCCCGTTGACGCCGCCACGCACGTGACGTTCTCCTTCCCGCCCTCCGAAGGAGGTACGGCCAACATGGCGAAATCCACCACGTCGAAGAACAAGCCGTTGTCGAAGTCCGAGGTCCTCAACGCCGTTGCCGACGCCGTCGGCGACGAGATCTCGCGCAAGCAAGTCAAAGAGGTCGTCGAGACACTCGCGACCGTCGGTCACAAGGAGCTGAAGAAGAACGGGGTCTTCGTGCTCCATGGCTTCGCGAAGTTCGTCGTCGTGAAGAAGCCGGCGCGCCCTGCGCGGGAGGGGATCAACCCGTTCACCAAGGAGAAGCAAATGTTCGCCGCGAAGCCCGCCAGCAAGGCGGTACGTGCTCGCGCCGTGAAAGCGATCAAGGATGCGGTGAAGTGAACGACGAGAGGCGCGTCCCATCTCCCGGGGTGTTCCTCCCTTGGGACGTGCCTCTTTTCGGGGAAACGCGGCGACTATCCGCGAACGCCGCGGCTACCCCCACTCAGTGGGTGTCGGCGTAGGCGCAGCCCGCCTGAGTCTCGCGGATCCCGTTGTCGGCCGCCCCGATGGCGCGATCGCGCCAGCCGCCCTTGTTGTGCTCCGCGCGGTCGAGCGCCGCGCGCGCCTCCCGAAAGCGGTCGAGTGCGGCCTGCATGTTTCCCTGACCCCGACACTCGCCGCCTGCGTATGCGAACTGCGCCCCCACCGAGACGCCGAGGGCGCCGATTGCGCAGAGTGCGATGGGCTTCCAGATGTTCATTGCTTGCATTCTCCTTGGGTTGACGGATGCATGCGTCGTTGGATCCGACGCGATCGTGCATGCTACCGGCCTTCGCTGACCCGCGCGTGAATTCCTCATGTCGTCTTCGCCTTTGCCCATCGTCTACCTCCCCGGTGGGGGTGGGCGCTCTTTCTTCTGGCGGCCCGTCGCCGACCGCCTCTGGCGTCACGGTGCCCCGATTGTCCTCGGGTACCCGGGCTTTGGCGACGTCCCGGCGGACCCATCGCTGCGATCCCTCTCGGAGCTCCACGCCGCGGTCCTGGCGATTTTGCCGCCCCGCTTCCACCTCGTGGCCCAATCGATGGGCAACGTGATCGCGCTCCGCGCGGCGATCGAGCATCCCGCGCGCGTGGCGAGCCTGGTGCTCTGCGCCGTGAGCGGTGGCATCGACGTGCGGGGGCTCGGCGGCGCCGAGTGGCGCGAGTCGTTGAGCGCCGAGCAGCCCTCGGCTCCCACCTGGTTCATCGACGACCGAAGCGACTTCACCGAGCACCTTCCGTCCATCCGCGTGCCGACGCTGGTGCTCTCGGGTGATCGCGATCCGTTGAGTCCTGTCGCCGTCGGAGAGCTCTTGCGCGCCCGCATACCCATGGCGCAGTTGCAAGTCGTCGCGGGGGGCTCACATGGGATGGCGTACGACGAGCCGGACCGCGTTGCCTCGCCGATCGCCGCGTTCCGGCGAGAAAGCAGCCCTGACCGGGACCGGCGTCTGGGGCGACTACTTGGCCCGTCGCAGGCGCACCGTAGGGGTGCTGTTTTGCGCCAGATCGCGCACTTCGGTGATGTGCTCGAGCAGGAGCTGGACCTGTTCGTCCGTCGGATCCGACGTCTCCCATGAGGCGACGGTCTGCTTGAGCACTTCGAGTGCGAGCCTGAGCCGGTGCGTCGTGGGCGAGGGCCCCATCCGTGCCACGTACGACTCGACCTGGTTCAGTGCAAACTCGATCCTCGCCTTGTCGTTGACGACGGTCATCCGCGTGCACGACTCTCTACGATGCTCGTCCTCGGGTTCCATGCGGGTACCTCCTTCGATAGCGGGCCCCAATCGAGGGCCGATTGCGCAGGCCCTCCTTTCTACATTCGTGACCGCCAGGTCTTTCGCCCCCGTTTCTTGGGTAGAAAAAAGATCTCAAAACGACAGACCCCCCGACGTCCCACGGCGCCGAACCGTGCGCCTTCGATGCAAAGGTGCATGCTGGCGGGACGCACACGTCGCCCCGCTGGGCACGCGTTCACGGTATGGTCCCTCGTCAGCCGATGGCCCTGCTCGCCTCTGCGCAAGGTTCTGCGCGCCTGGCTGGACTCGAACCAGCGACCCGCGGCTTAGAAGGCCGCTGCTCTATCCAACTGAGCTACAGGCGCTCGCTCGCATCTTATAGCAATGCCCTCCGCGCCCGTTGACACCCTATCGATCGCCCTCGACCACGCGATCGCGGGCCGCAGGGAGCGCCTCTTCGACTTGCTGGCCCGGGGCTCGCGGCTGCCGGGTCCCCGCGCCAACGACGCCCTCGCCGAAGCCTTCGCCCACGCTTGCCGCGCTCGCGGGGCCTCCGTCGATCGCCTGGTCGAGACGATGTGTCGCCTCTCCGCAGACGAAGCGCCGGGCGCGACCCCGCTGGAATTCCTCCCGATGTGCGGCATCCTCGCGCTCGGGGCACGGACCGCCCACGACGCCGCCCTGCGCGCCCGCGGGCTGGCCGAGCTCCACGCTTGCGCCGATGATCTACGGTTCCGCGTGCGCGACGCCGTCGTCGACGCCCTCGCTCACATCGGCGGAGCATCGGGGGATGCGCTCGTCGGCGCGGTCGCGTCGTGGATGGACGGTTACTTCCACGCGGCCGCCGTCCTACGCGCGATGACGCGCGAGCCGTGGCTGTCGACCCTGCACGCCGCCGAGCCGGTGGTGGCGCGGCTCGACGAGGCCTTCGCGCTCGTCCGCGACGCACCCCGCTCCGCGGCGCGCTATCCGGGACACAAGGCGCTCCTCGAGACACTCGTGCAGGCGCCGCCCGTTCTGGCCGTGCGCTTCGGCGTTCCGGTCTTCGATCTGCTGGTCCGCTGGACCTCCACGGGCGATCCCGCGTTGCGCGACGTCCTCGGCGCCACCGTTCGCAACAAGAAGCTTGCCGGTCGCTTTGCCCCCGAGCTGTCGCGGCTGCGCGCCGCGCTCGCGGCGAGCCAAGCCGCGCCGCGCAACCCCGACCACGACTTCGGCCCGTCTCGCGATCGCGGCGGTACGCGCGCCCGAAAGCGATACCGCTAGAAGACGAAGACGCCGCAGGCGATGACGGTGGACCAGAGCCCTTTGGCGTGGCCCTCGGCGCTCTGCACGATGTTGCGGGTCTTGAGGATCGTCTTGTCGAGCTTGAAGACTTGCTCGCGCTCGTTCCACTGCTTCTCCGGGTCGAACTCGACGCCGAGAGTCGTCGCGAGCATCGTGGCGGCGAGATCTTCGGCGTAGTCGCCGGCCTTCTTGGCGGTCTCGCCGTAGCTGTGGTGCTCGGAGAGGTAGCCGTACTTGTTGATGTCGGCGGGACGCGCGAGGCCAATCGCGGCGGCGATGAGTCGATTCGGCTCGTTGGTGTCTTGACGCGCCATCACGCAGTGGACGATTTGTCCCGGCATGATGAGCTTCTCGCCCTCTTTGCGGCTCATCTCGATGCACCGGGGAGGGAAGATCGAGCTCACCGTGACGAGGTTGGCCTTTTCGATCCCCGCGTCGCGGAGCGCGAGCTCGAACGACGACAGGCGGTCCTTGTGCACGCCCACGCCGTTCACGAAGAAGATGGCCTTGGGCACGAACATCTCGTGCATGACCGGGAACCCGCTCTCGCCGAGTGCGATCTTGCTCACGTTCTTGCCGTTGTTCATCGACACTGCCTCCACGATCCGCGCGGATTGCGTCACCGGCCCGCCACAAAGCCGGCCGAGCGCGTCAAGGTAGCCGTTCGCTATCACCCAACGAACGAAAATAGAAGAGCTGCTCGCGAGCCGGTCAGGCCTTCCGAGCCTTGGCCGCTTTCTTGGCCGGCGGCGCCTTCACGGTCTTGGCGGGCGCCTCGGCGGCGGCCTTCACGCTCTTGCGGGCGGGCTTCGATGCGCGCGCGCGCTTCTGAGCCGACCTGTACGCATCGAACAAGCGGGGAACGGGCCACTCGGACAGCTTTTGCCGGAGCCCGGTGTCCTTCGCCCTCTTCTCTGCTTCGAGCACCGCGTCGACCAGCTTCTCGCGCGTGCCGAACTTCTCTTTCACTTCCGTGAACGTTGCATGAAGACGAAGCAGCTTTGCGTTGGATACGTGCGCGAGGCCCTTGCCTTCGCTGGAGCGCGAGAGCCAGAGGCCGTCCTTGGTGAGCGTCTCGATGGCTTCGACGAGCTTCGCCTTCTCGCCAAACTTGTCTTTCACGATCGCAAGCGGAGTCTTCGTAGCCATGGATTCGAGTCCTTTTGTGTCGAGGGTGCGCGAGATGACTCGCGCGGTCAAAAACGGGCGCGGAACGTATCACGTGCCCCCGCACCTGCAAGGCTCTAGTCTCCGAGGCTCGCCTCGGCCACGTCGAGCACCGTGCGATAGCGGCGGTAGTACTTGGTCACGTGAACCACGTAGTCGCGGGTCTGCGCGAACGGGGGAATGCCGGAAAAGCGGATGACCGCTCCGTCGCCCGCGTTGTAGGCCGCGACGGTGAGCTCCAGGTCGCCATTGAACTCGTTCGCGAGGATCCGGAGCAGGCGCACGCCGCCAAGGATGTTCTCGCGCGGGTCTTGGATGTCTCGTACCTGCATGAGCGCCGCGGTGTCTGGCATCAGCTGCATCAGCCCTCGCGCGCCCGAGACGCTCACGGCGCGCGGGTCGTAATCGCTCTCGCACCGGATGATCGCGCGGACGAGCTGCTCGGGGATCTGGTAGAGCGTGGCCGCCTCGCGGATCCAGTCGTCGTAGCGGGTGTAGCGCGCCGCGTCGCGGTCGCTCGGCGGCACGGGGGTGACACCGTTTGCTGCACCGCGCCCTGACCAGCCATTGCCGCGGATGTACACGCGATAGCGCTTGTCGCCCCCCGGGGTGTTCGTGAAGTGGATCGTTCCGTCGGAACCGGTGTACGTGAAGATGTCGGCCTGCGCCGGCGTGGCCAACGCCGCGACGAGCGCACCGGCACCTCCGGCGAGCCAGAATCGGGTCGAAAGGCGTCGCGCGCGCACCATGGACAGCCAAATCGTGCCAAGCCGCCCGGCTTCCCGCAAGTTCGTCACGATATCGCGTCGCGCGCGTTGGCCAGGGCGCGGGCGCGCACGGGGTTCTTGAGGGGGCCCTCGTGCAAGGCCCGCAGGGCTTCGAGCGCCACGCGCGCTGCGTCACGGGAGTCGCCCGTCCACGGCGTGGCGGCGAGCGCGCGCCACAGCAGCGATTCGAGGGCGCGCGGACGCTTTGCGAGGCCCGCCACCGCGCGGCTCACGATCTCGGCGGACTGGGGATCGGCGCGCAGGGCGCGCTGGTACAGACCGGCCGCGCTTCCGTAACGCCCCCCGCCGCGCGCGGTGATGTCGGCCGCGTCGCAAAGGGCTTGGGCCCGCGCCAGCGGGTCCTTGGCCGCCTCGACGCGAGCGCGGGCGTCGCGCAGGGTCACGCGCAAAGCCGCGCGCTTGCTGCTCCATGGCCAAGCCGGCCGTACGCGCCAGAGCAAGACTGCGAGAAACGCGCCCGTGGCCAGGACGAGCGGCGTCGACCATTCTTGCATCGCACCGCGCACGTTACTGCAGTCGCGCCCCTATCCGGGCGCCCAAAAGACGGTAGGCAAGGCGTGCCGGTGCCAAAGCGCCAACCAGTCCATCAGCGCAGCGACGGTGATGTGCACGAGGAAGCCCTGGTAGATGCTCCTCGTCTTCATGCTCAGCGACCCGAGCGCGATACCGGCAACGATGGCGCCGTTCGCTTCGAGAAATGGCTTGCCGTAGTGGATCATGCAATACGGCACGGCCATCGCGAAGATCGCCCCCGAGCCGAAGCTCCGTCGCAGCGCGCCCAGCCAGAACCCGCGGAAGAACATCTCGAGCCCGAAGAACTGCGCGAAGTACATCGCCTCCCACGCGAGAAAGTCGAACCAGGAGCGGGAGGATTGCTTGTAAAAGGGGTAGTACGCGCCAAAATCCGGCTCACGCGAGACGAGCAACATCACGGGCAGCACGAGCCCCAGGAAGAGCGCATAGATCCAGGCGTGCTTCCAGAAGTCACGGCCGCGCAGGCCCATGTCGAGCAGCGAGTCGGTCGGGAAGAAGAGCCTCCACACCGCGAACGGCGCGAGGTAGCCCATGACACGCGACGTGACCCACCATCCGAAGCTGTAAAGCTCGTCGTATTTGCCGAGGCGCAGCCTGGGGTGGACGGCGTCGAGCTTGGCCAGCGTGGGGCGCAGCGCCTGGTCGAAGAACGAGTGTCCGCCGTAGTACTCCTGCAGCGTGAGAATGATGGCGCACATCGCGAGCGCCACGAGCGGCCGCAGATCCGTTAGGCCCTCGTCGCGAAGCTCCGCGCGCCACCGGGTGGCCTCGTCGTCGAGCTCCTGCCAGGTGTCACGAAAGAACCACCAGAGCGCGGGCAAGAGGACGAGGAGCGCGGGGATCGGCAGCAGCGGTTTGAACGTCGTCAGAAACGCGCCCAGCCGCCCCGGTTCGACGGAGGTCAGCGGGGGTGACATGGGCAGCCGCGCGACCTCACAGGCATTCGGGCGGCCGGCAGACTAGGATGGCGCAGTCGGGATTGCTACATCCCGACGCTCGCCTCCAGTCCCGCCGCCCCGCCGCCAATGACCACCGAGAAACCGACCAGCGCACCCCGCGCCGAAGGAGAGAACGCGCCGAACTTCGTCCTCGACCTCGTGGAGCAGGATGTCCTTGCAGGCAAAAACGGCGGAAAGGTGATGACCCGCTTTCCTCCCGAGCCGAACGGCTATCTGCACATCGGCCACGCCAAGAGCATCTGCCTCAACTTCGGGATCGCCGGGCGCTTCGCGGGGGCAGCGTGCAACCTGCGCTTCGACGACACGAACCCCACGACGGAGAACGACGAGTACGTCAAGTCGATCCAGGCCGACGTGCGATGGCTCGGATTCGATTGGGGCGATCGGCTCTACTTCGCGTCGGACTATTTCGAGCGGCTCTACGAGATCGCTCGCAAGTTGATCGACGCCGGCAAGGCCTACGTCGACAGCCAGACGCTCGAGGAGATCCGCGCGGGCCGCGGCGACTTCTACCATCCCGGTCGCGTCAGTCCGTACCGTGATCGATCCGTCGCGGAGAACCTCGACCTGTTCGCCCGGATGCGGGCCGGCGAGTTCCCCGACGGCGCGCACGTCCTCCGGGCCCGGATCGACATGCAGTCGCCCAACCAGAACCTACGCGACCCGGTGATGTACCGCGTGAAGCGCGCGCACCATCACCGCACGGGCGACGCGTGGTGCATCTATCCGATGTACGACTTTGCCCACGGGTACTCCGACGCCATCGAAGGCGTGACGCACTCGATCTGCACCCTCGAGTTCGAGGATCACCGGCCGCTCTACGACTGGTTTCTCGATCAGGTCACTTTCGATCCGCGGCCCCACCAGATCGAGTTTGCGCGTCTGAACCTGCCGTACATGGTGACGTCGAAGCGCAAGCTGCAGGTCCTCGTCGCCGGCAAGCACGTATCGGGCTGGGACGATCCCCGGATGCCCACCATCGCTGGCCTACGCCGGCGCGGCTACACGCCCGAGGCGATTCGCGCGTTCTGCGAGCGCATCGGGGTGTCCAAGCGCAACAGCATGGTCGACATCGCCTTGCTCGAGCATGCGCTCCGCGAAGATCTGAACGCGCGCTGCTCGCGCGTCATGGGCGTCGTTCGGCCGCTGAAGGTGGTGATCGAGAACTTCCCCGAAGGGGCCGAAGAGACTTTCGACGCGCCGTGGCACCCGGAGTACCCCGATCGGGGGGGGCGCAAGCTGGGGCTCTCGCGGGTCATCTTCGTCGACCGTGACGACTTTGCCGAGGTGCCCCCCAAGGGGTGGTTCCGACTCTCGCCGGGGACCGAGGTGCGCTTGCGGTACGCGTGCATCATCCGTTGCGAGCGCGTCATCAAGAACGACGCGGGCGACGTCATCGAGCTGCGTTGCACCTGGGATCCCGAGTCGCTCGGGGGCCAGCCGAAGGACGGCCGCAAGATCAAAGGCACGCTGCACTGGGTCAGCGAGAAGCGCGGAGTGGCCGCCGAGGTGCGCCTCTACGAGCGCCTCTTCACCACCGAGGAGCCTGGCGCCGGCGCCGACCGGGACGAGCCCGGCGAAGAGACCGATCGCGGCGACGCGTTCCTGGCCGACCTCAACCCGGAGTCCTGCACGATCGTCCGTGGCGCCCGGGTCGAAGCGGCCATCGCAGCTTCTCCTACAGCCGGTGACCGGTTCCAGTTCGAGCGGGTCGGCTACTTCTGCGTCGACCCCGAGTCGCGGCCCGGCGCGCCCGTCTACAACCGGACGATCGGCCTGCGCGACTCGTGGGCGGCAAAGCAGGGGAAGTAGTACTTTGGGCCCGAAGGCTTTGAATACGCGGCGTTCGGGGGCGTCCAACGCAGCGGACCGGGCCCGAGAAGCAGAGGAAGACCGTGCGCTCATCGCGCAGGCGCAAGCTGGCGACATGGGAGCGTTTCGTCGTCTCGTCGAACATAACGAGAGACGTGCGTTCGCCGTCGCATTCGCGCTCTTGCGCGACGAGAACGACGCGCGCGAGATCGTCCAGGAAGCGTTCCTCCGCGCCTTCAAGAGCCTGGACGGATTCAAGGGGACGTCGGCGTTCTTCACCTGGCTCTACCGGATCATCACGAACCTCAGCATCGACCTCAAACGCATGCCCGGCCGCCAGGTGGTCGACCTCGACGAATCGCGCCTCTTGGCCGACGAGGCGCTCGTCGACTTTCCCGCGCTCGGCCGGTCCGGTGGCACGAACCCCGCCGACGACGTGCGGCGAACCGAAATCGCCGGCAGGCTCCAGCTCGCGCTCGACGCGCTGCCTCCCTATCACCGCGCGGTCATCGTCCTGCGCGAGGTCGACGGCATGAGCTACGAGGAGATGGCCCAGGCGATGGGCGTGTCGAAGGGGACGATCATGAGTCGGCTCTTCCACGCCCGGCAAAAGCTCCAGCGGGCCCTCGCGGACTGTTACGAGGAGCAGATCGGCAACCGGGGCGTGGTCGAGGCGCTCGCCGCCGGCGGCGCGATCGGCCAGCGGGGAGGGGACTCGTGACGCTCGCCCGAGAGACGGTGCTCGAGCTCATGGGCCTCGCCGATGGCGCGCTCGAAGGCGAGGCGAAGGCACGGGCGGAGCGGCTCGTCGCGTCGGACGACGAGGCCCGCCGCCTGGTCGAAGCGCTCAAGGCGTCGCCGGTCGGCGACTTCGTGCGCGAAAGCGTCGCGCGGAGCACCGATGCGGCTGCCGGCATCGCCGACGCCGTCATGATCCGGCTCGGTCCGGGCGCGACGCCGAACGCGGGCGAGGAGGGCGTCGTCCGGCTGGCGCCACGACCCCGGCGACGCTCGGCGCACGGACCGGCCATCGTCGCGAGCGTCGGCGCGGGCCTCGTCCTCGCGGCGGCAATCGCGCTCTACCTTCGGTCCGGCAGCCCGCGGGCCGACGACGACTTTGCGCCTGTGGCGAGCGTGGTCCTTCCACCCGTGGGCATGCCCGTACCTTCGGCGTCGCAGGGAGCCGAAGCGAAAGCGACTGCTGCAGCAGGCGGGGTCGAGGTCAATGAGATCGAGGCGCCTTCGCGCGCCGTCTCGGTGTTCGAGATCCCGATGGGGGCGGCGGCGGCCGCGGCCAACCCGGGCCGCTCGAGCGTCGTCATCTGGGTCGAGGAAGACGCGGGGATCGCCAAGTGAACCTTCGCCGCGTCTCCACCCCGCTCGCGTCCCTGTTCGCGGGTGCTGCGCTGTCCGGCTCTGCATCCGCCGGCCCCTCCAGGGGATCCGCGACGCTCGAGATCGCCGTCATCTACGCGGCCCAGTCCGACGCCGGGGCGTCGATTGATCCCGCGCTGCAGGATCTTCCGCAGCTCACCAGGGACCAGCCGTTCGTTCGCTACAACGTCTACAAGCTGCTCGAGCGCACGCAGCAGCCTCTCGAGGCCGGCAAGCCGGACACGTACGGCATCGTCAATGGCCGGACGTTGCAGGTCACCCTCGTCGACGTGACCACCGGCGCCGCGCCTCACCTCGACCGCCGCTACCACGTCCGCGCCGCGATCGGCGAACCCGGCAAGCAAGCCTTCCTCAAGCTGCTCGAGGTCACGGCCAGCCAGGGCGAGCCGTTCTTCGTCGGCGGTCAGAGTTACCAGGGGGGCACGCTGTTTCTCGAACTGCTCGTGCGTTGAGCACGGGACAGAACGTGGCGGTGAGCCACCGTCGATTTGGGCCAGCGTGACCACCGTGTGGTATTCGTCGGCTCAATGTCGCTACGAAGGGCAGAGGGCCCGCTGACGGTGCACGTGCCCTCGGCCGATGAGGACCGTCCGGTCTGGAGCCGTGTCGGCGTCATCACGGCGATCGGCTTGGTCGTGGGCTTTGCGTGGCCCAAACTGGCGGGCGTCCGCCTCGGCCCCAGCGTCCCGGCGCCTGCGGCCTCGTCGTCCAGCGCTTCGGCAGAATCGACCGAGGTCGCGGCCGCTCCTTCCATCGCCGTCCCGGCGATCTTGCCAGCGCTCGCCCCGGCGGTGGCTTCCGCGGCCACGGCAAATCACATCTCGACGGACGTGAGCATCGCGCGGGGGTCGCTCTTCGCGTGCAAGACCGCGAGCGGCGATTCTCTGAAGGGGAGCGAGTGCGGCGGGCTTCCCGGAATCGACGACATCGTTCTCCCTCGTCTTCGCAAGCTTGGCGATTGCCCGGAAGCCGCGTCGGCGAGCGGCAAGCTGCGCCTCGTCGTGCACCCCGATTTTGCTCGAAGCGCGTTCGGCGTGGAGCTCGGTCGCAATCAAACGGTCGGCGCGCCCGAGCCGCTCCTCGCCTGCGCCAAGTCCGCGCTCGCCGGCGCGAGCCCGGCGGCCGTCGCTCACGAGAACCCTCGTTACAGCCTCCTCTATGTGGCCACGTTCGCCGGTTCCGCTCCCGCGTCCGCCGCAAGCGCGCCCGAACCCGCGGCTTCTCCCGAACGAGCATCCGACGCAACCGCGCAGGTCGAATGGCCCGTCGCGATCGTGCGCGACGCGCCGAAGACGGGCAAAGTGGTGATGCGGCTGCAGCAAGGGACGACGGTGCACGTCGGCGCGGTCAAGGATGGCTGGTACCCCATCCAGTACGGCGACAGCTTCTCCAGCGATGGCTGGGTCTATCGGGGCGCGATCGGGCGCTGACGGATCGCTCGTCGGTGGCGACCTTCTCGGGCGGGTGGGGCCCCACCGGTCTTGCCGCCGCCTCACGGCGTCGGCTTCGGTCACGGTACATCCCCACCCGCCCGAGAA
>Ga0302325_10006811_pt1 | contig 25576 bp, 15 predicted proteins | sample Palsa_T0_2_FD_201948 | JGI IMG/M metagenome (GOLD analysis project Ga0302325, IMG submission 201948) | Peat permafrost microbial communities from Stordalen Mire near Abisko, Sweden - Palsa_T0_2 | ecosystem: Environmental > Terrestrial > Soil > Palsa > Peat permafrost | place: Sweden: Abisko... | reverse complement strand
CGTACGCGATGTAGTTGCCATCCGGCGAGATCGCGGCGCTGATGAGGCGGTTTTCCGCGGGATTATGCGTGAGCTGCCGCTCGCTCAATGTCTTGCGAGGAGCGGCCTGGCGATCGTTGAACCAGCGGTATCCCAGTCCAAGCGCAAGCAGAACGATACCCATCGTCGCCCCAAAGAGCAGCCCTGGGCCGTGCCGCCTGAGGTTGTGGGCGATCGATACACCGCTCGCTGTCTTGAAGGCTGTTTGCGGATCGGATGCAGGAGCTCTGGTAACGGTCAGACTCTCCGTGTTTGGTATTGCGGAGTGGCTGCTCTCGAAGTCCCGCCTTAGCCGCCGCAAGTCGGCTCGAATCTCAGCCGCATGCTGGTAACGCAGACTGCGATCCTTTTCCAGGGCTTTGCCTATGATCCGTTCCAGGTCCAGGGGCACATCCGGATTCAGCCGCACCGCCGGCGTGGGCACCGCGTCCAAGATGGCTTTGAAGATTACTGGGTAACTCTCGCCGCGGAACGGCAAATTTCCCGTGGCCATCTCGTACAGCACCACGCCGAAGGAGAACAAATCGCTGCGCGCATCCAACTTTTGCGCTTTCGCCTGCTCCGGCGACATATAAGCGATCGTGCCCAGCGGCGAACCCGGGCTAGTCAGATGCTGCTCGTCGATCGAAGCTGTCTTGTCGTTCCCCGATGCAGGCTGGGTCGAAAGGCCGGCTGGGGGCGTGACTTTCGCAAGTCCGAAATCCAGGACCTTGGCGTGGCCGCGAGCGGTGACAAAGATATTGGCCGGTTTGATGTCGCGATGAACGATCCCGGTGGAGTGTGCGGCATCCAGTGCGTCGGCGATCTCAATCGCCAGACCAAGCAACACATCGATCTCCACCGGCTTTCTGGCGATGAAATGCTTCAGCGTCATCCCGTCCAGAAATTCCAATGCGATGAAGGGCACGCCGTCTTGCTGTCCAATTTCGTAGATTGTGCAAATGCCGGGATGATTCAGGGCGGATGCCGCATGGGCCTCGCGCTTGAAGCGAGTCAATGTTACCGGGTCTTTAACTACTTCATCAGGCAAAAACTTCAGGGCGACAAATCGGTCCAGGGTTAAGTCCGTAGCTTTGTAAACTACGCCCATGCTGCCGCCGCCCAGCTTTTCGACGATGCGGTAGTGCGAGATGGTTTGCCCGATCATAGAGATGTCCGATTTCGAGTCTAGTTCGGGTCGCTCATCTCGGGAAGACGTTGTACGTCGGTGATCGAACAACAGCGCTGTACGAGCGTGCAAGGTTCAGAACGATTGCCTTGCGACGAGAGTATCTCCTGGCGGCAGCCGCAACCACACTTTTATTTCCAGCCACTGTAATAACTCTCGCGCGCTGGCGGTCTTCGGTCTTCGATCAGCGACAGCAACGGCCAAATTCTTTTCGTTGACAAAACCGCCGGTAGAATGCAAACTGACTTCGCTCCCCCCCCCAGGGCTTCGGGGGAGGCACTCGATTCGCGGCGTCCAGGTTTACATTCGATCCCAATCCCGCGGACTGATGGGCCAATCCAACCAGTGCGCTTCGACGAGTGAGGATTATGATATTCAAAGTCAAAGAGTATATGTTCAACGTCCTTCCCTGGGGTCCGGTTGGGATACTGCAGACCGGCCCCGGCTGCGGCGGGACTCGCCATCGGCACGAAACGGGCCCGGAAGCGGCTTCGGCGGCTCTCGCCGACCTGAGAGAGCAGCTCAAGAACCATCTGGTTCACGTCGAGAGGCAGCAGGCCGCCGGTCCGAAGAGACTGCTTCCCCCAAGTGCTGAGGAAGTCGACATGCTTACCGGCAAGCTCAAGGATGCAATCAAGGAGTTGGAGACCCACCGCGCCGAGCTGACGAAGAAGCCTCGACCGGCCGCCAAGAAGACGGCCGCCAAAACGCCATAGCGGCGCGGAGCTAATCAGCAAGTTCGAGAGGGTCTGATCGCGATGAGTGACGTGGCCTTGAGTCCAATTCCGGAGCGGGTCTTTTGTGCCAATCCCGCTTGCGAGATGGCGTCTTTCGATCCTGCTTCAATCCTGCGGACGGCTGGGTAACCCGGCGGTTCTTCTATGTGAGAGGTTTATGGCATTCAGAGTAAATAACTTGATGATCAACGTTCTTCCTTCGGGCCAAATAGAAGAAAGAACCGACAATGTAGGGACTCCCTGCGCGGGCACCCGTCTTGCCGGCCCGGGGGGCAATGCAGCTTCGAAGGCTGCCCTCGCCACCCTGAAGAGGCAGCTCAAGCAACAGCTTGCTGCGGTCGAGAAGCAGCAGACCGCGAGCCCGGACAGCCTGCTCCCCCAATCGGTAGGAGAGGTCGACGACCTTACCACGAAGCTCAACGGCGCACTCAAGGAGTTGAAGATCCGCCGCAGCGAGCTATCCAAGAAACCCGCGCCAGTTGCCAAGAAGACAGCCGCCAAGAAGACAGCCGCCAAGACGCCATAACCGGCCGGAGCCGATGAGCGAGTCCGAGAGGATCGAATTGAGATGAGTGACGTGACCCTGAATCCAATTCTGGAGTGCGTCTTTCGTTCCAATCCCGCATACGAACTCGCTCCATTCGACCGCCTCCCTCCGGATCAACAGGCACTTCTGAAGGATCTGACTAACGACCCCGACTTCTGCGGAATTCTTCTGCCGCGCGCCCCGGGTACCCGCGGCATCAAGTCCGTGTGCCGCAACGCAGCCGGTCTCTTGCAGGCCATGGCGCGTCCCGGCCCGCTGCCAAGCTACCTGCTGCACTGCCGGGATGACGGCTCCAATCGGGCGATCGCCGAGTTGGTTCTCGACGGCGTGCTGGAGATCGAGCATGACGGCAGATTCGTCTCCGGTTCAGAAGCGTATCCTCTGATCTACGCGAACTGCCCGGTTGCGGAGTCTAAAGGCTTTCTGCCCCGCCTCTCTGAGGCCGCTCTGGAATACGCGCAGGCGCTCGCGATCGACGACGTCGCTCGCTTGTCGGCGCGCCTGTACTTTTACAACCGCATCCCTCTCACGGCGGATTGGTCGCGCCGCTTGAGCTCGGAAGACGCGGTCTCCGAGTTCCTCGGGATCTCCGGCCAGGCCAGCCTGAAGAGCATCCACAAGAACTGGATCCCGTCCGAACCCAACAATGGTGCATGGTTCCAGTGGCAGACGCGGCGCAGTCCCCTCGAAGGACGCATTGGCAACGGCTATAAACTGTATGTCAGCCCGCAGCCTGACGCGATGCCCGCTGCGTTTCGTGCGGTGGTCAAGATACTCAACGACTCGTCCGCGTACTCCTTCAAGGTTGGCTGCAACGCGATTGGCCTGCTTCGGCCCGACAAGCTCGTTGTCTATTTCCGGGAGTTCGATTCGCTAGAGCAGAAGGCCCGCGAAATTACTCTGGCGTTATCCGGCTGCGCGGTCCACGGCGTTCCGTTCACGGCGGCGATCGGTGACGATGGTCTGCTGTCCTGGGGGATCGACCCGCCATTTGAAAGAGACGCGCTCTGGTGGCAGGGGCCGGAAAGTTGGAGACTCTGGATCACCAATCGCCTCGCCGCTGCCCTGGTTTCAGCGCGCAACAATTGCCCGGGGACTCTCCAACCCTGGCAGTTTGCGCTGGGGCGCCTGCGCTTGGAATGTATCGACACCAACACCTGGGCTCCCGCCGAAGGCTTCGGTCTTCCAGCGGCCTGAGGAGCACCATGGAAATCACCGGTACTCTCGTCATGGCAGCCGACACTGTGCTTCTTCCCGTCGACCAGCTTTCCGACGAGCTGCGCCGCCAGGTTCAGGCGACGGAAGGCGACTACGCCGTCACCCGGCCGCGTTCGCGCGCCTCGGTGCGTATTGTCGATGGCAATTCCGCCAGGCTGCTTGAGGAGTTCCGTCAGCCCACCACAGTCGTCCAGGCGGTCATCCGCTACTGTAGCGTTACCACGCAGGACCCCGAGTCGACACTCGATGCGGCCTTCCCCATGCTCGACCAACTGGTGCACGCGCGCCTCCTTGTGCCGGCCGATTCGCCCCAGACCCAGAGTATCTGCCCTCTGCTTGCGATCGGTTCCCGCTTTGCCGGCGTCGAGGTCCTCGAATGTTTCCAGACCCTGGAGGACACCGATCTGTATCGCGTCAAGACCTCGCACGGTGAAGCTGCCGCGCTCAAGCTCATGCGCTCGCAGGCTGGCCCGGAGATCGACCGTATGTTTGAACGGGAAGCCTTCATCCTGAGACATCTGGACGCCAGTGTCACTCCGGCGCTGTTGTCCATCAACGCCGAAGGCGAGCCGCGCTACTTGCTCCTCTCGTGGTGCCCCGGAACCGACTGCGCGTCGGTCGCGGAGCGCCTTCGACGCTCTAACGATCATGCGGCACTTCTGCGCCTGTCCTGCGCCATCCTGGATGCATACGCACACCTGCACGCCCAGAGAGTCATCCATTCCGACGTTCATCCGCGCAACATTCTGGTTGATGACGACGGCTCGGTTCGCATCGTCGACTTTGGTCTCTCGCGCATCGCCGATGTTGAAAACGAATTTCACCGCAGCCAGCGCGGAGGCGTCGGCTATTTTTTCGAGCCTGAATACGCCGACCCGGTGCGCAAGGGCCGCCAGTCCCCGCATTCGTCCATGCTCGGCGAACAGTATTCTCTGGCTGCGCTAATTCATCTTCTTATCACGGGAAAGCACTATCTCGATTTCACCCTGGAAAGTGACGAAATGCTCCGCCAGATCGCTGAAGATGGTTTACCCCCATTCAGGTCTCGCGGCATCCAGTCGTGGCCCGCCGTCGAAGAGGTTCTCGCCAAAGCCCTGGCGAAAGACCCTGCTGCACGATTCAGCTCCGTGGCCGTCTTCGCCACCACTCTCGGCTGCGTCGGCGAGCCACCCGCTGCGGTCATTTACCCCGCACATGGCGAAGCCTCGTACTCTACGGCACTGGAGGTGCTGACACGGGTCCTCAGACGGCTGGATCGAGGCGCGCCACTGTTGCAGTCAGGTCTCACCCACGCTCCCAGAACTTCGGTTACGTACGGCAGCGCGGGTGTCGCTTGCGCGCTGCACCGGATCGCCTGCGCCCGTCAGGACCCGAGTCTGCTCTCTCTTGCCGATCTCTGGGGAGAGCGGGCCGCACGCGATTCCGGGCTGGATGATGCCTGGTACTGCTCCGAAATCGAAATCACGCCGGAGGTTGTCGGGCAGGTCTCTCCCTATCACACCGAATCCGGTGTCCACTTCATCAAGGCCCTGATCGCGCACTCGATGGGCGACGTCATGACCCAACAGGAGGCTGTGGATGGCTTCATCGCTGCCTCGCTCACGCCCTGCGACAACCTCGATCTGACCCTGGGGCAGTCGGGAATCCTTCTGGCCGCCTCACATCTCCTCGCAACTTTGAGACTCGGCACCGACAACAATGCCGCCGCGCTGCGGAAGTTGGGCAACACCACCGTGGCGTCCATTTGGCAGCGGCTGGATACCTATGCTCCGATCCCGGAATGCCACCAGGTCCGGTACACCGGGATCGCCCATGGGTGGGCGGGGATCCTATACGCGACCCTCTGCTGGTCTCGTGCCTCAGGCGCCGCTCTGCCTCCCAAAACCGGGGAACGGCTGGAACAACTCGCTGTCCTGGCGCGCCGTTCCGGACGGCAAGCCAGTTGGAGCTGGAGCGCCGTACGTGAATCGCGCGATGCCTATGACACGCTCGCGGGGAGCTGGTGCAACGGTACTGCCGGCCAGGTGCATCTCTGGCTTGCTGCCCACTTCGTACTCAAAGACGACCGGTATCTCGTGCTTGCCGATATGGCTGCGCGTCATGCCGCTGAGGCGGACACCGGGAACGTCAGTCTGTGCTGCGGCCTCTCAGGCCAGGCCTATGCTCTGCTCGCCCTCAACCGGCAAAGTAACGATAGAGCCTGGCTGCGCCGCGCCCAGTCACTCGCTGAAAAGGCCGCGATTGCCTGTCAATATGTGACTCCGGAGGGCGGCTCTGATGTTATGGCTCTTCTTTCCAATAGCCTCTATAAAGGCGAACTCGGCGTTGCCGTGCTCGCTGCGGACATTGAGGCTCCTCAAGCATCCGCCCAGCCAGCTTTCGAGTTCATCGAATTCTAAGAACCCGTTTAAATACTGTCCTGCCAGACGGGCGCCCTACGCGGGCAGCGGTCACTTCGTGACTCGTATTGGGCTTCGCGTGGTTCTCCTGATGGTCGCAATCAAGATTTCGTGCCGACCAACGGGAGAACCACGCGAAGCTCTTAAAAGGCGTGGGAACGCCCGCCCCACGCGCAGTGGGTCCGTCCGGCAGGACCATCCTTGTAGTTCTTAAACAGGCTCTAAGGGAACGCCCGGCACACTCACCATTGCGCTCGCGGGTGACTTCAGCGCAGCTCGGGTTTCAGATTGAGATTTCGCACCAGACGGTGAAGATACTTGGGATGGATGCCGAGCAGTCGCGCCGCCTCGGGAACGCTGCCCTTTGTCTCCCGCAGCGAGTTCAGAATCAACTCCTTCTTTGCCTCGTTGAGGACGTCGTGGTATCGGCCTCCCGCAAGTTCGGCGGATTGCTCTTCGAGGATGCTGTCGGGAAGATCCTCGGGCAGTATCTCCTCGGTCAGCCCGAGCACGATGGCGTGTTCGATCGCATTCTCCAACTCGCGGACATTCCCGGGCCAGCTATAGCCGGACAGTAACGCGCGCGCCTCGGGCGAGATACCTTTGAATGGCCGGTTACTCTTTTCTGCATACTTCACCGCAAAGTACAAGGCGAGGAGAGGAATGTCGCCGCGGTGTTCGCGCAGAGGGGGCACCGTAACCGAGACTACATTGAGCCGGTAGTACAAATCCTGGCGGAACTCGCCGGACTTGATCGCTTGCTCAAGATTCTTGTTGGTCGCGGCCAGGATCCGAGCCTTAAATGGGATGGAGCGAGTGCCTCCGAGTCGCTCGAACTCCCTTTGTTGCAGGACTCGGAGCAGCTTCGCCTGCATCGGTGGGGCGAGCTCGCCGATCTCGTCCAAGAACAATGTGCCGTCGTCGGCCGCCTCCAGCTTTCCTTTTCTCATGCCGGCTGCGCCGGTGAACGCGCCTTTCTCGTGCCCGAACAATTCGCTTTCGAGCAGCGCCTCGGGAATCGCCGCACAGTTGATGGCGATGAAGGGGCGATCGCATCGTGGACTGCTCTGATGGATCGCGCGTGAGACCACTTCCTTGCCGGTGCCGCTCTCTCCCCGGATCAGAACGGTGGAGCTGCTTTGCGCTACGCGGGAGACGAAGTCTTCCACCTGGCGCATCTGCCGGCTTTCGCCTATGAGTGTCCTGGTTGGATTGAGTTCTTCTTTCAAGCGGCGGTTCTCGGAGCGCAGGGCGTCGAGGGCGAGGATGTTCTCGATGGTGACCGCCGCGATTCGCGAGACCGAGTCGAGGAAATGAATGTGATCTTCGCGAAATGGCGGAGCGGGGTGGAGCGAGATGAGATAGATGGCGCCAATGGTTCTCTCTACGGCAACGAGCGGCAGACAGAGCACGTTCTGGGTTGCGCTCGCGTCTGAAGCGGCGCTTGTGAAGACGGCCGCACGCTCCCAGATTGCGCGGTGAACCAGCTGGCGTTGAATCTCGATCGTCTGATCGGCGCCGAACTGGCGGCTCCAGGTGCAGATGGAACGCGGTTCCTCATCGAGATCGGTGAGCAGAACGACCGCTCCGGCCTCAGCGGGAATCACTTCGAAGATCAGTTGCAGGAGTCTGCGCTGCAGGAGTTGGGAGTCCCGGACGGAGTTGATGACATTACTGATTTTGAACAGCGCGGCGAGGTCGCGCGCCATGCGTCCGACTTCGACGCCGAAGTTGGGGAGCATTGCGGGATTGTCGATGCGAATGGTACTGAGTTCGGAGACGGAAGGCGCGTCACTCAGGTGGGTTTCGGAACTGCTCACCGCTTCGCCTTCATGCACCAGGAACACAAGTTCGGATTTTCCGGCGCGGATTGTATCGCCATGTTCGACGGCTCTGCGTCTTACAGGAACTCCATTGACGAACGTACCGTTGTGGCTGTCGAGATCGACGACCTCATATCGCCCGTCGACCTGCTCGATCCTGCAATGTCTGCGCGAAACCAGGGTGTCCATCAGGCACAACTGGTTCGATTCGTCGCGGCCTACAGTGATCTGGCCGCCGACCAAGAGTCGACTGGTGCCTGTCAGCGAACCCGAGATGGCGAGGAGCCTCGGCTGCATCGGTGCCTCACAGTGTAGCTGAGCGGGGGAAAGATCCAGGATAAATCGCGATGTAGAAGGCGAAGGGAGCCGAACAGATACCGCCTGGTATCCGTTCGGATACCGCGGGGCGGGGCGGCGCAGGGAATGGTTAGGTCGCCGATCTGCGCAGCGCTTATATCTCATTGTAAATACAGGAGTACGTCTGTGGGGCGGGAATTGGGAAGGCTCCAATCGTGTTTGGCAATGCGAATGCAATATCTCTGCGCGTAACAAGTCCTCAAGAGAAAGTATTCGGGGACTGAACGGGACAACAGAGTTCTGGAAGAAGCAACTAAAAAAGGAGATCGTCATGAAACGCATAGCCGCAATCGCACTTTTCGTCGCAGCCACCTTCATCACGGCCGGCAGCGCAGTGGCCCAGGATAATCGGGTGAAGGCAACCGTTCCTTTCAACTTCACAGTCGGCGAGAAGACGCTGCCGTCTGGCACCTACGTCATCAGTTCCAGAGTGAGCACGCCCGACTTGCTCGGCCTGAGCAACTGGCAGAAGGGCGTGAATGTACTGACCTTGGGGATGCCTACTCAGAGCGGCCACGAAAAGGCCAACCAGTTGGTGTTCCACAAGTATGGCAACCACTACTTCCTGAGTGATATTCAGTGCGCCGACTACTCGATGAATATTCATTTCGCCACCACCAAGGCGGAGAAGAGGGTCAGGACACAAACCGAACAGGCGGGGCGTTTTGTCGATGATCCCGTCTTGATTGCGCTCAACTAATGGACGAGCGTTTACTGCGGACGGACCCGGGGACGATAAGTCTCCGGGTCTTCTTTGCGTAACGGAGGGGCGAGCGTTCCCCGGGGTCTATTGCTTTGCCGGTGATGAATTGCGTTGCCCGGCTCGCGTCGAAGCGCTACACTCTTCAGCGACATGATCCGACTCAATAACGGTACTGTTGCCGGTCTTATTTTTCTTGCGAACATTCTCGCGATCATGGGTGGACCCGCCGATTGCCTGGGCAGGCGACACTTGGCTGAGCCGAGCGTTCCGACCTTTCGCGTTGCGTCCGACGGTACCGGCGATTACTCCTCCGTGCAGTCCGCCATCGACCACGTCCCCGCTACCGGTGGAGTCGTTCTGGTCGCGCCCGGAACTTACCGCGAGCAGCTCCTCATCAGCCAGTCGCACGTCACCTTGAAGAGCGCCAACGTCGATCCAAGTAAAACGATTATTGTGGACGATACCAGCCAAGGTACGCGCGGCAACAAGCCCAGCTACGCGACTGTCCATGTGCTTGGCGATGACTTCCGCGCGGAGAATATTACCTTTCAGAACGACTTCAACCGCACCCATGAACAGGTGTCCGCAGGCTCTCAAGCGCAGGCGCTCAATCTGGAGGGCGACCGCAACATACTATCCAACGTCCGCATTCTGGGGAACCAGGACACGCTCTACATTGGCGCGCGGGGCTGCGGACAGGCGGGCAGTCGCAGGCCTCCGGCGGTGGCCGGCGTTGGCGCCAGTGCAGCCGCGGCGGCTCTCGCTCCCTGCACTCCGACTCCTACTCGCAGCTACTTTACTCACTGCGTGGTCGCCGGCAATGTCGATTTCATCTACGGCGACGGCAACGCTGTCTTCAACGACTGCGAGATACACAATACAGAGCACGCGGCCGGCGGCTATGTTACGGCGCAGGGCAAGTACATCTTTGGCCAGCAGAGCGCTTTCGTCTTCGATCACTGCCGTCTTACCGGCGAGCCCGGTCTCGCTCACGTATACCTTGGCCGTCCCTGGCGTCCGTATGCTTCCGTGGTCTACCTGAACTGTGTGATGGGGGCACACATCGACCCGACCGGCTGGCGCGAGTGGCATCCCGGCGAGACGCACAACCTGGACACGGTCTTTTACGCGGAGTTCCACTCGACTGGCCCCGGCGCTAACCCCGCTGCTCGCGAGCCGAAGTCGCGCCAACTCACAAAGGCGGAAGCCACGCAGTTCGAGACTGTTCGCTTCCTCGGCGGAGCGGACCATTGGAATCCCGAGAAACAGGCGAAGTGAGCGATCGGAATTCTCCGCTCGAAGCGGCTATTTTTGGGGTGGCAGCCAACCGTGCAATCGCATCCAGTTTGTAAGCATTGCAGGCCATATCGATAGTGCCGGATAAATTCCTCCGAGCGCGGTGCCGTGCGGGCCTTGCTCGAAGATGTGCATCTCCGCCGGGACGCCTGCTCTGGTGAGAGCCTGGAAGAACACTACTGTCGACAGCACCGGCACGGACTGGTCGGTCTGGGTCGCGTACAGAAAATACGGCGGGGTGTCCTTAGTGACGTGCTTGTCGGGAGACATATCCTCGACCAGCGAGGGCGGTGGATGTTCTCCGAGCAGGCCTTCCATCGCGCCGGGCTTTGCGACCTGCGGATCGAGCGTCAGGCCGCCATACGAGCTAATCACGAAATCCGGCCGATCGCTCACCTTCTCCACCGGATCGCTTGCCTCGGGCTTGCCGCTGTCGAAGTGGGTACCAAGAATCCCGACCAGATGACCCCCCGCCGAGAATCCCCAGACGCCGATCCTGGTGGGAGCGACTCCGTACTCCTGGGCATGTGCTCGCACCCACCGGACGGCCCTCTCGCCATCGAGAATTGGAGCGGGATACAGATACCGCGGACCCAAGCGATAGGTGAGGACAAATGCACTGACGCCTTGCAAGTTGAGCCACTCCGCGATGCGTGTGCCCTCCTTGTCATAGGCTAGATGGGTGTATCCTCCGCCCGGGTAGACGATGACGGCGGTACGCAGGCCATCCTTCAGGCGGCCATCGGGCGAAGCGCCGAAGAACTCCAGACGCGGCTTGTCTTCCGGCGTCGTCCCTACCGATCCCGGCGCAGCGCCATCCCAAAGCATGATCTCCGGGCCATGCGGTATCTGGTCCGCGGGAGTGCGAACGGCGGGAACCTGCGCGGGCAGAGATGACGCAAGCAGACTGAGGCTAAGCAAAAGGATTTTCATAGGTGATTGAGCGAATATATGCCTTTCGTAAGGATGGAGGCCTCGACGTGAATGAGACGATGGTGCCGAGGTTGGCAAGTAGGACGGGCAGAGTGTGGTCAAAGTACGAGCAACGGCAAGGGCGAAGAGATAAGCAGGTCTCCTGCTGGAACGACAAAGAAGAATGGAATGACAAACAGAATGGAATGACAAACAAAATGGAGTGACAAGCAAATGGAACAAGCAGCGACAAAGACGTTGATGCCGCGTTGAAAGACTTCAGGCGGCCTTGAGGAGGAGGAGCCAGTCCTTGTCGTCGGGTTTGTTGGTGACTGCACCGGATGCGCCGGAGATCTCGCCAGCGTCCTTTGCAGTACCGGTGCGGGGATCGAACCACATGCCTTGGTAGGTGGCGTGCGGCAAAGCCTTGGCGAGTTTGAGCGATGGGCCGGAGCGGGCGTCGATGAGGATGATCGCGGTCGAGTCTCCGCCGAGAACCCAGTTGTGCGCGGGGTCTTCGATCAGACCGTCGAGCGGGCCCATCTTCATCAGGTCCGCGGCAAGATAGTCGCTGACGAACTTGTCGAGGATGGCGTCGGGGGATGGTCCTCCGGGACCACGCCTGCCGCCAGCGCCGGCGGGTGGAGCGGTTCTGGCGCGGGGCGGGGCGCCGGGTATGCCCGGGGCGTTGGCGATTGCGACCGGAGGCATGGCGATGCCACCGCGCAAGGAAGACTGCGAGGCGCCGCCGGCCATCAGGATGGGCAGCGGGCCAGCGCCTTCTTCCATGGGAAGGAGCGCGATGTTGGGGAAGCGGTCGCGGTACTCGCGGACCTGCCGGTAGACCATCTCGGGGGTGGTGGGCGGCGGCGTGTCGGTGTAGCCGGGGAAGTGCTCGGTGATGAGCTCGCGGAAGGCGCGGTTCTGGCCGGCGTCGGGGGCGAAGAGCGTGCCGTCGGGCTGGTACTCCCAATAGCGCATATCGACGACGGCGACTTGTTTGGAGCGGACGGGGTCGGCCAGGATAGCGTCGGTGGTGTTCTTGCCAGTGACCAGGGCGATGCGGATGGTGCGGTTGTGCAGCTTCTCCCACTCGGCAATGGTGTCTTGCAGGAATTGCTCAAACGGGAGTGGACCGGCGAACTGATACGCGGCGGTAAAGATGGCGTTGGGCAGGTCGCCGAGTTCGTCGAGAGTGTGGAAGATATAGTCGTGGTGCAGCTTGCGCAGAGGCGGGTAATCGACGCTGAAGAACTGGCTTCCGACGTCGTTGTGGTTGTTCGGCCTGAGCGGCGGCGGCTCGGGAAGTCCGGTGTCGTTGACGTTGTTGGCGGGGCGCCACGCGAAGTCGATCCAGTGCGGGCCGATCTCGTTTACATCGTGATTGTTGTAGAGATTGACGTAGACGATGAGGCCTTGCTGGCCGGCGAGTTGGATGAACTCGCGGTGGCGCTCGAAGTACCAGGTGTTGTATCGGGAGACGTCGTAGAGGCTCAGGCCATCCCACGCTGTGCCTTTGCCGCTGCGTGCCCAGGGCATCTCATAGAAAGGCGCCCACACGTTGCCGTCGGCCTGGTGGAAGGTGTTGTGGGCGTCGCGGCGATGCTCGTACCAGAGGCCGGGGCTGCTGATGTAGAAGACGGTGCCGCGTTGTTTGAGGCGATTGACGAAGTCGGGCAAGTTCTCGGTCATGCCGGGACCGTCCTGCCCGGGCATGAAACGGGAGATGCTGGAACCGGTGGACTGGGCGGCGGTCGCGGGCGAGGTGTCGCCGCGCCACCAAGCCTCGTTCTGCGACTCGCCCCAGGCGACTTTGCCATCGACGACGAAGCGCCCGTTGACGATATCGAAGGGATGCTGGGATGGTTCGGCGGTCTTCTTCACTGTGATGTCATGGAAGTCTGGCGCGTGAGTGTCGGCGGCGACTGCAGCCTGGGCTGAGGATGGAGCCAGGCGCAGATTGCGCGCCGCCAGCTGGGACTCGTAGAGCGACTGCTTCGATTCGACTTTAAAATTGGGAGCCCCAGGAGGGCCGAGGACGTCAATGGTCTGGGCCGTGGAGTTCCAAAGGACGGAGTTGGCGGCAGTCCACCCAGCGCCCTGGGCGCGCTCCTGGTCGAGGAGGAGTTGCAGGTGGGAGTCGGGAATGTGGACCCGCTCGTAGAGGACTCCGGAGGCCCAGCCCTCGAATGCTCCACTGGCGCCGAGCGAGCCGGTGGCGTCGCAGTCGAGAAAGACGTTGGGCCCGGCGGCGAGCAGGCCGGTGGCGAAGTCGTTCATGCCGGCCTCGCTGTGGCAGCGCAAGACGAGCACCTGCTGCCCGTAGACGAGGAAAGACTGGCGACGATAGCCGCCGGCTTCGGAGACGGGCGATTCGCTGCGACAGTCCTCGATGGTGATGCGGCGGGCGCGTTGATCGGCGCGGACCGCGGAGCCGACGAAGTGACGCGCGGTGACGCCGCGGACCCAGGCATCTTCGACGTGATTGAGCGCGATCGCAATCCAGGCATGCTCCTCATCCTTAGGCAAGCTGGCGTCGTACGCGCTATCGAGAGTGAGGGCTTCGACGCCGATATTCCGAATCGTGGAATCGGACGCAGCGTTGGCTGGAACCCTGGCAACGGTGCCGCCGCCGTACCGGGTTTCGAGCGCCGTGCTAATGGGCGCGTCGAGTTCGATCTGGTTGGCGGATGCATTGACCGAGGTGACGGTCCGGTCCCAGATGAGGTCGTGCGATCCGGGCTGCCAGTCGAGGCGCTGATTGGCGAAGGTGCCGGGGAGTCCGCTCATGCCGATGGCGTCGATCCACTCGCGCGTGCTGGGTCGCCGAACGACGACGTGGTCGCCAACGGAGACTCCAGCGAGGGAGGCCAGGGTGAGCAGACGCGCGCCCGCTGGGACGGTTTCATCCGTGATTGGCACAGATCCGGCGAGCATGGGATCGGAGGCGCCGCCGATCTTGATCAGGGTGCGGCGGCTCTGGCCGTCGGCGACGATGGTGGTGCTGGCGACGCCACTGCCACGCAGGACGATACCGCCGGCGTTGAGGCGGAGTTGTCCGGCGACGTGGAAGCGGCCGGGCCGCAGAAGGATCGCGCCGCGGAATCCTTGCGCATCGAGGGGCAAGGCGGCGACGTGGTCGATGGCGGACTGCAGGAGGGCGGTATCGTCCTGGCCCGTGGGCCGGACGGAGATAACGGCCGCGACGGAGGGCAGAGGCTCGGCACCCGCCTGGTAGCCGGCGAAGGAAAAATCGATGCGGACGGGATTCGGGGCTGGATTCGGAAGTGAGTCGGCTGTGATTCCGTCGATGGAGAAGATGGAGAGTGATAGGGCTACGGCGGTACAGGCCAGTCCGATCGCTCTGAGAACTCTTGGGTCGGGCAGATTCATTTCGCAGTCTCCGGCAGGATAGGATCTGGAGTTACGGCTCGACCTGCTGCTCCAGATAGGACAGATACGGGGTCACGGGCGCATCCGGAATGGCCTTGAGACCGGCTACGATACAGCGGCTATCAAGGAAGACAATTCGAGGACTCTCTTCGATTTGGGCATGGTCTTACCAGTTGCCCGTGTGGATCATAGAAAACACGAGGACGCGATGTCAAGAATGCAATGGCGTTGCGGAAGGCTGCCAGCTCCGGCCAAACGGATTCCATGAACCCGCGAGATGCTGGGGGCCACTGTCGACCACGACACATTCCAAATATTTTGCTTGGGACATCGTAGACCACTTTGTTCTCCACAGAAAAAATTGGACTTAGCGAGTGATATCGCCAAGCAACGGCAGCCTTGTTCGCACCGCCTGTTAACTACGGATTGCGCGGCTCCCAGAATTGTCTTGACAACCATGTTGCTGCTTGACGAATATGCTTGGCACTCCCTGGAGTGGTAGAACCTTTTGTCTATGAAGGCGAAGCGTGCTCCCGGTAAGTTGCAAGGCAAGGCGTGGATGAGGGGAGACCGAAGACCTCCGGTCCGAGGGATTTCCGAGGGATTATCGACAGCAGGTGAAGAAGCCGCAGAGTGGGAGATTTCGTTGGAGGCGGAGCGTCGCGCCGTGACGCTCCTTGCAGACTGAGATGTGCGGGTCACACGAATGCAGGTCACACGAAGAGGAGATGTCACATGTTGAATTTTGGTGATTTTCTTGAGGCAGGAGTCCGACGCAATGGCCAGAGCGGCACGCCGAGTGGTTCGATCGGCGCTGCGACTTTTCAGTGGTGCAAGAAGATGCGAGCCGCATGGTTTGCGATTGCGGCGATGTGTCTTGTGCTGGGCAGCCCGATGCTGGCACAACTCGGAGGATCGGGTTCGATCACCGGGACCGTAACCGACCCCAGCGGCGCGGTGGTCGCGGGTGCGACCGTGACGGCAACCAGCACGGCGACGAATTTGGCGGTCACACAGACCAGTTCCAGTGGTGGCACCTATGTTTTATCGCCTTTGACGCCGGGAGACTACACGGTGACGATCGCGGCGAACGGCTTCAAGTCTTACACACAGGAGCATGTCAACGTGGACGCGCTGGCGCAGGTGAGCGTGAAAGCGGTGTTGAGCGTCGGCTCGAGCAACGAGACCGTCACCGTTACCACCGCGCCGCCGCAGTTGGACACGACCGACGCCACTACCGGTTTTGTGATGGAGAACGAGGACTATACGGAACTCCCGCTGCAGATCAACGGCAGCGTGCGCAACCCGACCAGCTTCGTCTACCTAACGCCGGGTGTTTCGCATGGCGGCGTCGCGGTGCAGACGGGCATCTTCAACGGCACGGGCAGCCAGGGCCGTGTAGACGAGGTCTACATCGACGGCTTCCCGCAGACCAGCATCTATGAGCAGGGCGACCCGCGGTATGTGTCGAACGCAATCTCGGTTGAGGCGGTCGATCAGTTCCAGGTGGTAACGGGAAACCAGTCGGCGCAGTATCAGGGACTGGGCCTCGAGAACTACGTGATCAAATCCGGCGGCAACCAGATTCATGGCTCCGTGTTTGAGTACATGCGCACCACGGCGCTCGACACCTGGGGCTTCTTCGCTCCATCGACGATCAACCCCATCAGCGGCAAGGCAGTGAAGCCGAACGAACACCAGAGTGAGTATGGGGTCGACCTGAGCGGGCCGATCAAGAAGGACAAGATCTTCTACTTCGGCAACTACGACGGCTTCTACTACCACAAGGACAACAACCCGACCTACACGACCTTCCCCACGACGCTGATGGCACAAGGCAACTTCAGCCAGTTGCTTCCCACGGGCACAACCTACAACCAGTGCGTCTACAATGCCGTCTCCAATCCAAGTCCGCCGGCCGGATGCATCTACGATCCAACCACATGTCCGACGGGCACCCAGGCCTCAGGCACCTGCGTACGCCTGCCCTACGACTACAACGGCATTTTGAATAATATCAATCCGGCGCTCGAGGGCACGGCGGAACAATTCATGACCAAGTTCCTGCCGACACCGATCAACACCAGCCTGGTCAATAACTATCTCTCGCAGATTCCGAGTTTCAGTTCGCATTGGGCCAATACCAACCGCGTGGATTGGAAGATCAACGACAAGCAGTCGCTTGCGTTCGTCTTCGCCGTCCAGCGCGGCGCCCCATACGGATACCAGTCCAACGGCAGCAACCCAGGCCCGCTGCCCTATACGTCGGGTCAGGGCTACGAGACCAAGAACAAGATCTTTCTGCTCGAACACACCTACAACCTGACCTCGAATTTGATCAACCAGTTGAAGTATGGTTACACCCGCTTCTGGGGTCCGGTCTACAACCCCGACTACAGGATCCCCGGATATGCCTTCGGCGCCGGTGGCGCCGGGGTTACGGGCCTGCCGCCCGGACAATCCAGCCTCTCCTTCCCGACAGTGACGTGGTCTGGGGGATCGAGCGTGGGCGGCACGGTTGCCAACACCCAGTGGAGCGGCGACCAGGATTACAACTCCATGACGGACTACTTCACGCTGGTGGACAACGTGCAATGGGTCCATGACAAGCATTCGTTCACCTTCGGCTTTACCAAGGAGTGGCTGGAGCTGAACGAGTTCCAATACTCCACGGGCACCCAACCGGTCCAACTGGCCTACAGCAATGCGCAGACGGCGCTCTATGTTCCAACCATTTCAGCCGCAACCGGTCTTCCCACCGGTTCGGTACAGAACACTTCAACCGGCAACTCCTTCGCCAGCTTTTTTGCTGGAAACGTCAACCAAGCCAGCTTCACCCAGCTTTCGTTTGTCGATACCGCGGCGCGCATGAGGAACCTGTCGCTCTATGGGCAGGACGACTGGCGCTTGACTTCCAAGATCAACGTCAACCTGGGCTTGCGCTGGGACTTCTATCCGCCGTATCAGGAAGCGGAGAACCGTTCGACGTGGTTCTCTCCCACCGTCGCCAACCCGCTTACCGGCAATCCGGGGGCGCTCGTCTTCGCCGGCCACGGTGCGCAGCCGACTTACTGCAACTGCAGTACCCCGGTCGTGAGCTGGTACAAGAACTTCGGCCCGCGGCTGGGCGTCGCCTATAGCATCCGGCCAACCACCGTGCTGCGCGCCGGCTTCGCGATTACGTATTCGCACGGCACTGGCGTGCGCAATGCTACCTACCTCGGCACCGGCGTCGCCGGCCTCGCCGCCGCGCCCAGCTTCGTGGTGCCGACCGCCGGCGACGCGGCCTTCAACCTCAACAGCGGAATCCCTGCCTACACGCCGCCGCCGATCATCAGCGGCAGCTACGGCACCTTCTACACCTCGCAAGCTCACGGGGCGGCGGTCGGCATGGCCTATCCCGACCCCTATGTGGGCGATCGCGCGCCGTATGCAAACAACTACACCGTCGGCATCGAGCAGCAGTTGACCAAAAACCTGGCCATGGACGTGAACTACGTGGGCAGCCAGGGCCACTTCCTGCCAGTGAACTCCAGCGGCGCGAGGGGCTACTGGAACAACCAGCTGAATCCGATCCACTACAATCTGGGCAGCCTGCTGGGACAGCAGTACAGCCCCGCGACGCTGGCGGCGGCCCAGGCGATCGATCCCACGGTAGCTCTGCCCTACTCGACGTTCTCCGGCGGCTCCATCGCGCAGATGCTGCTTCCCTTTCCGCAGTACTCGGGAGTTGGCGACACCTACGACAACATCGACAACTCGACCTACAGCGCGGGCCAGGTGATTTTCAGGGAGCGCATGTCCAACGGCCTGCAGTTCTACTTCAACTACTCCTTCTCCGAGGAAGAGGACGATAACGGCACGTACCGCGACGGCTATATTCCGAACAGGGTGGAGCGCAGCCGCGGCCTCATCGATGAGCCGAGCATCATCAATCTGACGTCCATCTATCAGCTTCCGTTCGGACAAGGTCACGCGTGGGGCAGCAGAAACGCGGTCGAGCGGGCGGTTACTGGGGATGGCTGGTCTCCGGCATCTACACATACAATTCCGGTATTCCCCTGGCGGTGGTCGCCAACGGATGCACGACGCCGAATGAGGGACAGTGCATGCCCAACTACAACACTGCGTATGGCGGCCCAGTGCGCATCAATGGCAGCTACGGGCGGGGCCAGACAGCGACTCACCTGGTCAACTACCTGGCGCCCCAGGCATTTATCAATGCCCCTCCGATCTACACCTTCGGCAACGTGCAGCGCACCGCTCCATACCATCTGCGCGGACCGACGAGCTACGACATGGATATGAGTCTGAAGAAGAACCTGGTGATCCACGAGAACTGGAATGCGGTTTTCGACATCTCGGCCTACAACGTGACCAATGTCACCATCTTCAGCGGGCCGGCGGTCAACGTGGGCAGTCCGTCCACGTTCGGCCAGGTGAGCAGCCAGTCGAACAGTGCGCGTGATATTCAACTCGCATTGAGGATCAATTTCTAACTTTCGGAGTGAAGTTGATTGGTCAGGCCGGCGCCCGGATAAGTTCTGGGAGCCGGCCCTCATTTTGAGATAGTTCGACACAGGGTTATATGCGCGTTGCGATCCGGCGGCGGACTCATTCGTCGGAATCGGAACCGGAACCAGAAGTTTGTCAAGAGTAAGAGGAGATGCTTCATGCGAAGAGTGGTGTTCTCGGTTAGTTTGCCTGCGATTGCGTTCGCTCACTTTATGGCGGCACAGGATACGCGCACCGTAGTTGAGCCGAAGATACCGCCGTACTGCGCGACGCTCGAGGCTCACCTCACCTCGACTGGCGGTGGTCTCGCTGCGGCGGACGAATCGAAGCTGGATACGGACAGGATTCAGAAGGCGATCGATGTCTGCGGCAAAGGGCGCGGGGTTGCGCTCCAGGTGCATGGCACGGCCAATGCTTTTCTTAGTGGGCCGCTGGAGCTTCGCGAGGGCGTGGCACTAGTGGTGGACAAGGGCGTAACGCTTTATGAGTCCATCGATGCAGAGGTGTTGCAGGTGTCGCCCGGCAGCTGCGGCCTGGTGAACAATGCGCCAGGCCGCGGGTGCAAGCCGCTCATCTCCGTTTCGCACGTATCGGGCGCGGGCGTAATGGGCGATGGCGTGATCGACGGCCGCGGCGGGGTGAAGCTGCTGGGCAAAGACGTAAGCGCGTGGGACCTCGCGGAGCAGGCGCGGGCCGGCGGTGGGCAGAAGGTCAGCCGCCTGATTGTTGCCGACCATGCGGACGACTTCACGCTGTATCGCATTACATTGAAGAACTCTCCGAACTTCCACGTGGTGTACAACGGCGGCGATGGCTTTACGGTCTGGGGCGTCAAGATCGACACGCCGCAGCGCCTGGCCCGCAATACCGACGGCATCGATCCCGGCGCAGGCGCAAAGAACATTACCATCACGCACAGCTACCTTCGCGAGGGTGACGACAACGTCGCCATCAAAGGCGGCCCGGGCGGCGTCACGAACATGACCGTCAGCCACGACCATTTCTACTGGGGACACGGCATGTCGATCGGCAGCGAGACCAATGGCGGGGTCAGCGCCCTTCGCGTCTTCGATCTCTCACTCGACGGCCCCGACTCGGGCATCCGCATCAAGTCCATGGGAACCCGCGGCGGCCTGGTGCATGACATTGTCTACGATGACGTCTGCATCCGCCACGCGGGCCGTCCGATCGATATCACCGCGGCCTACGCTGCCAATGGCCCGGTCAAGGGCAACTCCCCACCTACCTTCCGCGATATCACGCTGCACAACGTTCGTGTCTCCGGCGGCGGCAGAATTCTCTTCGACGGCTATGACCACGAACACCGCGCGCAGGTTCTGCTGGACGGCGTCTACCTTACCGACGCCGCCAGCCCGCCTACTCCGTACACCTACACCTTCGATAATGCCGACATAACCTACGGCCCAGGCGGCAGCAACCTTCAGGTGCCAACCGGCACCGACGCTACGCTCACCGGCAAGCCATCCGAGGGCAAGCCCGCCTCCTGCACGGAAAAGTTTGTCCCATTTCCTGGCTAGGTTACTCTGGCTCACTTACGGCCGCATACCTTTGCCGGCGCTCAGGCCATGAGCGAAATACTTCCTTGGTGGCAGCTTGTTTTGATTGCATCAAAGGCGTACTTGGTCATGTAAATAGCTCAATCCTGGCAGTTGACAAGCAGATTCCGCGAGGCGTAAGTTCTGTGCCATTCGGGGCTGGGGCTGGATGCCTGCTTCGAGAGCCGGAGGCGCTATGAGGCCGCGCGACGTGGCAGACCCGGCCTGCGTCTATCAATCCGATCCGCAGATGCGGATTGAGATTCGCGGGGGGGTCCGGCTTCCGCTTTCGGTTGGTGTTCTGTTCCGACTGTCCAGCCGACTGAAGCGGGTCGATGTCTTCGGATAGATCAAGTTTGCGGCCTGGCCGAAAGGAGAATTCCATGGCTGAGAAAGTCAGCACGATTACCAAGGCGCCTGCGGTTTCCGACGTGCACATTCTCTGGATTACGGCCGGCCTGGGTTGCGATGGGGACAGTGTATCCGTTACGGCGGCGGAGCAGCCCAGTATCGAAGACGTCCTGCTCGGCGCGATTCCGGGATTGCCCAAAGTCCATCTGCACAATCCTGTGCTGGCCTATGAGAACGGCGACGACTTCATGAAGTTCTTTTACGAGGCGGAGATGGGAAGGCTCGATCCCTTTGTCCTGGTAGTAGAGGGGTCGATTCCGAATGAAAAGATTAAGGAAGAAGGCTATTGGGCGGCGGTAGGGACGAACCCGAACACTGGACAGCCCATCACTACATGCGAGTGGATCGACCGGCTGGCGCCCAAAGCTCTCGCTGTGATTGGCGCGGGAACTTGCGCCACCTACGGCGGCATTCATGCGATGGCGGGGAATCCAACCGGGTGCATGGGGCTGGCCGATTATCTTGGCTGGGGATGGCGTTCGAAGGCGGGACTGCCGATCGTGAATGTTCCAGGCTGTCCAGTGCAGCCGGATAACTTTATGGAGACCGTTCTCTATCTGCTCTACCAGGTGGCGGGGCTTGCGCCGATGATTCCGCTGGACAAGCAATTGCGACCGACGTGGCTCTTTGGCAAAACGGTTCACGAGGGCTGCGATCGTGGCTCGTACTACGAGCAGGGCGATTTCGCGAGCGAATATGGGTCGTCGAAATGCCTGGTGAAGCTGGGATGCTGGGGGCCGGTGGTCGATTGCAATGTGACCAAACGTGGCTGGATGCGAGGAATTGGCGGATGTCCGAATGTGGGCGGCATTTGCATTGGGTGTACCATGCCGGGATTCCCCGATAAGTTCATGCCTTTTATGGATGAGCCGCCCGGCGCGCGCATTTCATCCACCGCGATTGCAACCTATGGGCGCATGATTCGCGCGCTTCGTTCTCTTACCAATTCCACGGTGAACAAGGAACCGAAGTGGCGGCACAATAAACCGGAGCTGACGACTGGCTATCGCCCCACAACCTACTAACCGAAGGAGAATGCCATGGCGACGTTTCCGGACACCATGCCTGAAGTTGCAGAGAAGAGGCGCAACCTGATTGAGATGAACTGGGACCCGATCACGCGGATCGTGGGGAGCCTCGGGATTTTCACCAAGATCGATTTTGAAAACCGCGAAGTGGCGGAGTGTCATAGCACATCGTCCATCTTTCGCGGCTACAGCATCTTCATGAAGGGCAAGGACCCGCGCGACGCGCACTTTATTACAAGTCGAATCTGCGGAATCTGCGGCGACAACCATGCCACGTGCGCCTGCTATGCGCAGAACATGGCGTTTGGAATACGGCCGCCGGCGATGGCCGAGTGGATTGTGAATCTGGGTGAAGCCGCGGAGTACATGTTCGATCACAATATTTTCCAGGACAATTTGGTCGGCGTGGACTTCTGCGAGCAGATGGTGAAGGAGACGAACCCGGGAGTGTGGGACAAAGCCCAGGGGACGGCTTGCCCCAATGCGGACAAACATGGGTTTGGCACGATTGCGGAGATCATGACGGCCTTGAACCCATTTACCGGGACGTTCTATCGCGAGACCCTGGCGATGAGCCGGATGACGCGCGAGATGTTCTGCCTGATGGAAGGGCGGCATGTGCATCCTTCGACACTTTATCCCGGCGGCGTAGGCACGGTGCCGACTGTCCAGTTATTCACCGACTATCTTGTGCGGCTGATGAAGTATGTGGAGTTCATGAAGAAGGTCGTGCCTTTGCATGACGACCTCTTTGACTTCTTCTACGAAGCGTTGCCGGGTTATGAGAGAGTTGGGCAGAGGCGAATTCTGCTTGGGTGCTGGGGGTCGTATAACGACCCGGACCACTGCGATTACAGCTACAGGAACATGGCGGAGTGGGGACGCAAGATGTTCGTCACCCCGGGCGTGGTAGTGGATGGCCAACTGGTTACAAATAGCCTGGTGGATATCAACCTGAACATTCGGATTCTGCTCGGTAGTTCGTTTTATGACGATTGGCAGAACGCGGAGACATTCGTCGCGAAGGACCCGCTGGGCAATCCGGTGGACAAGCATCATCCGTGGAATCAGACGACAATTCCGCGTCCGCAGAAGCGCGATTTCAAGGGGAACTATACGTGGGTGATGTCTCCACGCTGGTATGACCAGCGTACCGGCGACCATCTCGCGCTCGACACGGGCGGCGGACCGATTGCGCGGCTGTGGTCGACGGCGCTCTCCGGGTTGGTCGATATCGGGTACGTCAAGGCCACCGGCAACAGCGTGAAGATTATTCTGCCGAAGACCGCGCTGCTTCCGGAAACTGAGTTTGAGTGGAAGATCCCGAAATGGAGCAACGCGATTGAACGGGACCGCGCACGGACTTACTTCCAGGCTTATGCGGCGGCGACGGCGCTGCACTTTGTGGAAAAGGCGCTGGCGGAGTTGAATGCGGGCCGCACGTCGACGTGGACTGACTTCAAAGTTCCCGAGGAGGCGATCGGCTGCGGTTTCCATGAGGCGGTGCGCGGCGTGTTGTCGCACCACGTGGTGATTCGCGAAGGCAAGATCGCCAACTATCATCCCTATCCGCCGACGCCGTGGAATGCGAACCCGCGCGACGTGTATGGAACTCCAGGTCCTTACGAGGATGCGGTGCAGAACACGCCGATCTTTGAAGAAAATGGCCCAGGCAAGTTCAAGGGCATCGACATCATGCGGGCGGTGCGCAGCTTTGATCCATGCTTGCCGTGCGGCGTGCATATGTACCTGGGAGATGGGAGGGTGCTTGAGACGCGCCATTCGCCTATGTTTGGCGTTGCGGGGCAACAGTGATGGCGGCCAGCGCGCCGGCGATCGGCTCAGCCGGTTCGTCTACTCCTATCAGCCCGCCACAACCGGGTGAGTTCCGCCTGCAGACGGAGCGTGTGGAGAAGCTTGTGGCGAAGCTGGAGAAGGCGGGCGATCCGGAGATCCGGGCCGCCGCACTCGATCTTGTCCAGTCTGTGATCGAGCTTCATGGTGCGGCGCTCGAGCGGATGGTGGAAAGCCTCTCGAAGACGAGGGAGGGAGAGCGGGCGCTGACTGAGTCTCTGGATGACGATCTGGTTTCGAGCGTGCTGCTGCTTCATGGCCTGCATCCGGATGACATCGAAACCCGCATCTTGCGAGGAATCGAGAAGGTAAGACCGTATCTCAAGTCGCATGGAGGAGATGTGGAGTTGAGCGGTGTGCGCGACGGCGTGGTGCGTCTTCGTCTCCATGGGAGTTGTGGAAGCTGTCCGTCTTCCTCGGTTACGCTGAAGAGCTCTGTCGAAGATGCGCTCTTTGAGGCTGCCCCGGACATCGTGGAGATTGTGTCGGAGAACGCTACGACTGAATTGCACGCGGGTTCAAAGCTTGTCGTGCTGAAGTGATGATATGTAACCAGATAAGACCGCGAATGACGATTATGTAACAAATGAAGATTGCTAATGATGAATCTGTAACAAGCGAGGTTTTGATGGCCCTTCAAGCGACACAGGTCAGTCGAGGACCGGGTAAGCCAAGCATTCCCGCAGCTCCCACGAGTACGCGCACGGCAAAGGATGCGAGCGGCATCAATGCGGACGATCGCGGCCCGATCCATCCGGCGATGCCTCATCTGCCACCCGCTTGAGCGAGGGAAATTGACGTGAACGAGGCGCCCGAATTCGAGTTTGACCGCGGGAGCACGCCTTCGTTCCTCAGACGGATTGCGCGCAGACGCTCAGCGGTTGAACGATGTGAGCTTTGCGGTGCGGAGCTTGCCGCGGATCACCAGCACTTGCTGGAGCCGAAGACGCGACAGATTGTGTGCTCCTGCGATGGCTGTGCCATTCTGTTCTGCGGCCAGGCCGGCGCTCATTATGTTCGCGTGCCGCGACGCATTCGCGCTCTCTCGGACTTCCACATGGCCGACCTGCAATGGGAGTCGCTGATGCTTCCCATCAACCTTGCGTTCTTCTATCGCGATGGCGCGGCAGGCAAGGTGATGGCGATGTATCCGAGTCCGGCGGGTGCGATTGAATCGCTGCTAAGCCTTGAATCATGGACCGAGATCGCGGCCGAGCATGTGGCGTTGCAGAGGATGGAACCCGATGTGGAGACGTTTCTGGTGAACCGGGTGGGAACTCCGGCGGAGTATTACATCATCCCTGTCGATGAGTGTTACCGGCTGGTGGGATTGATCCGCATGCACTGGCGTGGACTCTCCGGCGGGACCGAAGTGTGGAGGGAGATTCACCAGTTCTTCGACGACTTGAAGACGCGAAGCGTAGACGTGAAGGAGCCAAGCCGTGCCTGAGCTGCACTTTGAAATCGAAGGCGCCGAGGCAGTGGCCAATGCTTCCGCGCCGCTGATGGCTTTGAAGCTGCGCGTGAGAAACCTGCCTGTCATTGAGGCGATCCATTCGATAATGCTGCGGTGCCAGGTGCAGATTGAGCCGGCGAAACGGCGGTATATCTCGCGTGAGC
>Ga0302325_10006809_pt1 | contig 25576 bp, 17 predicted proteins | sample Palsa_T0_2_FD_201948 | JGI IMG/M metagenome (GOLD analysis project Ga0302325, IMG submission 201948) | Peat permafrost microbial communities from Stordalen Mire near Abisko, Sweden - Palsa_T0_2 | ecosystem: Environmental > Terrestrial > Soil > Palsa > Peat permafrost | place: Sweden: Abisko... | reverse complement strand
GCTGGCGCGCTCATTACCGGGGTTGTGTTAACCCGGCGCATCACCAGCGCGGTGGCCGATCTCTACGATGCCACTCGATATATCAGGCGCGGGGATTTTACTCATCGCGTGCGTGTGCAGCGCCGCGACCAGCTCGGCGCTCTCGGCGAGTCGTTCAATGAGATGACCAGCTCCATCACCGAACTTATCGAGGAGCAACGAAAAGGCCAGCGGCTCGAGAATGAAATCTCGATCGCGCGCGAAGTGCAGGAACAGCTCTTTCCACAATCGATCCCGCAAATCGAAGGCGTCGAGCTCGCCGCGATTTGCCGGGCGGCTCGCGTGGTCAGCGGCGACTATTACGATTTCATCCGCCTTAGTCCCTGCAGGATCGGTATCGCCGTCGCAGACATCAGTGGAAAAGGAATTTCAGCGGCGCTGCTGATGGCCAGCCTTCAGGCCGCTCTGCGCAGCCAGGCGGTCCTTGACGCGAACGGCAGCACGGCCCAACTCGTTAGCCGCTTGAATCACCATCTGTTTCACAACACTTCGGATGACCGGTATGCCACGTTTTTCTACGGCGTCTTTGATTCGAGCACGCGAACCCTGGAATACACGAACGCCGGCCACTGCGCTCCGGTTTTTGTCGCTGACGGAAAGGTTACCAAGCTCGACACGGGAGGAACGGTCGTCGGACTTTTCGACGAAGCCCAATACGAGTCAGGTACAATCAATGCGCCGCCGGATAGTCTTTTAGTTGTATTCAGCGACGGTTTGATCGAACCGGAAAATGTTTACGGCGAGGAATTCGGCACGCAGCGCCTCACTGAAGAAATCCTGCGTCACCGTGAGGCGCCGCCGCAAAGAATGGCTGAGAGCTTGATAGACTCCGCGGAGCAATGGGCCGGAACGCCCGAGCAGGCCGACGATATGACCGTGGTTGTTGCGCGCTTGTGCGTGGGCGCGAGTCCGAGAGCGAGCTAGGCCGAGCGCTCGATTTTCTTGGGAAGGCGGAAATTCGTGAGGAGGAGGTAGCGTGTCTCTTCGGCAGCGATGCGCGCTTATCACCGGAGGCACCCGGGGAATCGGCAAGGGAATCGCGCTAAGTCTGGCGCGCGAAGGCGTTCGGATCGCGATTTCTTACCGCACGAATAAGAGCGCCGCGCAGAATACTTTGCGGCAGATCCAATCGCTCGGCGCGGAGTGTTTCGCTGTAGAAGCCGACGCAACCGACTCGGACAAAGTACAATTTCTCGCCGATACGGCCGCGGAGCGCTTTGGCCGCCTCGACATTCTTGTGAACAATGTCGGCACGTTTTATTGGAAGGGCGTCGTTGAGACCACGCACGAGGAATGGCAGCGTGTGGTTGCGTCCAATCTCTTCAGCACATACTACATGAGTAAAGCCGTTGTGCCCGTGATGCGCCGCCAGCGGTGGGGCAGGATTATCAACATCGGTGCCGTTGGAGCGGAGCGCGCGTTCGGCCAGGCAACGATTTCTGCGTATGCGGCCGCCAAAGCTGCCGTCGTTTCATTCACGCGGTCGCTTGCGATCGAAGAAGCGAAGCACGGTATCACCGTAAACGTGATCAATCCCTCGAATGTGGATGAGAAGGATTTGACGCTTGATGAGGCGCGGCGGATTCGCGACACGCGTTCGCCGATTGGCCGGCCGCCATCGGCGGATGATGTAGCGGCGGCCGTGAAGTTCTTTGCGAGCGACGAAGCTGATTTTATTACCGGGCAGGTACTCAACGTTAGCGGCGGTTGGATGCTGTGATGAGTTTGCGCCGCGTTCAGTCCTCTCTTTATCGCTGGCATTGCTGTAATCCTCCCAGCAAGGTGTAGACGCGTGAAAGTCCTCACAGCCGCGCAAATGCGAGAAGTTGACCGCCTTTCCACCGAACGGTACAGCATCCCTGGTTTGCAGCTCATGGAGAACGCCGCCGCGGGCGTAGTGGATTATCTCGAACACAATTTTGAAAACGTCGATCGGCTGGCCATCGTAATTGTATGCGGAAAGGGAAATAATGGAGGCGATGGATTCGCAATCGCACGGCTGATGCGGGCACGCGGCGCGAGCCCCGTTGCGATTCTCTGCGCCGGGCCCGAGGAAGTGCGCGGCGATGCCGGCGTCAATCTCGATCGCTACCGCCGCGCGGGCGGCGACATCGCATTTGCGCGAACTCCGAGTGATTGGCAGGACGCGAAGAAATTCCTTGCGAGAGCCGATATCGTTGTTGACGCGCTCCTGGGGACCGGTCTGCGCGGGCCGGTCGAAGCGTGGCTTGGCGGAATTATTGCCGATATCAATGCGCGCCGCGATGTCGCGCACATTGTCGCCGTCGATATTCCGTCCGGAATATTCGCCGATGTTGGGGAAGTTGCAGGGCCGGCCGTGGATGCGCACGTTACGATTACGTTCACCGCGCCGAAGATTGGCCAGCTTTTGTATCCCGCATCAGAAAAAGTCGGCCGGCTGGTTGTGGTGCCGATTGGATCGCCGCGCGCGCTAGTGGAGGAATGCTCGGATTCAAAAGTGCGATGGCTCGAACCAGCCGAGATGTCCGCCGTGGATTTACAGCGCCGCTCGGATGCGAACAAAGGTGATTTCGGGCATGCGCTCGAGGTGGCGGGCTCGGTCGGCAAAACTGGCGCTGCCATGATGGGAGGTTGGGCGGCGCTGCGTGCCGGCGCAGGATTGGTCACGGTTGCGACGCCGGAGCCGTGCCTTTCGATTGTCGCGGGTCAGACGCCGGAGATCATGACCGAGCCGCTCGCCGCGACCGCCGCAGGAACGGTCAGCGGGCGCTCGCTCGAAAATAATCTCTTCTCGGCAATGATGCGCGGAAAGGCAGTTTTGGCGATTGGGCCAGGCTTGACTACGAATGCGGAAACTCAGCAATTTGTGCGCGCGGTGCTTCGCGAAACTTCAACTGCGACTGTGCTCGATGCCGATGGGCTCAATGCCTTCGCGGATCATCGCGCGGAACTTGCCGCGCATAAGTGCGATTCGCTCGTCATCACTCCGCATCCTGGCGAGATGGCGCGGCTCATCGGAAGTTCGCCGGCTGAAATTCAACGGCGCAGGATCCCCGTCGCGCAAGCGGCTGCTGCCGAATTCCGCGCGACGGTGGTGCTGAAAGGACATGAGACCGTGATCGCCGCGCCCGACGGGTCCGTGTGGGTGAACTCCACCGGCAATCCGGGAATGGCCAAGGGCGGGACGGGCGATGTCTTAACGGGTATGCTCGCCGGGATTTTGGCGCAGCATGGAAAGCAGGATTGGACGTCCGCTGTTTGCCTGGCCGTCTATTTGCACGGGCTGGCTGGAGATTTGGCGGCGCGGGAATTCGGCGAAATTCCCTTGATGGCGACGGATTTAATTCGCGCCATTCCGCGGGCCTATTCGCATTTCATTGCTGAGTTGGCACATGGCCGCGCGTGATTGGGTGACGCACTCGGCCGAGGAGACGATTCGCACGGGCAGGGAACTTGGCGCGCGGCTGAGGCCTCCGGCACTGATTCTGTTGCGTGGCGGATTAGGTGCCGGAAAAACGACGCTCACCAAGGGCATTGTTTCGGGGCTTGGCGCCGCACGCGAGGAGGATGTGACCAGCCCGACGTTTACCCTCGTGCACAATTATCACAACGGCGTGCGCGTGTATCACATTGATCTCTATCGCGTCGGCGATTTCCGCGATTTTGAGACGCTCGGCGTGGAAGATTTATTCACGACGCCTGCGATTGTCATCGTCGAGTGGCCTGAGAGGATGATGCTGCGCAGCGGATGGCCGGTGGTGCAGATTGAACTCGAGCACGTGGACGAAAATAGCCGGCGGATTCGCGTTTCTGATGCTGACAACGTGCTTGGCGACAGCTGACGGCCCGTGTCGTGGTTTCGCTACGCATTTGCAACGCGTTAGTGCATCCATCTGCTGACTTCTCGCAACAAATCCGCAACTAAAGGCCACAGAAACACCATCAGTAGCAAGACAGCGGCAGCCATGCGGGCGACCGGCATCATCGGACGCGGCGTGGCTTGCGGATCGTGCCGTTCGCAGAAGCCGTTGAGCAGCGCCGGACGGGTGCAGCGCTTGCCGTTTTGCGCGATGTGCAGGCACATCCCCGACGAAATCGGAGTTTGGAATCCGCCATTAACCGGTTCGCTCACCCTGGTTGCGCCTCAGTCTCATTCTGCTACAGTGAAATTTTGATTGCCAGAAGTGCTCAAAATGCCTGACGCACCGATCGCGCCTTCACCTACGCAACCGGCTCGGATGAAGCTTGAGCCGTATTCAGCCGAAATACGCCTGCAATCGCTAAACATCGGGGTCGATAACATCCATTTCGACGTATTTCTGAGCCCGACATTTGCGGAATTCGCGCGCCGCTATCTGCTTGACCTCATCCGCCAGACGGCAAACCTGAACCTATTCTGGGATCATGGTCGAAAGTCGGTCGCGCCGGAAACGGCGGCTTTCAAAAAACAGCTTTTGGAGCTGCTTCAGATTTCGCTCACACGGGCCAAGTTCACCCAAAACATCGAAGTGGACCTGCTGAATCGAATCGCGATTCTTAAATTTCTTCTCGCCGAGATCACGAATCAACTTTCGAGTCTTATTGTCGAGTGCAAGGAATGGATCCATTCGCGCGGCGTGCACTTCGAGCATGGCGAACAGGCGCACGTCATGCGTGCCCGCATCGCGGAACTTCAGGCTGACCGCAAAAATATTTATCGCCAAGTGGGGCAGACGCTTTTTCAGATTATTCGCGATCTGGATGACGCGATGCTCGCCAAGGCGCGCCGGGCGCTCTTCGGCGACGATTACAGCGCGATGTACGATTTGCTGAAAAATCGCCTGCTTTATGTCGAGGACGGCAGCGACGAAATGGTTTTCCTCGAACACTACGTTCTGCTCGGCAATTTCAGCCGCGATCCCGACCGTTTCGAAGTGTTCGACGAACTTCTTCTGGGGCTCGTTCGCGAGTTCGTTCTTGTGGACGACAACGCCGAGGAGTTGAGCCGGACGCAGCAATCCTATGAGCAACTGATGGAGCAGGCTCGCTCGTCGCGTGCTGAGCTTTTTCGCCTGGAGGAACAGCAGGAGGAGCTTCGGCGGAAAATTGACAGCGGTGGCGAATCCTTTCATTGGCCGTGGAAGCGGCGCGGGTCGCCGTCCGAAGACCACACGGAAGCCGGCGAACTGAGGCTCCGGATTGACTCTCTCGAGGTGAATTTGCAAGAAGTCGCGCCCTCCATCGAATCGGCAAAGCAAAAAATGGAATTTCTGACCGACGAATATCGCCAGCGCATCGGAAACTACCTGAACGATCCTGAAAATATCCGCCGCCTGTTTGATTCGCGCACTGCCACGGGCGAGGACGAAACCACGCCCGAGACTCGCGACCGCTTGCTGAATGAATTGGTGCGCCGCCTCGAAGAGCGCGATTTACTTGTTCACGTTCTCGCGGGATACGAAACGCGAACTATCCACCGGGATTATTGTCCGCCGGTCCACTTGCAGCAGCTAAAGAAAGCGCTGGTCCTCAGTGAAGAGCAAAAGCGCGTCGAACAGATTCTCGAGCAATATCCCGCGCGAAAGTTTTCCATCAAGCGGCTTCAGGATTCGGCGCGCATGATTCGGCGCATATCAGCCGATGAGGCGCGCGCGACGGCGTTGCGTTTTGCCGAAGATCTTGCGCGGCTACGCCGCGATCGCCGCAATTATCAGCACATCGGCGGCTGGATCGAGCGGGTGAGTCTCGTGCGCTCGGAGCATTCACGCGAACTCTCGCGCATCAACAACAGCCTGTACGAACTCGTGCTGCCTGCCGAAATCCGCAAGGAAGCCGACGCCGTCGTGTCGCACGCCGTGATCAAAGCCGACGTGCGCGGCTCGACGGGCATCACAAAAGATTTGCTCGCCCGCGGACTCAATCCAGCCTCGCACTTCAGTATGAACCTGCACGAGCCGGTGAAGCGCCTCCTCAACCGTTACGGCGCCGCCAAAGTCTTCATCGAAGGCGATGCGATCATTCTTGCCATTTACGAAACTGAATCCACACGCGCCACTCAGCATGCAGTTGCGAAAGCTTGTGTGCTTGGGCGCGAAATTCTCGCGGCCACTGCGGCTTACAACGTGCGCGCGGAATCGAGCGATCTGCCCCGCCTCGAGCTTGGCGTTGGTGTCGCCTTCCAGAATTCCGCGCCGTCCCTTTGGATGGATGGCGACTCGCGCATTATGATTTCAAAAGCGCTGAATTTGTCCGACCGGCTCTCGAGCTGCTCGAAGATGGCGCGGCGCCTGTTCGCGCACAACCCCTCGCCCTTCAATGTCTTCCTAGTGCAGACATTGATGGAAGACGCCGTCGAGGACGAAGGCGAAGAGCTCCTCGTTCGTTATAACTTGAACGGGATCGAACTGAACGACGAAGGCTTCCAGAAGCTCTCGCGCGAAATTTCGCTTGCGCCGATGGCTGGAACATTCACGCTGCCATGGGGCAAGGAGCGCGTTCAACTTTTTTTCGGCGAACTGCCGATCGCCAGCGCGCTCGAACCGATTGTCGTGCGCAAGGGTTACGTGCGGCAGTTGCTCCCGGGAGGCAAAATCGGCTTGCCAGGTTCACGTCCTTACTACGAAGTTTGCACCCATCCGCGCCTGCTTGAAATCGCGCACAAGAGGACTACCGAAGGCCCGCCGAAGAGCTAAACGCTTGTCGCTTCTAACCTGTCGCTGTGTTCCCATCCAACTTCGGTCTAAGCGGATTTTGATGTTGCGGCGGCGTGAGCGCGATGAGCAATGAACAGGAAGCCTTTGGCGGTCGCGTCCTTTTCCAGCGTGCCTAGAGTCTCTCGCCCTGCGGCGGCGGTTTTCGGGGATTTGAGTTGGACCTCCCCCAGCGCCAGGCGCGCCTCGAATTGAACGGAGACCAGGCCCAGGCGGGTCATGCCGGCGACGACTGCTTCGAGAATTTTCTCGGCATCTTCAGGTTTCCCGATGGCTGCGTCTACTTGCGCCTGTGCGATTTGAATTGCCGCGATCGCGTGGCGTTCCTGGCTCTTTTTTGCGAGGACGCTGGCCTTCGCCGCGGCGTTCTGCGCGTCGGAAATCTTGTTCAAGCCGAGCGCGGCTGGAACGAGAATCGCCAGCACTTCTGCCTCAAGATCGGAAGCTTTCTCGCGATGGGCCTCTGCCGCCGATTTGGTTGCGAGCGCGTATGCACCAGCGTAATTGCCCTCCGCGTTGTCCAAGTCTGCGATGTACGCGTTGGTTTCGGCCACAGATCCGTTGTCTCCGAGCGCGGTGCGGATCGCCAAAGACTCATCGTAAAATTTGCGCGCGCCAGCTAAATCGTCCTGTTCCCGCAGAATCTGGCCCATTCCGAGCGCGGCGGACCCGCTATTCTGTTTCTCGCCGGACTCAGCGGAGAGCGTGATGGCGTTCTGCACGTGAGTCTTGGCTCCCTCAAGATCGCCTAACTCCGCGCGGATTTCTCCGAGATTGCTGTCGGTCAGAGCAATGCCATCTTTTTGTCCCGTCTTCTGATAAATCGCCTGCGCGTTCTCAAACATCGCTTGCGCGGCGGCATCATTGCCATAACCGTACAAAAGAGCAGCGAGATTATTGTAGACGAGCGCTTCGCTTGCACGGTCGCCGATATCTTGAGTAATCGCCAAGGCCTCGCGGAACAGTTTCTCCGAGCCGGACATATCACCGAGGTCGGACGCGACGTTGCCAAGGCTGGTTAAGTTTTCCTCGATACCCACCTTGTAGTCCGTTTCGCGGTCGATAGCCAGAGATGCTTCAAATATTTTTTTTGCAGCGAGATATTCGCCCTGGTCGTGCACGATGATGCCGATGTTGTGGAGGTTGACCTCTTGAGCATTCTTGTTTCCAATTTTTTCGGCGATAGCTTCGGCTTGATCGTACATGCGTCGCGCGGATGCGTTGTCGCCTTGGTCGGCGAGCATATTGGCCGCGCAAGTGATCGAGCGGGAAACGCCGCCTTGATCGCCAAGGGCGGCGTAGACGTCCCGCGCCTGTTCGCAGGCTATCTGTCCGCCTTTCAAATCGCCGAGCATTTCGAGTGGGCGCGATTCCATGAAAAGCATGTCGCCTTCCAGCGAGCGAGCGTCGAGCGCCCGGGCTCTCTCAAGGTTGCGGTGCGTAATCTCGATCTCGTGCTTAAAATCGCCCTCGCCCTGTGCCACGCGCGCTTCGTTGATATCGATCTGGATCTCTTCCATGCCGGAGGCGGGTAGTTTGCGCAAAGCATCGATGCCGGCTTGGGCGTTCTTGAACTGTGAGCCGGCAATTTGCGCGTCCACAAGCGCAAGGCCGGGCCCAATCTCGTCGGGATAGAAATTCCAGATGGATTTATAAATGTCGATGGCCTTACCGCGCTCGCCGATGGATTCGTCGTATGCTCCCTCGATCGAAAGCCGTTCCGCTCGGGGCAGCGTGGACGAGTCATCGAAGGCCAGTTTCGTTTCCGCTTTGGATTTCTCGAGATATCCCAGATTTTTCCACGCCCGCGCCATCACCAGGTGCGCCAGCGCGAAATGCGGCTGAGCTTTAATAACTTGCTCGAGCAGCGGCCGGGCGCCCTTAGTGTCAAAGTTGCGCATGCGTGTGAGCGCGTCCACATAAGCCCGGGCGGCTACGGGATCCGAGGGTATGGAGACCTGAACGACCCCGGAATCCTCGGGAGTGATTTGCCCGGCGCCCAGCTTTTTGCGAATCTCCACACCCACCCGCGCCACCAGATTCGCGATCTGCATTTCGGTGCCTTGCGCGGACATCGAGCTGAGCATCTCGCCCGTGGAAGTATTTTCGAGACGAAGATCGAGACGCACCTGGCCGTTGCCAAGCGCAAGATAAGAGCCCAGCAGAACGTAATCGCTTCCGATGCTTGCGCGAATCTTGTGCAGCGTCTCCGTGCCGTAGCTATCGGCGTCAGAGAGAGATAGATTCAACTTCATACGCGCGATGTTTTCGCCGGGAATGGTGCGCAGTTTTTCGCCAGCGCCCACCTCCGTTGTAAGCATCTCGGCGAGCGCCGTGGAAAGCCAAGCCTCGTCGGGACGCCCCGACAAATTCTTGAAGCCTAGAACGGCCACCGCGGGGCGAATTTGCGCAGGCCGGACGGGAATTCCAGCAGCAGTCGCGCCGCTTGGAACAGCAGCCGCGCCAGAGTGGCTAAACCGGCTGCGCAAGTCTCCGCGCAAACCGCCAAAGTTGAGTCCGATCATCGCTCCCACTGCGAGCAACACCGCTACTCCCACGGCGACTCCCCATTTCGCCCCGGATGAGAGGCCTGCGGCTGACGCGCGGGCGCCCCCTCTAGCCACAGCGGTTGCTCCAGAACCGCTTCCAGCGGTGAGGCCCTCGAGCGCGACGCGGAGCTCGCCGGCGGTCTGGTAGCGTTGCGACGCGGTTTTATCGAGCGCCTTGCGCAGCAGCGCATCCAGTCCCGGCGAAATCCGCGGATTCAGAGAAACGGCCGGTTCCGGCTCCTGATGCAAGATCGCGCCCATGATCTCGGGGACTTGCGCCTGCGGGAAGGCGCGCTTGCCAGTCGCCATCTCGTAGAGCACGGCGCCGGCCGAGAAAATATCGCTGCGCGCGTCGGGAACTTGGCCGGTCAATTGTTCCGGCGACATATAAGGCACGGTGCCGGAAATGGCTGCGGTCTCAACAGTGATGCTCTGCGTCGCGTCACGGGCAATGTCGCCGGTGACGACAGTATGGATGCGCCGGGCAAGCCCGAAATCCAGGATCTTCAGGCGGCCATCGGGAGTGAGAATCAGATTATGCGGTTTCAGATCGCAGTGAATGATTCCGCGGTCATGCGCGGCCGCCAGACCGTCGGCGAGTTGAATGCCCAGGCGCGCGACTTCCGGAAGCGGCAGCGGACCCTCTTTGATTTTGTAATTGAGCGCCCGCCCGGGGATCAACTCCATCACCAAGAAATCAACGCCGTCTTGATCGGCAGACTCGAAGATGGTTTCGATATTCGGATGATTCAACTGGGCTAGAGCGAGAGCTTCTTTGCGGAATTTCTTGCGGACGGATTCATCGGCGAGAGTGCCAGGAGGAAGAACTTTCAGAGCGACGTCGCGGTCAAGTTTCTCGTCGTGAGCGCGGTAGACCACGCCCATTCCGCCGGAGCCGATGTGTTCAATGATGCGATAGTGACCGAGCGTATTCCCGAGCATCGCGGCTGGATGGCTCCCCCGTCCGCGCATAATAGCACGCTAGTAGCACCGCGGACTGTTGCGACGGATTGGTCCGGTGACGCTCATCTACAGAGCACAACGTCGTGATAGTCTTCCCAGAACGGAGGCGAAAGGGGTCCGGTGATCCTCCCGGCCTTCAAAGCCGGCGATGCGGCCCTTCGCGGGCCGGATGGTGGGTTCGACTCCCACACGCTTCCGCCAACTTCACGGATGAATTTCTCTGCCCGCGCGACCCTTCATGTTCTGGTTTCGGCCGTCCGTAAATGCCGGCGGTCAGCGAGCGACGAACCGCAGGTGCGCACCGACCCATGCTCCGCGCCGTGATAGAATTCGCGCATGAACGCCGCCAAGATGACGCCGGAGGCGCGGAAAGCCAAAGGTATTTTTGAATTCAAGTTGGGTGAGCTAGTGGCCCTCTGTCTCAGGGGAGTGCCGGATAGTGCTTTTGATAGTTGGCATGCCACAACGTTGGAGGTGTTCAACCGCTATCTCCCTGAGACTCATTACAGTGAGAGATTTTCGAACATTAGCTTCCAGGAATCCGGTTATTTGGATAAACGCCGAGACCCGTTTGCAGTAGGTTGCGAAAAGGCCCAGGCGTGTCTTGAGAGCGCAATTGAGCATATCGAACGATTCGGATTGAAAACGCGGAAACAGATGCCGGAATCACGACAAAGAGGAAACGACTCGAACAAGAAGCAAGATTAGTGCCGGCCGCTCCTCACGGCCACCGCGCAATCGATCCCCGCACGCTTCCGCCACGAAAAACTAATAAATCAGGTCACTCTCGTCAATTTTGCGTGTCGAAAATAAATGAATCTAGATAACGAAGGCGATGCCGATTTTGACGATAGGGAAGAGACCGTAGTGGGATGCGTCATGCCGGATGGTTTGTCGAATAGATTGGAGAGCGCTCTGAATCGACGGATTCATGGAGGCGGTATTGCAGTTGGTGCCATCTGGATTGCAATCCCCGCCGGCGAGATTTAGCTGAACGTGCGGCGTCCCCTGATAAACGCCGCCGAACTCGAATCGAAAACTGAAATGTTTTCCATTCCGCGGCGCGAGATTGCCGAAGCCCGCAAGTATCATCGGCGAAAGTTTGAAAAAGTCCAGCTTTGCCATGCCGGTGATAGGATCGCTCGGCATGCTCAAGTAACTTACGCCTGAGAGCGAGAAAATTTGTCCGCCTGGAACAAATGCCTGGGCGGCGAGCTGATTTCCATTGTAGACAAGTAGCCCCGGACTCAGATGAAATCGGGGACGCGGATACCAATCGATGAGCGTTTCCACCGAGTGAAGATTCAACTGCGCGTTATAGTTGATGCCGTTGATCTGCACCGAATCGCTGTGGCCGAAAGTGTTGAAGCCGGCGCGGACGTTCATGGTCGGCGAGAGCGGCTCCGCAGCTTCGATGTCGATGCCGAGCGGCGAGAGACTCACGCCGACGCCGAGCTTTGGATAGCGCCGATAAGCTGGCCTCGGTGACGAAAGCTGTGATAGCGGCGTCGAAGTGGTTGGTTCCGCGGCAATGGGCAAATCCGGAGGAGCCGGTGAAACGGGAGCGTTCGGATCAGCCGAGGGCGGGGGCGATTGCGCGAAGGAACTTTGCGCCAACCCGGCTACGATGACGAATGCGAACACCGCTACGCTCAGACGCGACGCTATCCGCACGTTTCACCTTGAAACTTCCGCCCCACAACTGCCTTCATCATCTCGAATCCCTTCATCGGCAGATGTCATCTGTCACATCAGTCGAGAGAGCGGCGACGTCAGAAGCCGATACGAATCTCACCAATTAAATCGTGATAGCATGCGGACGAGGTGAACCGTGCGCTACGCGTTCCTTGTCCTTGCCGCTCTTCTCGCTGTCGTCTGGGTCTTTGCGTTTCTCACCTTTCACATCGTGGGCGCCTTCATCCATATCCTGCTGATCCTGGCCGTTATCTTCTTCGTCGTCCATCTTTTCAGGTCGCGCGGCCCGAGCTGAAAGTCATTGGCGTTCTGACGCCCATATTCGATGGTCTCGCGGATAGGAGTATTCGGTCAGCGAGTAACGCGGCGTAAGTTTCCAGATTCGTATCCATGAACGAATAATTCCGTCTTCAAAATGATATTTATTTCCCCTTGCACTTCTACAGGAGGTTTTGTATCTTCCCCTGTAGAAGTATCAGGGGAGTGCATGCCGGAGCAGCGCATCGATCTTCCGCAAGGGACGTTGGACTTACTAATCCTTAGAACACTCGCGCTTGGGCCCGAGCACGGCTGGGCTATTTCCGAGCGCATCCATCAGGTCTCGGACAAAGTTCTCCAAGTGCAGCAGGGATCGCTGTATCCGGCGCTGCATCGCCTCGAGCGCCGCGGCTGGATCAAAGCGAAATGGGGAGCCTCGGACAACAATCGACGCGCAAAATTCTACGAGCTGACGAAAACCGGGCGTAAACAACTGGAAACGGAAGAAAGCGAATGGAAGAAGCTGGCGGCGGCTGTCGCCCAAGTGCTGGAGACGGCTTAGTGAGTCTCACGTTCAATTGTTCAGGGAAGGGAAGATGCTGAGCGACGTATTGATTCGGCTGCGCGCGCTTTTTCAGCGCGACAAAGTCGAGAACGAACTCGACGACGAGTTGCGCTTTCATTTCGAGCGGCAGGTCGAGAAACTCGTTCAGTCCGGCCTGCCCATCGCAGAAGCGCGCCGCCGCGCGCGCCTCGAATTCGGCGCCTCCGACCAAATCAAAGAAGAATGCCGCGAAGCTCGCGGTACGCACCTCCTCGATACCCTCGCGCAGGATGTTCGCTACGCTCTTCGCACGCTCCGGAAATCTCCGGGTTTCACAATAGTCGCGGTGCTCACGCTCGCGCTCGGCATCGGCGCAAACACGGCCATCTTCAGCGTGGTGCAAGGCGTCCTCCTGGCTCCGTTGCCCTATAGCGAGCCGGAACGCCTGGTCTTCGTGTGGCAAAACAATCTCACACTGAAGCACATCATCTCCGACTCATACCCCGACTTTCTCGATTGGCAACGCAATGCTCGTTCATTCCGGCAAATGACGGCGTTCGATTGGCAGGACCGTGATCTGACGAGTCCCGGGACGCCCGAGCACATAAACGGCAAATTAATTTCCTCGGGCTTTTTCGGGACACTGGGCGTAGAGCCGATCCTCGGCCGCGACCTTTCGCCGCAGGAGGACAAGCCCGGCGGAGCGCCAGTCGTCATTATCAGCAATCGTCTTTGGCGAGATCGTTTCGCCGGCAGCACCGGCGCCTTAGGCAAGTCTGTAACTTTGGACGGAGTCGCCTACACAATTATCGGAGTCCTTCCACCCAAGTTTCGTTTCTTCGGAGATGAAGCAGATGTCTACACCCCGCTCGCACAGGGCGATCCGCTGATCTACAGCGACCGCACAATCCATCCAGTCATCTGTATCGCCCGTCTAGAACCAAGCGTGACCCTGGCCAATCTGACGCGGAGATGGCCGCGGCCCAGGATCACCTGGATCAGCTCTATCCCGCCGCAGATCGGGGACTGGGAGCGAACGTCAAACCCTTCAAGCAGGAAGTCGTTGGGGACGTAGGCGGAACGCTCCTGATGCTGTTTGGAGCCGTCAGCATTGTGCTGCTGATCGCTTGTGCAAATGTCGCGAACTTGTTGCTCTCCCGCTCCGTCGCGCGCACTCGCGAGTTTGCCATTCGCTCGGCGCTTGGTGCGGACCGAAGCCGCATCGTGCGGCAATTGCTTGTCGAAAGCGTGCTTCTCTCGTTGATCGGCGGCGGGCTCGGGTTGCTGGTCGCAAAATGCGCGCTGAATCCCGTGCTGGCCGCAGCGCCGGGAAGTCTGCCGCGCAGTGAGAATATCGGCGTAAGTGTCTACGTGCTTTTATTCGCCTTTAGCGTTTCGATTGCGGTGGGAATCGTCTTTGGTCTCGCACCCGCACTGAAGAGTTCGAAGACCGATTTGCAATCCTCGCTGAAGGAAGGAGCTCGCGGTTCTACGACCGCGCATCATCGCGCTCAAGCCAGCCTCGTGGTTCTCCAAATGGCCCTCACCCTGGTGATGCTGGTAGGCGCAGGCTTGTTGTTGCGCACCATCCACAACTTATGGGACGTCAATCCTGGCTTCGACCCGCAAAATCTCATCACCTTCAGAGTTGGACTTTCGCCTTCAGCGTCCAAAACTTCTTCTGGCATGCGCAGCGCCTACCAGCAGTTGATCGAGCGCGTCCGCAATATTCCCGGCGTAAACGCGGCGGACCTTACAGTGCTCGTTCCATTGAGCCAGGGACAGAACATCGGCCCCTTTTGGGTCGGCTCGCAAGCACCAATTTCTAGCGCACAAGCGCCGCGCGCTCTCTTCTATTGGACCGGCCCGGATTACCTCCGCACAATGAAAATTCCGCTTCTTCGAGGCCGCTATTTCACTCCGGGGGACGCCGTCAAATCCGAGCCCGTCGTCGTGATTGATAGTGTTCTGGCGCGAACTTATTTCTCCGACCGCGATCCCGTCGGTCAGGCCATGACGATTCCGCGTTGGGGCCCTGTCCGGGTTATCGGCGTAGTAGACCACGTCCGGCACTGGGGGTTGGGCGCTCGCGATACCTACACGGAAAATCAGATCTACGCGTCTCTCTACCAACTTTCAGACGATTGGGCCCGGACGTTCTATCGCAGAGTGACTGTCGTGGTTCGCACACCCCTCGATTCCGCAACCGTGCTTCCTGCGATCAAGGACGCGGTTTACGCGGCGGGAAGAGACCAGCCGGTTTATCGCATCCAAACCATGCAGAAGATCGCTACAGACTCGATGTCGTCCCAGCGCTTTCCGATGATCCTACTGGGTGCGTTCGCGGGTCTGGCGTTGCTGCTCGCGTCCGTCGGAATCTACGGCGTGATTTCCTATTCCGTATCACAGCGTGTCCACGAAATCGGGATTCGTATGGCGCTCGGCGCAGAGAGGCGGGAAATTTTTCGGATGGTGATCGGGCAAGGTCTGCGGCTGGCTCTCGCCGGCCTTGTGATCGGTACTGCGGCAGCACTTATTCTAACGCGCCTGCTGTCGAGCTTCTCGCACCTGCTCTACGGGGTTAGTCCGAGCGATCCGCCAACGTTTATCGGCGTCGCGCTCCTGTTGATCAGCGTGTCCGTCTGGGCGTGCTACGTTCCGGCGCGCCGCGCGACGAAAGTCGACCCAATAATCGCGCTACGGTACGAATGACGAACCCCGGCCTGCCCAGAGCGGAGCCGAAGGATCCGGCGCTACAGTTCGTCATAACTCCGCAATCGCAATTGCCGTCAGCAACATCACAATGGGATCGATCGGATGCCGGTACCTCAGCAGCGCCTGCGCAAGATATTCAGCAAACGGATAGACAACCGGAAACACGCTGACAGGAAACCCGTAAACGCTCCTCTTCCTCCACAACACGATAATTCCCGCAAGCGCACCAATTCCCGCAATCAGATTGCCGGCAAGTAGTCCGCGAATCACAAACGAGTGCGTATCCACGAAATCGCGAATCGGCGTCGCGCTCCCCGTCCACGTTGAAACAAACCGCCGCGAAATCATGTGCGCTTCGCGGCGCGGATGCCTCAGGATAAACTCAATCGCTTCGTCGCGCTTTTCGGCCATGTACGCGATTTCGCCCATCGCCACATACTTCTCGCGCTCGTCCTGATCGTCCAGCGGATCTTTCCAGACGGCCCAGCGGTCGCTGTAGTGCTCGTTGTTCCCAATCCAAAGCTGCATTCCGAAGGCCGAGCGCGTCGGCACGAACGCGTGAAACACGATGTAATTACGAATCGTCCAGGGCACGCAGCAAAGAACGATCACCGCCGCCGAGAGCGCCACATTTGCGATCCACGGCCGTTGTTCTTTCCACGCTCGATAAACGAGCCACCCGAGCAGCAGCGGAAGCAGCGAAGATAGCGTCGGATTCGTCATCAGCGTCAGACCCCACAGCAGCCCGTAGCCGATCCAATCGCGCGCCCGCCGCGATTCGGCCAGCACGAGCGTCGCCCACAGAATCGTCGCCGCCAGGAGCGTCGAAATTGACGTATCCCAAATCCACTGGAAGGGAATGATGATCGCGTTGGGAAAAATGGCCCACAGCCAAGCCGCTCCGGCGCCCACGCCCGGGCCCCGAATCCGCTTGCCAACGTAGTAAAGCGGCACGCACGCAAGCGCCGAGCACAGCATATTCAAGCTGATCGCGGCGAGAAACGCACCGTAAGAATACGTTCCGAAAACATGGAAAAATCCGGCGACGATGTAAGGATAAATCGGCGCGGTCCACGCCGTCGGCCCCGTATCCGCGCGGAAGGGTGAGCCGAACCCATGCCCTTCCGCAATCGAGTACGCGATATTTCCCGGCTCGTAGAGATACGGGACCGCGCGCAACACCTCCGGCGGAATTTTGTGCGTCTGCGAGAGCGTGTACCCGACGCGAAACGCCAGCGCTGCCAAAACGATAATCGGCAGCGACATCGCAATCGCCCGCAGTCTCTTTCTGGCGCTCATCTCCCGCCGAAACCCACGCCCGCCATTTTCGTTTCGCCTTGTAGTGCGGTTCTCTTCATTGCTAATATTCCCGCGCGATGTCAGACACGTCTTCCTCTTCCGCGTTCGCTCCGGGCTCGACGGTCGCCCACTTCCGCATTCTCGAAAAGCTCGGCGGCGGCGGGATGGGCGTCGTTTATAAAGCCGAAGACGTCAATCTTGGCCGCGCGGTTGCCCTCAAGTTTCTCCCTGACGACGTTGCCAAAGACCCCACGGCCCTCGAGCGTTTTCGCCGTGAAGCCCGCGCCGCTTCCGCGCTGAATCATCCCAACATTTGCACGATTTACGAAATCGCCGAAGATCGCGGCCGCCTCTTCATCGCCATGGAGTATCTCGAAGGCCAGACGCTCAAGCATCGCCAGGCCGGCAAGCCTCTGCCGCTCGACGAAGCGCTCAGCCTCGCGATCCAGATCTCCGACGCTCTAGCCGCCGCGCACGAGAAGGGAATCGTACACCGCGACATCAAGCCCGCGAATCTATTCGTCACGCTCCGCGAACAGGCCAAAATTCTCGATTTCGGCCTCGCGAAGACGGTCACTCCAGCCACTTCGAAATCCATTTCGATGGAGGAGACACGCTGCGACGTCCGCCGAAAAGGACCTCACCAGTCCCGGCTCCACGCTCGGCACCATTGCCTACATGTCTCCCGAGCAGGCCCGCGGCCGCGAGCTAGATGCACGCACCGACATCTTCTCATTCGGCGCCGTGCTCTACGAAATGGCCACCGGCAAGGCGGCATTTTCCGGCAACTCCACCGCCGAAATTTTCGAAGCCATTTTGAATCGCACGCCCCAGGAAGCTGCACTCCTCAATCCTACAGTGCCCGCGGAGCTCGACCGCATCATCAACAAGTGCCTCGAAAAAGACGCCGCGATGCCCTATCAGCACGCTTCCGACATGCGCTCCGATCTCCAGCGCATGAAGCGCGATCAGGAATCGAGCCGCTCCACATCCGCCGCCGCGAAAACTTCCGCCGCGAATTCTGCCACTCCATCTCGATCAACGCTCATGATCGCCGCCGCGGCAGTAGTCGCAGTCATCCTCGCCGCCGGCGCTTTCTGGTGGTTCAAAGGACGAAGCACCACCAAGTCCGCGACCCTCACCGAACGCGACACCGTCCTCGTCGCCGACTTCGCAAACTCCACTGGCGACCCGGTCTTCGATGACGCCCTGAAGCAGGCGCTCAGCGTTTCTCTTCGCCAATCGCCATTTCTCAACGTCCTATCCGACGAGCGCGTATCCTCCACGCTCCGCCTCATGACGCGCCCGGCAGACACGCGCCTCACGCCCGATGTCGCCCGCGAGCTTTGCCTGCGCGCCGATAGCAAAGCCTTCGTCGCCGGCTCAATCGCCAATATCGGCGGCGACTACGTCGTCGGCTTGAAAGCCATAAATTGCGCGACAGGCGACGTCCTTGCTCAAGAGCAGGTCCAGGCCGCCGGCAAGGAAAAAGTTCTCGACGCGCTCGGCCAGGCTGCCACCAAGCTCCGCTCCGAACTCGGCGAATCTCTTGCCTCGGTTCAAAAGTTCGACGTCCCGCTCGATCAGGAAACCACCGCCTCGCTCGACGCGTTGAAAGCGCTGAGCCTTGGCTCGAAAACATTCGACGAAAAAGGTCCCGTTGCTGCGCTGCCTCTCTATCAGCGCGCCGTCGAGCTGGATCCGAAATTTGCGCGCGCATATGAAGACTTGGGCCTGATGTTCTCGGACTCGGGCCAGCCGGAAAAGGGCAACGCTTATATTGCGAAGGCGTTCGAGCTTCGCGACCGCGCCAGCGAGCGCGAGAAACTTCACATCGAGTCTCTCTATTACGAGCTGGTCTTGGGCGATCTGGACAAAGCCACGGAAGTCTTTCAGCAATGGCTTGGGAGCTATCCTCGCGACTCCACGGCTCACGAAAACCTCGCGATCATATACGTTATGAAGGGGCAACTCGACAAGGCGCTTGCGCTCGTGCTCGAGGCGGAGCGGCTCGAGTCCGCCAGCGTTATCACTTTGGGGAACGTCGCGGGCCTGCATCTGGCCTTGGACCAATACGATGATGCGCGCACGTCGATCGCTAACGCTTATGCCCTGAAATTCGACAACGATAGTTTGCACATTTACGGATATGCGCTCGACTTCATCGCGGATGATAACCACGGCATGGCGGAAGAAGGCTCGTGGTTCGAGGGTCACCCCGATCTAAAGCATGAATACTTCGCACTTGAAGCCGACACGGCCGCGTATTACGGTCACTTGCAGAAAGCACGGGAGCTGACGAAACGCGCCGCCGACGCAGCCGATCGTACCGACAACAAGGAATCGAGCGCGCTCTGGCAGGATAACGCTGCCTTCCGCGAAGCCGTCTTCGGCAATATGGCGGAAGCGCGCCAGGACGCCGCAGCCGCGCTGGCGCATGCCGCCTCAAGCAATGACGCCCAGACCGAGTCAGCATTGGTTTTCGCAATGGCTGGAGATTCGTCTCGCGCGCAATCCATTGTGCAGGCCCTCACCAAACGCTACCCCCTCAATACCCAAATCCAATCCTATTGGCTGCCGGTGGTTCAGGCCGAGCTTGCACTCTCGCAGAAGAATCCTTCGCGCACGATCGAACTACTCCAAACGCCCGCGCCGATGGAGCTCGCACCAACGTTCGCTTCGCTCAACAATACTTGTCTGTATCCAATTTACATTCGCGGCGAAGCCTACCTTTCGCAGAAGCAGGGAACCGCAGCCGCCGCGGAATTCCAAAAAATTCTCAATCACCGCGGCCTAGTCTGGAATTGCCCCACGGGCGCCTACGCTCGTCTCGGCCTAGCTCGCGCCTACGCTCTCTCTGGCGACACCGCCAAAGCAAAATCCGCCTACAGCGATTTCCTCACACTCTGGAAAGACGCCGATCCCGACATCCTCATCCTCCGCCAAGCCAAATCCGAATACTCCGCCCTCCATTAGCTCCACCCGCGCGTTCCTCGCCGTCAGATCACTTATCCCGAATGCGCGCGCCCGTAGTGGCGTCCGTGTAGCTCACGTCCCCGGCCCGGCACAGCCCGGACGAGACGTAAGGCCTTTGCCGTTGCGGCGCACTCTACCATTTCAATTCAGAGCCCGGAGGCCCCCGCCTCCGAGTCTGCCGCTCGTCGCACCGAGTTTTCCGTCTCTTTTTTGCCGCGCTCTTTCTCTCTTATTCAGAGCTGCAATATTTTAATTCAGAGCCCGGAGGCCCCCGCCTCCGGGTCTGCCACTCACCGCCCCATCCCGAACCCTCTTCCGCCCGCGTTGACTTGCGAATTCACGCAGCCTAATATGCCCTGCGGAGGTAGCGCGTTCGCATGCTCGGCCAGACCATCTCCCACTATCGCATCATCGAGAAACTCGGCGGCGGTGGCATGGGCGTGGTCTACAAAGCCGAGGACACCAAGCTCCACCGCTTCGTCGCTCTAAAGTTTCTCCCGGAAGCGGTCGCGCAAGATCCTCAGGCGCTCGCACGGTTCCAACGCGAAGCACAAGCCGCCTCCGCACTAAACCACCCAAACATCTGCACCATTCACGAGATCGACGAAAAAAACGGCCAGTGGTTCATCGCCATGGAGTTCCTCGATGGCCAGACGCTGAAGCATCGCATCTCGGATAAGCCTCTGCCCGTCGATCAATTGTTGGAATGGGGAATCCAAATTGCCGACGCGCTCGACGTCGCTCACGGCGAGGGCATCGTTCATCGCGACATAAAACCCGCGAACATATTCATCACCAAGCGCAGCCAGGTAAAGGTTCTCGATTTCGGCCTGGCCAAGACGCTGGCGTCGCCATCCTCACTGGCACTTTCCGCCACGCAAGATGTCGGCGGCATCGCCCCGGAACATCTCACCAGTCCCGGCAGCACGCTCGGAACGGTCGCCTACATGTCTCCCGAGCAAGTCCGCGCTCGCGAGCTCGACGCCCGCACGGACATTTTTTCATTCGGCACCGTGCTCTATGAGATGTCCACCGGTGCGATGCCCTTCCGCGGCGAAAGCTCCGGCGTAATCTTCGAGGCCATCCTAAATCGCGCACCGATTTCGCCAGTTCGCTTGAATCCCGACGTCCCGCCAAAACTCGAAGAAATCATCGATAAAGCACTCGAAAAAGATCCCCAACTCCGCTATCAGCATGCATCCGACATCCGCACCGACCTGCAACGCTTGAAGCGCAGCGCTGAGACTTCGCGCATCACCGCAGCAAGCTCAGGAACAGTCCCCGCCGCGCAAGATTCAGGCTCTCAAGCTGCAGTTCAGCAGCCGGGTTCGGGTTCATCTTCCCGTATATCAGCGTCTTCAGCGCCCGTTCCTGCTGCCGCCCCCGCCGCCGCGCCATCAGCTTCGGCCGTGAGCGATTCCGGAATTCATCCGAAAAGCGCCAGCAAACTCTGGAAGATCCTGCTTCCCACAACCGCAGTAGTTGTGGCCGCCGCGATTGCCGCCTTCCTGTACCTGCGCCCAAAGCCCGCCCAACCCCTAACCGAAAAAGACACCATCGTCCTCGCCGATTTCACCAACAGCACCGGCGATCCCGTTTTCGACGGCACTCTCAAACAAGCTCTCGCAGTCGACCTCGAGCAGTCTCCCTTCCTCAACATTCTTTCCGAGCGCAAAATTACCGAGACCCTTCGCCTGATGGGCCGTCCTGCAACCGATCACGTCACACAGGACGTGGCCAAGGAACTCTGCATTCGCACCGGCAGCAAGGCAATCCTGACAGGTTCGATTTCCAGCCTCGGCACCCAATATGTAGTCGGCCTCGAGGCGGATGCATGCAGCACCGGTGACACGCTCGCCAAAGAACAAGCCGAGGCGACCGGCAAGGAAGGCGTGCTTAAGGCGCTCGGTACGGCGGCGGCCAGCCTCCGGAGCAAACTGGGAGAATCGCTGGCCTCGGTGCAGAAATTCGACGTTCCGATTGAAGCAACCACTCCATCGCTCGAAGCGCTAAAAGCGTTCAGTCTCGGCACGACTACTCAGCGAACAAAGGGTGACGCTGAGGCCGTCCCCTTCTTTAAACGCGCCATCGAACTCGATCCCAATTTCGCTACTGCCTACGGCGGTCTCGCCGTCGCCTACTCCAATCTGGGGCAAGCCAGTCTATCTGCTGAGAACGCCAAGAAAGCTTACGCGCTCCGCGACCGCGTAAGCGACCGCGAAAAGTATCGTATTGCTGCGTTCTACAACTTCCAGGTTACGGGCGAGCTCGAGCAGGCGAGTCAAGCGTATGCGGTGTGGGCGCAAAGCTATCCGCGCGACTCAGTCCCTCACGGTAACTTGGGGGCTATCTACCTGTTACTCGGGCAATACGATAAATCTGCTGCGGAGACAAAGGAGGCCTTGAATCTCGACCCCAATTCCGTAACTGCATACGTCAACCTGGCAACGGCCTACCTCGCGCTCAATCGTACCGACGAGGCCAAGGCCACTGTCCAGCAAGCGCAAGCGCACAAACTGGATGCAGGGTTCCTCCATTGGTGGATGTACTACCTTGCTTTCCTTCAGGGCGACGTAGCGGAGATGAAACAGGCAGTCTCCTGGGGCGGGGGCAAGCCGGGTGAAGAGGACTTCCTGCTCTCTGCGCAGGCCGACACCGAAGGGTATTACGGGCGGCTCGTGGCAGCCCGAGACTTCACGAGGCGAGCGGCGGACTCGGCGGCTCGCGCCGACTCCAAAGAAACCGCCGCGATATGGCAAGTGGTTGCCGCGCTGCGCGAAGTGGAATTCGGAAATACAACTCTAGCGGCACAAGACGTGGGCGCTGCGTTGGCCCTATCTCAGGGCCGGGATGTAAAAGTTGTCGCGGCTCTTACTCTTGCGAGAGCCGGCAATACCGCACGAGCTCAAACGATGATGGAAGAGTTGGAGAAAGCCAATCCATCGAATACCATGCTGAAAGTTTACTGGGTGCCGACAATTCAGGCCGCGATCGCGCTCAACGGCGGCAAATCGTCTGAAGCTCTGACATACCTGGAAGCCGCCGCGCCCTACGAACTCGGCGCCGCGCCGCCCTACCAAGTTGGCGGACCAATTTTCCCGGCTTTTCTTCGCGGCCAGGCATATCTTCTTGCCAAGAACGGCCAGGCGGCCTCCGCCGAATTCCAGAAATTGCTTGACCATCGGGGGATCGTTCTGAACTATCCGACCGGTGCGCTTGCACATCTCGGCCTCGCCCGCGCCTACGCCCTAGCAGGCGACACCGCCAAAGCAAAAGCCGCCTACGCCGATTTCCTCGCTCTCTGGAAAGACGCCGATCCCGGCATCCCCATTCTCGTCGCCGCCAAATCCGAATCCTCCGCGCTGCACTAACAGGTCATCGCAATTACGCGCACCCCCGCTGATTCAGCACTTGTAGCGGCCAGCTTTCAGCCGGGCAGCCTTTGCCTTTTCGGGTGCCCCATCCTTGCGCAGCAAGGGTGGGTCATGCCTCGCCGCCGATCGGCCCGCGCCATCGCCGGCAACTTCGTGCGTCGGCAATTGTGCGTCTGGTTTCATTTCAATTCAGAGCCCGGACGCCCCCGCCTCCGGGAACTTCTCGACCCCAAGCAATCTCCAGCTAGGCAGTCTGCCGGTTGCAGCACCCCCGCCGCGAAAGGCGCAGATTCTGACTTTCTCTTTTGTACCGCGGCGTCTTGCCAATTCTTCGCCGTTAATCTGAAATCTGAAATTTCAAATTTGAAATCGTATTCGATCTCCTCAGGCCGAGATGTAAGACCCTCGCCTCCGGGACAACACCTACCATCCACTCCAAATAAAAAAAGGGCCGCGATACTCCGCGGCCCCTCCTGCCATTCCAATTCCACCCGCTACTGCTTGTCGTAAACCGCGGTGCTACTAATCTTCATGCCCATCGCGTCCGTTCCGGTAGCCGTAACGGTCCGGCTCTTTCCGTCGGCCGACACATGTATGCGCGCCGTCCCCACCACTTTGCCGCCTTTCTTAAGCGTCGCACTCAACGTGCGGCTGTCCACCTTCTTGTATGACCGCATGTCGTACGTATCGCCCGTCACGGGGTAATCTTTGCCGTCGTACATGCCCGTCCACTCCGAATGAAAGGCCTTGCCGTCGCCCGTAACGCCGTCAATCGTAACTTTTGTGCTATCGCCCGCCGCCTCGACCACGACAGTATTATTCTTCGTCGCTCCGGCAGAAAACTTGGACTTAGCCTCGTTCAATTTCCAAGTCCCCATATTCGGATCGTCGGCCGCAAAGCACACTGCGCCCACGGCCAATACCGCCGCCACGCCCAACAAAATCGCCCTCTTCTTCATATCATCTCCTGTAAGAACTGCAGCTTGAGCTGCAGACCGCCGCGCATCATACACCCGTTTGGTAAATAAGCTTTAATCCGCGCCTCCTCGATTGAAGCTAAACGCCGACCCATTCAATCGTAGCGCCGGCATCTTGCCGGCGTTTTTGACTTTCACGCATCACATGGACGGCTGGGCAGGATCAACGAACGCGTCACTGCGCTTTTGTGCTCGACTCGCGCAGCAGCACAACATCGGCTTCAATGCGCCGGTCGAGCACTCCGATGGTCTTGCCATCGGGAGACCACTGAAACGACGTGATGTGATCGCTCTTGAAATTCGTGATCTGACGGCCTGCGGAACCGTCCAGCGGCTGAAGCCACAGGTTATCCACGCCATTCTCGGTAATCGGATATACCAAGGCTTTGCCGTCGGGCGTAAATCTCGGCCCATCCCAAATCGAGGGATGAGGATCGACCAAGCGAACCTGCGGCTCCGCTCCGGCGTCAAGCGGAACTACTGCGATCTCATTGACGGCATTTGTTCCGACGGTCGTAACGAGGAAAGCCACCGACTTGCCGTCCGGCGAAAAATCAAGATAGGTACTCGCCGTAATGGCGTGGGGAATCCGTGTCCCGGGGAGTGTCTCGGGCGTCCCGCCATCTACGGGCACGCGTGCGATCCGGCTGCCGTTTATGTCAACGTAATAAGCCCACTTCGAATCAGGAGAACACTGAGGGCCGCTATCGCGTTGTTCATTCGAGAGCTGCTTCAGGTTCGTGCCATCTGCGTTTACTCGCCAGATGTTGGTGCCGCTTCCGCCTCCCTGGCCGACCAAAGCTAGGAGCAAGGTCCGTCCGTCCGGGCATGCGGAGAGAGATGAGATGGAAGCAATGCTCCCAAGCGCCGTCTTGTTACTTCCGTCGGAAGAAACGTGCACGAGGTGATTGTCTTCCGCAAGATAGAATCCATCATTGCCAGCCCAGGTGAAATTCAAAAACCCTTTCTGTTGTTGCGGCACGGCGGGATTGGCCGGGTTCGCTCCCACTCCTGCAGCTGGAATCGCATACAAGGTGTACAACCGTTTCGATTGAACCGTTGCCAAAGTTTTCGCGTCTGCCGAGAGTGTCAGCGTATTGTAGTTGTTCGTATCCTTCGTGATCGCATGGAACTCGCCGCCCGGATAGGAAACAAATCCGATTTGATTGTGGTTCAGACCGGCGCTGGGATCCTGATACTGAACGAGAAGACCACGGCCATCCGGCATCCAGGCTGATTTATGAAATACAAAACCCTGGAGGCCCGCGAGATCTTCTGTCTTGCCGGACGCGACATCGATCAAGTGGATCGGGGCGGGGGCTTCACTAAAATTCCCAGTCAATGCGATTCGTTTCCCATCGCGTGACCATGCCAGGAAATTGTGGCTAGAATCCAGAGGCCCGCCGGCGATCATTTTCTCGTCCGAGCCATCCGCATTGGCCACCAGAAGTTGGAACTTACCGACCTCAGGGTCGTTATCGCGGTAATACGCAATATGCTTGCCGTCAGGTGAAAA
>Ga0302325_10006807_pt1 | contig 25580 bp, 23 predicted proteins | sample Palsa_T0_2_FD_201948 | JGI IMG/M metagenome (GOLD analysis project Ga0302325, IMG submission 201948) | Peat permafrost microbial communities from Stordalen Mire near Abisko, Sweden - Palsa_T0_2 | ecosystem: Environmental > Terrestrial > Soil > Palsa > Peat permafrost | place: Sweden: Abisko... | reverse complement strand
CGGGCCGCCCACATGCTGGCCGCCGAATGGGATGTCGCCGCCGATGTGTGGTCGGTGACGAGCTGGAGCGAGCTCAACCGTGAAGGCGTTGCCATTCAGAAGGAACAGCTGCGGCACCCGGACCGTCCGGCGGGCGAGCCGTACGTCACTAAGGTTTTGTCCGAGGCCCGTTCGGGCGACGCGGGCCCGTTCATCGCGGTGTCGGACTGGATGCGCGCCGTACCCGAGCAGATCCGGCCGTGGGTGCCGGGCCGGTTCGTCACGCTGGGCACCGACGGATTCGGTTTTTCCGACACCCGGCCCGCCGCGCGTCGTTTCTTCAATACCGATGCCGAGTCGCAGGTCGTCGCGGTGCTGGAGGCACTGGCACGCGACGGTCAGATTGACCCATCGGTGCCGTTAGCGGCGGCACGCCAATACCGGATCGACGATGTGCAGGCCGCGCCGGCGCAAACCTCCGACCCAGGCCCAGGCGCCTGAGACTCGGTTCGGAGACCGCGTCTTTGGCGGAAACAACCAGAAAACTGGCGTAGCTTTTAGGGGTGGTCGACAACAAAATCGTCCTGCCTCGGTCGACGCTAGAGCTGCTGGATAACGTTCCGGAGTCGCTGCTGCGGCGGCTGAAGCAGTATTCCGGTCGGTTCTCCACCCAAGCGGTGTCGGCCATGCAGGACCGATTGCCATTCTTCGCCGAGCTGGAAGCCTCCCAGCGGGCCAGCTTGGCGCTGGTGGTACAGACCGCCGTCGCGAACTTCGTGGAGTGGATGACCGATCCGCGCAGCAACATCAACTACACCGCCCGCGCATTCGAGCTGATGCCACAGGATCTGACCCGGCGGATTGCGCTGCGCCACTCGGTCGACATGCTGCGGGTCACCATGGAGTTCTTCGAAGAAGTCGCTCCGCTGATGGCCCGCTCGGACGAACAGTTGACCGCGCTGACGGTCGGGATTCTCAAGTACAGCCGCGACCTCGCCTTCAGCGCCGCCACGGCCTACGCCGACGCGGCCGAGGCGCGCGGTAGCTGGGACAGCCGGATGGAGGCCAGCGTCGTCGACGCTGTGGTGCGTGGCGACACCGGTCCTGAACTGCTTTCCCGCGCGGCCGCGCTTAACTGGGACACCACCGCTCCGGCGACGGTGGTGGTGGGAGTTCCGGCGCCGGGGCGGGAAAGCCATGCCAGCCAGGATGTTCGGGACATCGCCGCGCGGCACGGCCGCGCCGCGCTCACCGACGTGCACGGCACCTGGCTGGTAGCGATCGTGTCCGGGCAGTTGGCTCCCACCGATAAAGTCTTCGCCGACCTGCTCAGCGCGTTTTCCGACGGCCCGGTGGTGATCGGCCCGACGGCACCGATGCTGACCGCCGCGTACCACAGCGCCAGCGAAGCGATATCGGGGATGAACGCGGTCGCCGGCTGGCGGGGCGCACCGCGGCCGGTCCTGGCGCGTGAGCTCCTGCCGGAGCGAGCCTTGATGGGCGACGCGTCGGCCGTCGCTGCGTTGCATACCGACGTGATGCGGCCGCTGGCGGACGCAGGTACCACCCTCACCGAGACGTTGGACGCTTATCTTGACTGCGGTGGCGCGATCGAGGCCTGCGCCCGCACGTTGTTCGTTCATCCAAACACCGTGCGCTATCGACTGCGCAGGATCGCCGATTTCACCGGCCGCGATCCCACCCACCCGCGCGACGCATATGTCCTTCGGGTGGCCGCCACTGTGGGCCACCTGGCCTACCAAACGCAGCAGTCCAACCTTGCCAACGACATTGTGATACCTGCCACGGCTTCGGTGGAAAAGGACCTGGTCGCCCCGTCAGAGGCCGCGGCCGCCGAGTAACAGGTCGCGGCGCGATATCGTTCACGTCGCAACGCGTGCCTTTTTGTGGACATCCTACAAAAACATATGACAAGGTTCATGATCTGTTACACCTCCTTAAGAGGCCTTCACAGTGTTCTCTTAAACATGTGATTGCGTTGCTTGCGCCCGGACAAGGGTCGCAGACCGAGGGGATGCTCTCGCCGTGGCTGGAACTGCCCGGCGCGGCGGACCGGTTGGCCGCGTGGTCGACGGCCGGCGGCCTCGACCTCGCCCGACTGGGGACCACCGCCTCCACTGAGGAGATCACCAACACCGCGATCGCCCAGCCGTTGATCGTTGCCGCCACGCTGCTCGCGTACGAGGAGCTGACGAGGCAAGGGCTGCTGGCCGACTCCGACGCCGGCGAGATCATCGTGGCCGGCCACTCCGTCGGTGAAATCGCCGCCTACGCGATCGCCGGGGTGATCTCCGCCGATGACGCCGTCGCGCTGGCAGCTACCCGCGGTGCGGAGATGGCAACGGCCTGCGCGAACGAGCCGACGGGAATGTCCGCGGTGCTCGGCGGCGACGAGACTGAGGTGCTCGCCCGTCTCGAAGAGCTCGACTTGGTCGCGGCCAACCGCAACGCCGCCGGTCAAATCGTCGCCGCGGGCCGGCTGAGCGCGCTGGACAAGCTCGCCGAAGACCCGCCGGCCAGGGCGCGGGTGCGTGCGCTCGGCGTCGCTGGCGCCTTCCACACCGAATTCATGGCATCCGCCCTCGATGGCTACGCCACGGCGGTGCAGAACGTAGCGATCGCTGAGCCGACCGCGGTGCTGCTGTCCAACCGCGACGGCGAACCAGTGAGCTCGGCTAGCGATGCAATCGACAAGCTTGTCGCGCAGTTGACTCGACCGGTGCGCTGGGACCTGTGCTCCGAGACTCTGCGTCAGCGAAATGTCACGGCGATCGTCGAGTTCCCGCCGGCAGGGGCTTTGTCCGGCATCGCCAAGCGCGAACTTCGCGGGGTGCCGGCGCGTGCCGTCAAGACCCCCGCAGACCTGGACGGTTTGACAGAGCTATAGATCCCGGGGTGCATGGACACCCAATTGGCAAGCCGAATCCGTAAGCCACCACAACCGCATACCACGCGTCAAATCAGTAGTACACAACACATTACGAAGGGAACTGCACGTGTCCGTCAGTCAAGCAGAAATCATCGCCGGGATCGCTGAGATCATCGAAGAGGTCACCGGTATCGAGCCGTCGGAGATCACCCCGGAGAAGTCGTTCGTCGACGACCTCGACATCGACTCGCTGTCCATGGTCGAGATCGCGGTCCAGACCGAGGACAAGTACGGCGTGAAGATCCCCGACGAGGATCTGGCCGGCCTGCGTACCGTTGGTGACGTGGTCAACTACATCCAGAAGCTCGAGGAAGAAAACCCCGAGGCCGCCCAGGCGCTGCGTGCGAAGTTCGACACGGAAAGCCCCTCCCAGTGACCAAACCTTCCACTGCTAACGGCGGTTACCCCAATGTTGTGGTAACCGCCGTCGCGGCGACGACTTCTGTCGCGCCGGACATCGAGGGCACGTGGAAGGGCCTACTAGCCGGCGAGAGCGGCATCCACGTGCTCGAAGACGAGTTCGTGACGAAGTGGGACCTACCCGTCAAGATCGGTGGGCACCTCAAGGAATCCCCTGACGACCACATGGGTCGACTCGACATGCGCCGGATGTCCTACGTCCAGCGGATGGCCAAATTCCTCAGCGCTCAGCTGTGGGAGGACGCAGGCAGCCCCGAGGTCGACCCGGACCGGTTCACGGTCGTGGTCGGCACAGGTATCGGCGGTGCCGAGAAGATCGTCGAGAGCTACGACCTGATGAACGAGGGCGGTCCCCGCAAGGTGTCGCCGCTGGCCGTGCAGATGATCATGCCCAACGGCGCCGCGGCAGTAGTGGGTCTGCAACTCGGGGCCCGTGCCGGAGTGATGACCCCGGTGTCGGCCTGTTCGTCGGGTTCGGAGGCCATCGCCCACGCGTGGCGGCAGATCGTCATGGGCGACGCGGACTTCGCGGTCTGCGGCGGTGTCGAGGGCAACATCGAGGCGCTGCCCATCGCGGCGTTCTCCATGATGCGGGCGATGTCGACCCGCAACGACGATCCCGAAGGGGCGTCGCGACCGTTCGACAAGGACCGCGACGGCTTCGTGTTCGGTGAGGCCGCGTCGATGATGATCATCGAGACCGAGGAGCACGCCAAGGCCCGTGGCGCCAAGCCGCTGGCCCGTTTGATGGGTGCCGGCATCACGTCGGACGCCTTCCACATGGTGGCTCCGGCTGCCGACGGTCTGCGTGCCGGACGGGCGATAACCCGCTCGCTGGAACTTGCGGGCATCTCCGCCAAAGACGTCGACCACGTCAATGCGCACGCGACCGCCACACCGATCGGCGACACTGCCGAGGCCAACGCGATCCGGGTCGCCGGCTGCGAGCACGCCGCGGTCTATGCGCCCAAAGGTGCGCTGGGCCACTCCATCGGCGCCGTGGGCGCGCTGGAATCGGCGTTGACGGTTCTCACGCTGCGAGATGGCGTGATTCCGCCGACACTTAACTATCAGACTCCTGATCCCGAAATCGACCTCGATGTCGTTGCGGGCGAGCCCCGTTATGGCGACTACCGATACGCCATCAACAACTCGTTCGGATTCGGCGGACACAACGTCGCCTTGGTCTTCGGGCGGTACTGAGCCGAATAAGCACGACACGTAGGAAAGGAAGCGTTAGTAAGTCCTATGACTACATCGTCAAGGTTGGCTACTGGGAATGGTTTTCCCAACATCGTCGTCACCGGCATCGCCGTGACGTCGGCTCTGGCAACCGATGCGGAAACCACGTGGAAGTTGCTGCTGGACGGGCAAAGTGGGATCCGTACGCTCGACGACCCGTTCGTGAAAGATTTCGACCTGCCGGTGCACATCGGTGGGCATCTTCTTGAGGAGTTCGACAGCCAACTCACCCGTATTGAGAACCGCCGGATGGGCTATCTGCAGAAAATGGCCACCGTGCTGAACCGCCGAGTATGGGACAACACCGGTTCACCCGACGTGGACACCAACCGGCTGCTGGTGTCCGTCGGCACCGGGATGGGCTCGTGCGAGGAGCTGATTTTCAGCTACGACGGCATGCGGGAGCGCGGCATGAGGGGGGTCAACCCGCTGGGTGTGCAGATGTACATGCCCAACGGTGCGGCAGCGGCGATCGGACTGCAGCGCGGGGCCAAAGCCGGGGTGATGACCTCGGTTTCGGCGTGCGCCTCCGGTTCGGAAGGCATTGCCCACGCATGGCAGCAGATCGCAATGGGTGAGGCCGACATTGCAATTTGTGGCGGCGTCGAGACCAGGATCGAAGCGGTACCGATCGCATCGTTCGCCGCGATGCGCATCGTGTTGTCGAAGAACAACGACGACCCGGCCGGCGCCTGCCGACCGTTCGACAGGGACCGCGACGGCTTTGTCTTCGGCGAGGCCGGCGCGTTGATGGTGATCGAGACCGAGGAACACGCCAAGGCGCGCGGGGCCAACATCTTGGCCAGGATCATGGGGGCCAGCATCACGTCGGACGGGTTCCACATGGTGGCGCCGGACCCCAACGGCATGCGCGCCGGGCATGCCATCACGCGGGCCATTGAACTCGCCGGCCTCACGCCGGGCGATATCGACCACGTCAACGCCCACGCCACCGGTACCTCGGTCGGCGACCTGGCTGAGGCCAAGGCCATCAACAGGGCTCTCGGCCCGCACGGTGGAAACGCGGCGGTGTACGCACCCAAGTCCGCGCTCGGCCATTCAGTGGGAGCCGTCGGCGCACTGGAGTCGGTCTTGACCGTGCTAGCACTGCGCGACCAGGTCATTCCGCCGACCCTGAACCTGGTGAACCAGGACCCGGAGGTCGATCTGGACGTGGTGGCCGGCGAGCCCAGGGCGGGCAACTACCAGTACGCCATCAACAACTCGTTCGGATTCGGCGGGCACAACGTTGCGATCGCCTTCGGCCGGTACTAACCAAGCACGACTGACACAGGAGAACTGCGATGACGACCCTAGCCCCGGAAACGGTTGGCGAGTCGCTTGATCCGCGCGATCCGCTGCTGCGATTGAGCAGATTCTTCGACAGCGGAAGCGTGCAACTGCTGCACGAGCGGGACCGCTCGGGAGTGCTCGCGGCCGCGGGCACCGTCAACGGTGTGCGCACCGTGGCCTTTGCCACCGACGGCACCGTGATGGGTGGCGCGATGGGCCTTGAGGGCTGCACCCACATCGTCAACGCCTACGACACCGCCATCGAAGAGCAGGCCCCGATCGTCGGCATCTGGCACTCCGGCGGCGCACGACTGGCCGAGGGCGTGCGGGCGTTGCACGCGGTCGGGCTGGTGTTCGAGGCGATGATCCGGGCGTCCGGGTATATCCCGCAGATCTCGATCGTCGTCGGCTTCGCCGCCGGCGGCGCGGCCTATGGGCCGGCGCTGACCGACGTCGTCATCATGGCGCCGGAGGGCAGGGTATTCGTCACCGGGCCCGACGTCGTGCGCAGTGTTACCGGCGAAGACGTGGACATGGCCTCGCTGGGTGGACCGGACACCCACCACAAGAAATCCGGGGTGTGCCACATCGTCGCCGACGACGAGTCCGACGCCTACGAACGTGGTCGCCGGTTGGTCGGATTATTCTGGCAACAAGGACATTTCGACCGCAGCAAAGCCGAAGCACACGACACCGACCTGCACGCGCTGTTACCGGAATCGCCGCGGCGGGCCTACGAGGTGCGCCCGCTCGTCACCGCGCTGCTAGACGACGACGTGCCGTTCGAGGAGTTCCAGGCCAAGTGGGCGCCGTCGATGGTGGTCGGCCTGGGCCGGTTGTCCGGTCGCTCGGTGGGCGTGCTGGCCAACAACCCGCTACGGCTGGGTGGCTGCCTGAACTCCGAAAGCGCCGAGAAGGCAGCACGTTTTGTGCGACTCTGCGACGCGTTCGGTATCCCGCTAATCGTGATTGTCGACGTGCCCGGCTACCTGCCGGGCGTCGACCAAGAGTGGGGCGGCGTCGTCCGACGCGGCGCTAAGCTGCTGCACGCGTTCGGTGAGGCCACCGTTCCGCGTGTCACCTTGGTGACCCGAAAGATCTACGGCGGGGCCTACATCGCGATGAACTCGCGGTCGTTGGGCGCGACCAAAGTCTTCGCCTGGCCGGACGCCGAGGTCGCCGTGATGGGCGCGAAGGCCGCGGTCGGCATTCTGCACAAGAAGAAGCTGGCCGCAGCAGCCGATGACGAGCGGGATGCGCTGCACGAGGAGCTTGCCGCCGAGCATGAGCGGCTCGCCGGTGGGGTGGACAACGCCATCGACATCGGCGTGGTGGACGAGAAGATCGACCCCGCCCACACTCGCAGCAAGCTCACCGAAGCGCTGGCCCAGGCGCCGGCACGGCGCGGGCGCCACAAGAACATCCCGCTGTAGGACGCGCGCCGCTCAGCGCGTGGTGTAACCGCCGTTGGCGAAGATGGTCTGGCCGGTGACCCAGTGGCCTCCATCGGCCAGAAACACCACCAACGGCACGATGTCCTCGATGAGAGTGAGCCGGTTGCCCATTGCCTGCGACTTGTGAAACGCTACGCGCTCCGGCGTCTCCTCGCCGTAGAAGAACGGCGTGTCCATCGGTCCTGGCGCCACATTGTTCACTGAAATTCCGCGCGCGGCAAACTCTTTGGCCGCAGCGCGGGTGAAGTGTTCCACCGGGCTCTTAGCACCGGCGTAGGTGGCGTAGCCGTCGGTGAAGGCGGCCAGCAGCGCGGTCACGATGGTGATCACCGAGCCGCCGTCGTTCAACCGCTTTCCCGCCTGCTGTAAGAAGAAGTACGCGGCTTTGGCGTTGATGTCGAACATCGAGTCGTACTCAGCCTCGCTGGTATCGACGATGGGCTTGCGCAACACCTTGCCGACGGCATTGATCGCGATGTCGACGCCACCGAAGGCGTTCACCGCCGCGTCGAACAACGCGGTCACGTTGGCGGGCTTGGTGAGGTCGCCTTGCACCTTGATCGCATTGACACCGGCGGCCTGCACGGCGGCGACCGTTTTGTCGGCATCCGACTCGGATGCCGCACTGTTGTAGTGCACAGCGACGTTGACACCCTGTTCGGCAAGCGTCGTGCTGATCAATCCGCCCAGATTCTTGGCTCCGGCGGCCACCACCGCCGACTTTCCGGCCAGGTTGGTCATGACAGTCCCTTCTCCTTCACGACGAATTTGCGGTGCCCAGTATGGCCTACGCCGACGCGCTATTTGACGAGGGCCGAAATCAGCGCCCTGCCAATTCTGGACGTGGCGCTGCTACGCAACCGGTACCACCTATCGCCGAGGCCACCACTCGTGATGCCGGTGTGGCGGGGACGATCATCAAGCCTCAGCAATTCGTCCGCGTTACCGTGCGCGAAGCGCTCCTTGTCCTCCGGCAAAAGGTCGCATCGCTGCAGGAATTCCATCGCCGCGAAGTTGTCCTGGAACGGGTAGTCGACGGAGAACATCAGATTGTCGAGGCCCAGCATCGCCCGGGCGCAATCGAACACCGGGACGTCGAAAACCCCACTGCTGGTGATGAAAACGTTTTCACGCAAGTAGTAGCCGACGTTGCTGCGCATCGGCGTCGCTTCAGATTCGGTCGCACCGCGCAACCAACCGGCCATCGTCAGGCCGACGTTGAGTCGGGTGAAGCAGAACGGAATCAGCTCACCCATGTGCCCGACGATGATCTTCAGCTTCGGATGACGGTCGAACGCGCCGGCGCAGATCAACCTGAGTAGGTGCGTTCCCGTCTCCACGGGCCAGCCCCAGGTCGGCACCAGCGCCGAATCGTAAGGCGCGTAGTACGTGTCGGTAACCGCCGGCGGCGGATCAGTCGGATGAATGTAGATCGGAACACCCAAGGACTCGGCCCGCCCGAGCAGCACGTCGAACGACGGGTCATCGAGGTAGCGGCCGTTGGTGTGTCCATTGATCAACGCGCCCTTGAAGCCGAGTTGGTGAACCGCTCGCTCCAGCTCGTCGGCGGCGTGAGCGGGCGACTGGGTGGGCAGCATGGCAAAGCCCGCGAATCGGGATGGTTGGGCGGCAACGACTTCGGCCAGCCAGTCGTTCACTTCGCGGCTGACCGCGACCGCCAGCCCGGCCTGGTCGTCGGCGAGCACCTGCACTCCCGGCTGAACGTGGGAGAGCACCTGCACATCGATGCCGGCCGCGTCCATCTGGCGAATACGTTCGGGTCCGACATCGCTGAGCCGGGCGCGCACCGGCTGATACTTCTGCTGCAGGGCCGCGGGAAACAGGTCCCACACCCGCGGATGCAGGAACGCTTCTTCCAGCGCGACCGTTCGGATGGCCGAACCTGTACTCACTGCAGCGACATTGGCTTGGTCGCGGTGACTGCGTGGGTCCGGATGAACGGCACGCCCCACCAGGCGCGCCAGCCAAGGCTTCGACGCTCGACGTCCCTCATGCCGCATTCCTGCAGCCAGGTCGCATACTGACGGGTGAAACCAAGGTCGGCGATCGCGACATGACCGCCGGGCCGCAGCACGCGCACAGCCTCGTCGATGGCGGACCGCCGCGCGTGGTTGTCCGGCAGATTGTGGATCGCGAGGTTGCTGACGACAAGATCGAAGGACTCGTCGGGAAACGCAAGATCGGTCATGTCGGCGGTGTGCAATTCGACCCGGTCCGCGACCCCCTCTGCATCGGCGTTCGCCCGAGTGGCCTCCGGCGAGTTGCCGGTCTGGTCAGCCCGCCAGATGTCCACTCCGACAGCACTTCCGCGCGGCACCAGCTTTGCCGCCGTCAGTAAGACCGCGCCACGTCCGCAACCGAGGTCAAGCAACCGTTCGTCGCCGCGCAGGCCGATCCGGGTGAGTAGGCGTGCCCAGACTTCGAACTTCCCTCGCCGGCTGAACCGCCGGACGCTGACACCCACGCCGGCCAGTAGAACAGCAACCACGGCAACGCCGAGACCGAACAGCGTTCGTCCGCTCACCAGCAACGTGCCCGCGAAAACCGCCGCGGCAAGGCATAACGACAGATAACCGCCGAAAACGACCGGCGCCGGGATCAGCCGGTAATTGCCGTCCACTCCATACCGACCGCGCGGGTGGGTGAGCTCAGTTGCCAACTCAGTCATTCAAATCGCCTCCATAGGTAGCCGTGCGGTGGTCTAGAGCAATTCGCCCTAATATCGGAATGGACTTCACTGCAGCGCGTTTCACCGCGGCACGGCTCGGTACATCGGTCGGCGCGAAAGCCCGGCGCACCGTGTCAGCGAGTTGATCGGCCTTCTGCTCGAGGGTCAGCCCAAGAGACGGCGGCAAAAACGGCTCCGCCGCAAAGAAACCAAACACGATGGTGGGCAACGTGTAGTCGAGATCGTTCAGCCGCAAGTCCGGTCGCAGCATTCCCTCCGCCGCGAGCACACCCAGATAGTCGCGGTTGACGCCGAGCTTGCTTTCCTCGCCGTGATGATGATGTGTCGAGGCGAGGAAAGTGTCTAGAGTGTCGGCGTCACGGGTGTAGAGCGCGCGCAATACCGGACGGTTCATCGCCTCGACGAACAGCCGCCGCAGATAACGATGTAGTGCAACCTCGGCCGGATCATCACGGACCGCCTGCAGAATCGCGTCCGCCATCGCCGCCGCTTCGCGGGCGCTCACCGCGTGGAAAACTTCCTCGCGAGAGCGCCAGTGCAAGTAGATCGTGCCCTTGCCGACACCCGCACGACGGGCCAGTTCGTCGATGGTTACCCGGCGATAGCCCCAGGACAGCAGCAAGTCGCGGGCGGTATCGAGGATCCGATCCGCCCTTTCCCGCCGGTCGATACCAGTGCGTTCCACCAGTCCACGATCCTCTGGTCAAACGTCGGCTACTCCGTGACCAAAATACTATATTGGTCAACAGTCATCAAGAGGTGAATGGCAGCCGATCGTCATCTCCTGGCGAGGATGGCCGAAAGCGCTTGGCGGAGCTCGCGTTCGGGGTCAGCCGGAAGAGTGGCGGCCCGCCAGCCGACGAAATCGTCGGGGCGGACCAGCAGAGCTCCGCTGGGCGCGAGTCCGGCGGCCCGCAGCCATCCGCCTTCGGGATCTTGCGCATCGCCCGCGGGCCCGATCCGGTGGACGGTGATCGGGATGCCCAGGACGGCGGACGCCGACGCGGCAGCCTCGGTCCATAGCGCGCCGTCGTCGGTGAGCAGAGTGAAGTCGTGGCCAACCAGGTCGAGCGTCGATACCCGCTTGCCGCCGTGCTGCACCCAGGCATGCGGGACGCGGGTACCGGACTGGCCAGCCAATTCGTCGACCAACGACACGGCGTCTGAGTCACCGGGATCGAGTTGATCGGAAATGACTGCAGCCGAGCGATACTGATGGCCGACCAGCAGGGAGAACATCGACGCCTCCTCCTCCGGCGGCAATCCCGGACCCTCATCCTGGAGCCGGAGCAAGGCCAACGTCGGCCCGGTGAGCGACTGGCGAGCGGCGAACCGGCCGACGGGATGCCGTTCGGCGTGGTAGCTGGCCAACAACGCCGCATCGGCCGTACCACCCAGAACTGCGGCCAGCTTCCAAGCCAGGTTGTGGGCGCTCTGGATAGCGGTGTTGGCTCCCCCCGCTTTGAACGGCGGCATGGTGTGCCCGCTGTCACCGACGAGAAAGACCCGCCCGCATTGGAATTGGTCGGCAACCTGCTCGTATGGTTGCCACGCCGTAGCCTCGATGATCTCGAGGTCGATCGGCTCGCCGACGGCTTTGGTCAGCACCTCTCGGCAGTACTGCGGCGTGAACTGCGCCGCGGTCTCCCCTTTGCCAGGGAAGTACGTGGTGATGAACATGCCGAGGTCGTCCTTGGCCACCAGGAATATGCCGTCCACGTCGGGATTCTTGACCTGAACGCCATCGCCTTCGCTGAGATGCGGGATTAGCTTCCGCCAGGGGGCACGGAAATAGATGAAGACGACGAAAATCGGCAACGCCCCGTATCCCGACGTTGTGACGTCGAGCGATTCCCTGATCTTGCTGTGCACACCGTCTGCGGCGATCAGAAAGTCTGACCGGATCGTCTGGTCCTCGCCGGAATCCAGATCACGCAGCACCGCGGTGACACCGGTGTCGTCCTGTTCGAACGAGCGCAACTCCGTCCCGTAGCGCACTTCGCTGCCACGCCGACGTGTTTCGGCGAGCAGCATCGGCTCGAGGCTGTTCTGCGGGCAGTACTGCACGGCGGGCTCTGGGCTCAGCTGATCCAGGCCGGCGAAAAACGCGTCGATGTCGATGGCCAGCTTTTCTTCCGAGCTGTTCAGCGTCGGCTTGACCACCATGTCGGAAACTCGATCGGCGACGGCGTGGACCTGGTCGCCCAAGCCCAGACCGCGCAGGATCTCCAAGCTGCGAAAGCTCAGATTGCGGGCCTTCGGGTAAATGAAGATCTCACGCCGCTTTTCCACTAGCAGTGACCTGACCCCGTGCTTGGCCAGCAGCGCCGAGGTGGCAAGGCCGCCGACCCCCGCGCCGACGATCAGCACCGGGACACTGTTGACGTTCATACCGTCTTCCTTCCAGACGGAACTAATTAGTTCCGTCTGGGCGACGATTGCACCTTCGCGTGGAACGCGCAACTACTTAAGGCGCCGACGCGCCCGCAAGTGGCAAGATCACGTCTTCGAGCACGCGCCGGACGTAGACCCGGTCGATCGGCCGTCCGGTCATCACCCGCAGCACGTTGAGCCCCAGGGCCACGTCAGGGATCAAACTCAGATCGCGGCCGGCGGTTATCTCCCCGCGAGCCACCGCATGGTCCAGCACCGCCCGGATCACCTGGCGAGGAGTTGAGAGCACCAGGTCATCCAAGGCAGCCGCCAAGACGGGATTGTGCATCGCAGCGGTCGCCACCCCGACAATGACCTGAATTGTGCTGACATCAGCGTCATTCAGGTCAGGAACGGTTGCGATCAGCGCATCGATGTCGCCCCGAAGGCTGCCGGTGTCCGGTGGCGCGACGGGGCCGAGTCGCCGTCTCCAGTGGGCGATCGCATCGGCCACCACCACGGCCTTCGACGGCCAACGACGATATATCGCAGCCTTGCCGACACCTGCGCGGGACGCGATGTCGTCCATGCTCAACCGGTCGTAACCCTGTTCGGCCACACCAGCCAGCGCGGCATCGAGGATGGCCACGTCCAGCGAGCGATCGAGGCGTCCCTGGCTTCGCGCCGGACGCGGGGTGCTCGCCGTCTGCTCCATCGTCAATGTTCCATCCTGGCCGACACGGATTAGTTCCGCTTCATGGTATCGCGCCCGTTTCAGCCAGCCGCGACAACAGCTCCTCGGCTGCGCCGGCAGCGCGCTCCCGCCGCATCGCAGCCAAGTCCGGCTCGGCCAAAACCCAGACAATGGCAAGCCCGCCAGCCCGATTGGCGGCAAAAAACCTCGAATTTAAAACCCGTCAGCGTATGCTCTCGTCACCAATTTCAGCGAGATAAGGGTCGGGTCCATGAATGCCTTTCGATTGGCGAATCGCGGTTCACAGTCCAAACGGTTCGTTGTCGTTACCCACGCCGCTAGCGCGCTATTCACGTCCTGCGCATTGGTCGCCGGTGGCGTGCTGGCTGGATGGGCGGCGCCAGTGGCAATCGGCAACCCCGCGACAGCGGCCGGGTGGCCAAGCCCTGCGTGCGACGGCAAGTCCACGAAGCCGATGGACCTGTGGGACGACGTCAAAGACGCCACACCGCAAAAGCCAGGCAATAATGAGAAAGTCGTCTTCCCTGGTGGCGCCAATGACAGAGAGCATGGATACGCGATCCATTTTGGAGCGGAACCTAAGCAGAGTGCGACCAATCACCTACTTCTAGCTGCGATCCGGGAACAGGGCATCGAATGCCCGAATCTGTTGGATTCCGCCGCAGCCGAATATTTCCATGACGCTTTTACGGAGAAAGGCGTCCTTCCCAAGGGCACCGACTGGGCGTTGGGTATCGAGTCCGCAGATAACCGGAGCAGGGACCAACTGCACATACATATCAGTAAATTGAAGGGAGGGGCCAGGACTGACATAGACAACGCCGCGAAATCGATCCCAACGAAGGAGTCCGATTGGCGCAACGCCATCATTACCGTGCAGGGCAAAAAGTTCCGCGCATGGCACGCGCCCGACCTCGACCACAACCTTTTCATTCTTTTGAATGATCAGATCGTGACACCGCTACAAGGAAAAAAGGTCAAGGTCGGCATGGCAGACGAGACGCTGCTCGTTACCGCGAGTACGAAGGGCTCCGGCGTCGTCGTCCTCAGCAGCGACGAAGTCAGTCCAGACACCAAACCGGCTGGTGCCAATAACATCGAGTTCCTGCTGGATAAAGGCTAGGCACCCGCCAACAACTCGTCGGCTGCTACGGCAGCGCGCTCGCGATCGGCGGCCACCAGACCGATGCGGGTGCGGCGGTCCAGGATGTCCTCGACGGTCAATGCGCCCTCGTGCGTAACGGCGTACTCGAACTCCGCCCGGATCACATCGATCCCGTCGGCCACCGGGTCGGCGGGTCGCTCACACGTGGCAGCGGCTATCACGTTGGCGGCCTCAGCTCCGTAGCGCAGCACCAGCGACTCCGGCAGGCCGGCCATCGGCGGCCCCGTTACTGACAGCGGAGATCCTGGGTTGGCCGGGGCGCCGACCAGTGGCAGGTTTCGCGTCTGGCACTCGCGGGCGTCGAGACTTCGCAACGCGATCGCGCGGTCGAGCACGTCCTCGGCCATGTGCCGATACTCGGTCAACTTGCCGCCGATCACGCTGATCATCCCCGACGGCGACTCGAGGACGGCATGGTTGCGGGATACGTCGGCGGTTCGGCCGGTTCCGGTGTCGATCAGCGGCCGCAGTCCCGCGTAGGCGCCGATAACATCGGCGCTGTCCAGCGAGATGTGCAGTGCGGTGTTCACCACGTCGAGCAGAAACTGGGTCTCCCCCGGCGTCGGTTGTGGCACATCGGGTATCGGCCCGGGCGCCTCCTCGTCGGTCAGCCCGAGGTAGACCCGGCCCAATTGCTCAGGCATCGCGAACACGAAGCGGTTGAGCTCGCCGGGAATCGGGATCGTCAGCGCCGCAGTTGGATTGCCAAGGGTCTCGGCGTCGAGGACGAGGTGGGTGCCGCGGCTGGGACGCAGTTTGAGCGACGGGTCGAGCTGCCCTGCCCACACCCCGGTGGCGTTGACGACGGCGCGGGCGGAGATGTCGAACGATTCGCCGCTGCTTTCGTCGGTCAGCCGCAGCGACGTGCCGGTGACTTCGGAGGCCGATGTGTGGGTCAAGATCCGGGCGCCCTGCTGCGCCGCAGTACGCGCAACGGCGGCGACCAGTCGGGCGTCATCGATCAGTTGCCCGTCGTAGGCCAGCAGGCCGCCGTCGAGCCCGTCGCGCCGAACGGCGGGCGCCATGTCGATCGTCCGTCGTGCCGAAACACGTTGTGAGCCAGGCAGAATAGACCCGGGCGTGCCCGCGGTCTTACGCAACACGTCGCCGGCTAAAAACCCGGCACGCACTACCGCGCGCTCCATTCTTCCCATCGACGGCAGCAACGGGACCAACTGCGGCATGGCCCGCACCAGATGAGGAGCGTTGCGCGTCATCAGGATCCCGCGCTCGACAGCGCTACGCCGGGCGATTCCGACGTTGCCCGTCGCCAGGTAGCGCAACCCGCCGTGCACGAGCTTGGAACTCCACCGACTGGTACCGAACGCCAGATCATGCTTTTCGACCAATGCCACGCGCAATCCTCGAGACGCAGCGTCGAGCGCGATGCCCGCGCCGGTGATGCCGCCTCCGATCACGACGACGTCGATCGGCGCGCCGTCGGCCAGCGCTGTCAGATCGGCGTTACGGCGCGCAGCGTTTAGGGCAGCCGACGTCATGACAGGTACCCGTTCAGCGAGTACGTAAGTTCGGCAGCCAGCGCATCAGCGTCCAGAATCGGGCGGACGATGTGGGCGGACTGGATCGTCGACTGGGTGATCAACAGCACCATCGCGGCCAGCTGCCGGGGATCGGCGGCCCGCACACTGCCGTCGCGCTGGGCGGCCCGCAGATCGTGGGCGAGGGCGTCGATCAGCATCTGCTGGCTACTGCCAAGCCGCTGGGCGATGTAGACCAGCGCCAACTCGGATCGCAGCACCGCCATCACCAAGTCGTCGCCGCGCAGCCGGTCAGCGACGGCGACCACCCGCTCAACCAGAGCCTCACGACCCCTGCCGCGGGCGGGTACCTCACTCAACGCGGCGGTGATATGCCCGGACAGCAGGGCGGCCAGCACCGACCGGGTGTCCGGCCAGCGGCGGTAGACGGTCGGACGGCTCACACCGGCCCGCCGCGCGATCTCGGCCAGCGTCACGCGGTCGACCCCGAAATCGATCACACAGCTTGCCGCGGCCGCCAGGATCCGGTCACCAACGCCGACATCTGCGTTACTGATTGACAGCATGTGTAATACTGTAACGCATGCCTGCCGACTTGCTACCCCCGATGAAGTGGAATGCCTGGGGCGATGCCAACCACGCCAAACCCCTCTCCGAGGGCATCCGTTCGCTGTTGGCCCAGGCGCTGGGCGTCACGGCATCACCCGCGGCGGAACTCGACGCCGACCAGGTGGCGCTACATCCGTCGCAGTTGTCGGCGAGCCACAACGAGGCGCTGGCCGCCGTCGTGGGACCGGACCACTGCCGCGTCGGCGATCAAGACCGGCTGTTGCATGCGGGCGGTAAGTCGACGCTGGATCTATTGCGGCGCAGGGATTCCAGCCCGCAGGATGCGCCCGACGCGGTGTTGCTGCCCGGCAGCGACGACGAGGTCGCCGAGATCCTGCGGTACTGCTCGCAGCACGGCATCGCCGTCGTCCCATTCGGTGGCGGCACCAGTGTGGTCGGTGGACTCGACCCCCTTCGCGGCGACTTCGGCGCGGTGGTGTCGCTGGATCTGCGACGCTTCGACCAACTGCTGGCGTTCGACGAAGTGTCCGGCGAAGCCGAGTTCGGCGCCGGGGTCACCGGGCCGCGGGCCGAACAACTGCTGGGCGAGCACGGGTTCTCGCTCGGACACTTTCCGCAGAGCTTCGAATTCGCCAGCCTCGGCGGCTACGCCGCAACCCGGTCGTCGGGCCAGGATTCGGCGGGTTACGGCCGGTTCGACGACATGATCCGCGGGCTGCGCGCGATCACGCCCGCCGGGGTGTTGGACCTCGGCCGCGCGCCACAGTCGGCGGCCGGCCCGGATCTGCGTGAGCTGATCATCGGCTCCGAAGGCGTGTTCGGCGTCATCACCCGGGTCCGGGTGCGGGTCCATCCCGCACCGCAGGCCACCCGGTACGAAGCCTGGTCATTCCCCGACTTCGCCACTGGCACTGCGGCATTGCGCGCCGTCACCCAGGCCGGCAGCGGGCCGACCGTAATACGACTCTCCGACGAAGCAGAGACCGGCGTCAACCTGGCCACCACCGAGTCGATCGGCGACAATCAGATCACCGGCGGATGCCTGGGGATCACCGTGTTTGAGGGCACCGCAGCTCATGCCGAGAGCAGGCATGCCGAAACCCGCGCCGTGATGGAGGCCCAGGGCGGTACCTCGCTGGGCGAAGCGCCCGCGCAGGCGTGGGAGCGGGGCCGGTTCGGTGCGCCGTATCTGCGCGACGCGCTGCTGGCCGAGGGCGCGCTGTGCGAAACCCTCGAGACGGCCACCGACTGGTCGAATGTTCCAGCGCTGAAGGCCGCCGTCACCGAGGCGCTCACAAGCGCACTCGCCGAATCCGGCACGCCGGCGCTGGTGCTGTGCCACATTTCGCATGTGTATGCCACCGGCGCCTCGCTGTATTTCACGGTCGTGGCCGGGCAACGTGGCAATCCGATCGAGCAGTGGCTTGCCGCGAAAACCGCTGCGTCCAACGCGATTGTGTCCACCGGCGGGACGATCACCCATCACCACGCGGTCGGCGCCGATCACCGGCCCTGGATGCGCGACGAGGTGGGAGAGCTGGGTGTGCAGGTGTTGCGGGCGGTCAAATCGACGCTGGACCCTGCGGGAATTCTCAATCCCGGCAAGCTGATTCCGTGACCACCCCCCGCCAGATTGGCCGGGTGACGGTGCTGACCAATCCGGCATCAGGGCATGGAAACGCGCCGCACGCGGCCGAAAAGGCGATAGTGCGACTGCAAAAGCGGGGCATCGACGTCGTGGCGATCGTCGGCAGCGACGCCGAACACGCGCGCCGGTTGCTACGTGACGCGGTCGAGGAAGGCACCGACGCGCTGGTTGTCGTCGGTGGCGACGGGGTGATTGCCGATGCGCTGCAAGCCTTGGCGGGCACCGATATCCCGCTGGGAATCGTCCCGGCCGGCACGGGCAACGATCACGCCCGTGAATTCGGCTTGCCGACAAAGGATCCTGTCGCTGCCGCCGACGTCATCGCCGATGGCTGGACCGAAGCCATCGACCTTGGCAGGATTCGCGACAGCAAGGGTGCGACCAGGTGGTTCGGCACCGTCGCGGCCGCCGGATTCGATTCGCTGGTCACCGACAGGGCCAACCGGATGCGTTGGCCGCGTGGTCGGATGCGCTACAACCTCGCGATGCTCGCCGAGCTCTCAGCGCTACGGCTGCTGCCCTTTCGGCTGGTGCTCGACGGCCGCGACGAGATCGCCACCGACCTGACGCTTGCCGCGTTCGGCAACACCCGCAGCTACGGCGGCGGAATGCTGATCTGCCCCAACGCCGATCACACCGACGGCCAACTCGACATCACCATGGTGCACTCGGAGTCGCGGACCCGGCTGATCCGACTCTTTCCTACTGTCTACAAAGGCACCCACGTCAACCTCCACGAAGTGGTCACCGCGCGGGCGAGGACGATCGACGTGGAATCGCCGGGCATCAACGTCTACGCGGACGGCGATTACGCGTGCTCGCTGCCGGCCCAGATCTCCGCGGTGCCAGGCGCGCTGCGGGTTTTGCGGCCGGTTTGATGGTGGTGACCCGCTGCGCCCGGCTACGCCGCGCTTGCGGTCACCACTAGCCGACTCCCCGGCTGAGCCAGGACACCTCGGCGCCGTCACCGCCGTCACGGTAGGCCTCGAGCGCATCGTCCCAGGCCGTACCTAGCGCCGAGTCCAGCTCGGCGGCCAGCGCGTCGGCGCCTGCGGCCATCATCGACCGCAGCCGCATCTCCCCGACCATCACGTCACCGTTGGCGCTCATCGCCCCACTCCACAGGCCAAGCTGCGGGGTGTGGCAGAACCGCTGGCCGTCGACACCCGCGCTGGGGTCCTCGGTGACTTCAAACCTCAAGACGGACCACGACCGCAATGCACTGGCCAGCCTGGCGCCGGTACCGACCGGGCCCACCCAATTGGTGACCGCACGCAACTGCCCCGGCATCGCCGGTTGCGGGGTCCACTTCAGGTTGGCCCTGGCGGCCAGCGTCGACGACAACGCCCACTCGACATGCGGACATACCGCAGCGGGCGAGGCATGAATGTAGACCACACCTGTCGTCACATCAGCGAACTGGTTCGACGCACGCATCTGTTGCTCCTTCGGCTTCCACGAGGGACGTCTTCCCCAACGACCTGGTAGATCCGACCGGCAACAGATGATGTAACGATTGATTGTGCCTTGCGTGTCTATTGTGCCTTGTGAGGCCCATGTTGCGCTAGTCCGAGTTATAAGCGGCCAGCACGCTGTCCGAGAGCGCAGGCCATAAGGACAGCGCCCAATCGCCGAAATCGCGGTCGGTGAGCACTACCAGCGCCAGCCTCGCCTGTGGATCCGCCCAGATCAGCGTGCCCGACTGGCCGAAATGGCCATAGCTGCCCGACGAGTTGTTCGCACCGGTCCAATGCGGCGATTTGGCATCCCTGATCTCGAAGCCGAGCCCCCAGTCGTTGGGCCGTTGCACTCCGTAGCCGGGCAGAACGCCGTCAAGGCCGGGAAACTGGACGCTGACTGCGTCGGCGTGCATCTCAGCGGACACCGTCGTCGGACTCAGCAGGTCGCCGGCGAAGGCCGCCAGATCCGTGACCGTCGACGTCGCCCCGTGGCCGGCAGCCTGGGCGCCGCCGTCGAGTTCGGTGACGCTCATCCCGAGCGGTTCGAATACCGCCTCGGTGAGGTAGCGACCGAACTCGATGCCGGACGCCTGCTGCACGGTCTCGGCCAGCACCGCGAATCCGTAATTGGAATACATCCGGCGGGTGCCGGGCCGGGCGAGTGTCTGGTCGGAGTTCATCGCCAAGCCCGAGGCATGAGCCAGCAGATGCCGGACCGTCGAACCCGGCGGGCCCGCGGCGGTATCGAGTTCCACCGCGCCTTCTTCGATCGCGACCTGCGCGGCCCGCGCCACCAAAAGCTTGGTCACCGACGCCAGGGCGAACTGACGTTCGGTGTCGCCATGACTAGCCAACACCCCCGCGGGCCCGACCACCGCCGCGGACGCCGCCGGCACCGGCCAATCGTCGAGTACGTCGAGTGCGGCCATCGCGCAGCAGCCTACCGACCAAGCACTAGGTTGGTGGCATGAGTCAGACAGTGCGCGGAGTGATCTCGCGGAAAAAAGGCGAACCCGTCGAGTTGGTCGACATCGTTATCCCCGACCCCGGACCGGGCGAGGTCGTGGTCGACATCACCGCGTGCGGGGTGTGCCACACCGACCTGACTTACCGCGACGGCGGCATTAACGATGAGTTCCCGTTCCTGCTCGGCCATGAGGCAGCGGGCACAGTGGAAGCCGTCGGCGCAGACGTAACCGCGGTAGAGCCGGGCGATTTCGTCGTCCTGAACTGGCGAGCGGTCTGTGGCCAGTGCCGGGCCTGCAAGCGCGGACGCCCGCAGTATTGCTTCGACACCTTCAACGCCGAGCAGAAGATGACGCTGACCGACGGCACCGAGCTGACGCCGGCGCTCGGCATCGGGGCGTTCGCCGACAAGACGCTGGTGGCCGCGGGCCAGGCCACCTTGGTCGACGCCGCGGCCGACCCGGCAGTGGCCGGCCTGCTGGGCTGCGGGGTGATGGCAGGGCTGGGTGCGGCGATCAACACCGGCAACGTCCAGCGTGACGACACTGTCGCGGTGATCGGGTGCGGCGGCGTGGGTGACGCCGCAATCGCCGGGGCGGCGCTGGTCGGCGCGAAACGGATTATCGCCGTCGACACCGACAACACGAAGCTGGATTGGGCTCGCAAATTCGGCGCCACCCATACCGTCAACGCCCGAGAATTGGATGTCGTCAAGACCGTTCAGGACCTGACCGACGGCTTCGGCGCCAATGTGGTGATCGACGCGGTCGGCCGGCCGGAAACCTGGAAGCAGGCGTTCTATGCCCGCGACCTCGCCGGAACCGTTGTGCTGGTGGGTGTTCCAACGCCGAACATGCAAATCGACATGCCGTTGATCGACTTCTTCTCCCACGGCGGCGCGCTGAAGTCGTCCTGGTACGGCGATTGCCTGCCCGAACGCGACTTCCCCACCCTGATCGACCTCTATCTGCAGGGCCGGCTGCCGCTGGATAACTTCGTCTCCGAACGCATCGGCCTCGGCGACGTCGAGGAGGCGTTCCACAAGATCCACGACGGCAAGGTGCTGCGCTCGGTGGTGGTGCTGTGATGGCCAACATCCAACGCATCGTCACCCATGGGACCTTCGAACTCGACGGTGGCAGTTGGGAAGTCGACAACAACATCTGGCTGGTCGGCGACGATTCAGACGTCGTCGTTTTCGACGCCGCACATACCGCGGAGCCGATCGTGGCAGCCGTCGGTGGCCGCAACGTGGTGGCGGTGGTGTGCACACACGGCCACAACGACCATGTGACCGTGGCCCCCGAACTCGGCGAAGCGCTCGACGCACCGGTGCTACTGCACCCCGGCGATGACGTGCTGTGGCAAATGACTCACCCGGGCAAGAAGTTTCGCGCGGTGTCGGACGGGGAAACGCTGAGCGTCGGCGGCACCGAATTGCGGGCTTTGCATACCCCGGGACACTCTCCTGGCTCGGTGTGTTGGCACGCTCCGGAATTGGGCGCCGTCTTCAGCGGAGACACCCTGTTCTCCGGCGGACCAGGCGCCACCGGACGATCGTTCTCCGACTTCCCGACGATCCTTCAGTCGATCTCGGGCCGACTCGGCACCCTCCCCGCCGAGACAGTCGTCTACACCGGCCACGGCGACACCACCAACATCGGTGACGAGATCGTGCACTACGACGAATGGGTGGCCAGGGGCCACTAGCGGGGAGAAGCGCTACCTGCCCTCGAGAATGCGGCGCTTCTCCGCTTCGAACTCCGCGTCCGTCAGCGCACCGGAATCCCGCAGCGATGCAAGCGTTTTGAGTCTTTCCAATCGGACACCCTCGTCACCGGGTTCGTGCACTGCACTGGTCACCGTCGGCTTGATGACCGGCCTAGGCGGCGCAACCGGAAACTCGTAGTCGGGTGCCCCTGCGACCGCCGCCTTGCGGCGAACACGGCCCAACCACTTCGAAGCCACGATCGATCCGACGAGGCCCACAACGAACATGCCGACGAACACCCACACCAAAAAGCCGATCGAACTTGAATGACCGAAGGCGAGTCGCGGATCGATGTAGCCGTTGACCTTGCCGTCGGTGGTGATGTTGTAGTTACCCTCAGCAGGGACCTGGGCTACCCAGACCCGCACGTGCGCGTCGTTGTTGACCGTCGTTGTGCTGCCGCTGTTTTCCGACACCACCGGCTGCGCAACACCGTCTGGCGGGTCAAACCCGACGCTCAGCTGCGGGACGGGCAGGCCACCCCCATTCGGGCCGCCCATCACCACGGTGTGAAAGCTGATGGTCACCTCGCCCTTAGGCAGGTGCAGACTGGCCGAACCGGGAACCGGCACCTCCCCGTAGGCGTCATAGTGGTCGAGGAAGAACGCGTTGAACACCAGGGTGGCGATGAAGCCAGGAACCGCCACGACCATCAACCCGATCGCAATAGCTCGCGAAAATTTCGCGGGACCTCCACTGCTCATCTGCGAAGTCTGACACCGCCGCCCACGAATCGCACTCTAAAATTCCGGCCGCAGAAATAAGGGAGCCGATCGGATGGCAAACAATCTGTGCGCCCGATCTATCGGGAAAGCTCGCCGTCCTCGACGGACGCGGCGCGCAGTTTGGATTCGTCGCCAGAGTGGGTAGTCGCCGAGAAGCGCCGACAGGTGACAGCGATGTCGCCGGAACGGAGAGTTATGACGCCGACTAGCGGTAACCGGGCTCCCGAAACAGTCCCGGAGCATCAGGCCTGCGCGGAAATCGCCGACGGTCCGGCGGCTCCGGCTTTGTCGTGGTCGCCGGAGTTGTGGTCGTCTCGCTCGTCGTGGTTGTCGTCGGGGCCTCGGTCGTCGTGGTCGTCGTCGGGGACGTGTCGGTTGTTGACGGCGGATTGCTGGTCGGCGCCTGAGTGTCGGTGGCATCCGACGGACCCGGGTTTTGGTTAGTCGGCGCGGACGACGTCGGCGCAGGTGTCATGCTGACGCTCGGCGTCGGTGTGCTCGGAGTGTTGCCAGAGGTGTGCCGCAAAGTGATCATCACCCCGGCGCCGATGGCAACCACCGCAAGCGCGGTGCTGATTGCGACCATCACGGGGCGGCGATACCAGGCGTCGGCGGCCGCAACCGCCGGTTGGACATCCAGATCAAAATTCCCGAGTGGGCTCCTCAATTTCGGCGTGCCCGTTTCGTCGGGGTACTCACCGGCGCGTATCGGCACGATGCCGGAATCGTCGTCCGTCTCCGACCAGGCCAGCGCTGGCGCTGGCGCGGAGTCAGCGTTCGCGGCGATGTCCGAGATCGTCGTCGTATCGGGGACCGATCCGGCCTCGGTGGGCGCCAACGCCGTCTCGACGCCGCTTGGCCCGCGGGTGGCCCGAAGCGCCGCCCCAACCGCGGCCGCCAGATGCGGCCGCGGTGCGGTGATGACCAATGAGCCCGACTGTTCCGACAAGGTCCTGGTAATCACGGGAATGCTGGCACCCCCGCCAACCGATGCCACCGCCGCCAAATCTTCCAGACGAATTCCATTGTGCTGCAACGCATTATGCAGGAAATCAATAAAGCCGTCCAGCGGCTGGCGAATCGCGTCTTCGAGGTCGCCACGGGTCAGCCTGATCTCACCGCGATGGCCGGGCAGCTCGGCGGTCAACTCGGTCGCCAAAGTCGACGAGAGCCGCTCTTTCGCCAAACGGCAGGCGGTGCGCAGCCGGTTCAAGGAGCCGATCGCCAACGTCGCCGCCGCGTCGAACGATGCCGCCGACGACAGATCGCTGACGATATGGGTCAGCAGCGCCTGGTCGAGTCCGTCGCCGGAAAACTCCCCGTGCCGCACGGCGGGGGCGATGGCATGGTAGCCATCCTCGGCGTCGACCAGAGTCAGAGTGGTTCCGGAGCCACCGAAATCGCAGACGGCGATGATCCCGCGGCTCGGCAACCCCGGGTTGGTGTGCAGTGCGAACAGCGCCGCCGTGGAGTCCGGCAGCAGAGCCAATCGCCCCCGCGACCATTCGGACACCCTGCTCAGCGCGATCCGCACGGTGGCGACCACGGCCGGGTCCCAGTGCGCGGGATGGCTGACGGCGAGCGCATCCGGCAGTGCCCCCCCGTCGGTGGCGGTATACGCCAGCGCTCGCAGTGCGTCGGCAATAAGGGTCTCGCTGCGATGCGTCGTGTCGTCGGCGGCCACGACGCCGGCCGGATCTCCGACCCGATTCACGAAATCAGTGATTACCAGCCCGGGTTCGTTGATCTTCGGATTCTCCGACGGCAGGCCCACTTCCGGTGGGCGCTGCCGATACAGCGTGAGCACCGGCTTGCGAGTAACCGCCCGATCGGCGGTGACCGCTGCCAGGTTGGTGGCCCCTATCGATAGGCCTAACGCCGACCGTTCTCGGTCAGCCATGTCGTCTCATCCTGCGCATCGGCCCCAATTTATCGCTTCGCCCGGCCCGGCCGGGCGCCACCGCCGCCGGCCCGCTTCAGCGAATCGTGCCGACCCCCGCGATCAGCGGCAGATCGAGCGGAGTCACCCAGCCCGGGGAGAGTTCGTTGACGGCCGGAACAGCGTTGAGCGCTCGCATTCCGGTGGACAGACATCCGGCGGCGGCGGCATCCCGTCCAGATCCGTCGGTGAACCGAAATGCGGTCTCCTGCGAAATGCTCGGAGTGCCCTCGATGTCGACACGATAGACGTCGTCTTTGGTGCCGGCCGGCCAGTCGGGGGCGGCGTCCAGGCCGATGCGGTTGACGTGCTCGAGCTGAATGCGGGTCTGGCCTCGGTAGACGCCGTTGATGGTGAAACGAACTGCAGCGACGTGTCCCGGCGGGATGATGCCCTTGGCGGTTTTGCGCTCGTCGGGGGTGATCCACTTGTCCCAGGTGGTGGTGATCTCGTCGAGCATGATGCCCGCGGCGTGGGCGATCATCGGCACGGTGCCACCCCAGGCGAAGATCAGCACGTCGCGGTTCTCCAGCATCGGACGGAACTCCGGCTCGCGGCCGATGCCCATCTCGACATCGTAGTCACCCTCGTAATTGGTGTAGTCCAGCAACTCCGATGCCCGGACCGTGCGTACCTCCGAACACAATCCCATCAGCGTCATCGGGAACAGGTCGTTGGCGAAGCCGGGATCGATGCCGGTG
>Ga0302325_10006804_pt1 | contig 25586 bp, 28 predicted proteins | sample Palsa_T0_2_FD_201948 | JGI IMG/M metagenome (GOLD analysis project Ga0302325, IMG submission 201948) | Peat permafrost microbial communities from Stordalen Mire near Abisko, Sweden - Palsa_T0_2 | ecosystem: Environmental > Terrestrial > Soil > Palsa > Peat permafrost | place: Sweden: Abisko... | reverse complement strand
ATTGCCGAGGATCCCACGCCCTTTTTCTACGTCCCCTTGGCGCAAAACTATTCATCGGTGCGGACGTTGCAGGTGCGATCGTCGGTTCCACCGGAAACCCTGCTGGCTCCAGTGCAAGCGGAAATCCATAAACTTGCCCCCGATCTGCCCGTTACCGAAGCCAAAACCTTGAAGCAAGCCATTGGCGACGACCTGCTGGAATATCGCCTGGGAGCCGGAGTGGCTGCGGCGATGGGTGGGATTGGATTGCTCCTGGCCGTAATCGGGATCTACGGCATCGTTTCCTTTTCCACCGCCCAGCGCACCCACGAAATCGGAATTCGTATGGCGCTCGGCGGCAGCGCGGGCGACGTAGTGCGGCTCATTCTTCGGCAAGGTGTTCGAATGGTGATCGTCGGCCTGGGTGTCGGGATGGTGGCCGCCTTGGGAATCACGCGCGTGATGACCGGCTTGCTGATCGGCGTGAGCCCGAGCGACCCGCTCACCTATATCTCCGTCGCCGCCATACTCACCGCCATTGCTCTGCTGGCTTGCTGGATTCCCGCGCGCCGCGCCACGCGGGTCGATCCCGGCGTCGCCTTGCGATACTAATAGGGACTGGAGATTCCCGATGAAGTCACTTTTGAAAATCGTTCTCCTGATCGCGGCCCTGGCTAGTATCGCCATAGCTGCCGACAGGCCCAACTTCTCAGGCGACTGGAAGCTCAACGCCGCCAAGAGCAACTTCGGCCCCATTCCCGCGCCCGCCACCTACACCCGTAAAGTTACGCAGGCTGAGCCGTCCATCACCATTGAAGACACTCAGACGGGCACCGCGCTGGGCGATCAGCACGATACTCGAACCTATTCTACGGACGGCAAAGAAATTTCCTACCAGGCCAACGGCGCCGACGTGAAGGCTACCATGACCTGGGATGGCGATGCCCTCAACATCAACGCCAAGGCTTCCATTCAAGGCATGGAACTCACCATAACCGACAAAGTAACTCTCGGCGACGATGGCAAGACGATGACCGACGCCATCCACATTGAGACCGGACAAGGCGGGTTCGATCTCACTTTGGTCTTCGACAAGCAGTGATGGCGAACCGGCGGAAATAAGCCACGAGTACCCGCGTCCAACTGCTCAATCAGGCGCCATTCCGAGCCGACGCGAAGTACGTGCTCTATTGGGCGCAGATCAATCGGCGGGTAGCGTCGAACCACGCGCTGGAATATGCAGTGGAACTGGCAAATCACGCCGGCCTTCCCGTGCTCTTCTACGAGGGCCTCACTTACGATTACCCCTACGCGAGCGACCGGTTCAACACCTTCATCCTCGAAGGCGTTCCGGACACCGAGCGGCAATTGCAGCGCCTCGGGATCGGCTATGTGTTCTATTTCCGCCGCAAGCGCGGCCATCCCAATGACATTTTGTATCGATTCGCTAAAGACGCCGCCGCGGTAGTGACTGACGATTATCCCGTCTTTCTGGCTCGCCGCTACAATGCGAGCGTTCCGCCCGGGCTGGATATTCCCTACTACGCGGTGGATTCCAGCTGCATCATCCCCATGTCGTGTTTCGACAAGCGCGAGTACGCCGCTTACACGATTCGACCGAAAATCAAGAAGCTGCTGCCGGAATATTTGAAGCCCCTTCCGCCGATCCGGGTAAAGCGCAAATTCCAAGGGGAGCTCCCGCGCTTTGAGACGCATTCGATTCCCGTGGATCGAACTGTCCGGCCCTCGAAGCTTTTCCATGGCGGCTCGCTGGCCGCTCAGCAGCGCCTCCGTCAATTCTTAAGACAGAGCCTCCACCGTTATGCCAATTCGAGCAACCAGCCTTCTGAGAACGCTACTTCCGGCTTAAGCCCTTATCTGCATTTCGGGCATATATCATCGATCCAGGTGGCGCTGGCCGTCAAAGACTTCGCGCGCGAGCACAAACTCCTGCCCGACGAATTCCTGGAACAGCTGATCGTCCGCCGCGAGCTGGCGTTCAACTTCGCGCGCTTTACGGAGCACCCGGAATCGTTGGAAGCGCTGCCGGATTGGGCGCGCAAGACGCTCCAGAAACACGCGCGCGATAAGCGCGATCCAATCTACCGGCGCGATCGATTCGAATGCGCGCAAACGCATGACCCGCTCTGGAATGCCGCGCAAAAGGAGCTTCTGCTCACCGGCAAGATCCACGGGTACTACCGAATGTATTGGGGCAAGAAGATTCTCGAATGGTCCCGAACGCCGGAAGAAGCGCTCTCGACCGCCATCTACTTGAACGACCGCTACGCGCTGGATGGCCGCGATCCCAACTCCTATACCAATATTCTCTGGTGCTTCGGATTGCATGACCGGCCCTGGGCGGAGCGCCCCATTTTTGGCCAGGTGCGTTATATGTCCTTCGACGGCATGCGCCGTAAAACCGACACCGACGCATATATCAAGGGCATAGAATATCTACAGTGAACGTCGCGATCGCGGGTGCGAGCGGTATGATCGGCAAGAGGCTGCGGCAACGCCTGGTCGAATCAGGTCACGTGCCGAGCGCGATCCCACGCGGCGCCGCCCTTCCTACTTGCGATGCGATCGTCAACCTGGCCGGCGAGCCAATCGCGCAGCGCTGGACCGAAGCGGTGAAGAAACGCATCTACGACAGCCGCGTAGAAGGAACACGGCGCCTCATTAGCGCGATCTCGATGCAAGCCCAGCGGCCGAGTGTCCTGGTGTGCGCCTCCGCGGTTGGAATTTATGGCTCCCGCGGCGACGAAATCCTGACGGAGAAGTCCGCACCCGGTAGCGGATTTCTTCCGCATGTTGTGGTCGACTGGGAGGCGTCCGCGCGAACTGCCGAGGCGCTGGGCATCCGCGTGATCAGCCTTCGATTCGGCGTGGTGCTGGGCCACGGCGGAGCGCTCGCCAAGTTGCTTACGCCTTTCCGGCTGGGCGCCGGTGGCCGGTTGGGTTCGGGCCGGCAATGGATGTCCTGGATCCATATTGACGATGTGGTCAGCCTGATCCTGTTGGCTTTAGAGAACGCCACGGGCGCCCCACTGCAGGGCGCGGTGAATGCCACTTCCCCGCAACCGGTCACAAACGCGGAATTCACCCGCATACTGGCCGCCGCGCTCCATCGCCCGGCTTTTTTTCCCGTCCCGGCGTTCGCGCTGAAGCTCGCCTTCGGCGAAATGTCCCAGGCTCTGCTCGATAGCCAGCGCGCGCTCCCGGCCGCCGCCCAAGCCGCCGGTTTCCACTTCCAATATCCCGATCTGCCCGCCGCAGTGGAAAATATCCTGGCCGCTTCCAGTAATTCCCGGACCTGAGAGACAATAGAAGCAGTATGCGTTGTTTGCTTATTGTCTTGACCGCGGCCCTGTTAACCGCCGCCAGCGAGATGAATATGACGGTTGCGCAATTGGTCATGTTCATTCGGTCATCGGTGGAACTCAAGCAACCCGACAGCAAAGTCGCCGAGTACTTGCGCCATGTAAGGCTCACGGACAAGCTGAATGACCGGACCATCGAAGACTTGCAAAGCCTGGGCGCGGGCTCCAAGACTGTGGCCGCGCTACGCGAGTTGAGCGACGCTTCGGCCGGTCTGCCGGTTGCTGCCCCGCCTCCGCCCAAGCCCGTCTTCGTTCCGCCGCCTCCGCCCGATTCCATCGAGCAGGGAAAAATCATCGACCAGGCGCGTGAATATGCGCTCAACTACACCAAACAGCTGCCCAATTTCATCTGCGTTCAAGTAACGCGGCGCGATTACGATCCCACCGGCACCGGCAACAACTGGTATCACTCCGACACCATCACGGCCCGCCTCAGCTACAACGGCGCGGAGAATTACGAAGTCATTCTGCATAACAACCAGCCGGTCACCAATGCCAACATGCGGCAATTCGGCGGCACTACATCGGAGGGCGAATTCGGAAGCATGATGGACCAGATCTTCGAACCGGAAACTCATACGCAGTTTTCCTGGGACCACTGGGGCAAGCTGCGCGGCCGCAAAACTTATGTATTCGCCTACGACGTGCAACAGGAGTTTTCGAAATATCATGTGGAGGCGGACGATGACAAACTGTCCATCGTGCCCGCTTATCGCGGCTTGGTCTACATCGATGAGGACACCAAAATGGTGGTGAAGATCGTCATGACTCCGTACGACATGCCGAGCACGTTCCCGATCCGCGAGATCAGCTCGTCGCTCGACTACGATCTTGAGACCATCGGCGATCAGCAATTCATGCTTCCGCTGAAATCGGTTCTCACTTCCAAGCGTGCCCGTCAGATGACGAGGAACGATATCGAGTTCCGGCTGTATCGCAAGTTCGGCACCGAAAGCACCATCAAGTTCGAGACGCCGGACGCGCTCCCAGAGGACCAGACTAAAGACAAGCCCGAAGACAAACCTCAAAAGTAGCCATTAATTCGGCCGCGTTCATTTGTCCCGGCCGAACTATTTCAATCCTGCCCGCTCCCGTCGGCTTCCAGCGCTGAAACATGCGCTCGGAAATGGCGCCCGCAAAAATCGAGACCAGCGGAATTCCACACGCCGCCGCGGCATGCCCGCCAGCGGAGTCATAGCCTACATAAAGACGGCTGCGTTGGATGTGCGCCGCGAATCCGGCGAACGAGCCTTCCCACATCACGATGCCATTCCCGCCAACCATCGCCCCAGCCTTCGCCACAGCGCGCTCCACGCGCTCGGCCTCTTCACCGCCCGCGCCTTTGTCGATAAGAATCGGCCGCGGCAATCGCTGGAGCACCTCGGCCTCGAAAGGGTCCGGAAGGCGCTTGGACGGATTCTCGCCAACGCCGAAACTGACGGTCGTAGCAAACTCCGCCGCATCCAGCCCCGTCGCGATATAGGGACGGGCATTCGCGACTCCGAAGATTTCAGCAACCCAACACCCAGCCAGCGACGGAAGCGGCTCGTCGCTCTCGGTGCCATAAGCGCGGCTTTCGAACAGGTAGTAATCTTCTTCGGGACAAATCGGGAGCAGGCCGAGCTGTGTGAGGCGAGAATCGGGATCGATCACGAGGCTGTGCGGCAAACACATGGCCTCGCGGAGTTGCGGCCAAATGGAGAGCCGGTCGTCAATGGAACCGCGCCGGCCGTATGCGATCTCCAGATGTCGCAGGCGAGTATCGGCGGCGAACAACTCCCAGCTTTTCCGCGGGCCAACGAACCAGATCTGGGCGGCCGGAAACTTCTGTTTCGCGGCGTCAAGAATGGTGCTGGTTACGGCAATGTCGGCGCCCAGCGTGACACGCGAAAGCACGAAAATGTCTTCGATGGACGCGGGATCGCGATCGAAAACGCGCGGCCGCCGGATGCGTTCATAGCGCGCCGCCAAATGATCGGCGTGCAGGCCGGGGATGCGCCGAGCGATGACCTGGGAAAACAAGTCGGCGTACACGCGGCACAGGCTTGGCTCGAACAAATCGGCCAGCCGCTCCACGACGATGCGGAACAGAGCCCGGTCGCCGCGCTTCGCGATCAACTCGTCGAGCAATTGTTCCGGCCAGGGCCGCGACGCGACACAATGCTCCAACAGCTCCTGTGCCAGCTTTTCAGTGGTGAGCTGCTCAGGCGAGATATTTTCCAACCAGTAGCTCCAGTTTCTTACGCGTCGCCGCGGGCACGGTTTTCGGATCGGTGATCAGCGCGTGAGCCAGCGCCGATCCGCACTTGCATTCGCGCTCCTGCGGCATGCTTGCCACCGTGGCCTCGACAACCTTGCAGGCATTCTCCGCGTTCTGGCTGAGATTAGCCAAAATATCGGTCACCGTGACAGCGTCGTGCTCCGCGTGCCAGCAATCGTAATCGGTCACCATGGCGATAGTGACGTAGCACAGCTCGGCCTCGCGCGCCAGCTTGGCCTCTTGCAGATTCGTCATGCCAATCACGTCCATGCCCCAACTGCGATAAACGTTCGATTCGGCTTTTGTGGAAAACGCCGGCCCTTCCATGCAAAGATACGTGCCGCCGGTTGCGACGCTGACACCGGTCGCAAGACAAGCTTGGTGGACGATCTTCGAGAGCTCGGGGCACACCGGATCGGCCAAGCTGACGTGCGCGACCAGGCCCTCGCCGAAAAATGTAGAGACGCGGCCGCGCGTCCGATCGAAAAATTGATCGGGGATTACAAACTTGAGCGGCGGATGTTCTTCCTTCAATGATCCGACGGCGCTCAACGAAACGATCCGATCGACGCCGAGCGATTTGAATCCAAAAATGTTGGCGCGAAAGTTCAACTCGGACGGCGAATGCCGATGGCCGCGGCCGTGCCTGGATAAGAACGCGACTTCCTTCCCCGCGAGCTGTCCGACCACATAAGGATCGGATGGTTGGCCCCACGGAGTGTCGAGAGTTACTTCTTCGTGAGCGGTAAAGCCAGGCATCGAATACAGCCCGCTGCCGCCGATGATTCCAATGGTTGGTTTCTTCATTCTTGAATTAACTCGAGCAGCACGCCGCCGGTGGAAGATGGATGCACGAACACGTAGAGATGTCCACCGGCGCCGGCGCGGGGTTCGTTCAGCAATCGCGCGCCATGCGCTCTCAGACGCTCCACCGTGGCGGCGAGATCCGCCACCTTAAGCGCCACATGATGCAGTCCTTCACCCCGCTTCTCGATAAATTTGGCGATCACCGAATCCGGACCGGTGGCTTCCAGCAGCTCGATGCGCGGACCCCCGGCGGGCAGCATCACGACCTTCACCTTCTCGATTTCCACTGTTTCGCGCGGGCTAGCAGGGAATCCGAGCTGCTCCTGATAGAACCCGAGCGCGGCGTCGAGCGATCGGACGGCGATCCCGAGATGATCAATGTTGAATTTGTCTAAGCCAGCCATTTCTTGAGCCAAGCGTTGGTAATCGTGTACGGATCCGAGCGCCGGGCGGCTACTTCCGCCGCGGCAGCCTGAAAATCAATGTTCGCAAATTGTTCGAGCAGCCGTTCGCGCAACATCTCGCGCAAGCGCAGGCTCCAGTTGGCTACAGCGCGATCCTTGACACCGGAGCGGACGAGAAACGATCGGATCGCGGCCAGCGTTTCGACAATTCCCTGGCCTTCGGTAGCGACAGTGCGCACAATCGGAGGAACCCACCCGTCATGACGAGTCGACAAACTTTGGAGCGCCAGGATTTCGCGCTCCAGGCGATCGGCTCCTCCCGATTGATCCGCCTTGTTGATGACGAAGACATCGGCGATCTCCATGATGCCGGCCTTGATCACCTGCACATCGTCGCCCATGCCGGGCACCAGCACGACCACAGTCACGTCGGCGACCTTCGCGATCTCCACTTCATCCTGACCGACGCCGACCGTTTCGATGAGCACGAATTCCTTACCGGCCGCGTCGAGCAGCAACGCCATATCGGTAGCCGCCGCCGCCAATCCTCCAAGATGCCCGCGCGTGGCCATGGATCGAATGAAGACGCCGGGATCGGCATGATGGCTCAGCATGCGGATACGATCGCCGAGGAACGCGCCGCCAGTGTAGGGACTGGTGGGATCCACCGCGAGAACGCCGACGGCTTTATTTTCGCGGCGCAATTCATGAATCAGACGATCCGTGAGAGTGCTCTTCCCAGCGCCGGCCGCCCCGGTGAGCCCGATCACGGTGGCGCGTCCGGTATGCGGAAACAATTCCTTCAACAACGATTCGGCTGCGGCGGATCGGTTTTCGATGGCCGTGGCGGCCCGGGCGAGCGAGCGTGCATCGCCCGAGAGTATTTTGGTAGCTAACTCCGTCATTCACTCTTCAGGAGCTGGCGGGCGATGACCAGGCGCTGGATCTCGCTGGTGCCCTCGCCGATGGTACACAACTTAACGTCGCGATAGAACTTTTCGACTGGATAGTCCTTGATGAAACCGTTGCCGCCGTGGATCTGCACCGCTTCGTTGGTGGCGCGCACGGCAATCTCGGAGGCAAACAGCTTCGCCATGGACGACTCTTTGGTGACGCGCTGGCCGTGATCCTTCATCCAGCCCGCGCGATAAGTGAGCAGGCGCGCGGCGTCAATTTCTGTGGCCATATCGGCGAGCTTGTTCTGGATGGATTGAAACTCCGAGATGGGCCGTCCGAATTGTTTGCGCTGCTTGGAGTACTTCAGCGCAGCTTCGTAAGCCCCCTGGGCGGTTCCTACCGAGAGCGCTGCGATGGAGATGCGTCCGCCATCCAGAATGCGAAGGCTGTCGACGAATCCTTCGCCCTGCTTGCCCAGCAGTTGCGATTCCGGCACGCGGCAATCGGTGAATATCACCTCACCGGTGGAGCTGGCACGCATGCCGAGCTTGTTTTCCTTCTTGCCGAAGCGAAAGCCGGGTACGCTCGTTTCGAGAACAAATGCGGAGACGCCATGATGGGACGAAGCGCGATCGGTTACCGCCATGGCCACGCAGATGTCCGCATAGCCGGCATTGGTGGTGAAAACTTTGCTGCCGTTGATCACCCAGCACGGACCGTCTTTCACCGCTTTGGTGCGCATGCCCGCGGCATCGGAGCCGGATTCCGATTCGGTCAGCGACCACGATCCGATCCATTCGCCGGTGGCGAGTTTGGGAATGTACTTGCGGCGCTGCTCTTCGCTCCCGGCCACATAGATGTGATTCGTGCACAGCGAATTGTGCGCCGCCACGATCAAGCCCACGGAAGGATCGATGCGCGAAAGCTCTTCGATGATGATGGAGTACTCAATGTAGCCTAGCCCCGCGCCGCCCAGTTCTTCGGGGAAGATGGCTCCCAGGAATCCGAGCCGGCCGGCATGTTTGACGACCTCCAGCGGGAAGATTTCCTCCTCATCCCATTGGAGAACGTGCGGCCGGATTTCCTGCTCGGCAAAATCGCGAACGCTTTTGCGAAGCTGGATCTGCTCCTCGGTGAAATCAAATTCCATGGGGGTAGGGGTGGGGTCCCTGATCCAATGTTAGCTTAGTTCCTTATAGCGGAAGCAATCCACCAGGTGATCGTTGACCATGCCGGTGGCCTGCATGAATGCGTAACAGATGGTAGAACCCACGAATTTGAAGCCGCGCTTGACAAGATCTTTACTCATGGCGTCCGACTGCGCCGTGCGGGCCGGTAGATCCTGAGTGCGGCGCCTGCGATTCCGCAAAGTGCTCCCACCCACAAATTGCCAGATGTATTGATTGAAGCTGCCAAATTCTTTTTGAACGGCCAGAAAGGCTTGGGCATTTTGCACCGCCGCCCGGACTTTCAGGCGATTGCGCACGATACCATCGTTTGCGAGTAAAGTTGCGATCTTGCTTTCGTCGTATTGGGCCACCTTGCGGGGATCGAAGCGGTCGAACGCGGCGCGATACGCCGGGCGCTTCTTGAGAATGGTGATCCAGCTGAGACCAGCCTGCGCGCCTTCGAGGATGAGCAGCTCGAACAGACGGCGATCATCGTGCAACGGAGCGCCCCATTCTTTGTCGTGGTAAGCGATGGAAAGCGGATCCGTGGCCCAGCCGCAGCGCCGAATCGCGGGTTCGGTCACGCGCTAGTGTCCTTGGAGCTCGTCGGGCGGCTGAAAATCGTGCAATAGATCCTGATAGCCGTTCATCGCCAGGCGGCAGGCAAGCTCGGAGCCGGCGAAGCGCGCACGATGCCAGGTCTGCTTGGGCGTGTAAACGATGTCGCCCTGATCGGCGATGAAGATCGGCAGCGATCCGATTTTGTATTCCATCTTGCCCAGCAGGATAAACCAGAACTCGGGCGATTCCTCGTGGAAATGGCCTTTGTCGGTATCGGCCGCGGGCCGCTGCTGCTTAGGATCGCCGAGGATAATGTTGGCGACGGCGCGATCGTCGGCGATAAAGCGCCGCTGCTTCTCGGTTCCAGCGACCACGGCATTGAAATCGATGTAGGGCTTGTTGCCTTGCTCGTATTTGCCCTGGCCTTCGATGCGGACCTTCACGAAACTCACGCCGTCCAGGGGAACCGGCGTCTCATTGATTGGATACATGGTCTGCGCGCCCGCGATGTTGACCTCCAGGCGCAGCGACGGCTTGTTACCGACTGTTTCCAGGCTGTAAACGGTGCGGTAGGGTACCTGCACCAGGTAGCCTTTGGAGGCGACGAACGGCTCCTGGCCTTCGATGATGAAGCGGATCTGCCCGTCCTGAACGATCCACCACTCGCGCGTGTCGGGGTGAAAACGGCGGGGCGTCTTCGCGCCGGGAGCCATGGAGATGTAGTCGGCGTGAAGCAGCGAGTCGCTGACCACAGTCTGGGTCCAGTTCGGCTGGCCCTTGTGCTGCGCGAGAAGCTCGGCGAGTTTCCACAGCGGCCGGTTGGGCGCCACCCAGGTGGCCGGTCGCGCTGGAACGGGAGCCCAGGCCAGGCGGCTGTTCTGCTGGGCTGCTAGCGGAAGGATCAGGGCGAGTGCCGGAAATAGGAACTTCATCATCGGCTAACGTTATCACCCCGCGAAGTCCGTGTAAACGGCCTTGCGCCTATGCTGGAGATATGCAAGAACCAAATCGAAGGGTCGCGATTGTCACCGGCGGAAGCCGTGGAATCGGAGCGGCTATCGCGAAACTGCTGGGAGCGAGCGGATACAGTGTCGCCATCAATTATGCGAACGATCAGGCGGCGGCTCAACAGGTCCTGGCCCATCTGACAAGCATTGGATCGCGTTCGGTGGGCATTCAAGGCGACGTTTCGCGAGAAGCTGACGTTTTGCGGATCTTTGAGATTGCGCAGCGCGAGCTGGGGCCCATTCGAGCGCTGGTGAACAATGCCGCGATTACGGGAGGTTTCGCGCGTGTTGATCAAGTAGACGCCGCGAGTCTCACGCGGATGCTGGCGGTAAACGTCACGGGGCCGATTCTGTGTGCGCGGGAGGCAGTGCGCAGGATGTCGACGCGGCATGCGGGGGGCCAAGGTGGAGCGATCGTGAACATTTCTTCGTTGGCCGCGCGAACCGGCAGTGCGGGCGAATGGGTACACTACGCGGCCTCCAAGGGCGCGGTGAACACTTTTACGATTGGGCTGGCGCGCGAGGTGGCAAACGAAGGGATTCGCGTGAACGCCGTGGCGCCCGGATTGGTTGACACGGAGCTGCACGCGGCGAATGGTGAACCTGGACGGCTGAAGCGGGTGAGCCCCAGCATACCGATGGGGCGAGCGGCAACCGCGGAGGAAATTGCGCAAGGCGTGGTGTGGCTGCTTTCCGACGCGGCATCGTACGTGACGGGGACGATTCTGGAAATCGGTGGTGGGCGATAGGGTTGGCGACATTACTACACACTAGTTGTGTATACTATGTGGTGAAACGGCCAGCATGAGCAAACGTGTAAACATCGTCCTTCCGGACGGCACATTACGGACGTTGGATCGCATGGTCAAGCCCGGAGGGCGAAGCCGCTTCATCAACCAAGCCATCGAACATTTCGTTACTCATCAAAGCGCGCAGGCGCTAAGAACACAACTGGAGCACGCTGCCGTTCGTGATCGCGATTTGGATCGCGAAGTGGCGGCTGATTGGTACGCAGTAGATACAGAGGCATGGCAAAAGCTCGACACAGCAGAGCCCCGGCGCAAGCCGGCTGGCCGCGGCGGGGCGAAATCTACCTTACGGCGCTCGACCCGACGATAGGCCGGGAGATTCAAAAAACTCGCCCGGCGCTGATCATCCAAAACGACGTATCGAATCGCCTGACCGATCTCACGATCGTCGCGCCGATCACCTCCACCGTGCGGTTTCCGCTAAACCCGGTCCAAGTGTTACTTCCAGCGGATCGGAAGACAGGTCTGGCGGTTACTTCGGTGGCGTTGTTGAGCCAGATTCGAGCGGTCGACAAACTTCGTCTCGTGAAGCGGCTTGGCACTTTGGATACAGACACTGTGCGGCGTGTGGATGAAGCTATTCAGATCAGTCTGGGATTGACCCAACTCTGAGCGTCCATTCAGACGATGCTTTCCGTCCTTGGATCCCAGCGCACGGTGCGGCCCTGATGGAAACTTTCAAGCGCCATCCGGCACGCGATCGAAACGCGGTAGCCGAGCTCGAACGGGCAATTGGGTTCTTTCCCTGAGCGAATGCACTCGACGAAATTCTGCATGTGGGCGGTAGGGAAGCTGACCACTTTGCCGGCCACTTCGACGCCATCGGGACGATTCACCTTCTGCGGAACGTACCGAATGCCGGCGGACGTGCGCGAAATAGCGCCGTCCGATCCAAGCACGTCTTCGGTGATGCCAGGTTGACTGTTGCCAAGGCCGGAATCCCAACTGACCAGCATCTGCTCGGGTTGCTGGAAGGTGACGTTCATGGTATCGGGCACGTCGCGGCCGTCTTTCCATAGGTAGAGGCCGCCGGTCATGGTGGCGGCTTGCGGGATCTGGAGGTTGAGCGCCTGGTACCAGAACGCGAGCTGCTGGCTCAGGTTCTCGTACACGTTGCCGCCGGAATATTCCTCGAAGAAGCGCCAGTTAATGAAGCGATGCGGATCGAAATCGCGGCGAGGCGCGTCGCCCAGGAACGAATTCCAGACGATGTTTTCGGGCGTCATGTCGGGATAGACAGGCCGCGCCCACTGCGCCTTGCCACGCGGCGTATTGCGATACCAATGCATGCGGATTGCGGTGATTTTTCCTACATTCCCGCTGGCCAGGAAGCTGGCGGCGTCGCGCGTCTGGCCGGACGAGCAAGCCTGGTGACCGATTTGCACCACGGCTTTCGGCGCTTGCCGGTAGGCGGCGCGCATCCGCCTGGCGTCATCCAGCGAGAAGGCCAGCGTCTTTTCCTGGTAGATATGTTTCCCCGCTTCCAGAGTATCGACGAAATGCTCGCAATGCAGATGCTGCGGCGTGGCGACGATGATGGCATCGATGGACTGATCCTCAAGCAAGCGGCGATGGTCGCGGTGGGCGGCCGCGGTTGGTACGCGGTTCCGGGCGTCGTCCAGGCGCTTGCTATAGACATCGGCGAACGCGGCGATTTCCACGTTGGGGCAAGCCAGTGCCTGATGCAGAAGCTCGCTGCCGCGCTGGCCGGCGCCGATCAGGCCAATTCGGACGCGATCGTTCGCCCCCAGCACTCCACCTGACGACGACGCCGAGGCTAGCGTGGACGCCAGGCCAGTGGCCATTGCGCCGATAAATTTGCGCCGGGAATCCATTTTAGGTTGCGCTCAGCGCGCCGCGGACTTCCTGGATTTGCGCGGCATGGCGGCGGCCATGGGCGGCGACGATGATCAGAAACTCGACGCCGTTCATCGGCCCAAAGCGCGGATGCTCAGCCGCCAGGGAATAAAGTTCGTCCGAGCGCTCCTGCGCGAATTCAATGCTGCGCGTGCGGTTGGCGTTGAATTGCTCGAGGGCCTGCTCTAGCGTTCTAAATCGGCCGGCAGGCACGACGGCCTCGGGCGATTGGGCGCGCGCGGAGCGATCGGCGACGCGCACCAGAAGGTTGGCTTCCTTTTCCTTATCGACGCGCGGAGTGTCGAGTTTTTGAGCGACCTTCAGCCAGCCGAGGAAGCGCTCCTCGACCATGGTGACGTGCTCCACGCAATCGAGCACCGACCAGCGGGCGGCGTCGGGCCGGACCTTGGCCTGGGCTTCATCAACGCCTGCGACCGCGGCAATAAACTCCTGGCGGCTGCGTTCCAGAGTCTCAACGATTTCGGTTCTTTCCTTGGGGGCCATGCCGGTACCTCAGGCTTTCATTCCGCACTGCCACAGAGCGCATAACGCAGTGTTGTAGAGCGCCAGAGCGGTGGTGATTTGTCCCAGATGATTATCGTGGGTGGAGATGAAGGCGGCGCGCTCGGCCACATCCGGGTGCAGGTCGCCTTCGGTGGAACAGTCGATCACAACTGCTCCGGGTTTGACGTCGCGGATGAGATCGGATTCCGAAAGCGCCGGGAAAGCCGTGACCACAATGTCGGCGGTTGCGAGAAAATGCCGCCGGTCCTCGGGCCGCGTTTGCGGATGGACCATAATGGCGGTGGCGCCAATCCGCATCAGCATGCTCTGCAATGGAATGCCGATGCGAGGCGAGTTATTGAAGATGACTGCGGTGGGCCCGTGCTGGCTGGGATCGCGCGGGAACATTTTCTTGATGGAATCGTGCTGGTGGAGCAGGGTAAGGATGGCGCGCGCGGTGCAAGGGACAACGCCCTCATATTTTTCTTCCTCGTCCACGGTGCGGATGTTCAGCGCCATGCGGCCGGTGTTTTCGACAGTGAGGCCTTCGATGTCCTTTTCGGGCCGGACCCGGCGCAGAAAATAATCCTCGCTCTTGCCGAACGGCGCAGGGAAAAAGACGAAAGTGCCGTAGATCTTCTCGTTGACTTGCGCGCCCATCAGCAGCAGTTCCAAAGCGTCGGCGCTATAGGCTTCTTCGATACGGAAGTCCAGGCCGTGCTGGCGAAACTTCTTGCCCATGTAGCTGGCGTAGCGGCGGGAGCCGCGATCGAGCGGCGTTTCCGGCAGGCGGGGCATGAAGGTGGCCACGCGGATCAGCTCCCGATCCAGGCCGGTTCGCTCCACGTGGCTGAGTTTGCGCTCGGCTTGCGTGAAGACGTCGTTGGCCACCGTCACGCAGTCCAATCGTTTGGCCGTTGGAACGTTTTTGGTCCAACTCATATCCGGCGAGAATGAGGACGCCGGCTGCGCGGCCGGGTTTGGCCCCGGCAGTTCGAGTGTGGTCATGGGCTCAATTAATTATCGCCTGGAGCGGGCATGGCCGGCGGCGACCGGGGGCGCCAGGCTCCTCATGGCGGCGGCCGGCGGCGATGCGCGGTCCGAAGGCTCGATTGGCTGTTGGTTGTTAGTTCTTGGTGGTTGGTGAGTTGTTTGACAGGTTAATTCGATCAAGCTAGACTCGACAATCATCATGCGGAAGAGTGGGTACACGGCACTTTTTCTCGTAGCGCTTTCCGCGCTTGCGGCCGACACAAGCGAATTGCAAGAACGCCGGCAACGGGCAGCGACGACTTTCGGGGATGGAATTCTCCTGCTGCACGCCAAGTCTATGGCCGAGGGAACCGGCGACGGGTTTCGCCAGGACGCTGCGTTTTACTACTTCACTGGTCTCGAAAACACCGTTGGCGCCATCCTCGCAATAGACGGCCGCTCCCGCGAGAGTTGGCTGTTTCTGCCGAGCCGTCCGCCATTGGGCTCGCTCGAAGGCTCGCCGGGTTCAGAGGCGGTGAAGCAGGCGGGGATCGAACACGTCGTCGATTGGTCCGAACTCGCGAGTTTCCTCGAAAAGAATTCGGGCGCTTCGGCTACGCTTTATTACGCGGCGTCCGGACGTTCGGTCCCAGACCTGCCGGGTGACATTACCGGCGACCCGCCAAACGCACCCTTGTGGGCCATGGCCATCGCCAGGAAGTGGCCATCATTTCACCTTATAGAGGTTCGCGCACGAGTCACTACCCTCATGGACGTACAAAGCGCTTCGGAAATGATCAACGTGCGAGCTGCCGCTAAAGCCACCGTTCAGGCCGTGATGGCCGGCATCCGTGCGATCAAGCCGGGGGGATCGCAGCGAAGCGTGGAAGCCGCTGTCGAGGACGCATGCTGGAAGGAAGGCGCGCACGGCGCGTCGTTCTGGCCGTGGGCAATGGCAGGGCTGAGCGGCGTGTTCCCAAACCCATTTACCTCCGAGATTCGTTATGACCATCTAAACGCCGTCATGAATGCCGGGGATCTGGTGCGGCTGGATGTCGGTTGCGAGTGGAACCACTACGGGGGCGATCTCGGCCGCACGGTTCCGGTGTCGGGCCGCTACAGCGCCGATCAGCGCGAGATCTGGAACATCTTTGTGTCTGCCTACCACGCGGGCGCGAGATCGCTACGGGAGGGTGCCACCGTCGATCAGGTTTTTGAGGCCTGGCGCGCTGAATTGATTCGCCACCGCGAATCCGCAAGGAGTCCGCTGGCGCAACAAGCGGTCGACGAGTGGTCAATGCGAGAGAAGGTTCCTTATTGGCAGATTCACACCATGAACCTCAGCGAGGGAGGTATCCGAGGTCCAATGCGCGCCGGAACGACCATTGCGCTTGAGCCAATTGCTTCCATCGGTGGACAGGGGTACTACCTGGAAGACATGTATGCGATCACCAAGGAGGGTGCAGCATTGCTCACGCCGGGAGTGCCGTACTCGGCAGAGGAAATCGAAGCGGCAATGCGGGTGACAGGCGATAAATCGGCATCGCGTCACTGACCCAGCAAGTTGTATCATCGATCCTGAGGTCACATAAATGAGAGTTGTGTTGTATGGCGCGACCGGAATGATCGGGAGCCGCATTTTGAAAGAGCTGTTGTCGCGGGGACACGTGGTGACGGCGGTGGCGCGCGACCCATCCAAGCTCGGGGCACAGAAGAATTTGACCATCGAGAAGGGCGACATGCTGGACGCTGACGGTATCGCCAAAGTGGCCAAGGGAGCGGACGTCGTGATCAGTTCCTATGCGCCGCCTGTCGGTCCCCAAGGGCCCGATCCAGCCAAGGTGGGTCAGTTGTCGGAAGCAACCCGAGCGCTGATCGCCGGAGTTCGGCGCGCCGGCGCGCCTCGCATCATCATGGTGGGCGGCGCCGGCAGTCTGGAGGTTTCGCCGGGGCTGCAGATTGTCGACGCTCCTACGTTCCCGGACGCGTACAAGCCGGTTGCGCTGGCGCATCGCGACGCCATGCACGTGTTGCGCGACAGCGATCTGAATTGGACCTACTTCAGCCCCGCCATGATGATTCAGCCGGGCGAGCGCACGGGAAAGTTCCGCCTGGGCAAGGACTCGCTGGTATCGGACGAAAAAGGCAATAGTTCGATTTCCGCCGAAGACTACGCTATCGCGCTGGTGGACGAAGTGGAGCAGGGGCGTCACACCAAGCAGCGCTTCACCATCGGCTACTAAGCACGCGCCTCAAACAGATATGGACCCGCTCCACATGGATCCACTTCAGCAGTTCAAGCAGGCCGCGGCGGAAGCGGCAGTCGGGGTGGTGGAGAGCGGAATGATCGTGGGCCTGGGTACCGGTTCCACCGCCACGCTGGCGGTCGAGGCGCTGGGCAAGCGCGTCCGCGATGGATTGCAGATGGTGGGCATAGCGACCTCGGAGCACACGGCCCAGCAGGCCCGCGAGTTGGGTATTCGCATCTCTTCGCTGGCCGAGCACGCTGAAATCGATCTCACCATCGACGGCGCGGACGAGATTCAGCGCGGGACCCTGGATCTGATTAAAGGCCGTGGAGGCGCCTTGCTGCGCGAGAAAGTGGTGGCGAGCTCCAGCCGCCGTTTGATCATCATCGCCGACGATTCCAAGCTGGTGGACCGCTTGGGGGCGCACTTCGCCGTTCCCGTGGAGGTGGTCCAGTTCGAGTGGCAAGCGACGGAGCGAAAGCTGAAGAAGCTGGGCGCGCGGACTACGCTGCGGACTGCTCCCAACGGCGCACCGTTCGTTACCGACGGCGGTAATTTCATCGTCGATTGCAGTTTCGGGGCGATCGAAGCGCCGGCGTCGCTCGATCAGCAGTTGAACGGCGTGGTCGGCGTGGTGGAACACGGACTTTTTCTGAATATGACTTCGCAGGCCATTGTGGCCGGAAGCGAGGGCGTCAAGGTTTTGCTGCCGCGCTAGGGCGTGGCGCTGACACTGGCGCCAAAACCAGCTTGTTCTCCAGTGCGTTTTGGTGTATATATGTCACAACCGCCGCCGAACGGGGATTGGAATTGCGGGGCCGGTGGGCGACCTGAAACCAGGCGATCCCATAAAGTCCCGCAACAGCCAGCGCTACGACGGCAAGGCTGGCTGGCCTCCGCAAAGGCCCGAGGGTAGGGAGCAGCGTGAGGCCAGCGAGCAGGTCCAGCGCCGGCATAAACGCAAGCGCGTATCGCGGCGTGATGCTAAAGACCCGAGCCGTTGCCAGCAGCATCAGCGCAGCGAAAAGCCCAATCGGATAGAAGGCCGGTGCGCGCCTTCGGAAGCCCCACAGCAGGGCGATCGCGATCAGCGACCATTCAACGGGCGACTCAAAGATGCGCGCGCGCCACGTTTCGATGAATCCCACATGTCCCCAAGGCGACTCGCGCATCAGCGCCAGATACGCCATCACCGCGTAGGCCTTCACAAAGGATAGGCGAAGCATCGCAGCCGGCCAGACAGCGAGGACAGTAACAAGAAAAAGCGCGAGCGACTTCGCGGCGAACTGGAGATCGGCGCGAAAGATGCCCCGTTCGATGACGCCGCAGATCGCGACCGTAAGAATCAAAACGAGCGAGACTTCGAGCGCGCAAAACGCGAGTGCCGACACGATGACGCAGGCGTACCAATAGATTCGGCGTCCGGTAGCGATAGCTTTCGCGAGAAGAATGAGACACGCGAGCGCGCAGAGAGCGAAGAGCTGATGAGCGGCGAGCTCGGTGGACCAGACCACGGAGTGGCTTGTCAGAAACAGCATCCCGGAAAGAAGCGCGGCGAGTGGCGCTGTTGGCGCAGGCGCCAGCCAAAGGCATCCGAAATAGATGACGGCGAGGCTGGCGGCGGGGATTGCAAGCATCAGCGTGCGTACACCGTGCTCGTTCAGGCCAAGCCGCGACGCGGGAATCAAGCAGAAGTGATAGAGCGGACCGTGGAAGTGCCGATAAAACAGAACGTCGTGGCTGCCGCGAATGCGCTCGGAGAGGGCCTTCGGACTGTTGCGGTGAAGACCGGTTGCGAGGAAATCGGCTAGCGAGATGGATGGAGTGTCGGTCCAATTGGCGGCGAAGCCGAGCGTAGCGGCGTACATGTAGTCGGCCTCGTCGTAGCCATATGGCTCCCGCGAAACGTTGCGGGCGATCAGTAAGAGAAACAGCGCGAGCAGCGATCCAAAGACCAGGACATGCCGCATCCATTGCAAGATGCGAGGCTGTGCGCCGGCGCCAGCGCGCTCAGCAAGGTCCAGCATTCAAATTGGCTATTGAATATCTAGCGTGACCCGAACATCCACCGTGCGCGGAGGCAGGCACTCCTTGTCGTTGCAGGCTTGATAACGGAGCTTGCCATTCATGAAAGCCATGCCCGGCATAGCCGTGGCCGGGGCTTTGAAGCGCGTCCCGATCTCAAAACTGCCGGTGTACACAGAGATCGGGTTGGGTGAGAACGATAGCTTGGCCTGTTGCGGCTTGGGATACATCACTGGCCCGGCTTCCAGCGGATCCTTGTTCCAGGTGAGCTTGATAGGAATCAAATAATCGTCGCCCGGCATGTTGCTGTTGACGTGAAAGCCCGGCTGCAGCTCCGCTTTCAGCGAAAAGTCGGCCGTGGCGCCCCGCTGGATAGTCAGACGCGGCGAAGGCGCTATGCTGAGAACTGCGTTACCGGGAGCCTGGGCTTCTAAGCAGGGCCAGGACGCGGCGAGCGGCAGCAGGAGCGCTAACGCTGGGCGAGCCAAGCAGTTGAACGATGGCATTCTTGAATTCCTCTTTTCCCATGGACACGCCTTCGTGCACGGATGCGATGTCGCCTTGCCGGTCGATGAGCAGGGTGGTTGGCAGCGCGTCCAGCCCGCCGTAGGAAGTGCTGACTTGATCGTTGCCGAGCAGGACGCGGTAGTTCATCTTGCGATCCCGCACGTAGGGCTTGATGGCGGCCCAACCGTCTTCGTCCATCGACACGCCGAGCACGGCGAAACCTTGACCCTTGAACTGGGTTTCGAACTCCATGAACCAGGGGATTTCCACTTTGCAAGGGCCGCACCAGGTGGCCCAGAAGTCCAGCAGCACCACCTTGCCTTTATAGTCGGAAAGATGCACGGTTTGGCCGTCGGCGTCTTTCAAACTGAACTCGGGAGCGGCTTTGCGGTTCTTCTTGGCGGCGGTTGGTTTGGAGCAACCGGTTACCAGGAGGGCGCAGGCCAGCAGCAAAAACACGGTCGACGTCCGGACAATATTCGACGCGATCTTCGACACAAGTTATCTCCAAACCCATTATATCGGGATCTTCCCGCCCTGAAACACAGCGCGAAACCATTCGGCCCGCCGATCGCGATGCCGCGCGGCCAGAGTGTACTCAGGATGCCGGCGCACGCCTGAATAGAGCCAGGCGGCAGTGTCGCAAAAACTTTCGCAAAGGTAGTCGCGCCACAGTGGGTGGGGACGCAGGGACTGCGAAAGCGCGTTCTTGCGAAGCTCGGCGGACCAGCCCAGCTCCCCACGCGCGCGCTGCTTCCACTCCCGGCGCACGATTGCCTCATAGGAGCGCCGCGCCGGGTTCCCCAGACGCACCCACGCGAAATGAAACAGCTCGTGGACCAGGATGCGAGCCAGCTCGCGCGGTTGACGCTCCAGTTCACGATCCAGGATAATCTCACGTTTGCGGATGAAGGATCCGGCGAAGACCGGCTGTCCATACGCGCGATTGGAGTACAGGTGACGGCGGTCAGCTGTGAGCGCGGGAAGAAAGCGAACGCGCACCACGCATCCCTGGAGTGGCCCCAGACGCTTCTCGATGGCTTTAATGGACCTGTTGGAGCTGCGCGGGCACCCGTGGAGTAAAGTAGTCCTGGCTCTCAATCTTCACATTGTATTGGGCCTGCAGGCCCTTGAGCCACTCCACATACTTGGCCTGCCGCACCGCTTGGTTAATTTGCGGGACCGCGTCGTTGAACGGTTGTTCGCTCAGCTCTTCGGCGCGGATGAGATAGAAATCGCCGGGCTGCTTGATCGGAGCGCTGAGCTCCCCTTGTTTCATGGCGAACACCGCGTCTTTGATTGGCTTGGGATAGGAACTATCCTGGGTGATCACTCCAAAGTCGCCATCCTTGGCGGCCGAGGTCTGATCGTCGGAGTTTTCGCGGGCCAGCTTGCCAAAATCGGCGCCGCCCTGGATCTGCTTCGCCAGATCCTCAATCTTTGCCTTCGCCTCGGACTCGGTCGGCAGTTTCTTACCATCGGCGGGAGCCTTGCCAGGGGTGGAATCGAACTTCACGGAAATGACTCGGACTTTCACTTCTTTGAATTTCTCGGGGTTGTCGTTGTAATACTTCTGCTGATCTTCCCGGGAAACCGGCAGGCTGTTGTTGATTTTCGTAAGCTCGGCCGTGGATAGCAACTGCAGCCTATACGCCTCGAACTGCTCCTTATAGGGCGATTGCTTGTCGAGCCCTTCTTTCTCAGCATCCTCAGACAGACGCTGCATCAAAAACACCTGGCTGAGCAACTGGGGGCGTGCACGCAGGGCCTGCTGATTGTTGGGCGGGAATCCGGCGATGAGCTTATCCAGCTCAGCGGCCGTGATCTTCTTCCCGTCGACTTCAACCACCACGGTGTCGGGAGGAACCGGCGGCGGCGGAGTGACAGGGGCTGCCTGCGGAACCTCGGCAGGAGCTTTCGCGGCTGGAATGCCGGGCGTGACCTTTACCGGCTCCGGAGCTTGACCGCGGAGCGCCGCGGTGACCAAAAGGGCAATGGATAGGATTTTCATTGGAGTGCGTCGGGCCATCGGAAAGCACTCATTTTATCATGCGCCGTGGCGCAGTTCCGCTGAAGGGCGGCTGGCGCCTTGGTCAGTCCTCGGCAGCGGGGGCCTTTACCTGGACGTGCCGCGGCGGAGCGCCGAGGTTGCCTTTGGCTTTGGCGGCGGCATCGCCTGAAACCTTGATATTATTCGTCACCTGAGTCGCGCCGGCCGCCTTGGCCATGCGGGTGGCTGCGCCCTTGTGCTGCATCACGTTGGTGGTTCCGGTCCAGGTGGCCACCCGGTCTTTGACATGGACTTGAAAATTTTCCTGGCCAATCTTGGATTTCGCAAGTTTCGCCTTGATAGTGGCTTCGATCTCGGCATCGCTAAATTTGCCTTCGCTATGCGACTTGCTGAGGGAGCTGGCGAACACGGATAACGAGCAGGCCAGCAGGCAAAGAATGAGCAGGCTACTTTTCATGCCTATGGAGTGCTCGGCGCGAGCGGGAATTCGCAAATAAAATGTGGATGGGCCAGACGGGATAACGCCGCGGCGCTACTCGCGTTTCAGCACGCGCGCGGCGATTTGGCCCTGAGCCAATCGGATTCCGACGGTGGAATCTATCGGCGCGTCCGCGGGTTGTTTCACAATGCCGCCGCCTTGGTTGGTGACGATGGCGTAGCCGCGGTCCAGGATCTTGAGCGGGCTGAGCTGGGTGAGGTGCGCGATCAGCGGATCCAGGCCCCGGTGCGCCCTGATCAGGCGCAAACGAATCAGCTGGGTGGCAGCGACGCTGGCGGACTCCAGACGCCGGCGGGTTTCAGCGAAGCGCAGGCGCAGATCCAGCCGGCCCAGGCGGCTGGCCAGTTCGTCGAGACTCCTGCGGCTTCCAGAAGCGACGCTCCGGACGCGTCCGCGCATGCGGTAGTCCAATTCGTCGACGCGCTGCTGCCATCGGCCGACATTCCGGTCGAGGACGGCCGATGCGCGCTCCACTCCCCGTACATGCAAAGCGCGGGCGGCCATGGCCAGCCGATAGCGAACGGTTTGCAGCAGCTTGTGATCGTAAACGGCCAGCTGATCGAACAGTTGATCGCGCGGGCAGATCACCAATTCAGCAGCGGCCGAAGGCGTGGCGGCGCGAAGATCGGCGACAAAATCGGCAATGGTGAAATCGGTCTCGTGCCCCACCGCGGAAATCACCGGCACGTTGCTTCCGGCGATAGCGCGAGCCACCGCCTCTTCGTTGAATGTCCAAAGATCCTCGATCGATCCACCCCCGCGCGCCACAATCAGGACCTCCGCCCAGCCGGAGTTGCTGAAATATTCGATGGCTCTCGAAACGGCCTCCACCGATCCCTCGCCTTGCACCAGCGCGGGGTAAATGCGCAAATGGACTCCCGGAAAGCGGCGTGACAGGATTTCGGCGATATCGCGCACCACCGCGCCGGAGGGCGACGTGACGATCCCAATTCGCTGCGGGAGACGGGGAATAGGGCGCTTGCGCGCCGGGTCGAACAGACCCTCGGCCGCCAGTTTCTTCTTGAGTTGTTCAAACGCGAATTGGAGAGCGCCGTGGCCCCGCGGCTCGATGGCTTCCACTAGGAGCTGATACTCGCCGCGCGCCTCGTAGACGTCGATGTGGCCGCGCGCCAGTACCGCCATTCCGTCCTGGGGCTTGAATTTCAGGTATCGCAACGATTGGCGAAAGCAGACGCAGCGCAACTGCGCGTCGTGGTCCTTCAGCGTGAAGTAGCAATGACCGCTGGCAGCGGTTTTGGAGCCCGAGATTTCACCCGCCACCCAGATGTCGTCGAACTCCTCGCCGAGTAGTCCGCGGACGCGGGCGTTGAGTTCAGCTACGGTGAAGGTCTTGCGGACCGGTCCCCAGGCTAGCGCAAGTTGTTCCATCTGACCTTCATAGTAAGCTGAATCCCTTAGTAAGCTGTATCGCTTGTTCGGAAATAGCCGTAAGCCGCACTGTCATAAGGGTTTAGGCCCGACAAACGCAAAAGATTAGCCAAACGATTAGCCAATTTCGAGCCAAGATTTGCCTAGAAATCGGCCAGCGGAAATGGCCTACCCCAGGGGGTTGTTAGGTCCTTAAGTATCTTGCGCTATGGAACTAAGCTCTTAGCCCGATTTGCCGTACCGCCTTAATGGGACATCATAACAATGTGGGCGGGAGAACCGGGAGAAGGAAATGAAGAAAATCTTCAATCTAATGTGGAAGTTGCGAATCTGGGCTGACACCAACGGCCAGGACCTCATCGAGTACGCTCTTATGGCCGGATTTGTGGCTGTAGCGGCGGGAGCAATCATGCCGGGAGTCGCAAGCAGTATTAGTAAAATCTTCAGTAAGGTATCGAGTGTCATGTCGGCGGCTTCTACCCAGAGCTAAACTGCTCCGGACTGCGCCCTCGTTCTACCAGTATTACAGCGGCTCTACCAGCAGCAGTTTGCAAGTGACGGAATTCGCATCAGGGGACACTGGGCTCGGCCCTCACGAGGATGGGGGCCTTCATTTACAGGCTCGTGGGGCATGGCAGCGGCTAGGACCCTCATTGAAACCGGGCTGCCCCGCCTTTGAATGTGAGGATTTCTAGAGAGCCAGCGTCTCTATATTTCGCAAGTTCCGCCATCATTTCCGCGAATCGTTCTTTGCTAATGGATTTCCATCCATCTCGCTGGCTTCCGATTGCGTGAAAGTTCGAGATGTGCCAGCATCCGGGTCGCACCCATTCGGAAACTCTATCGTAGCCGAAATCTGGCGGCAGTCTACGTTGAATCTGTCAAAAGAAGGATCGCCGTGAACCACGTAGTAGGAATCACGGGGACCGTAAAAAGGCGGAGTTCCGCCTCCTCGTGCTTGCTCGTACCCCGCATTTTTCACGGCTTCAGCAAGGTAGGCGTGAGAGCGATAGTACGGATAGCAAAAGGATGTGATCCTGGTGTCGAGCCACTCCTCGATGCATTCCTTCTATGGACGGGCTTCGGCGAGCCGGTTGGCTTCCATCCTTTGCGGGTGATGAGTAACACCGTGGCTACCGATTTCATGACCGTTGTTGATCAGTGTTTTTAAGTTTGCGATGTCCGCTTCGCTCCAATCGATTTTCCACCAATCGTCTTTGTGACCCCACCAGGATTCATGTGTTGGTTCTCTATTGGCAATCAAGAAAAATGTGGACGGTAGCCATGACGATTGAGGATGGGAACGGCATTGTCGAACTGGCACCGAAGCCCGTCGTCGAAAGTGAGCGAAATCAGTGATTGCATGATTAGCTTCACTATAATGAGACTCATGGGCCCGGCCCGGGTGGCGAAATCGGCAGACGCAAAGGACTTAAAATCCTTTGGAGGGCAACCTCCGTGTGGGTTCAAGTCCCACCCCGGGCACCAGAATATCTGGTTTAGTTTCAATCTTTTAGCATCCTGCCCATTTTTATGTGCGGCTTTTTGGGCGACAATAAAGTGTGCTCACGCTTTGGCGCCGCCACAAAACGAGGTGCCCGCATAACGAAGATCGCTACTTCAGGAAATGCCGGTGCGCCGTTTGGTGCGAAGGCGTCGTCGAGTCGAAATACATCCGCCGCAGCATGAAGACGCGAAGCTGGGAGCGCGCCACCGAACTTGCCCGTGAAATCGAGGACGGAAAAAAAGATGAGCTCACGGTCAAGAAAGCATTCGATCTCTTCATCGCCGATTGCGAAGCCCGGAAGCTTCAAGCGTCCACACTCGGCAAAATGAAACTCCTCCGGAACGCCCTTCAAACGTTCGCCGAGTCCAAAGGCAAGAAGTTCCTCAACGAACTCGATCCGCTGTTTGTGAGGGAATTTCGCGCCGGTTGGAAGGAAGCGGCCATCACTCAGCAAAAGAAGGTGGAGCGCATGCGTTCTATGTTCCGGTGGTTCGTAGACGCGGACATGATTCAGAAGAATCCGGCACGGGCGTTAAAATCTCCCATCACCCATGAAACCGCCGTCGAACCTTTTTCTATCACCGAACAGCAGAAGATACTCGCCACTGCCTATCGGCTCGCCCGCACGCAGGAACATAAGCCAAAGCAACTCCCGGTGCATCCCCAGACCGGAACCTTCGCCAAGCTTCTATTACACACGGCACTCAGGATTACGGATGCCGCGACCATTACGAAAGATCGCATCCAGGGCGAGCGCATCTTTTTATACGCGACAAAGAACAAGAAGCCC
>Ga0302325_10006802_pt1 | contig 25591 bp, 21 predicted proteins | sample Palsa_T0_2_FD_201948 | JGI IMG/M metagenome (GOLD analysis project Ga0302325, IMG submission 201948) | Peat permafrost microbial communities from Stordalen Mire near Abisko, Sweden - Palsa_T0_2 | ecosystem: Environmental > Terrestrial > Soil > Palsa > Peat permafrost | place: Sweden: Abisko... | reverse complement strand
TGACCACATAGGCCGTCTTGCCGTCCGGGGTTATCGCGACGGCGTAGGGTTCCTTACCCACTGCGATCGCCGTGCCAGCGGTTCCGGTGACGAGGTTCACCGGGGTGACGCTTTCCTGGAGGTAGTCGGTCACGTACGCAGCGGTCCCGTCTGGCGTGATCGCCAGCGAATTGGGGTCTTTGACTTCGATCGAGTGGCCGGCGGTGTCGCTGGCGACTTCGATCGGGGTGATGGAGTTGGATTTGAGATTGGCAACCCAAGCCGTGGAGCCGTTGGGGGTGACGGCGATTGCGTAGGGTTCTTTGCCCACATGGATCGCGGCGCCGGCCGTGTTCTGAGCGATGTTGATCGGGGTGACCGATTCCGAGCCGGCGTTGGCGACGTAGGCGGTTCTGCCGTCGGGCGTGATGGCGATTGCGTAAGGGTTTTTGCCGACTTTGATCGGCGCGCCGGCGGTGTCGGTGAGAAGGTCGACCGGCGTCACCTGTTCGGACCCATAGTCGGCCACCAGGGCCTCGCCGCCACCGGGGGTGATCGCGATCCCGTATGGGCTGCTTCCGACGTTGATCGCGGCGCCGGCGGCGCCCGTGAGGAGGTTCACGGGCGTGACCGTGCCCTGGCTGTTGTTGGTCACCCAGGCGGTGCTTCCGTCGGGGCTTATCGCCAGATCGGGAGGATCGTTGACCGCAATCGCGGGTCCGGCCAGGTCGCTGGCGGTGTTGATCGGAACCAGAGTCCCCGGGTTCCAGTTGCCCAGGTAGGCGGTGTACGCGGTGGCGCCCTGAGCGGCACCCGCCGTGAGCGCCAGCGCAGCCGCCATACAGCTCGCAGTGAGCGCGACACGAACCGCCGAGGCCCCGCCGGTGGGCAGCGTGCGGCGCATTTCCGTAGCGCCAGGGATTTCCATACCCACAATCTCGGCCATCTGTGCCTGGCCGTTTATTCCGCGGCACGCAGATTGGACGGATGCCCGGAAGGGACGACACGATGACGTCCTGAGGGGACTACGGGGGGCGCGCCGGCGTCGCCCGCCGACGTCACCCGCCGGCGTCGCCCGCCGGGGAGCCGATCGGCCGATCAGCTGGCCTGGGCGGCGGCGTCGCTGCCGAAGCCGGCGCGCTCGGCCTCGGCCGGGTCGAGCGGCACGAGGGCGCCGTTGGGCACCCGCTGCCCGCTCGGCAGCCAATGCCCGGCGCGCACCGACAGGGCGGCGCGAATCACCATCCCGTGGCAGACGACCAGCGCGGGCAGCTCGCCCCGTTCGACGTCGTCGAGGGCGGCGCCGACCCGCAGCTCCTGCTGGGCGAAGGACTCCCCGCCGGGGAACGCGAAGGCCGCGTCTCCGGCGAGGAACGCCGCGAACAGCTCAGGCGCTTCGGCCTGCACCTCGGCGAAGCTCCGATCCGTCCAGTCGCCCGCGTCGGTCTCCATCAGGCGTGCGTCCTCGTGTGGGTGAAGGCCGATTCGCTGAGCCACGATCTGAGCAGTTTCCCGCGCCCGCAGCAGCGGGCTGCTCCACAGCGCGCGGAAGCCGTGGGCGGCCGCGCCCTGTGCCAGCTCAGCCGCCTGGGCGCGGCCGGTATCGTCGAGCGGAACGGGCAGCTGGCCCTGAAAGCGGCCCTCCAGGTTGTACGCCGTCCGGCCGTGACGGGCGAGGTAGACTCGTATTTGCGCGGGCGTGGACAAGGGGCAGCGGAGCATAGTGGGCCCGCTCGGCCCGCTTGTGTGGCGCGGCTCCGGCCAGGCCGGTGGTCGGGCATACTTGGGCTGCGCCCCCACGCACGAGCTGTCTCGCCGAACGACGGCCCCCGGACATCGACGATTTTGGAGGATCTGCGCAGATGAGCGATGGCAAGCCCCCTCACACCACCACCGACGCCGGCATACCGGCACCCAGCGATGAGCACTCGCTGACCGCCGGGCCGGACGGTCCGATCCTTCTGCAGGATCACTACCTGGTCCAGAAGATGGCGCAGTTCAACCGCGAGCGCGTGCCCGAGCGGGTGGTGCATGCAAAGGGGGGTGCCGCGCACGGCTTCTTCGAGCTCACCGAGGATGTGACGCAGTGGACGAGTGCCGCGTTCCTGTCAGAGGTTGGCAAACGCACCGACACGTTCCTGCGCTTCTCCACCGTTGCCGGCGAGCTCGGCTCGGCGGACACCGTACGCGACCCACGCGGGTTCGCGCTGAAGTTCTACACCGAGCAGGGCAACTACGACCTGGTGGGCAACAACACGCCGATCTTCTTCATCAAGGACCCCTCCAAGTTCTCGGACTTCATCCACTCTCAGAAGCGCATGCCCGACACCAACACGCGTTCGAACAACGCGCAGTGGGATTTCTGGTCGCTGTCGCCCGAGTCCTGCCATCAGGTCGCGTTCCTGATGTCAGACCGCGGCACGCCGAGGACGTGGCGCAACATGAACGGCTACGGCAGCCACACGTTCATGTGGATCAACGCCGGCGGCGAGCGGTTCTGGGTCAAGTACCACTTCAAGACGGTCCAGGGCATCGAGACGTTCACCGACGCCGAGGCCAAGGCGATGGTGGCGGAGGATCCGGACTATCACCTGCGCGACCTGTTCGAGTCGATCGCGCGCGGGGATGCGCCCGAGTGGCGTCTTGAGGTGCAGATCATGCCGTTCGACGACGCCAAGGACTATCGCTTCAACCCGTTTGACCTGACCAAGGTCTGGCCCCACGCCGATTACGAGCCGATCACCATCGGCAGGCTGGTGCTCAACCGCAACCCGGAGAACTACTTCTCTGAAGTCGAGCAGGCATCGTTCGAGCCGGCCAACATGGTGCCGGGCATCGGCCCGAGCCCCGATCGCATGCTGCTCGGGCGCCTGTTCAGCTATCCGGACACCCACCGCTACCGGATCGGCCCCAACTATCTGCAGCTGCCGATAAACCGGCCCAAGAGCGAGGTCCATTCCTACAACAAGGACGGGGCCATGCGCTACGAGCACGCGGGCGCCCAGCCGGTTTACGCACCGAACAGCTTCGACGGTCCGAGGGCCGATCCCGAGCGCTATCCCGACGCCTCCTGGATGGCCGACGGGGACATCGTGCGCACCGCCCAGACGCTCCACCGCGAGGACGACGACTACGGGCAGGCGGGCTCGCTGTATCGCGAGGTGATGTCTGAGACCGACCGCGACCACCTGGTGGAGAACCTGATCGGTCATCTCGGCACCGACGTCAGCGGCGCGATCCAGCAGCGGGCCGTCGGCCACTGGCGCCAGGTTGACGCTGATCTCGGCGCGCGGGTCGCCTCCGGGCTCGGCCTGGACGGGTCGGGCAACGGCTCGGCGCCCGACAGCCCGGGCCAGCCCGCCGCACAGGGCGCCGCAGTGGCCGGCGCCGCGGATCCGGCGCGCGGCTGATCCTCCGCCGTCGGGGAGGATCGACGGCCTTCGGGTGGAATTCCGCATCTGCAGATCCCGTCAGCGCAGCGCGACCGTTGCAGAAGGGGGCAGGTGGAGGATCGTGGCCTGAGCGCATATCTGGCCGAGCTGGTTGGCACGTTCCTGCTCGTGCTGTTCATCACGTTGATCGTGAGCGTGTATACGATCGGCGCGGGGAAGGCCGTGTCCTCGGGGCCGGGCGGTCAGGTCATCAGCGTGATCCCGGGCGGCACCTTCGCCGTGATCGGGCTGCTGCACGCGTTCGTGCTGATGATGCTCATCCAGACGCTCGGCGGGGTCTCCGGCGCCCACTTCAACCCCGCGGTGACGCTCGGGCTGGCGGCCGTGCGCAAGATCAAGCCGAACCAGGCCGCCGTCTACGTGCTGCTGCAGGTGATCGGCGCGATCGCCGCGGCCGGGGTGTGCAAGCTGATCCTCAACGACATCGGCGGCTCGCCGCACCTTTTGAAGCCGAGTCTCGGCGACCCGTCGGTCAGCCCGCTGCTCGACGGCAGGACGGCCCTCGGCGGGCTGTGTGAGCTGATAGGCACATTCGTGCTCGTGTGGGCGATCATGGGAGTTGCGGTCAATCCCCGCGGAGCGCGCGACTGGGCGGGCTTCGTGATCGGGGCGACGCTGGGATTCGGCGTGATGACCTTCGGCCCGCTCACCGGAGGCAGCCTCAATCCGGCGCGCGCGCTCGGCCCGGCGATCGTGGCCGGCCACTTCGCCGGCGGCTTCGGCCGGTTCCTGCTCGTATACGTGCTGGGACCGGCGATCGGCGGGCTGCTGGCCGCGGTGGGCTACAAGCTGCTGGTGCTCGACCCCGAGCACCGCCTCGGCGAGCGCCCCATCGACAAGCTCGCCTGAGCGCAGCGGCTGCCCGGCCCGTCGGCGCTCGGGCGGCACAGTCGAGCGCCTACACTGCTGCTCATGGTGCGCAGGGTCACCTTCTCGCGGAACCTGACGCTGTCGCTGTCGCGGACGTGCCAGTGCTTCTGCAAGTACTGCTCGTTTGCGACGCACTCGGCCCACCTGTACTCGCCCGAGGAGGTGCTCGGGATCCTCGACGGGGCGGCCCGCCGCCAGGTCAAGGAGCTGTTGATCCTGACCGGAGAGCGCCCCGAGGTCAACCCGCAGGTGCGCGAGCGCCTGCGCGGCTACGGGCATGATGACTTCACCGGATATGCGGCGTGGGTGTGCGAGCGGGCGCTCGAGCGGGGGCTTCTGCCGCACACCAACCTCGGCGTGCTGGACCGCGCCGATCTGGCGCGGCTGCGCGAGGTGACCGCCTCACAGGGCCTGATGCTCGAGTCCTCCTCCGAGCGGCTGATGCAGACCGTGCACGCGGGCTCGCCGACCAAGCACCCGGCGCGTCGCCTGGAGACGATCCGGGCGGCGGGAGAGCTCAGAATCCCCTTCACCAGCGGGATCCTGGTGGGCATCGGCGAGTCAGAGCAGGAGCGCGTGGAATCGCTCGAGGCGCTCGCGGCGGTGCACGCCGAGCACGGGCACATCCAGGAGGTGATCCTGCAGAACTTCGTCCCGCACCAGCGCTACTACGGCGAAGAGCCCGCGCAGATCGCCGATGCAGCCGCGCGCGAGTACTGGCGGACCGGCGTGGCCGATGGGCGCCCGCAGCTCGAGCTGCCCGAGTGGGCCTCGTCGGTCAACATCGATGACATGAAGCGGTTGATCAGGGAGACGCGCCGGCTGATGGGAGACGTGGGGATCCAGATCCCGCCGAACCTGGCGGACTGGTGGGGTGAGCTCGTCGCCGCGGGCGCGACCGATCTCGGCGGGCTGAGCGCCAACGGCGATCACATCTCTCCCGAGCATCCGTTCCCCTCGCCCCACCAGGTGCGCAAGCAGCTCAAGCGCGACGGGTACGCGCTGACCGAGCGCCTATGCGTGTACCCGCGCTATATCGACCCCGACTGGGTGGCGCCGGGGGTGCTGGACACGATCAAGGCGAAGTACTGGAGCTTCATCCCACGCAGGGGCTCGGGCCGCACCGATCCGAGCGCAAGCGGCGCTCCGCCGATCCGGCCCGAGCTCGTGGCCGGGGCGATCGAGAGGGGCCGCGACGGCCTCACGCTGAGCGCCGATGAGCTGACGGCGCTGTTCGCAGAGACGCGCGCGGAGGTCGTCGAGGAGATCCGCCAGGCCGCGGACGGGCTGCGCGAGGAGCTCTCGGGGGAGACGGTGACGTTTGTCGTCAACCGCAACATCAACGTCTCGAACGTGTGCGTGGTCGGCTGCGCATTCTGCGGATTCGGGCAGGGCAAGCGCTCGCCCGAGGCCTACGAACACGATCGCGAGGAGTTCGTCCGGCGCGTGCAGGAGGCCGTGGACTACGGGGCCAGCGAGCTGTGCATCCAGTCGGGCATCCATCCGGACTGGACGCTCGATGACTACCTCGGCTGGCTCGAGCTGGCCAAGCAGACGGCGCCGGCGCTTCACCTGCACGCCTACAGCCCGATGGAGATCGCGCACATGTGCGACATCTCCGGCCTTCCGCCGGGCGAGGTGTTCGCCCGGCTGCGAACAGCCGGTCTCGGCTCGACCCCGGGCACCGCCGCAGAGGTGCTGCACGACGGCGTGCGCGAACGCATCTCGCCGAACAAGCTTCCGGTGGCGCGCTGGGTCGAGATCATCGAGGCCTCCCACAACGCCGGGCTGCGTTCGACCGCGACGGTGATGTTCGGCCACATCGAGGAGCCGTGGGAGCTCGCCGAGCACATGCGCGTGGTGCGCGAGCTGCAGGAGCGCACGGGCGGGATCACGGAGTTCGTGCCGCTGTCCTTCATACCGTTCCAGACGCTCCTGGGCCGCACCCACGGCGTCGAGGAGATCTCCCGCGAGGAGAACCTCAAGCACACCGCCATCTTCCGGCTGGCGCTGGGACGCACGGTTCAGAGCCTGCAGGCCAGCTGGGTGAAGATGGGGATCGAGGCCGCCGGCGAGGCGCTGCGGTGGGGCGTCAACGATCTCGGCGGCACGCTCATGGAGGAGTCCATCAGCCGCCTGGCGGGCAGCTATCACGGTACCCGCCTTGATCCCCACGAACTGGTGGCCGCCGCTCACGAGGCGGGCCGCCCGGCGGCCGAGCGCACCACGCTGTACGACATCCGTCGCCGCTACGAGCTGGGAGTCGCCGCCTAGCGCCAGCGCCCGCTCGGGTCCTGCACCCGGTTGCGGTCCAGCGTCAGCGGAACAGGTCCTCATCCAGCGGCCGCAGAAGCTCGGCCGCGCCGGGGCCGTCCTCGGCGGTGACGAACCGCTCGAGGCCGTCGATGATCACGACGGGCTCGCGTGAGTCCTTTGCGCGGGCCAGGTCCGCTGCCGCGGCCGCGGCGTCGGCGACGGCCAGCCAGGTGGCCTTGAGCTGAAGGCCGGTGGCGTCGGTCCGCCCCCGCCAATCCTCGAGCGGGGTCATGCCGGCGAGGCCGATCGCGATGTCGAGCTGGCCGTGGCGCCAGGCCCGGCCGAAGCTGTCGGTGACGATCACCGCCACCGTTGCCCCGCTGAGCTCGCGCAGGCGTGCTCGAATGCGCCGCGCGGAGCCGTCGGGGTCGCGCGGCAGAAGGATGACCGTGTCCGGCTCAGAGGCGTTCGAGGTGTCCACCCCGGCGTTCGCGCAGACAAAGCCGTGACGGGTGCGGCAGATGAGCACGCCGCGCTCGGCGCGCAGAACCTCTGCGGACTCATCGAGCACGACCTGGACCGCGCGGGGGTCGCGCTCGGCTTCGAGCGCCAGCGCGACGGCGCGGGCGCCGGGCTCCACCGCGGCCAGCGAGACGACCGCCCCCTCGGCCTTGGACACCGCCTTGTGCGCGATCACCAGCACCTGCCCGTCGCGCAGGTGGACGCCCGTGGGCGGCGCCGCGATCAGCGCCGCAAGATCGTCGCCCGCGTGCACCTCTGGCAGGCCGCTGAGGGCGCGGGCGGACAGGGTTGCCACTGCGCGCGGACCGTCAGCCTGTATTGGTGATGGAGGAGAGGTCGCTGCGTTCGCGCTGGCCGAGCACCGCGCGCGTGCGAGCGGCCAGCCCGCGCCCGCCCGAGAGTCGCTGCCTGAGGGCCTCAAGGTCCGCTCCGGTGTCGATGTCGAGCAGAAGCGACAGAGGCTGCTCGAGGCGGCAGCTCACACCCGCGACGAGCGCCAGCGCGCGATGGCGCTCGCAGCTGCCGGGGCCGAAGCTCGGCGCGATCGCGTCCGGGGGCGTGAGCAGCAGGCCGTTGGTGCCGGTCCCGTGGCGGTCGGGCACGATCACCACCTCCGGCTCGCCGCCCGCGCGCAGCAGCGTTTCGAGCTCGGAGGGGTCGAGCGCCGGGCAATCGCCGGGGATGCACAGAACCCGCTCGATGCCCTCGCCCAGCGCCTGCAGGATGCCGAGTTGAACGGCGGCCGACTGACCCTGCTCGGGCGCGTCGTCGATGACCAGGGCTCCCTGGCGGCGTGCGGCGACGGCGACCGAGTCCTCGCGGGTGACGACTATCGTGCGGGCGATCCCCCGGGTCTCGCCGAGGGCCAGCAGCACGTCGGCCACCATCGCCTGCGCCAGGCGGGCGCGCAGCTTCTCGGTTACGCTCACACCGAGTCGTCGCTTGGCCAGCGCGAAGCTCTTGACGGGCAGGATCGCGGCGGTGCGCATGTGATCGCAGACGATAGTCGCCGCTCGCCGTTCGACCGGCCCTGGAGTGCCGCCGGCGGGCGGCGGGCGGCGGGCGGAGCCCGGAGCCCGGGGCCCGGAGCCCGGGGCCCCTGCGCTTAGCCGCGCAGCGCCTCGGCGAAGCGGAGCGTCTGCTCGGCCACGGCGGCGCGGCTGGCGGCGTCGTGCATGCGGGTGTCCGTCTCAAGCGTCGCCAGGCGGCCCACGTTTTCGTCCGCCACGATCCCGTCGAGCAGCTCGCCGTAGAAGTCGGCCACTCCGTCGGCGCTCAGGTCGAGCGCGGCAAAGGCCATGAACGATGCGGTCGGTCCCTTCAGCGCCTCGCCGCCGACGAGCGGGCTGACGGCCACCACGGGAGCGTCGGCTTTGAGCAGCGCGTCATGCAGGCCGGGCACCGCGAGTATCGGGGCGATCGACGCCAGCGGGTTGGAGGGGCCGATCACGATCACGCGCGCACCGTCTATGGCCGCGAGCGCCTGCTCGCTCGGCGCGGCCTGCTCGGCGCCGCGGAACTCGAGGCCCTCGACCGGGCCGGCGGCGCGCTGGCGGATCATGAAATCCTGAAAGGGATGCCAGCCGGCGGGGTTGCGAACCCATGTGCGCACGGGGTCATCGCTCATCGGCAGCACACGCGTGCGCACGCCGATGGCGGCATTCAGGCGCTCGAGCGCCGCCGTCGGAGAGAGCCCTTCGGAGAGCATCCTCGCTCGCTGCACACACCAGGCCAGGTCGCGGTCTCCGAGGTTGAACCACACCTCCTCGCCAAGCTCGCGCAGGGCATCCATCACCGCAAACGTGTCGCCCTCAAGGCCCCAGCCGCGCTCGTCGATCTGATCGGCCAGCCAGAAGGAGACGAGGTCGGGGTCGGGCGAGACATGCGCGCCGTAGATCTCGATGTCATCGCCCGTGTTGACGATTGCGGCGAGGGCCTCGGGGCCGGCCGCGTCAGCCATGCCCCGCAGGAGCTTTGCGCCGCCGGTCCCGCCCGACAGGACGACGACATCGGCGCCGCTCACTGCCATGACGGGTCGGGCAGCCCGGTCAGGCGAATGCCGGCGTGGGCCTTGTAGCGGGCGTTGACCGCGATCAACAGGGCCGTCAGCGACTCGGTTATGCGAGCCATCTCAAGGCGCCCGCAGTCGACGCAGCGCAACCCCTCGATGCGCTCGATGAGAAGCGCGGCCTCGGCCTTGTCCTCGCGCGAATCGCCGCACAGCAGCACGTCCTGCTCCAGTGGATTGCCCAGATCGGTCAGCGATGCGGCGCTCACGGTGTGCAGGGCCGAGACCACCCGCACGCCCTCGGGCGCCATCTCGAGCGCCTGCTGGCCGGCCGAGCCCTGCCACACGCCGAGCATGCGCGTGGCCTTGCCGCCGACAGCCGCCGCGAGCGGGACGGTTGCGTCGATCAGGAGCTGCCCCGGCCTCAGCGCGTCCTTGAGATTGCCGAGCGTCTCCGCATGGTTTCGGAACGGCACGCTGAGGATCACCACGCCGGCTGCGCGCACCGCATCGGCGTTGCCGAGGCCCGAGCAGGAGCTCCCCGGAACGGCCGCGCTCGCCCGCGCGGCGGCCTCATCCGCCCGCTCGGCCTCGCGCGAGCCGATCACGACCGCCACCCCCGCCCGCGCGAGTCTCACCGCCAGACCGAAGCCGAGCGCACCTGAGGCGCCGACGATTGCGACCGGTTCGGTGGGCGACGCTGCCACGGCGGCCGAGTATAGGCTTCCGGCGATGAGGCTCCAGAACAGGTGAGCGGGCTGCCGAGCGCCGTGAGCATCAGGGAGGTCGGTCCGCGCGACGGCTTTCAGAACGAGCCGGAGGTCATCCCGACCGAGCGCAAGGTCGAGCTGATCGACGCGCTCGCCCGCACCGGCCTCAGGCGCCTGGAGGTCACGAGCTTCGTCCGCCCCGATGTGATCCCCCAGCTCGCCGACGCGGCCGACGTGCTGGAGCGCATCGACGTTCCGCGAGAGGTCAGCGTGTCAGTGCTCATTCCCAACGAGCGCGGCCTTGACAATGCGCTCGCCCTGCGCGACAGCCACCGCGGGCAGCGGGCGGCGTTCGATGAGGTCAACGTGTTCCTGTCGGCCTCCGAGACACACAATCACAAGAACGTCAACCGCTCGATCGAGCAGTCGCTCACCGGCGTTGAGGCGGTGCTGCGCCGCGCGCACGCCGAGGGGCTGCGCTGCGAGGGGGTGATCTCGACCTCCTTCGGCTGCCCCTACGAGGGTCGCGTCCCGCCGCAGCGGGTGCTCGCCATCGCCCGGCGCCTGACCCTGGCGGGCGCTCAGGAGATCGGCTTCGGGGACACCACCGGCATGGCCGACCCGGTCGGGGTGGGCGAGTTCTTCAGCGTGATCGGCGATCAGCTGAGCGCGCAGGCGGGCGACGGGGTCGAGCTGACCGCGCACTTCCACAATACCCGCGGCCAGGGCCTCGCCAACGTGCTGGCCGCGCTTCAGGCGGGCGTCGAGAGCTTCGAGTCCAGTTTCGGCGAGCTCGGAGGCTGCCCGGTGCCGGCGGGCGCCACGGGCAACATCGCCACCGAGGACCTGGTGTCGATGCTCGAGGGGATGGGCATATCGACGGGCGTCGACCTGCCCGCGTTGCTCGCGTGCTCAGAGCGCGTGCGCGAGGTTCTCGATCGCCCGCTCGGCAGCCACACCCTGCTGGCCGGTCCCATCGACTGGCACGATGGCTGAGCTGACCCGCCCGCCCCGGCCGGCCGGCGGCCGGCCCCTGTCAAGCGTCCTCAGCGCCGGCTGAACCGCCTTCGGCCCGGCGGGGACTCAGCTGAGATCGAGCACGGTCTGCGGGGCAGGGATGACGTGATCCTCGATTCCCTCGGAGGGGATGATCGCCGTGCCGATGGCGAAGAACTCGATCACGTGGCTGCCCCAGCCGTGGGACTTCTCTTCGATATGCACGCCGACGATGCCCTCGGCCCTGGCCTCGAGCGCCTCCGCCTGCATGCGCTCCATGGCGAGCTCGCGCGCGTCGTACAGCGCCTGGGTGAAGTTGGGAAGCTCGACGTTCTTGCCGGTGTTGCCGATCGACTGGCGCCAGCTCTGGTGGGCCACGTGGTAGACGCAGGAGCCCATCACCATCCCCACCGGGCGGTGGCCGGTCTGCAGGAGCGTCCAGAACTCCTGGCCTGACAGGTCGCTCGTGAAGGGCCGCCCCGACGGCGCACGGTGCAGCTCGCCCGCGCGGTGCCTGACGGCCGTGCCCATCGCGATGAACTCCGCCATGCTCTCGCCCCAGTCATAGCGACCGATGTTCAGACGTACGCCGACGATGCCGTCGGCTCCGAGCTGCTCGGCCTCCTCCTCCATGCGGGTCATGGCCAGCTCGCGGGCCTCGTACATGGCCTGGGACAGCACGTTCATCTCCTGGCTCTGCTTCCACTGCGCCTGCTGGTAGCCGATGTGGTAGATCGAGCTCCCGATCACAAGCCCGAGCGGCTGAAAGCCGGCCTGGCGGACGAGCAGGAACTCGTTGACCGACAGGTCGCTGGTGAACAGGCCGGAGCGGTTCTGCTCAAGACGCGCGGCGCCCGCCTCGGGTACGCCCTCGGTGCTGGTCGGGTCATATGCCATGTCTCTCATCCTTTGTCGCTTGGCGGGGGCTCACCGCAGTGAGAGGATCTGAAGCGGGGGCGGCTGTGGGGGCGTCGAGGCAAGCGCAGGGTCCTCGCGCACGACCGTGCCCATGACGTGGAAGGTGACCTCCAAATCGCGGCTCTCATACATGCCGCGCCGCACCGCATGCGTGCGGGCGTGCTGTGAGATCTCGACGCCGATCACGCCGTCGCCGGAGAGAGCGTGGACCTGCCCGGCCACGAAGTACATCGCCTTCTCGCGCGCTTCATACACGCCCTGGCTGAAGTCGCGGAGCTCCTGGTTGGCCCAGGAGCCGCCCGGGCCGCCGAAGGCGCCCCCGAAGGAGCTCTGCGCCTGCTGGGTCTGAATCGAGGCGGGGATGTAGTGCACGCTGGTGTGGGCTGCTATTCCCACCGGCATGTAGCCGGCGTTGCACAGCAGCGCGAACTCCTGCGCGGACAGGTCGCTGAGCAGCGCCTCCGCGCCGGGCTGGCGGAGCTGCTCGGGCAGGCGCACGGCTGTGCCGAAGGCGATGAACTCCACCGCGCCGGCCGCCCAATCGTGCCCGCCCCGCTCGATCCGCACCGCCACGACGGCATCGGCGGCGCACGCCTCGGCCTCCTCGCGCAGCCGGCCGAGCGCCAGCCGGCGGCTCTCGTTGTAGGCGTCGGACAGCACCTGCACCTCGGTTGGGACGTTGTAGTAGACCGGCTGCCAGCCGACGTGGTAGATGGAGGAGCCCATCACCTGCGTGATCGGCGTGACACCGAGCCTTGAAAGCGCGCTCCATTCATTCACCGCCAGGTCGCTTGAGAAGGGCGCGGGCGCTGCGCCCGGATGCGCGAACTGCGCAAGGCGCTCTGCTGCTGCGAGCGGTATGTGCCCAGCTTCGATCTGCTCGAGCGAGGCGGCGGACCGCTCCCGCGAGCGCTCATCGTCCTCGCGGCGCACCTCCGCGGCGGCGCGATCGGCGGCCTTCTCCTCCTCCGAGCGGCGATGGAACAGCGGGCTCACGAGAGCAGCTTCCCGAGCGCCAGCCGATCGACTTCTGAGACCTCGGCGCTGCGTGCGACGGCGGCGTTGAACTCGTCGATCCAATCGGCCATCGACAGCTCCTGGCGGTTGAGGGTGATGCCTCGCACCACCTTCTGGCGCGTGCAGCTTATGAGCCCACCGGCGCGCCGAAGCTCGAACTGCTGCTCGCCGAGGCTCACCGCGATGCGCTCCACCTCGCGGCGCTTGGAGCGGAATCCGCCCACCTTGCGACGCTCGACGAGCGTGATCGTGGGCAGCGCCTGCTCGAGCCGCGAGGCCAGCACCTCGATCGACATCGCCACCTCGGCGCCGTCGGCGCGCAGGGCGGCCGCCGGCAGATCGAAGACCTCGTCAGAGGACACGCACGGGAGGCTACCGCTGATGGGAGTGCGGGCACATATCCTCTGTGTCGATGAGCGACTCCTCAAGCCTTCGCGCCGCCGACGCCGACCGCGAGCAGCTCGCCGATGAGCTGCGCGAACACGTGGTGGCGGGCAGGCTCACCGACGAGGAGTTCGAGGAGCGTGTGGGGCGCGCGTATGAGGCCTCCACCCGGGGCGAGCTCGACGCGCTCAGGGCCGATCTGCCGATCAGCCCGGCGGCGCTCGAGCGGACGCTTCAGAAACGCAGGGCCCATCTGCGCCGGCGCCTCTTGCAGGAGGGCGGCGGCGGTCTGGGCCTGTGCGCCGTATGCGTCGCAATCTGGGCCTCCGACGGGGCAGGCGGAAGCTTCTGGCCGATCTGGGTGATCCTGGTGACGCTTCTGCCGCTGATCCGCAATGCCTGGCGGCTGTTCGGGCCGGCGCCGGACCTCGAGGCGGTCGAACACCATCTGAGCGCTCGCCGCGAGCACACGCGCGCGCGCGAGCGCCACGGCTCCGGCCGAAAGCTCGAGCGATGAGCTCCCTGCGCGAGGCCGGCGAGCGCGCGCTGGCCGGCGGCCCCGAGCACCACCGCCAGAAGGCGCGCGAGCAGGGCAAGCTCGCGGTGCGCGAGCGCGTGGCGCTTCTGCTCGACGAGGGCAGCTTCGCCGAGGAAGCGCTGCTTGCCAACTGGGGCGAGGACGGGCTCGGCGCAGACGGCGTCGTGACCGGGCTGGGCACCTGCGAAGGGCGGCCGCTCGCGCTGATGGGGAACGACCCGACGGTCAAGGCGGGCTCGTGGGGCGCGAGGACCGTCGAGAAGATCCTGCGCATCCAGGAGCGCGCGCTTGATCTCTCGATCCCGATGGTCTATCTGGTCGACTCGGCCGGGGCCCGGATCACAGAACAGGTGCAGATGTTCCCCGGCAGGCGCGGCGCCGGAAGGATCTTCCACAACCAGGTGAAGCTGTCCGGAGTGGTGCCCCAGGTGTGCGTGCTGTTCGGGCCGAGCGCCGCCGGCGGCGCCTACATACCGGCCTTCTGCGACCTGGTGATAATGCGCGAGGGCAACGCCTCGATGTACCTCGGCTCGCCGCGCATGGCCGAGATGGTGATCGGCGAGAAGGTCACCCTCGAGGAGATGGGCGGCGCGCGCATGCACACCGGGGTCTCAGGCTGTTCACACCAGCTGGTGAAGAGCGACGAGCAGGGGATCGCCACAGCTCGCCGCTACCTGTCCTATCTGCCGGGCAACTGGGAGCAGCAGCCGCCGCTGCACGTGCCCGCGCCCGCGCGCGCGCCGGCCGACGGGCGATCCGTGGCCGAGCTGATCCCGGCCGATGAGAACAAGCCGTTCGACATGGGCACGCTGATCGACGCGCTGATCGACGAGGGCTCGCTGCTCGAGATCCACCCGCGCTGGGCGAAGGAGCTGATCGTCGGCTACGCGCGCCTCGACGGGCGGGCGCTGGGGATCGTGGCGAGTCAGCCCAAGCACAAGGGCGGGGTGCTGTTCTCGGATTCGGCCGACAAGGCGGCGCGATTCATCTGGACCTGCAACGCATTCAACGTGCCGCTCCTGTTCCTGGCGGACGTGCCGGGCTTCATGATCGGCACGCAGGTGGAGCGCGAGGGAATCATCAGGCACGGCGCCAAGATGATCAGCGCCGTCAGCGAGGCGACCGTGCCGAAGATCTCGGTGATAGTGCGCAAGGCCTACGGGGCGGGGCTGTATGCGATGGCGGGACCCGCATTCGACCCGGACTGCTGCCTGGCGCTGCCGGGCGCGCAGATCGCGGTGATGGGCCCGCAGGCGGCGATCAACGCCGTCTACTACAACCAGCTGCAGGCGATCGACGACGAGGCCGAGCGCGCCCGCCGCACGGAGGAGCTGCGGCGCGAGTACGCCGAGGACATCGACGTCCTGCACCTCGCCTCAGAGCTCGTGATCGATGCGGTGGTCGAGCCCGGGGAGCTGCGCTCAGAGCTCATTCGCCGGTTCGCCCACGCCGATACGCAGGGCAGGCGCAGGGCATGGCCGGCCAAGCGCAACCCGGTCACGCCGGTGTAGGGCCGGCGGTCCCGGCCGCCCGTGTCTGCTCGTCCTGGAACGGCGGATAGGTCTCGCTCAGCAGCAGCAGATAGGCGTCCGAGCGGGCCGTGTAGGAGCTGGCGAGCACCATCAGGTCGAACAGGCCGCGTGGCATCCTGCCCGTGATCACGATCACCACCCAGGCGCCGACCGCGCCGATCTCGAGCAGCAGCCCCATCACGTAGCGCACGAACAGCAGGGGAATCGCCAGGATGAAGCGGAACAAGGTCTTCGCACGGCTGTAGCGCTCGAGCGGCCCGGCGAACTGCATGCGCACCGGGTAGGAGTCATCGGGCGCGCCGCTGAACGGCGGGTAGGGATCGCACAGCAGCGCCGCATAGGACGTGACGCGGGTGACGAAGCGCAGATAGCCGGCGACGAAGTCGTACAGCCCCCGCGGGTAGCGGGCGGTGAAGACGATCACGAACCAGGCGATCAGGATCGCGAAGCATGCGACGATCGCATAGACATACAGGACGATTGCGACGGGGATTACGAGAATCAGCCTGAAGAACGCCGTCAGGCGCTTGCGCGGCCCGGTGTAGTCGGCCTCGAATGTGACTGGATATGACACAGGTTGCCTCCCTCTTGGAAGTCAGACCCTAGAGCCGATCGCGGCGGATCGTTGTGAAGGCGTTCAATAGATTGCCCGTCACATGGACGCCACCGACCCCGCCGCCCGCGGGCTGAACGGAGAGCTGCTCGAGCTGGCGGTCGACGCCGCGAGGATGGCCGGCGGGCTGCTGCTGGAGCGAGCCGGCCACGGCGTGGAGGCGGACGTCAGAAGCAAGAGCACGCCCACCGATCTCGTCAGTGAGGCCGACCTCGCCGCCGAGCGGGCCATCCGCGAGCTGCTCGCCGCAAGGCGGCCCGGCGATGGCTTTCTCGGAGAGGAGGGGGGCTCGGCCGAGGGGGCCAGCGGCCTGAGCTGGGTGGTGGATCCGCTCGACGGCACCGTCAACTTCCTGTTCGGGATTCCGCAGTGGTGTGTGAGCGTGGCCGTGCGCGACGGCCGGGGCACGGTCGCGGGCGCCGTGTATGACCCAAACCGCGACGAGCTGTTCACCGCGACCAGAGACGGGCGCCCGGCGATGGCCGGCCGCGACGGCGCGGTGGAGCTGACCGCCGCAGGGGGGAGGGGAAGGGCCCGCTCGCGCGCCGCGGGCTCCCAGCCCGCAGCTGAGGAGGCGGCGGTAACGGCGGAGCCCGGGGCCGGGGGTCTTCAAAGCGCGATGGTCGCCACCGGATTGGCCTATGACGCGCGCGTGCGTGCGGCGCAGGCGCAGGTGCTCGCGCGGCTGGCGCCGCTGGTGCGCGACATCCGTCGTTTCGGCAGCGCCGCGCTGGATCTGTGCTGGACGGCGGCCGGGCGATATGACGCCTACTTCGAGCGCTCGGTCAAGCAGTGGGACGTCGCGGCCGGGGCGCTCATCTGCGAGCGCGCGGGCCTCATGGTGCTGGAGCTTCCGGTGTACGAGAACCTGCCGTGGGGGATCCTCGTTGCCACGCCGTCCCTGGCGCAGCCGCTGTACGAGCTGGTCGAGGGCCCCTAGCTCCAGCGGGGCTACGGGGAGATCGATCCCTCGGGCAGCCGCGTGGCGCCGGCGTGGCCGCGGGCCTGTGACTGGCGTGCGGCGATCGCCGTCATGTCCGCAGCCGACAGCGGCCTGGCGAAGTGGAAGCCCTGACCGAAGTCGCAGCGCATGGCCTCCACCCGCGCGAGCTGCGATGCGTTCTCGATGCCCTCGAGCACGACACGCAGCTTGAAGATCCGAGCCAGTTCGACGATCGCCGCGGTCAGCAGCGTTGCCTCCTGGCTCGAATCAGCCACGAACGAGCGGTCGATCTTGAGGATGTCGACGGGAAGCCGGCGCAGGTAGGTCAGCGACGAATAGCCGGTGCCGAAGTCGTCGATGGCGAGTCTCACGCCGAGCGAGCGCAGCGCGCTCATGCGCCGGATGCTCAGATCCATGTCCTTGATCATCATGCTCTCGGTCAGCTCGAGCACGAGGCTGCTCGGCTCGATCTGCGTCTCATCGATCACGCCGCGCACCTCATCGATGAACTCCGGCCGGCGCAGCTGGAAGGCCGAGACGTTCACCGCGATCATCAACGGCGGCTCACGCGGACACTCCTGTTGCAGCAGCACGGCCTGCTCGCAGGCTTCCGTGAGAATGCGCCGCCCGAAGGCCACGATCAGCCCCGTTTCCTCGAGCAGCGGGATGAACTCTTCGGGGGACACCATGCCGCGCGTCGGGTGCTCCCAGCGGGCGAGCGCCTCCATCCCCGCGATGTCGTCGCGGGCGAGGTCGATGATCGGCTGGTAGCGAAGCGTGAACTCGCCTGCCTGCATCGCGCGCTGAAGGTCGGCCTTGAGCTCGAGTCGCACGAGCGCCTGGGCGTGCATCTGCGGCTGGAAGACCTGATAGCCACCCTTGCCCGACTGCTTGGCCATGTACATCGCGGCGTCGGCGTCGTGCAGCAGCTCGTTGGCATTGCGATCCGGGGATTCCTCGCCGCCGCCGAAGGCGACGCCGGTGCTCGTCGCGACGGTGACCTGCCTGCCGCCCAGGGTGAGCGGGGGCAGCAGCGCGCTCGTCACCCGGTGGGCGATCTCGATTGCATGCGCCTCGCCCTGGGAGCTCTGGATGAGGACGGCGAACTCGTCTCCCCCGAGACGGGCAGCCGTGTCCACGGGCCGCATGCAGCCGTCAAGGCGCCGGGCGACCTCCTGCAGGAGCTCGTCGCCGGCGACGTGGCCGAGGCTGTCGTTGACGTCCTTGAAATTGTCGATATCGAGGAACAGCACCGCCACGGTCATGCCGCCGCGAAGCCGGCCCGCAAGCGCGTGCTCGACGCGGTTGCGGAACAGCGCCCTGTTGGGCAGGCCGGTGAGCGTGTCGTGAAACGCCTGATGCTCGAGCTCGGCCTCGAACGCCTTGCGCTCGGTGACGTCGCGGATGTTGAGCACGATGCCGTCGATGGCCTCGTCCGCGAGCAGGTTCGTGGCGAGAGCCTCCACATCCCTAAAGGACAGATCGGCGTGACGCATGCGGAACTCGGCGGCGTGCGGCTGCCCCACCGGCTGGGCCGCCGTCGCGACGATGAAATCGAGCACCCGCGTGCGCTCGTCGGGGTGCACGATGTCCGTGAGGCGACCGTGCGCGAGCTCGTCCGGGGGGTATCCGAACATCCGCTCCACCGACGGGCTGAGGTAGCCGATCGCGGCGTCCTCTGCCACGATGCAGATCACGTCAGACGCGTTCCTGACGAGCGAGCTGAGCCGCGCCTCCGAGCGCTGATAGAGGGCCTGTTCGGTCAGCGTGGCGCTCTGCAGCGCGAGCGCCACCTCGCTGGCGAGCGCGGCCAGCGAGAGGCTGGCGGACCGCTTCAGCGGCCTCTCGGAGAGGACCGAGAGCAGACCAGTGAGCTCCGTTCGGATGAACAGCGGCGCGAGTAGCTCACTCTGGCCCGGACGCTCCACGGTGACGGCGCGGCGCGCGTCAAGCTCGCTGCGCGCCGTCGCCGGAAGCTCATCCAGGCGCAGCGGAGCGACACTCGCGACGCCGCCATCGCTTGAGCTCACGGCCGCCAGCGGCTCTGAGCTGTCGGTCGTGATGTACATCCGCGCGGTCACCGGCTCGTCCGCCAGCGACCGGGCGGTGTGCATCGCCGTGAGGTATATGTCCGTACGTGTGACCGCCGCCACGAGGCCCTCGCCGCCCAGGCGCAGGGCCGCCTCCCGGCCTGTCGCCTCCTCGTTTCGATGGACGAGGCCCACCAGGCGCAGAAGCACGAGGACGAACAGGATCACCGCCGCGACCGTCAGCACGTAGAAGTCGAGGGTTGCAACGGCTGACGTGCGAAACAGCAGCAGGACTGGCGCCGTCAGAGCGGCGCAGGTGAGCAGCACGAGCCGGCCTTTGCTCAGATGACCGCCCGGGCCGGGGGCGGGCTCGACCAGGCGGCGCATCGACGGATGCAGTGCCGCCGCGCCGAGCAGCGCGTAGAAGGCGGCCCAGCCCACGTCCAGCAGGCCCCCTGTCACGTAGCCGCCGTGCAACAGCTTCCATCCGTAGATCGTGTCGGTGATCAGCACGAGTGCGGTCCCGCCGAGCAGGAACATCGACGAGGTTCCTCGCTGGCGACTTCCGAGGGCCAGGCGCAGGACGACGCCGAGCAGCATGATGTCGCAGACGGGGTAGGCGATCGAGGTCAGCTTGGTGGTCAGCGTGAGCGTGTGGTCATGGGCGTAGGGCGCCATCAGGTAGACCCACGACACCGCAGCCGCCCCGACCGTGAACATGAGTGCATCGATCAGGCTGGCGGCGTCGCGGGTCTCGCTGCGCTGGCGGATCATCAGCAGCAGGCCCGCCACCAGCAGTGGATACACGGCCAGGTAGAAGGCGTCGTCGATCCCCGGAAAGGGGAGCGACCCGCCGAACAGGCTCGAGTAGTTGTAGGCGAGCACATCGCCGGTGACGAAGAACGTCTGTGCGAGCGCGAGCAGATACCAGGACAGCCGGCGATCGCGGGAGTTCCGCCTGGCGCCGACGATCAGCGCGACCACCGCCGAGGCGCCGATGAGGTTGAACACGGGACCACTGTTGAGCCAGTGGGGCCCGGTGAAATGCGCCACCGCGTATGCCGCGGCGAGGCTTGCGACGGCGAGCAGGTACAGCGACCAAGCGTGCAGGCGCGGCGACCCCGGCTCGCCGCCCGGACGCCTCACCTGCGCGGGTCAACCCCCGCGGCGGCGATCACGGGCACGCTCGGCGCCCAGGCCAGGGTGGCTCCACAGCGCATCGCTCGCATGGTTCCTCTTCGGCATGCGGCGCGCCGAACACGACCCCCGGGCCGCTTTACCGGCGAACATTGGTGCGGCGGGTGGGACTCGAACCCACACACCCTTTCGGACAGGGCCTTTTGAGGGCCCCGCGTCTACCATTCCGCCACCGCCGCACGCGAGGGCTCAAGTGTATGCCAGCCCGCTCGGCCGCCCGCGCCGGCCGGGGGTCTGCCTGGTCAGGCGGGCTGGGGGGGCGCGTCGGCGTGCAGGCCCCCGCTCGCGGCCGAGTCCCGGCGCTCGAGCTCCACGTTCCAGCCCTGCGAGAAACCGCGCATGGCGAAGGTGACGAGCAGGATCTGCACCGGCAGGATCAGCAGCGTGAGCACGCCCAGCAGCCCGGCGCTCAGATAGTCGGGCGAGGCGAAGCCGGACTTGTCGCGGGCGAACCAGCCCGGTCCGGCCAGCATCGCGAAGATCCCCAGAATCACCGCCAGCACCGCGGCCACCGGCAGCACCCCGCGGTTCCAGCGGGCGGCGTAGAACGCGAACGCGAGATAGATGGCGATGTAGGCGATCTGGATGGCCACCGCGCTCTCCAGCACGTTCCAGCCGGCCACCGTGATGATCGCGACCAGCCCAGCGCTCACCAGCAGCAGCAGGACGACGGTCGCCCTGGTCGCCTGAACAACCGGCTTGTCGCGGTTGGGGTGGGTGATGATCACGCCGGAACTCGGCTGCCGCTCGATCGGTGCGGGCATCGCGGATGACATCGCAACGATGACCATACAATCTCACGCGGCCCCATGTGCCCCGCCCGCGGGCGTGGTGGAATTGGTAGACACGCCGGCCTTAGGAGCCGGTGGGCGTTTAGCCCTTGGGGGTTCGAGTCCCTCCGCCCGCATTGACAGAACATGCCTGGTAATCCAGGTCTTTCGTATTCTGCGCGACGCCGGCGGATCGGCACGGCCGGTCCTACGTTCCGCGAGGTCGCCCGCGATTATCTGCGGTGGCTGAAGCGGGTCAGGGGTGCCAAGCCCTCGACACTGGCCGACCACGGCTACGCGCTCGCCGAGCCGAACGGCACCACAAGCGGCCAGGTCATGCTCGCGCTGGGCGACCGGCCTGCGGCCGAGGTCACGCCCCGCGACGTCGAGAGCTTGCTCGATGCCCTCGCCGCGTCCGGTGCGTCGCCTCGGACGATCAACAAGCGGCGCGCCCTCCTGGGCGCGGTGTTCACCTATGGCGTCAAGCGCGTCGGTCTGCCTGCCAACCCGGTGCGCGCAACAGACAAGCGCCGCGAACCGCAGCAGGCGGCGCTCGACACCTACAGCGTCGCGGAGGTCGAGCGGCTCGCATCGGCGCTTGCCGAGGGTAGGCACCGCGATCGGCACGCCGCAGCGACGCGACCCGGGCCGAGGACGCGCAGGACGCCGAGCTGGTGCGCGTCGCCGCCTACACGGGACTGTGCCAAGGCGAGCTGCGCGCGTTGCGCTGGCGCGACGTCGGCGAGTACGTCATCACCGTCTCGCGCGCGCTGTCGGCCGGTGTGGAGTCCGGGACCAGGGGCGGTCGCGTCCGACACGTCCCGCTCGTGCCGCAGGCGGCCGAGGCGCTTGAGCGCCTTCGCGCGCGCGAAGATTTCACCGCGCCTGAGGAGCTGGTGTTCTGTAACTGGCGCGGGCGCGCGCTTGACCCGAGCGCACTGGTCACGAGGTTCAAGCGCGCGCGTGACGCCGGCGGGCTGCGGCCGCTCCGCTTCCACGATCTCAGGCATACCTACGGCTCGTTGCTCGCGACGGGCGGCGTGCCGGTCACGGAGATGCAGGCGGCCATGGGGCACGCGGACCTCCAAACGACGACGCGGTACCTGCACGCCCGCCAGGCGAGCGAGCAGGTCGACCGTTTCGCGCGGGCGTTCGCTGAGGGCCGGGGCTGACGTCCATCACGGCTTCGAGGGCCGCCCGGCTGAAGCGGCGGTGCCGGCCGATTCGGACGGAGGGCAGCTCGTCGCGGGCGGCGTAATCGTGCACCGATCGGACGGGGATCTGCAGATAGTTGGCGACCTCGGCCGCTGTCATCAAGTCGTGCTGTTCCGCACTCATGCCGTGGCCTCTGCTTGCCCTACGCCGGGTTGGTCCTGATGGTCATCACCCAGAAAGCCGAGCAACGGGCTCGCTGTGCAAGCCAATCTCCACCGAAGGGGCGGACCTGGGCGCCATCCGTGGGTTCCTCGAAGCTATCGCGAGCGTCATGACTGAACGCCCTGATCCGTTCGCAGCGCTCGACCGCTATTTCGCCGCGGCCACGATCGCGCACGAGTACGTCGCCGACCTGCATCGCGAGCTCGGCGCGCTCGGCGGGGACAGTGCTCACACACGGGCGCTGCTCGCTGAGTCAGCCGCCGTGGTCACCGACCGGATGCCGGCACCGACGCGCGAGCTGCGCCAGTTGAGGGCGGAGTGGGAGACACAGAACCTGCTCGACCCGCCCCGGGCGACGCGGACGCTGGAGCGCGCCGAGACTCGCCTCATTGAAGCCGAGCCCGACCTATCGCTGCTGCGAGCGCGCCAGGACGAGATCGTCGCGGAGATGCTCGGGCTACTTGAGCAAGCGCGAGAAAACTAGCGCTCAGCGAGCAGCAAGACGAGCGGCGGCAGCATCCTCGTAGCGCCCGGCGAGCGCCAAGCTCGCGTCGCGGACGCCCTTGATATCGCTCTGCTCCGCCTGTGCGCGCAGCTCACCGGCCCGAGCCTGCAGCTGCTCTGGGCTCTGCGTGCTGTCGCGCAGCTGATCCTCCATCGCGGCGATCAGCCAACGATCCTCATCGCGCAACGACGGCCAAGGCGAAGTCGACACACGTTGATTGTACCGGTGGGTAGGCGGAGCTCGTGTGCGCGAGATCGTGAGGTTCGCGGACGCCGTGCCCCAACTTCGACCGCTGTTCCGCCGATCTGGCGCTTAGCGGGAGCGACGCTCGCCTCCACGGAGTGGATAGCCAAAACGAGCGACCCAACGGCGATGAAGGAAACGCCAACGCGGCCTCCCGCTCGATGCCGCCGTCGACGCTTCGTCTGACATGCCGGCCCACCGAGACCCTGCCGTCCGATCCGGCCACCCGCCGTCTCGACGACCTCTCGTCCGTTCTTCTCGCTTCCTAACCGCCCGGCAATCCTCCGCCTTGCGCCCCCGCCGTATGGCTCCCGGCTGTCTTGTTTGCAGTTCGTGACTCTCAACTTCACTGCTGCCCGCTCACTCCCGCTCACCGCCCTGCATCTGGCCTCGCCATGAAAACATCTGTGATGTGTTGGTCGAGGAAGGGGGTCCCCGGATTGAAGCGAAGCGGAGAGATAAGGCGGGGACCCCCTTCCTCGATGCCAGGGGCAGAGCCAAAATCCGTAGAGCGAGCGGGCAGCAGCCTGGTCCCCTGGGTGGTCCGCTTATAGGGGACCACCCAGGGACTACCCGGCGGGGTGTCCGGTTCATATCCGGACAGCCAACCGGACAACCGAGAGAATGTGAAGGGCGCCGGGGACGACTGCTCCACGGTCTCGGAGAGATCGAAAATCATCACTCCTGCACGGCCGCCCAGCGTTCCAGGTGGCAAGGCGCTGAGGGCTCCGGTAGTGAACTCTTCGCAGGTCCCGCGCCGGCAGGGGAAGAGACGATCACAGACCTCAACGCCACGACGAGCGCGAACCTGGGCAGTAAAGCGTCGGTGCTCGCGTCGGTGATCGACAACACCACCGGCACCAACCTGCTCTCGTGCACGGTCACCACGACGAGCGACGGCGGCTGCTCGAACAGCTCCGGATCGGGAACGGCCGCCCCGTCCGGCGCTCGTCACGTGGCTCCCTTGGTCTGCCGCGCGGCTTTGCCGTTTAGGGCTGATTTGATGCGCGCACCGATGTCGCGCTCGCGCCCGTTTTCGTCACCTGGGTTGCATGCCAGTCGCGGACCGTGCCGACGACGACCGCGCAAGGCCCGACTCGGGGTTGGCATGTCGTGTGTTCTGATCCCATGGGAGGAGCACCCTCGCGCGGCCTCTCGACATTGCGGGGCCGCTTCCCCAAAGGCAAATCGTGGCGCGTTGCAGCCCCGTGTTGGTGAGCTGTGACGAGGCCTAGCAAAGATTGGCGAGACTTGGTAGCCTCCGGGCAGGCTGGTCGGCTCTTACCGGCACCAAGCAACACTTGGCGCACTTACGCAGGGAAAGGAGTCCTGATGCGGGTTCGGAATTGTTTCTTCGGTTGCGGCGTCGTCCTGGTGGCGGCTTCCGTGGGGGCGCTTGGCTTCAGTGCGAGCGCGTTCGCGGAAACGACGAACACGTTCACGCCCGGCGCCGGCGCCGAACAGCCCTTCGAAGTGCCGGCGGGCGTGACGCAGATCAAGGTGACGGCGATCGGCGCCGGCGGTGGAGGAGCCTGCGGGCGCGCAGGCGCTCCGGGGTCGGGCGCCAAGGTCACCGCGACGCTCACGGTGACATCGGGCGAAAAACTTACCGTCGATTTCGGCGGCGGTGCCGCCGGCGAAGGCGGCTGCGCCGACCCCACCTCGGGGGGTGGCGCCTCCGGCGTACGCAGTGAATTGGCCGAGCTCGTTGTCGCCGGTGGTGGCGGCGGCGCCGGTCCATATGGCGGAGCCGGTGGAAGCGCGTCCGGAACGACCGGCGAAGCCGGCGAAGCCGCGCCCGAAGGTGGGGGAGGAGGCGGCGGTGGCACCAGCAGCCACGGCGGGGAAGCCGGCTCTGCGGCGCCCGGGGGCAACCCCGGCTCGGAAGGGAAACTGGGTCAGGGGGGCGCCGGCGCCCCGTACAAGGAAGTCGGCCCCAACGGCGAAATCGACGTCGGTGGCGGTGGCGGTGGCGGTGGCTACTACGGCGGAGGCGGGGGCGGGGGCGGGGGCTCCACCGAAGAACACGGTGGCGGCGGTGGCGCGGGCTCAAGCTACGTCACCTCTGCGGCCAGTGGGACGAGCTTCGCCTCAGGGAAAGGCGACCCGCAGGAAGTGATGATCACCTATACGGCTCCGCCCGCTGGCCCCACCGGACCCACGGGACCCGAAGGCCCCACCGGACCCGAAGGCCACACCGGACCGACCGGCCCACAGGGCGTGACCGGTTCGACCGGAGCCCAGGGGGCAACCGGCCCGACCGGACCACAAGGACCGACCGGACCCCAGGGGGTCACCGGAGCGACCGGAGCCACCGGCCCGACGGGAGCACAGGGAGCAACCGGCCCGGCCGGCAACGCCGCGGTTGCGACGTTCGCAAGCTCCCAGAGCGTGCCCAACGGCAACTGCCTGAACTACACGATGCTGGCGGGCCAGGGCAACGGGAAGTGCCCGGCCAAGACGACGGGCTTCTCCCTCAGCCCGCTGCTGGCAGGTATGCCTGATAACGGCGGGCAGGTATCCAACCTGTACGCCGAAACGAACGCGACGGTGAGCGGCAGTGACACAGCTACCGTCACCGTCATAGACAACACGAGCGGCGCAGTGCTGCTCTCGTGCACGGTCACATCGACGAGCAAAGGGGTGTGCTCGAACGCGGCGACAGCTGCAACTGCAGCGGCGCCTGGCGACAGGCTCGAGGTGCAGGTGACCAACACGAGCCCCAAGAAGT
>Ga0302325_10006800_pt1 | contig 25597 bp, 28 predicted proteins | sample Palsa_T0_2_FD_201948 | JGI IMG/M metagenome (GOLD analysis project Ga0302325, IMG submission 201948) | Peat permafrost microbial communities from Stordalen Mire near Abisko, Sweden - Palsa_T0_2 | ecosystem: Environmental > Terrestrial > Soil > Palsa > Peat permafrost | place: Sweden: Abisko... | reverse complement strand
ACGACCGCGGGGCTGAGTAGCTTCGACGAGTTAGTCCGTGGTCAGTGTAAGCAGGCGGAGTTGCGAGCCCTCCTAAAACGATCGCAACGCGTATACACGCGAACAACAACTACGCTCTCGCTGCCTAATCTAGGTTAGCGACGGAGCGCGAGAGGGTAGCCGGATCCGTCTCGCCTCCGTCAACAAATCCGGCTAGGATGGTAAGTACGCTCTGCGATCCATCCGAAATTCAGGGAGCTGCGATCGCCGCCAGTTTGGTTTCGAAACGGACGGCGCTCTAAGACAAACTCGAAACTGAGCCTGGAGAAAGCGCTGGTCCGGCGATTCGGACTCGGGGGGCAGTTCCCCGACAGCTCCACCACATTTCTGGTTCGTACCAGTGAGTCGATATCAAGAAAGAGCCCGCATCCGTGCGGGCTCTTTCGGATCCGTAGGGCTACGCCCTCGGCCGGAACCGTTGCCACGTGCAGTAGGGAATCCCCTCAACGCAAACTACCATGTCGTCATGCGGATATCCGTCGAACTTGTTCCTCGCAGCGCGGCCGCCGTGCTTCGAGACGCCACGTTCATTCGGGAGCGCATCCACTGGGTGACCATGCTCAATATTCCCGATCTGCCGCGTTTTTCGCTGCGCAGCTGGCACGCGTGTGCTCATACCGCACCGATCTTTGCTTCTTCGATCCCACACGTACGCGCGATCGACACCGCGCCGCACGCTCCACTGCCTATGGCGGAGACTCTGCGTTCCGCAGGCATCACTGAGATTCTCGTGGTTGGGGGCGATCCGCCGCACGACATCGACCACGTCGCCTATCCGCAGTCGTGCATCGACGTTATCCGGCGATTTAAGAGAGAGCTTCCGCATCTCAAGGTTTACGCCGCGGTCGATCCCTATCGTCAAGGATTTCGCGCCGAGCGGGAGTACATCTCGCGTAAGCTCGAAGCTGGTGCCGACGGCTTCTTTACACAACCATTTTTTGATCTGCGGCTACTCGAGCTCTATGCGGAGCTACTCGACGACCAAGTCGTGTTCTGGGGCCTCACGCCGGTTGTGACGAGTGGCGCGCGAGCGTACTGGGAGACCACGAACAGAGCCCTCTTTCCGCGTGGCTTCGAGCCAACCATGGAGTGGAACCGAGCGTTTGCGCGCGACGCGCTGCGGCTCATAAGAGCCATGGACGCAAACGCCTATCTCATGCCAATCCGAGTAGACCTTGGCGAGTATCTCGACGGCTTGATGTGATCGCGAAGGCGAGGCTGCCGTTATGTTAGGCCCAACTTTCTTCTAGAGGCGGTATCATCATTGGTCCGGTTGGACATGGACAGAATTCGATCCGCAATCCCCCGTATTGCTCCCGTCTTCCGAAACACGCCTCAATATGTATGCCCGCCGCTCGGGGCGGCACTCGATTGCGAACTCATCGTCAAGCTGGAAACCGCCAATCCCATTCGCTGCTTTAAGGGACGTGGCACTGAGACTGCCCTGGCGCGTCTCGCCGACTCAGGAGATTTCAAGGCGGCCATTTGCGCTAGTGCCGGCAACCTCGGGCAGGCGCTCGCGTACAGCGGGCAACGCCGGGGGATCTCGACGACGGTTGTCTCCGGCAGCGGCGCGAACCCATACAAACTCGAGCGTATCCGCGCATTGGGCGCGAACGTACGCATCGTCGACGGCGACATCGAAGATGCTCGCGACCTCGCGCGACGGATCGCCGAGAGCGACGGCGCGTTTTTGCTCGAAGACAGCAAAAACCTCGATACGTGTGAAGGCGCCGGGACGATCGGAATCGAGCTTGTTGAGGGCGTTGGCCCGGTAGATGCCGTACTCGTTGCACTCGGAGCCGGTGCCATGGCCACCGGGGTGGGCTACGTGTTCAAATGTCTCGCTCCGCAGGTCGAAGTTGTCGGCGTGCAGCCGAAGGGTGCGCCGGCGATGGCATTATCATGGAGGGCGCGATCCGTCGTGGAGACGGACCGGGTCGACACCATCGCGGACGGGGTTGCGGGGCGGTTTCCCATCCCGGAAGTCCTTGACGACCTACTGACCGTAGCTGACGACGTCGCGTTAGTTGAGGAAGAGAGCATCGTCGAGGGAATGCGCCTGCTTTATCGCCACGCGGGACTTGTCGTGGAGCCGTCGGCGGCGCTTGGCGTGGCGGCGATACTTGAGCATCGATCCCGCTATCGGGGGAAGCGCGTCGCGACGATCATCTGCGGGGGCAACGTCATTCCGGCCGACTTCGAGCGCTGGGTACGCTAGCGCGAACTGGCTCTTTTGAGCGCCCTGAAACGTCCTTGCTTTAGTTCGCGTGAAACGGACGGTGTGCCGGGGGTTCGACGCCGCGGGATCGGGAGGCAGGAGGGACGCTCATGGTACTCAAGGACACATCCGTCGTGGTGACCGGCGGAAGCCGCGGTTTGGGTCTCGGTCTCGTCGAAGCCTTAGTCGACCGAGGCGCGAACGTAACGGTCGTCGCGCGTGACCGCTCGGCTCTGGCCGCCGTCGAGCAGAAATTGGGCGTGAGCGTGATTGCGGCAGACGTCACCGATGAAGCGGCCGCCAAACGCATTATCGCCGAGGTTCGGCCGGAAATTCTGGTGTTGAACGCCGGCGCTACACCGCACATGGGTCGTCTCGACCAGCTGACGTGGAACGAGTTCACCTCGAACTGGGAAACCGATGTCAAGGCCGGTTTCTTCTGGCTGCAAGCCGCACTCAATTTGCCGTTAGCTGCCGGTAGCCGAGTTTTGGCGATATCGTCCGGCGCGGCCGAATTCGGGTCGCCGCTTTCGGGCGGCTATGCCGGCGCCAAGCGAATGCTTTGGTTGATGACCGCATACGCCGATCGGGTTGCGCAGCAGAAAGGCCTCGGCGTGCGTTTCCAAGCGATCGTGCCACGGCAGATTATCGGCGGGACGGGCGTGGGAGACGCGGGGGCGGGAGCCTATGCCCAAGCGGCGGGCGTCGATCGGGAAACCTTTCTCGGCGGGTTCGGCGCGCCGATGCCCCCACGGCAATTTGGTGATTACCTCGTGAACGTCTTGAGCGACGAACAATACGCGGATGTCGCTGCGGTCGGTCTCAACGGTAGTGCGGGCATCGCGGTCATCGAGAGATACGACTCTTGAGCGAAGGGCCGGTTTCGGAGCGGCAAGCTCTGCTCGCCGCGCTCGCCGGCGAGTTGCGCCCCGAGCTGCACCGTTACTGCGCGCGACTGATGGGCTCGGTGATCGACGGCGAGGATATCGTCCAGGACGCATTTACGCGTGCGTTCGGAGCACTCGACACTCTGCACGAGGTACCCCCGATGCGTGCGTGGCTCTTTCGAATAGCTCACAATCGAGCGTTAGACGTGCTCCGCAGCCGCGCAATCCGCCACACGGAACCGATCGAATCCGCTCGCGAGGTCGCAGCTTCCGAGGGCGTCGACCCTGCCGAGGAACTGGTGCGCCGCGAGGCGGTCGAAACGGCGGTCTCGCGGTTCACCGAGCTTCCGCCGGCGCAGCGAAGTACGGTGATTCTCAAAGACGTGCTCGGACAATCGCTCGAAGAGATCGCCGCGAATCTCGACCTCACGGTCAATGCGGTGAAGGCTCACCTTGCGCGCGGCCGCGCTCAGCTCAAGCTCATCAATTCGCGGGCGCCGGCAGATCTCGCGCCGCGCCCGCCATCGCTCGCGGTCGCCCGGTACGTCGCACTGTTCAATCGGCGCGACTGGGACGGACTGCGCGCGATGCTCGCCGACGACGTGCGATTGGTGCAGTCCACGTATCCGGCTCGTTCGGGCGCCGCGGACGTGAGTATGTTCTTCGGCATCTATTCGCGCAGCGAACGAGTGCGGCTCGTTCCCGCCTGGCTCGAGAATCGCGAAGTGATTGCGGTCTATGAGGATTCGAACGCGGCGAAGCCGAGCTATCTGATGTGGCTCGAGTGGAGAGACGGCCGCATCAGTTTCATCCGCGACTACAAGTACGTTCGTTACATCGTCAATGACGCCGAGTTGGTGTTCGCCCAGGAGGGCGCGTCTGCGGTCGATCTGCCGCCGCCCACGTGAACGTGACCGCAAGAATCGGAATGCCTGACGGGAGCGGCCGTGCTAGGCTTGCGATATGAGCAATTTTCGCATAACCGGACTGGCACCCGAACGTTTCGCCCACCTATTTGGGGCGACGGACGAAGCCTTGGCCGCTGTGGGGGCGCGCCGCCGTATCGTCGATGCGCATCCCGGTTATCCCGACCGCATCGAGATGCGCGACCTCGAACTTGGCGAGAAAGCAATCCTCGTGAATTATCTTCATCTCGACGTAGACTCGCCGTATCGTTCTTCGCACGCCATTTTCGTCAGAGAAGGTGCAACGAGAGCCTACGAGGCGGTCGACGAGATTCCGGAAGTGTTGCGCTCCCGTCTGCTGAGCGTTCGCGCATTCGATCGCGACGCGATGATGACGGACGGGGACGTCATCCAGGGCGACGGTCTGCAGAGCTGGATCCTTGCGGCGTTTGCGAACGCCGAGGTGGCCTTCGTCGATGTCCATAACGCGAAGCGTGGCTGCTTCGCTGGCCGGGTCCTACGCGCGTGAGCTCGTCATCGGCTACGACCCTGAGAACGACCAGGCCCAGGCGTTCCAGTACGGCGATGCGGGCGATGGGGCGAAGCCGCGTAAGCCCGTGGGCGTTACGTAGATCGCGTTTTGACTCCAAAGCGAGACATACGGCAACCGCTGCGATACTCGGCGCTGAACGATCGCAGCATGCCGGCGTTGCTCTGCCTCATCGTACGATGTAAGGACACCCTGGAGCGCCTGTTCGGCCATCGGGTCGCAGAAGCGGCTCACGTTGAAGCCGGCCGGCGGAAATTGCGCGCAACTGAGATACCAGCTGCTGTCCCAATCTCCGGTCGTAAATATTTCGAAGAAGCCGATCTGGAAGGTCCCGCCGAGCAGCGGGCCGCCGGCCGACCCCTGCGCCCGGAACAGCTCCGGCGAGTACGGACGCAGCGTCAGATGTACTCCCGCCGCCCGCAGCTGCTGCTGCAATTGCACGCCGATCGACGCCGATACGGCCTTACCCGTTTCGAACGCATACTGCAGCGACAGACCGCGAGGTGCCAGAAACGCTCGCGCGGCCGCCGGGTCGTACGGCGCTGGATCGATGCTCGCATCCGCGGTTCGCCCGAACAGCGCGAAGTTCGGATCGGCGGTCGTCTGTGTTCCGCGGGTTGCGTTGCGAACGATCTGCGGCAAATTTAGCGCCTCGACGATCGCGCGCCGGACACGCGGGTCGGCGAGTGTTTGGTCGTGCAGGTTGAAGAGGAGATCTCCGAAGGCCGCAAACGGTGCACGGCTCACGTGTACCGCGGGGATCGCCGCATATTCGGCCATGTGCGTCGGATCGGAGAAAAAGTACGCGTTGACTTCGCCCGTCCGGAGCTGGTTGAGAACGGTCCCGGAATCCGCGACGAATTTCAACACGATCGCTGGGATCTTCGGGGGCCGCGAAAATACGTCGGATTGGCGAGCAGCGTCAGATGGTCGCCGCGGATCCACTCCTTTACGCGATAGGGCCCCGAGCCGGCCCGAAGAACTGCGTGAGAATCGGCGAGAACGGCGTCCGCAATCGTATCCGTACCGTGTACGGATCGGGCGCATCGATCGAGAGTACGCGCTCGAAGCCGTAGCGTGAAAACACGTTGTTGTTCCGGTTCATGATCGCGCGCTGCGTAAAGACGACGTCGCGCGCCGTCAGTGGGACGCCGTCCTGCCAGACCACGTTCTTGCGCAAACGATAGACGATCGTTCGTCCATCCGCCGAGATGCCGCCGTTGCGCGAGGAGGGTACGGCGGCCGCGAGATCGGGCGCGAGATGTCCCCGATCGTCGAACGTCAGCAAGTACGAGTACACGAGGGAACCGAGCATCGTGCTCGAGGGCCCCTCGGTGAGCAGCGTGTTGAGCGACGGCGGCTCCTGCGGCACCGCGATGACGAGCCGCCTTGCCGGCACTCCGTTGCCGGCTTGCAAGACGGGATGACACGCAACGATGGCGCCGCAAAGCGTGACGACCGCGGCCGCACCGCGCGCGCGAGCGCCGGCACGAGCTCCTAGAAAGCGGATGTACGGCATCTCGAAAGCTCGGACCTCGAGGATGGTAGAGACGACGAGCCATATTACATTCGCATTCATGCAAACTCCCGTACCGCTAATACCTCGCAGCGTGTTCTTCGGAAATCCCGAGAAGACGGAACCCCGGATTTCACCGGATGGAACGATGCTCGCGTACCTCGCGCCGTCCAACGGGGTACTGGGCGTTTGGGTGCGGACGATTGGGCAGGCCGACGATCGGGTTGTGGCGCGCGACCCAAAACGCCCGATCATGAACGTCTTCTGGCAAGGCGATAGCCGCCACGTTCTGTATCTCCAAGACGCCGGCGGGGACGAAAACCACCACCTGTTCCAAGCACCATTGGACGGCGGAGCCGCGCGCGATCTTACTGAGGGAGAAGGAGCGAAGGCCGGGGGTGCTCTTTTGGCCGTCGATCATCGTCGACCGCAGGAACTCCTGATCGGTTGGAATCTGCGCGACCGGGCCGCGTTCGATGCCTATCGGATCGATCTGGACAGCGGACGTGCCGTGATCGACACCGAGAATCCCGGGAACGTCATTCTCTGGATCCCCGACAACGACTTTGCGGTTCGCGCGGCCGTCGCCCAAAATGCCGATGGATCCGCGTCGATCATCGTGCGAGACGACGTGGTCTCGCCGTGGAGAACCCTCGCCGACTTCAGTTTCATCGACGGACAGCCGCACGTCATCGCATTCTCGTCTGACAATACCCAACTCTATGCGACTACGGCGAAGGACTCGAACACGAAGCGCCTGCTCTCGTACGGCTTAGCGTCCGGTTCAGTGCAAGCGCTTGCGCTCGATCCTATCTACGACGTGAGCTCAGCGTTCATCGATCGCGGGACCAGGGAACTCTGCGCCGCGGCAATCCTCAGGGATCGTTTGGAGTGGATTCCCTTTACGAATCGTTTCGAGGCGGATCTTGCGGCCGTATCCGGCGCTCATCCGGGCGACGTCGAGTTCATCGATGCGAGCGCAGACGGCAACCAACTGGTCGTGCGTTACATCGTCGACGACGGTCCCGAGGCGTTCTTCATCTACAACCGCGACGATAAGAAGAGCACGTTCCTGTTCTCCGAACGGCCCGCTCTCGAAGAAGTCTCGCTTTCGAAGATGTTACCGATCGCCTTCGCCGCGCGTGACGGTCTCGAGATACACGGGTATCTCACGCTGCCGGCCGGAACCGAGGGGCGGCGCTTGCCGGCCGTGCTGTACGTGCACGGCGGGCCGTGGCATCGCGACCGATGGGGCTACGAGCCGCTCGTCCAGTGGTTGGCAAACCGGGGCTACGCGGTCTTGCAGGTCAACTTTCGCGGCTCGACCGGGTACGGCCGGGCTTTCTTGAACGCCGGGAATCGCGAATGGGGCGGTGCCATGCGCACGGATCTGCTCGACGCGCGCGATTGGGCGGTCGCTCAAGGATACGCCGATCCGGAACGCTTTGCCATCTTTGGAGGCAGCTACGGCGGGTATGCCGTCCTCGCAGCCTTGACGTTCACGCCCGATGCATTCACGTGCGGAGTCGACATCGTCGGTCCTTCGGATCTGCGCACCTTTATCGATTCGATTCCGCCGTATTGGAAGCCGATGCAATCGATGCTGCGGGAACGCGTCGGTGACGACCCGGCGTTTCTTGCAGCGCAGTCACCGCTTGGCCGAGTCGCCGAAATCCGCGTGCCGCTGCTCATCGCGCAGGGCGCGAACGACCCACGCGTTCCGCAGCGAGAAAGCGATCAGATCGTAGCCGCCATGCGCCAAAACGGAATTCCGGTAACGTACGTTTTGTTCGAAGACGAAGGCCACGGCTTTGCGAACCCGTCGAACAGCATCCGCTTCTTCGCCGCCGCAGAGTCGTTTCTCGGCGAGACGCTCGGCGGGCGCGTCGAGCCACCGCACCGTGGCGAAGAAATCGAGGCGTTCTTGCGTTAAGACGGCGGCTTTCGGAGCTTACGAACGTTCTAGGCGCGCCGGCTCCGTGCGCCAGGTGTAGTCGGTCGACTCGCGCGCGAAGGTGGTGAAGAAGTCGAGCGAGGCCGGGTTCATCATCGCGTCGCGGCTCGCCGCTTTTTCCTCCGGAATACCGGTCAGGATCTTGCGAATCGGAACCTCCATCTTTTTTCCGGTTAGCGTATAGGGGATCGCATCGACCTCGTACATGCGGTCGGGCACGTGACGCGGGCTGCAATCCTGCCGCAAGCGTTGTTTGATGCGGTCGATCACGGCGGGTGTGAGCGCAGTGCCCGGCTTCATACGAAGAAACAGCGGCATGAAGAAATTACCGCCCGGGAGTTCGCAACACACAATGAGGCTATCGGCAACCTCGGGTTCGGTTTCGACGACGCGATAGATTTCCGCGGTGCCGATACGCACGCCGAACCGATTGAGCGTCGAGTCGGAGCGGCCGTAGATGTAGCAGCCGCCGCGGCCGTTGATTTTGATGAAATCTCCGTGGCGCCAAACGCCGGGGAAGACTTCGAAGTAGGATTCCCGATACCGGCGGCCGTCGGCATCGTTCCAAAACTCGATCGGCATCGACGGGAACGGGCTCGTCACAACGAGTTCGCCGACTTCGTCCGTGAGCTCGTAACCATCGTTGCTCCACGCGCGAACGTCCATGCCGAGCATGCGTGTCTGAATCTCACCGGCATAGACCGGAAGCGTCGGCGAGGCACCGACGAACCCGCTGCAGATTTCGGTTCCGCCCGATTGGGAGGTGACCCACAGGTTGGACTTGACGGCGCGATAGAACCACTCGAACGTTTCGGGCGTGGACGGCGCGCCGGCAGCCATCACGCATTCGATGCGCGAGAGGTCGAACGCCTTACCGGGCTCGAGTCCGGCCCGCTCCATCATCTGCACGAAGGTCGGGCTCGCCCCAAACATCGTCGCGCCGGTATCGGCGGCGAGCTTCCACAAGAAGTCGGGCGTCGGATAGGCCGGATTGCCGTCGTACAGTACCGCGGACGCGCCGGTTAAGAGTGCTGCGATCAGCAGGTTGAACATCATCCAACCGGTCGTGCTGTAGAAAAACATGGTCGCGCCGGGTTTGAGGTTGAGGTGAAAGTGCATGAGCTTGAGGTGCTCCAGCAACACGCCGACGTGGCTGTGCACGATAGCTTTGGGAAGACCGGTCGTCCCAGATGAAAACAAGATCCAAATCGGATGATCGTAGGGAACGCGTTCGAACGAGAAGGCCTCGAGCGCAACCTCGGGATGGTCGATCAGCTCGCGCCACGCTATGAGGTGCGGAATGTCTTGAGGGGTCGTGTTTTCGTTGATGCAGGGCAACCAAACGACATGCTCCAGCGTCGGCAATTCGGCCACGATCGCGCGCACCTCGGCTTCCCGCGCAAACGTCTTGCCGCCGAAGCGATACCCGTCACTGGCGAAGAGCACTTTCGGCTCGATCTGCGCGAAGCGCTCGGTGACGGTTTTGACGCCGAATTCCGGCGCTGCGGAAGACCAGACGGCTCCGACCGCGATCGTCGCGATCATCGCCACGGCAGTTTCCGGGGCATTGGGCATGTACGACACCACGCGGTCGCCGGGCGCGACGCCGAGGCCGCGCAATTGCGTCGCGACGATGCGCACCTGGCGCGCCAGTTCGCGCCAGCTCATCGTGGCGAGCGGACGATCTTCGGAGAGGTAGTAAAACGCCGTCTCGCCCTCGGCCGCGCGTGCTTCGTAGCGCAGGAGATGCTCGGCATAGTTTACGAGCGAACCTTCGAACCACTTCGCGCCCGGCATCGTGCGGCGATCGAGGACGCGCACATACGGCGACGACGACTCGACCGCGAAATAGTCCCAGACCGATGCCCAGAACGCTTCGATCTCGCGGACGGACCACGCCCGCAGACTCTCGTAGCCGGCGAACTCGAGGTCGCGCGAGTCGTTGAGCCATCCCATGTACCGCGCGACGTTCGAATCGGCGACGAATTCCGGACTGGGCGTCCAGAGAAGTTGACCTTCGCTGACCAAAGTAGCCCTCTTTCGCACCCGAGGCGGCGGGACGCGTCGCTAGCGACTTGCGCGACAGTCGCCGGCGACTCATCCCGCGCCTCAGATTAGTCGACGATCGTCAATGTCGGTTTCATGACGAGTCCGAAACTGCGTAGAATCCCGAGCAACTCGCGATGTCCGAACGCCTGACAGGCCGACGCGAAGCCCGCGCGTTTCGGCGGCTGCTGGAGCAGCGTGAACGCGGAGTACGCTTGCAATAAGCCGGTTTGCTTGTAGTTGCAGTTGCCGTTGATCACGCAGTGAGCGCGCCCGAGCGGTCCGGATGCAAAGACCGAATCGAGCGACGTGTTGACGCGCGGCTGCTCGCGCGGCGGCATGGCGGCTTGCACGCTGGCCGCGATCGCACCGAGCTGGGCTTCTTGTTCCGCGGGCGGCAACGGACGGATGTTCTCATCGAACATCTTCTGCGTCGCGACGACCCCTTGCATGACTTCTCGCGCGAACACGCCGCCGGCGACCTTGACGTTCGACACGCGCGGATCGTTCTTGAACCAGACGGGATGGCTCGTGCCGCCCCATGGCAACGCGAGCGCCGTCTGATGTTGTCCTGGGACGCAAACTTCGAAGGTCGTTGAGGGCGGCCATTCGACGTACGTGTTGTTTTCGAGGTAATACCACTTCGCTTTGAGGATCGTGAAGATCGTTTGCGTGGAAGCGTAGGTCGGGAAGCCCTTCCAAAGGACGAGAATATCGAGCGTGTCGAGGCCCGGCGTCTCGAGGCAAATGTTCGCGGCGATTTCGCCCGTCGTGTACATCTGTGCGATGCCGGGTGATAGCAAGAGACCTTTGGCAGCGAACTTCGCACCCCAGTTTTCTTCCGCCCACAGCACCCAATCTTGTTCGCCCGTCGTATCCTGGTAGTGCGTGCCCGCCGCGTGGCAAGCCTCGACGACCTCGGGACCGTACTTGATGAAGGGGCCGACCATATTACAGACGACGCGTGCGCCCGTAAAGAGTTCGGTGAGCGCTGCCACGGTGTGTTCTACTTGGAGGACTTCGTAGTTAGCGGTCTCCACGCCGGGAATGCGCTCGACGACGCCTTTTACGCGCTCGCCGTCGCGGCCGACGGCGATGAACGGTACGTTCAGCTCGCGCAGGTATTCGCAGACGAGGCGCCCGGTGTAGCCCGACGCGCCGTAGACGACGACTGGTCTTTTATCGCTCATCGTATGCTAGCTCCCCATCCCGCCGTCGACGGGCAGACCAATGCCGGTGATAAAACGGGCGCCGTCGGAACACAGGAACACCGTGGCGTCGGCCATTTCCGAGACTTCGCCCAGTCGCCCGATCGGCGTCAAGCCGATCACGTCGCCGATGGCGGCTTCGACCGACGGCCAGAGGCCGAGGGCAACGACGTCGCTTGCGAGTTTGAGGCCCATGTCGGTCGCGACGAGGCCCGGGTAGATACAGTTGACGCGAATGCCGTAGCCGAGTTTACCGGCTTCCGCTGCGGCGACGCGCGTGATGCGATCGACCGCGGACTTGGTCCCGGAGTAGCCGGCGATCGCCGGGAACGCGATGGTCGCGGCGACCGACGACACGTTAACGATGGCACCGCCTTTGCCGGCCGGGCCGTTTGGGCGCATCGCGCGAAACGCGTGTTTGATCCCGAGGGCCGTACCGACCACGTTGACGTCGAGCATCTTGCGCAAGTCGCCCGCATCGATCTCCGAGCAAAGCGCCGTGACCTCGATCCCGGCGTTGTTAATCAAGATGTCGTAGCCGCCAAGCTCTTTAATCGTCGCTGCGACGGCGGCTTCCCAAGTGGCTTCGTCCGTGACATCGAGATGAACGAAGGCCGCCTTCGCTCCTGATCCGGCCAGGTCGGCGGCGGTCTTCTTGCCGGTATCTTCGGCGACATCGCCGATCATAACCGCCGCACCGGCATCGGCCAGCGCCGTCGCGATAGCCGCACCGATCCCTCGAGCGCCGCCGGTGACGAGCGCCGTTCGACCGGATAATCCGAACTTACTCAAAGGGGAACCCTCCAAAGGCAAGTGGTGGGAATTTATTTCTCGCGACGTCGTTTTGACGGATGTCCAAGTTTCCTTGCACAACTGACCAAATTTTCTCGTCGCGCGGGCCTTTTGTAGGGAGCGATGAGGTCCCAGGATGCCGAACTAGCCCGTTGTGGCAGTAGCGAGCGGAATCGAGCCCGCCGGACGCGTCGACAAATTCGTGGAACGGCGACGAGCGCTCGCTTGGGACGCTCTGCATGCGCTCGGAGAGACCGGGTACGCGCGAACGAGCTTGCGCGAGATCGCGCTGAGTTCGGGTTCGTCTCACGGCGTGTTCCACTACTATTTCAAGGACAAAGCGGATCTCATCGCGTGCTGCGTGTTGCTCTACAAAGAGCATTGCATCTCTCACTATGATGAGGTGACGGCGCGCACGACGTCGGCCGAGGTCATTGAAGGCTTTGTCGAGCGGTTGTCCGCGAGCATCGTGCAGGACGCGAATCTACACCGGCTCTGGTACGACATGCGCGCGCAGTCACTGTTCGAGCCGGCATTTCGCGCGGACGTCGCGGAGATCGATGCGAAACTGCAACTGCTGATATGGAGAATCGTGAGTCGCAGTGCCGAGTTGAGCGGTAAGCCGCTCGCGCTCGATCCCGCGCTGCTCTACGCCCTCGTCGATGGAATTTTCGCGCGATGTCTCATCGATTACACCTCCGGCAACGCGGCAGCGATCACCACGATGCAGACGCAAATCCGGGAGCTTATCGCGCGCTTCTAGAGGCTTTGCCGGTACCGTATCTAGCGAACGACGTCCGCAAGCACGTCAACCGCGCGCTGCGCACGCTGCGCGGTGTTGTCATCGGCGCGCCAAGGGACAAGGACATCCGGTGTGATCCCTGCGACGGCGTTCGAGCCGTCGGCGCGAAGTTGTACGCAATCGGCCATCTCGAGCGTTGCTTGGCTGTGACCGAGTGTCGTTGGAATGCCGCCGTCGGTGTAGCCGCAGCCGGCTCCGAATGTGTGGCTTCCGAGGATGCGCGCGACGTGCGCATCTTGCAGCATCGCCGCGAAGCGCTCCGACGCCGACGCAGACTTGCCGTCGACCAGCACAAACAACGGGCCGCTATAGACGCCTTCGCTGTATGCGTACACGCTCGGGTAGAAGACGTCCTCGGCGGAAGGGACGTTCGGGAGTGAGCCCGGAGCGGCCCAGCCTAGGCTGCCGGTCGTGAACGCGCCGGCATCGGCAACTTGGGTGCAGCTGATGGGCAAGTCGTTCCAGAGCGGCGCGCGATCGCAGTTCATGGCTGCCTCGCGTTCGCCGGCCGCTGCGAGTTGAGCGGCCTGCTGCAAGAGCTGCCGGTACGTGTCTTTGGCTTTCGGAAGATCGGCGAGAACATCCGCGCGTTGTTGCTGAAACTCGCTCACCCAGTGCGGGCTGCGGACGAACGCTTCATGCGGCGCGATCAGATGACGTGCCGATAGCTCTCGCGCGGCGACCTCTTCCCAGTCGGAACCGCCACCGTTTGCGGTAAGATTAACGACCAGCGCATCGACGTGCGAGCGCTCGAGGGCGGTGATCGCGTCGGTATATCGACGGGTCAAGAGATTCTCCGCCGCAACTTGGACGTGATCTCCGCAGGCATCGTCGCAAGCGGACGATGCCGAGAGCCCGAGCCCCGGCAAGACTGCAGTACAAAGCTCCGGATACCAACGTGCGCCGAAGATCTGGATGCGCAGGACTCCAACCGTCAGGCCGTTCGCGAGGTGCAACGTCCCCGTAGGAAACCATTGCGATCCGGCTGACGGGACCGCCGTGTACGCCGGCAGCGTCGAGAAATCGACGCCGGCAGAATGGTGCGTGGGTGGCCCGTACCCTTGTCCCGTGCAGAGGTCCCCCGGCGCTGAGGTTGCCCCGGGCGTTGCAGACGCGGTACCTGTCGTCTGCCACGTCAAAACTAAGTGACCATCGCCAAACGCCTTCAGAAAAGTAAGCAATGCGCTGCGCGCTTCGTCGTCCGTGCGAGCCGCCTCGAGCGCCCCATCGGTCGTGGTGACGAGCTGTGCCAAGTCGAGATGACGCGTTCGCACCGACCATTCGAGGTTGGCGTCGTGCGAGGCTATCGCCGCGCGAATCTGGGCGAAGTCCTCGCGCCACGCAGCACGATCGATGCTCGGGACATCCGCACCCGTCGCAACCGGCGCGAAGACCAAGACGATGCTTGCGATCGCGACGAGTAAGGCATTGCGCTGCACGGCTCCGCGGCCTTCGCGCGTGAGATACGATGACCTCTCGCAGGTGCGCAAGGTAGATCGGGTGACGGAAGCGAGGAGAGTTCGAGGCCGCTGGGATAGCAGTTCGCTGACGGAGGCAGACGACTAAATTGCCCCATAGCTGGATTTCGTTAAGATCGGCCACAAACGACGACCGCGCGTTCGTGGAAGGGGTATATTTTGAAACGCAGCGATGGCTGATCGAGGCGCTCTTCGGGTGGCGTGGCGATGAGGTCGAGCAGGCTAAATTCTCCGAGTCGTACGATGCAGAGCACACCTCGATCGTCGTTCTCGCCGGCGAAGACATCGGTTGGTTAACGGTTCGGCAAGGGGAATACGTTGAGGTCGAAGCCATCTATCTCAAAGCGGACCAGCAGCGCAAAGGTATCGGCACGGAACTGCTCGAGCGATTGATACAAGAGGCGGAAGCGGGACATGTATCTCTGAATCTCTCGACTGCCAAAATTAATCCGGCCCGCCGGCTCTACGAACGCCTCGGCTTCGCCGTAGTGCGCGAAGACGAATTCAAGGTCTACTTAGAAAGAGAACCTCGTGGGCCGATCTAGGGCGGGCTGACCGTCGTCGAGTTGAATTTCGAGAAGTCGAACGTTCCGGACGTGCCGTCGGTCGAGCTGTAGTCCATGTGATGTGGCAGGCCGTCGGCGAACACGTACATCGTCATGTTCGAAACGGTGCCTTTTGCGTTGACGGACGACGCCTTGAAAACGTGAGCCGGCTGGCCGTGCCAGAGTCCCATACCCGCGTCGGTGCAGGTGACCTTGGTATTGGCATTGTGCGGCATGAACGACTTGGGGTCCATCGAGGCCAGCTGGCCAATCGCCATTTTAGTGGGTTGCCACGCCCCGCCATTCATGCGCATCCAAGCCTTGTTGCCGATTCCGATCATTTCCATGTTTTTCATGTGGACGCCGATGCTGCTCGGCCGAACGAGTTCTTCCGTTGCGGCCATGCTCGGTTTCCCGTTCTTTTCAAAGGATAGCGAGGTCGAGTAGGACTTCACCGCAGCGAGCGCGTTTGCGGGCGTCATGCACGGACTATCCGCGACGGCGGGACGAGCCGAGGAAAAGCAGAAAGCCGACGCAACGAGCGCGACTGCGGAAAAACGTACGCCACGAAAATGCTTCATCTTTGTGCTTTCACGGTTTCGGGCGGCGACCTCCTCCGTTCTCCACGCGCCTGCCCTTTCGCCCACTGGAGAACGCGCATGCCACGCAGTGTATTCCAATAGCTCGCTTTTCCGACGCCGGCGTCCATTTCGAAGGCGAGTTCCGGGTGGAGAAGGTTGAGGGGCCACAAGCCGTTTTGATGCCGCCGATTCTCGACGATCTCGACGGCTTCGGCGATCCGCTCGTCCGGTTTGACGCCGGCGCTGCGCAAATAGTCGAGGCCACGGAGCACGTCGTAATGCCAGGTCGGCGGAAACGCGAAGCGCATCCAGCGGCGATCGATCACCTCACCCGACCGCAGCGACCGGAGCATACGCCGTTCCAGCAGATACTCGTGGCCGCGCAAACGGCTTTCCGTGATCGCCGTTGACGCACCATACCGGTTCTCATATTCCAAGAGGCCTTCGAGCACACGAATCGTGCTGTGAAACGAAGAGCGCGTACTGGGCGGAGCTTCGCAGTTCCAGCCGCCGTCCGCGAGCTGCTCTCCGAGCAGCCGCTCGACGAGCGCTGCGCTGCCTTCCCCAAAATAGGATCCGGCCGCGAGGACGGCGCCATTGATGCACGGCTCGACTTCGCCGTCGAAGAACGGGCGATCGTCCCACTCTGCCCAGGTCACTCTGTCGCGCAGACGCTCGACCGCGGTGTGCGCTTGCGTCGAATTCGGGTCGAGTCCCATGTCCCGCAGGAGCACGGCAGCGTGCAAGTCCGTGGACCAGCCACGCTTTCCCGCGATCGCAAAATGTCCATCCGGTTCCTGAAGTGCGAGAAGCGCCGCGCCCCATCCCTCCGCGCCGACGCGCGACCGTTGGGCGGCAACGCTCTCATCCGGCTCATCCGTGAGATCGCGCAGCGCCTGCCACCGGATGCTCGGATCGGAGTTCAGCAGCCAACGCATGACGTTCATGCGCCCTAAATTCTTTGCGCGTCGAAAACTCCTATCGGAGGTAGGCTCTGCACGCCCCCTGTGGGAAAATAGCGCGCATGAAGCGAGCAAATTTTGTGAGTGCCGTCTCTTTCGCCGGTGCCGCCTCCCTAGCCGCCGCGGGAACCTCGCGCGCGGCCGCGCCCGCGGGCGACGTTCCAGGCGGCCGCGATTTCGTCGAGACGAGTTCTTCGTTCGACGCGGCCGCGTTCGCCACGCTGCTTGGACGCAAGGCCGATATTCGGCAAGTCTTTGAAAATATCGCGATGAAGCCGAGCGTGTTTAACAACATCAAGAACTCGCTCAACGGGCTGCAGTTCGGATTCGGCGTACCAAACGACCGCATCGCGATTGCCGTGATCAACCACGGCCCATCGAGCGCCTACAATTACACCGACGTCATCTGGCAGAAGTACGATATCGGCACGTACTTCGATGCGAAGGACAAGGCCGGCACGACCTTGACCAGCAACGTCTTCTATCCGGCAAAGAATCCGGGCGCATCGCCCGGCGATCCAAACGACGAGCACGGTTTGTACCAAGACACGGGGATGGCCACACTGCAATCGCGCGGCGTCATCTTCATCACCTGTCACACCGCCGTTGAGGAACAAGCTCGCGCGCTCGTCGCAGCGGGACACGCACCTTCCGGCATGACGGCGCCCGACGTCGCCGACGACATTCTCACGCACCTGATTCCGGGAGCGGTCGTCGTCCCTTCGGCCGTTGCGACGGTCGCGGTGCTCCAGCAGCGCTTCGGATACAGTTACGTCACGATTCAGTCGTAACGCGCCGCGCCGAACGCGCTACTGCAGATCCTTTAGGGGCATCGCCAAGACGTAACCTTTCGCGGTACCCACGATCAAGCTTTGTCCGACGATGATCGGTGAGCCGACGTTGAAGCCATCGATCATCAGCGTCTTGCTCTTCACGCTCCCGCTCTTCGCATCGACCGCCCAGAAATAACCTTTGAGATCCCCGAAGTAAATGATGCCGTCTTTTGCGACCACCCCGCCTTTGATCGGCCCCTCGACCTGCAACTGCCACAGCACCTTGCCGCTGGCCCCGTCGAGCGCGAACATCGTCGGAGCCATCGCGCTCCCCAAGTACAACACGCCGTCGTAGAGCATCGGAATCGCCGTAGAATTGTTGACGGGCAAGACGCCGCGAACGAGCGGGACGTTCCACAGGATGTGGCCCGTAGCGCCGTCGACCGCATAGGCGTGTTGAACCGCCGGCGTCTTGAACCCGACGAAGCCGTACTTGCTATCGTCGGGGCGCGCGTTATAGGTTGCAAAAATGGTGTGACCGTCGCTTGCCGGCGGACAATCGTTGAACCCGCCGTCCGTGGCGGGGAACGGCGTACGCCACAGGACGTCGCCCGTCAATCCGTCAAACGCGAACTCCGCATTCGGGAAATCGCCGCCCGTTACGACGGCGTTGCCCTGGTAGTTGTTCGCGGCGACCATCGATGCGACGGATCCGACGTAGGAGCGGTAACGATAGGCTCCGTCGGTCACGCGAAACGCGAAAAGCATCCCTGCCCCGTCGTGCTCGATGTAGTTACCGCCGACGATCGCACCGGTCGGCATCGCCGTGCCGGGCACGCGCCGCTTCCAGCGCTCTTTTCCCGTGCTCGCATCGATCCCAATGATGCTGTTCGTCCCGTCGCCCATGATCATGTAATCCGGGGGGAAGAACATCGACCCGTCCGCGTGGTTGTTCCCCTCGCCGACGACGACCGTATTGTGATAGACGAGCGGCGCCGTCATCACTTCATCGCTCGCCATGTAGTCCCAGCGCACGGCGCCGGTGCGCAGGTCGAGCGCGTACACGTGGTGGTCGTTGCTGGCAACGAAGACCGTATCGCCGGAAACCGTCGGGCTCGACGAGATGCCCTCCTTCGTCTTAAACGTCCACTTCACGGAGATGTTCTGCGTCGGAGCGAGGACCGCGTTCAGTTCGGGGTTGAGCCGGAACGACGTCCATTCGAGCGGCAGGTTCAGGGACGCCGGCCTGGGCGACGACTGCGCGAAGACCTGCTTCGTCGCGATCGTCGCCGCGGCGAGCGCCACAGCGAGAAGTAGGGCCGCTCTCGATTTCATGCGCGGTAGTTAGGGCGTTGGCTCGTGGCGTTCCTCGCTGAGCCGGGCACAGGGCTCGCACCCGGCGCGCGGAGTTGAAAGCCGTTTCTGCCGTACGGCACCGATCGGCCTGCTGCTTTCCCTCGGTGTCGTGTCCTCCTCACGCATGGGTGCGGCGGCGATGTCGCGCGGGCTTCACCTAATCGCCGCTGAGATCCAAGTCCCAGGTTTGCCCGGTGAGTTCCGGGCCGAACATGCGATGGCGCTCTTCGTGCACGAGACGGAAGCCGGCTTGCTGGTAGATTCGACGTGCGTCGACGAGAACGTCGTTCGTCCAGAGCGTGATCTTCTTGTAACCGCTGCGGCGCGCGAAGCGCACGCACTCGTCGACGAGTCGATGCCCGATCCCGAGCCCGCGCGCAGAGGGTTCCACGTAGAAGAGGCGCAGTTTTGCGACGTCGTCGCTCTGCTTCACAAGGAAAATGGAGCCGGCGATCTCACCTTCGCGTTCCGCGATCCAGCAGCGCTCGCGTTTGGGATCGAAGTTCTTGATGAACTGCGCCGTAATCTCCGCGGTCAACGACTCGGCATGCTCGTCCCATCCGTATTCCTGCGCATACAGCACGCCGTGACGGTGAACGATCCAGCCCATGTCTCCCGGTTGGTGCGGTCGCAAGACATACGGAACGCTTGGGACGGACGGATTTCCCAACAACTCTTCGATGCTGCGCATTGCCGCGAGCAGCCGGCGCCGGCCGGACTCGGAGAGTTCCGAGAGCATCGCTGCCGACTCGTCGTGCGAACGCCGATTGAGCGGTGCGTACACCTCGCGGCCGCTCGAGGTCAAGGATACGAGCGTCTGCCGGCGATCGGTTCGCGACGGCCGCTTCTCAATGAACCCGCGCCGTTCGAAGCTGCGCAAAATCCGACTCAAGTAGCCGGCATCCAGCCCGAGTTCTTTCCCAATGTCGCCCGCGGTTACGGTCTCACGCTGCGCGATTTCATGCAGTACGCGGCCCTCGGTGAGCGAGAACTCGCTGCGCAAGAACTGCTCGCTCAAGACTCCGATGCGCCGAGTATAGAAGCGATTGAAGCGGCGCACGTCTTCCGCGGCGCGATCGACCTGAGGTATCAGCACACACCTCCCAGCATCCAACGGACGCCATGCTTATTGTCAATTATATAGTTGACAAAGTCAAGTAAATGCCTGGGGATAGGGTGAGGCCTTGGATCGAGAGGAACCTTCAGCATTGTGAGGGCGACGTCGCGGCGGTTCGGCATCTCTGGGCTTGTCGCGCTGGCGGCAATCGTTGTGGGGTGCGGCGGAAGCGGCACGACGACCGGAACTGCGCCGAACGATTTGAGTTCCGTCGGTTCGCAGTCACCCGTCGCAGGATCGTCGTCGAGTCCGGTCGCGCGAACATCGTCGAGTCCGAGCACGGGTTCGTCCTCCAGTCCGAGCGCCGGTTCGACTTCGAGCCCGGTTCCGGGTTCGTCGCCGAGTGCCACTTTGACGAGCGGTGGTCCGTTGTGTTTGCCGATCACACCCGTCACATCACCAGCGCCCGCGCAGCCGCTCCGTTTCGGGATCGATGTCGGCCTTGCGGGCAACCTCCTGCCGGTCAGCGCGACGACGCCCCAGCCGGTCGACACGGGCCAAGAAGCCGGGCCGCTGAGTGGACTGCAGCCGCCGCGCGGCAAACTTGTCGTGCGGCTCAATCGACTCTTTTGGTCGGGCGGCGAGTCGCTGCTCCAGCAGTTCGCGTCCGAAGCGAGCTACTACGCCAACGCTGGTTACGACGTCGAAGTGCAAGTCCGCTATCAGCCGCCCACGACGGACATCGACGACATCGCAGCATGGATCGTCTACGTGCGTCACGTCGTCGACGTGTTAGGTGCGAACCCGGATCTCGTCGCGCTCACGATCACCAACGAAGTGAATTTCGACGTGTCGCCAAACACGTCGGACGGAATCTACCCGGGCGCGGAAGACGCGCTGATCCAGGGTATCGAAGCCGCCGCAAACGAGGCGCAACAGCACGGGTGGGGCGCGCGCATCCGGATGGGATTTACGTTCGCGTACCGCTTCGACCCGGCGACGGACGCGCAACTCTTCACCTACATCGCGCAAAACGGCGGTGTACCGTTCAGCAAGGCACTCGGCTTCGTCGGACTCGACGACTATCCGGGGACCGTCTATCCGCCCGCGTTGCCACCCGGCGATACGGCAGCCGCGGAAATGGGTGAAGCCATCGCCACCATGCGCGATTGCTATCTCCCCCTCGGCGACATCCCGAGCACCGTTCCCCTTTGGGTAACCGAAAACGGCTTCTCGTCGGTGAACGGCGCCGATGCCGCGCAGGCTACGGCACTGACCGGTATGGTCGACACCGTTCGAACGCTGAGCGGCTCGTATAATGTGACGGACTATCGCTGGTTCAATTTCCGCGACAACGACTCGAGCGGAACCGGAACCTTCGATCAAGACGGCCTCTTGCTCGACACGTACGCTCCCAAGCCGTCGTATTCTGCCTTCCAGCACGAGATAGAGATTTCGAGCTAACGTCAACATCGCAATTCTAGTAGCCGCCCCGGGCGGGCGTTGCGCGTTGCACCGTTGCGCCGAGCCGTTGCGGCAGCCATTCGAGGCCGCGCCAGAAGTGCGTTGCGTCGAGGATCGGATTGAGATAGTCGGTGAACGCGCAGAAGCGGACGGCATACGGATTGAGGTGGTGCCGGCCGTGGTGCGCGCGGGATTGTAAGAGACCGGCCGATTGAAGCCGGCGCACCCAGCCCGGGCGATCGGACCTGTGCGCCCACATGTGGATTTGATTCCCTTGCGATGCGAGTGCCGCGATCAAGTACGGCTGCCACGCGTGGACGTGAAGTACTGCGAACGTGCCCACGACGATGGTGGCCCCGGCGATGCACACGCGATTGGTCGTCCAGTATGCGCCGTTGCGTATGGAACCGGGCCGGCGATGATGCTCGATGTTGTCCAAGACGATCCACTTGTCGAGCAATCTCGACTTTCCGGGTGCGGTCCACGTGTCTTCAGTCCAGTGGACGAGACCGGTGATGAAGTCTGCCGCCATGAGGCACAAGAAAACAGAGACGATATCGGCCGCAGCCGTCGCGAGTAGCATGTTGTTCGAGCATCTCCAGTGAGTTCTGTGCTCTCACGATAGCGGGACGCCGAGCTGCAAACGTCGGTGGAACTACGTATACGGTGAGAGGGTGGCCGGAATCACTGCAGCAATGCGGTCACGGTGGTCTCGCCGAACGACGTCACGATTCGCCCGCTCACCGAGTCCGATTGGGAAGCGCTGCGCGAAATTCGCTTGCGCGCGCTGCGCACCGAGCCCGGCGTCTTTTTCCGCGCATACGCGGAAGAAGTCGACAAGACCGACGACGAGTGGAAAGAGTGGGCGCGCGGCGGCGACGGCCGCATGTTCGGCCTCTTTGCCTCGGGCCGACTCGTCGGGATCACGGGCGCGGTGCCGTGGCGGGAAGACCCCTCCGGTGCAACGGCGGTGCTCGTGGCAAGCTACATTGCGCCGGAGTATCGCGGCCTCGGCCTGACGTCGTTATTCTACGATGCGCGGCTCTCGTGGATTCGAAGTCAACCGAGGTTCAAACGGATCATCGTCTCGCACCGCCGGACGAACGAACCTTCCGGCAGAGCGATCCGCCGCAACGGATTCACGCACGCCGGCACCGTAAGCCGAACCTGGCCCGACGGCACCGTCGACGACGAAGTCTGCTACGAAATGAACCTCGACCGGTGAGCGACGCCCTCGCGATAACATTTGAAACCGCCGGCGTTACCGACCTCGACACAATGGCAGAACTCTGGGTGCGCGCCCACGCCGTACGCAGCATTGTGACAACGGTCGATGTCGCGGCGACGCGTGATATTCTCCGCGCGAGAATCGGTGCTGCCGGTGCGTGGTTTGTACTCGTGCGAGAACGAGAGCTAGTCGTCGGCATGGCACACGGGCTGCCCGCGAGGGAGCGGGACGGCGAGGGTGACGTCGTGCCGGGACTCATGCATCTCAGCATGGTGGCGGTCGATCCGGATCATTGGGGTCGAGGGATCGGATACCAACTAACGGAGCACGCGCTGCGGCGCGCGCAAGGTTCGGGGTTTGAGAAGATCCAGCTCTGGACGCACCAGACCAACCTGCGCGCGAGGCGGCTCTACGAGAGCCTCGGTTTTCTATTGGCCGGCCGCGAGAAGCGTGACGAGCGGGGTGAATCGATCGTGCTCTACGTGCTCGCGTTTGCTCCCGGCTCCTGAGGGCGCGCGGTCGAGCCGAAAATCATAGTGGAGGGGTTATGGAAAATCGCTTCGTGTTGCAAGAGTCCTGGCTCGGGTGCAATGGGGTCGTCAGCCGGATTGCCTTCGCGCTGGCATTTTTATTCGCGGCGATCGGTGCCGCGTTGCTCGTGCTCGAACGCCGAAGCGCTGCGACGCTGCCCGAGAGGTTCCGCACGGCTCTGTAGCCCGGTTCGGGCCGTCCCGCGGCGGCGAAAAGCGAGTTTCGGCTGTTGTATATGACAGCGCCTGTCATATATCGCTTGGTACGCTCTAACGGAACTACCGTTAAGTGGAGCGCCGACCGTGCACCAAGTGCGTACCGAGCCCGGCCGAGGTGGCAAGCCGCGGGTAACCATTGGCTTCCGCGTCCATTGCGGGTGGGCCGCGGCGGTGGCGATCGCGGCCTCCAAACCAGGCGCTCGTGCGGTGGCGAGGCACCGTGTGCCGCTGTTGGATCCGGACAGTGAGGCGACCCCGCAGGTGTATCACGCCGCTGCCGAGTTGCCGTTTGCCGACGCAGCGGGGTACCTCCGGCAAGCCCAAGCGCACGCTCGTGCACGCGCGATCGCGGGCCTGGGCGGGTTGCTCCTCGAGCTACGCCGCGAATACGACGTCTGCGGTGCGGCGATCGTTGCCGGAAACGGTCGCCCCATTCGAGAGCTCGATGCGATCCTTCGTTCGCATACGGCCATTCACGCTGCGGAAGGCGAGTTTTTCCGCGAAGCCGTGGCGTGCGCGTGCGACGCGCAAGCACTCTCGGTGCTGCGGATTCCATCCCGCGACATCTACGAGATCGGTGTCGCCGCGACGGGCGAGAGTGAAACGGTGCTGCGCCGAACCCTCGCAACGCTCGGCAGCCGCTTAGGAGCGCCTTGGGGCCAAGATCAGAAAGAGGCTGCCCTCGTGGCCCTGCTCGCGCTCTATCGAAGCGCCGTGCCGTAACGCTGGAGAGCCTCCTGGGCGCACGCGACGATGCGTTCGACGAGTTCCTTGGGCTCGAGGAGGTCGACGTCCGCGCCTAAGGCGAGCAATGCAATCGCCGCCATCTCTCGATTCGCAAAGCGCGCGCGTAGGGTCGTCCACTCCGGACCGTCTTCGATGACTTCCGTGTGCCAATAGACTGCGACCCGTTCGAGTTTATTAGTGCGCACGCGGACGACGGCGAGAAAGTCTTCGCTGGGCCGCTCCTGAACGGTCGCAATCGTTTGCTGCCAATATGCGTCGAGATCGAATCCCGCAGGGCGTTGGAAGACCGTGCCGATTTCATCCGCCGCAACGATGCGTTCGGCACGGAACGTGCGGTATTCGCCCGACGCAACACGGGCGACCAGATACCAGACGCCGGCCTTTGCGACTAAACCGAGCGGCTCGGCATCGCGTTCGGTGTGATTCCCTTCGCGGTCGCGGTAGGTCAGCTTGAGACACCGATCTGCGGCGACGGCGCGGTTCAGGCGGGCCAGCAACTCCTTCGGCTGCGTGCCCCGATACCAGCGGTTTTGATCCAGCAGCAATCGCTCGCGGCTGTCCCGAATGACGCGCCGCTGGGCTACCGGGAGGGCGCCGGCGAGCTTCTCGAGCGCCTGCGGGCGAGCGGCCAGGCCGAGGTCCGCCAGCGGATCCGCGCGCGCCGCAAAGAGCACGCGCAACTCGTCCGCCGAGAACTGCGAGAGCGTCCGCTGATAGTCGTTGGCGAGAACGACGCCGCCGCCGGACCCACGCTCCATGTGAATCGGTACGCCCGCTTGCGAAAGAGCGTCGACGTCGCGGTAGATCGTCCGGATCGATACCTCGAGGGCTTGGGCCAGCTCTCTCGCGCTCCGGCGGCGCGTTCCCTGAAGAAGCAGCAGGCACGAGAGCAGACGCTGCGATCGCATGGGCTGATTATGCGTGGCATACATGACAGCACCTGTCATATTTAGCCTGCTACCGTTTAGGCATCAACGACAGCAACGCAATCAGGAGATCGACGTGCAACAGCTCGACACCGAAGGCCGCGGCGCCGAGTTCACGCTCGCCGACGGAACGACATCAACGAAAATAGTCGAGGAATCGCGCCTCCGGAACGTAACTCCGCCGTGCGTTAGGCTTCGGAGCCGCGCAGCCGCGATCGGAGTGCGATTATGACGGAACAACCCAAATTGAGCTTCGCGAAAGACATTCGCCCGCTGTTTACCGACATCGATGTCGCGCACATGAAAGCCGGCGGGTTGGATTTGAGCAGCCGGGACGATTGCGAGAAGCACGGGGACGCCATCTACGAAACGGTGAGCAACGGCAGCATGCCGCCCAAGGGAACGGGCGAAACGTGGACGCCCGAGATGTGCGCGCGTTTCAAACGCTGGCAAGACGACGGCTACTTGCCGTGATGCGCCGCGGTTGATGCGAGAGCTCGTCTATCAGGGACCGAATCGGCTGGGTTGGGAAGAGAGCGCGGAGCCGGTGGTGGCCGATCCGCGTGCCGCAGTCGTGCGGCCGCTCGCGGCGGCGCTGTGCGATCTCGATTGGCTGATCGTACGGGGTCTGACGCCGTTCAAACCGCCCTTCACGTTCGGGCACGAAGCGATCGCGCGCGTCGTTTCGGTCGGTGCCGACGTGCGCTCGGTGAAACCGGGCGACGTCGTCTGCGTTCCATTTCAAATCTCGTGCGGTCACTGTGCGCTTTGCGCGGCGGGCCAAACGGGCAACTGCTCCGAGGTGCGGCCC
>Ga0302325_10006795_pt1 | contig 25608 bp, 24 predicted proteins | sample Palsa_T0_2_FD_201948 | JGI IMG/M metagenome (GOLD analysis project Ga0302325, IMG submission 201948) | Peat permafrost microbial communities from Stordalen Mire near Abisko, Sweden - Palsa_T0_2 | ecosystem: Environmental > Terrestrial > Soil > Palsa > Peat permafrost | place: Sweden: Abisko... | reverse complement strand
TGCAGCCTGGCAATACCTCAAGGGCATGCGCGAAGGCTGGAGCAGCAGTCTCGACAAGCTCGAGGCATTCGTTGCCTGAGAATACGGCTCGTACGTACACTCATCGCCTCGAACTTTCGTTGAAGCGCTTAGCACCCGGGCCTCCCACTTCGGAGGCGTTCTTCTCCATATCAACTTGCCTGACGCACAGCGTTACGCCTCAACCAGCACTCAAGGAGCCCCAATGAAAACCGATCTGCACCTCGTCTTTTCCGGAAAGTGTCGCGAAGCCTTCGCCTTCTATGAAAAAACTTTCAACACCAAGGTAGCGTTCACCATGACCTTCGGCGAAGCACCCGCAGGCTCACCCGTCCCACCGGGCTCTGAAAACCTCATCCTGCACACTTCCATGCCACTCGGCAGTATGACGCTCATGGGCTGCGACGCGCCCAAGGGCCGCGAGGCCACCCTCGGAGGTTTTCAAATCTCCATCACCGTTCCCACCACGGACGAAGTCGAGCGCCTCTTCGACGAACTCAAAGCCGGTGGAAGCGTGCAGATGCCCCTCGGTAAAACCTTCTGGTCCCCGCTCTTCGGTATGTGCACCGATAAGTTCGGCGTCGCCTGGATGGTGAGCGTACCCGGCCCGCAAATGTAACTGCGCGGTTAGACCTTCGGCTTCTCCGCCGTGGATTGTTGGGGCGGTGGAATTGCGTGGACAGCCACCTCGTAATTCCGCCCCACCCAGCGGTCTGGCTCCGGCCAGTGCAGCGTGAAGACGATGCTGCCTGCCTGGTCTGCCGCAATTGGAATATCAGCAAAGCAACCGATGCGTCCCAGCGATTGAGCGTCGAGTTGATTCTTGGTCACCCAGTTGTCGGTCGTGTAAACCACGGTGAATTGTGCAGCATCCACGATGCGAAGCACGCCACCCTGCACGATCGCAGAGATGGGTCGACCGAGCTGGAATATCCCCAGGTAGCGGCGGAAGTGCTCACGATGCTGTCCTAGGATGTACCGATCGTGGACCACGGAGATGCAGTCGAAGACCTGCTTATCCGCCACCGATCGCAGCAGCTTCAAATACTCCGCGTGCGCCCACACCAGTGGCTGAGCCGACCCAGCCGAACGCCCAAAAAACAGTTCTTCCGCCGGCAAATCCGCACGATCCCAGATCTGTTCCGGCAGCATACCGCCGGAAGAGCTGAACTTCTCCATCGCCGCGATGTACGGTGTCACATCGTGGCCGGCCGCGAGCTCATAGTGGCCGCGCTCGCCGGTCAGGATCGGCCACGCGCGTCCCTGGCCCCACCCCATGTACGGGCCGCCGTCCTTCCGCTGCCCGTAGCCGTCGTGGTTATAACGGCGCCAGCAGGGACCGTACGGCGTGTCAATCTTCAGCACTGCATCCACTACCTTCAGCGAGTCCACAATCAGCGGGTCATCCGGTCGGCGAATACCATACCGCACCAGTTCCAGAAATCCCGCATCCACCACGGTGCACGCGTCGTAATCAGCCTGCTCGCCCGGCCCGCGGTTCGCTATGTGAATCATCCCTGCAGGTATCTGGCTATTGTGAAACGACTCGCCCACAGCCGGCGGTCGAATGCGCATGTAGTGGTGCGGGATCCCCGGCAACAGCGTTCCTTCGGTCGTCGTCGTCCACTTATCCAGCCGCGCTTCAATCCAGTCGGCATACTCTTCAAGAAAGATCGCCACGTCTTCCGGGCCGTGCTCCCGAAGAATGTCCGCCGCGCAGATTAGCGCGGAGATCACGGCGGCCAGCGTCGACGGCGAATACCCTGCGTTCTCCTCCCATCGCTCCTGCTGTGTGATCGGCGCATAGCGCACCAGGAACGACGCCGCCGCCGTCACAAACGGCACGATGTCGAATTTCCCCAGCCCATTCACTTTCCACAACCGCCAAGCCAGAATGATCGGAAACGCAACCTCATCCAGCTGAATCCCCGACCAGTACGGAATACCGTTGATCCAGAAGTTCTGCGCGAACCCTCCATCTGGATGCTGCGTGCACGCCAGATACACCAGTGCCCCGCGCGCTGATTCAATCCGTCCGCCGCCCAGCAGCGCTGTCGCCGACTGCACCATGTCCCGCGTCCACACCAGGTGGTATCCGCCCAAATCATCATCCGACTTCGACGCGCCCCACGGAATCGACGCCGACGCAATGAACGCGCCCGAGTAGGTCTTGTCCTCGTGCGCCAGGATCACCCCATGCGACGCCCGCATCAGCTTTCCCTGGTCCTTCGAAAACTCGGTAAACCTCGACGGCGCCGGCGCCCTGTGCCACTCCTCAATAAACCTCGTCCGATGCTGCAGAAACGGAATCGAGAGTGACTGCATCATGTTCGAGAGCGCCGCGTGGTTCCCTCGCCCCAACGCAATCGCCACGGTAAACTCGCGCGTCTTGGCAATATCGATCTCGCCCATGATGGCAATGTTGCCATTGAGCGCCTGGCCAAAATTCCACGTCATGCGCAGATGCTGCGCCAGGTCCGTATAGCCATCACTCGAACCCACATAGCCGCAGCTCGAACGCGTAAACCCGCAGTCCGCTCCCATCGCCAGCGAAAACTCATTCTTCCACGCCAGCACGCACCGAGTCCCCGCCATATCCAGTGAGCGCGCCGAGTTGCCCGCACCGCCTCCATCCAAATGCGGCGCCAGCAGCGCATAGCACTTCAGCCGCGACAGCACGTCCTCATCCCCTGTCACCTGCACATTCATCAGCACCACCGCATGATGCGGATCGGTGATGAACTCCTTGGTCACGGTGTACCGCCCACTCACATCATGCCCGGTCACCCGAATCGCCAACGCATTCTCGTCGACGTACTGAAGGTCATACGCGATGTCGCGCTTCTCTTCGTGGAAGAACGTCTCCTCATCGGTAAACAGCAGCTCCATGTCCCGCGTTTGCGGCCGGTCGATCGTCGGAAAGTAGATCTCGTTCAGCGTCCCATGCGAGGCCGTAAACCAGATCTTCGTCGCCGCCGCATACGCCGTGCTCACTGCATCCTTCTCACTCGAGGTCCATCGAGGCGGCAGTCCGGGACATCCAAATGCCGGTCCGTCATCATCGAGCCAGCGATAGTTACCGTTGGAAGCGCTCATATGCTCATATGATCACAAATCCCATCTCGCCGATTCACGCACCTCCCGGTCTCGCAGACCAGGCGCGTGATACGCATCACCGAATTCCTACCCCGCAGGCATATCATTAAGGCAGCGCATGAAAAAGTGGCTCCAAGTCGTCGCCCTGCTCCTGACCCTCACGCTCTCCGCCCAGCCTGTCCTCGCGGACACCTTCTGCGGCCAACGAGCCTGTGGCAGTCGGCCGACCATGGACTGCTGCTCTCCCCCCACCGCCGTGTCTATGCCGGCAATGGCCATGCGCATGACCTGCGGCCAATCTCAGCCGATGGCCAACTCTCCCATGCATTGCGCGGGTAGTACCTGCTGCATGCTCTCGCCTGCAACCGTGCCCGCGATCACGACCTCCAACCTGCCGACTCCTATTGCAGCCAGCATTACGACCTGGTGGACCCCCGCTGCCCTCAGCGTGATAAAGCGCCCACCCGGCCCACGTCAGGTCCTCCCCACCGCCAGGTACATCCTCTTTCGTGACTTCCGAATCTAGACCGCGGTCCGCCTCGCTTTAGACCGCCGCGATGCACCTACCTCGCGACCCATCCTTTCCGAACAAAAGATTCAGGAGAAATTCATGAAACGCAAAATACTCGCCCTATCCATCCTTTCCCTCGGCCTCACCATGACCGCATTCGCCTCCACCCAGATCGCGACCGCAAACTGCTGCCAGGAGAAGGCCGCCTGCTGCGAGAAGGCTGCCGCCTGTTGTGACCAGGGCAAGTGCTGCGATAAAGGTGCTGCATGCTGCAAGAAGTCCCCAAAACCAGCCTGCTGCGATGGCAACAAAACTGCCGCGAATCCAGCGACCGCCCCAAAGCAGTAAGTCAACAGAAACACTAGTTGCACGGGCCGGAAGATATCCTCTTCCGGCCCTCACCATATAGGCCCCACCTTCCCCCCAAAGAACCCTCGGCCGATGCGCTATTCTCATCCAGGCGGCACCGCCGGGCACGCCCCGTGCATCCAAGTCTATTGTCCAAGAGTCGTGTCCGGGCTCGCACCTCGAGCTTCGCGCACATCGCCTAAACCCAAGAACGATAAAGGAGCAACTCCCGTGGCCTTCGAACTTCCTCCCCTTCCCTACGACTACGCCGCTCTCGAGCCCACCATCGACGAAGCGACCATGAAGCTGCATCACGACAAGCACCACCAGACCTACGTCACCAATCTCAACGGCGCCGTCGAGAAGCACCCCGAACTCGGCAAGAAGACGCCCGAAGAACTTGTCTCCGACCTCGCCGCTATCCCCGAAGACGTTCGCGGAGTCGTCCGCAACAACGGCGGCGGCCACGTCAACCACACCATGTTCTGGCAGATCATGAAGCCCAAGGGTGGCGGCGATCCCGAAGGCGCCATCGCCGATCAGATCACGAAAGACTTCGGCAGCTTTGCCGACTTCAAGAAACTCTTCAACGAAACCACCGCCAAACAGTTTGGCTCCGGCTGGGGCTTCCTCGTTTACAAGGGCGGCAAGCTGGAAATCGTCACCAAGCCCAACCAGGACTCGCCCCTCTCCGATGGCCTCTACCCCATCCTGGGCAACGACATCTGGGAGCACGCCTACTACCTCAAGTACAACAACCGCCGCCCCGACTACCTCGCTGCCTGGTGGGACGTCGTCAACTGGGACGAGATCAACAAGCGCTTCGCCCAGGCAAAAAAGTAATTTCCCGGAATCTCACGAAAGAAAGGGCCGCCATCAGGCGGCTCTTTTTTCTGCCCTGCCGTAGTACCATCGGTGCCTATCTCGTGGAGGAGATTTCAATGGCGCTACTTCGATCTGGCCTTGTCTTCCTGGCTTTGTCAGCCTTACCGGCTATAAGCCAGGAGCCCGCCAATCCAACGCCCGCAGCCACCGCACCCGGCGATCCCGCCAATGCCGTAACCGCGCAAGATAAGCCCATGCACATCGGTGGCAAGGTACAGAAGCCGGTGGTGATTCACATTGCAGAGCCGCAGTTTAGCGAGGAAGCCCGCCAATCGAGATACTCGGGCGATGTGGTGGTATATCTTTGGGTCGAAAAAGATGGCACACCCTCACACGTCCGAGTAGTACGAAAGACTGGAATGGGTCTCGATGAGAAAGCTATCGAAGCCGTCAGCCAATACAGGTTCAAGCCCGCCACCCTCAACGGTCAGGCGGTCGTCGTCGATCTCTACGTGGATGTGAGCTTTCGGATATTGCAACAATGAATACCTGACTGCAAAAGTAAAAAGCCCTCCGCCAAGGAGGGCTTTACTCTTTGCTTTCGAACCAATTACTCCAGCGTACTTCCGCCGCGCGTACCCTTCGGTCGCCGATTCACCGCAAGGATCTTCTTCCGCATGCGCAGCGACTTCGGCGTCACCTCGACCAGCTCGTCCTCGGCAATAAACTCGATCGACTGCTCCAGCGTCAGGCTCTTGAACGGCACTAGTCTCACCGCGTCATCCGATCCCGAAGCACGCATATTCGTCAGCTTCTTCTCGCGCACGCAGTTGACGTCCAGATCGTTGTCGCGCGAGTGCTCGCCGATGATCATGCCCTCGTACACCTCAACGCCATCGCCAAGGAAAAGAATGCCACGCTCCTGGATGCCATCGAGCGCATACAGCGTGGTCACTCCCTGCCGATCCGAAATCAGCGCTCCCGAAGGACGCTGCGGAATCTCGCCCGTGTACGGAATGTATTCGCCGGCAATCGAGTTCATCACGATCGTTCCGCGCGTCTCGGTGAGCATTTCGTTACGCAAACCAATCAGCCCGCGCGACGGAACCTTGAACTCCATCCGCACGCGGCCCGACCCGTGATTCGCCATCTTCACCATCTCGCCCTTGCGCGGTCCCAGCTTCTCAATCACCGTTCCCACAAACGCCTCGGGAATATCAATGGTCAAGACCTCCGACGGCTCCATCAACGCGCCGTCGACGCGCTTGGTCACAATCATCGGACGCGACACCATCAACTCAAATCCTTCGCGCCGCATCATCTCGATCAGCACTGAAAGCTGCAGTTCACCACGGCCAAGCACCTTGAAGTTATCCGGTGTACCGGTATCTTCCACGCGGATGCTCACGTTGGTCAGCAGCTCGCGTTCCAGCCGTTCCTTGATATTGCGCGACGTCACCAGCTTTCCTTCGCGCCCCGCGAACGGCCCATTATTCACCGAGAACACGATCGCAATCGTCGGCTCATCGATCTTAATAATCGGTAGCGGCTTTGGATTTTCCAACTCACAGAAGCTTTCACCAATCGTGATGCCCGGAATACCGGCGACCGCGATAATGTCGCCCACTGTCGTCTCTTCCGTATCAATCCGCTTCAGACCATCAAACGTGAACAGCTTCGTCACCTTCACCGTCTGCAACGTGCCATCCACACGCGAAAGATTAACTTCCTGCCCAGCCTTGAGCGTTCCATTGAACACACGCCCAATTGCCAGCCGGCCCAGGTAATCCGAGTAATCCAGGTTCGTCACCAGGATCTGCAGTGGCCCATCCGCCGTTCCCGGCGCCGCCGGAATCGTCTGGAAGATCAGCTCAAACAACGGCTGCAGATCGGTCCCCGGGACGTTCAGATCCATCGTCGCCGTACCCGCCTTGCCGTTCGTATAGATCACCGGGAAATCCAGCACGCTCTCGTCGGCATCCAGGTCGATGAACAGGTCATATACCTCGTTCAACACCTCTTGCGGGCGCGCATCCGGGCGATCAATCTTGTTCACCACCACGATCGGCGTCAGCTTCGCCTCGAGCGCCTTCGACAGCACGTAGCGCGTCTGCGGCAGCGGACCTTCGCTGGCGTCCACCAGCAACACCACACCATCAACCATCTTCAGCGCGCGCTCGACCTCGCCCCCAAAGTCGGCGTGGCCTGGCGTGTCCACAATATTGATCTTCGACGACTTATAGTGAATCGCCGTATTCTTCGCAAGAATCGTGATGCCGCGCTCTTTTTCCAGGTCGTTCGAGTCCATCACGCGCTCCGCAACCACCTCGTTCGTGCGGAAGGTGCCGGATTGGCGTAGCATGGCGTCCACCAGCGTTGTCTTGCCGTGGTCGACGTGGGCGATGATGGCGATGTTGCGTATTGCTTCGGCGGTCGTGGGAGTGCTCACTGCGTAGGGGTTTCCTGTTCTGGGCTTCTGATTTTCGAGTGTGCGCGGGGATGCGGCGCAGAAGGTTCTCTCGTGGGGAACGCGCTGACCGCTCGCGATTCCAGCGAAAAACGCGTTAGTTCTAGTCTACCAGTACCCACCCGCTGCGCGGTAAAGAATGCGCGAATCGCGCAACCAAACTTTCCCCCCTTTCTCCTGCAGCGTTTTCCCTATGCCATGAAATAACGTGGGTGCTAGGCTTCTATCGACAGGTTCCGCAGCAACACCATCTCTATTCAGGAGTTCCACGATGGACATTAGCCGCCGATCTTTTCTCGCCGCCGCCGCCGCCGCATCGCTCATACCTTCGGAACCAGTGCACGCCCAGGAGCCAGCGCCAACAACTCCCGACGAAGCTCTCAAAATGCTTATGGATGGGAATGCGCGTTTTGACGCCAATAACCTCACCAGCATTGCGCACGATCTAAAAATGCTCAGGGAAAACACCGTCGAGAAACAGCAGCCCTTCGCCGCCGTCCTCTCCTGCGCCGATTCACGCGTGCCGGTGGAGCTCGTCTTCGATCAGACCATCGGTCACATCTTCGTCTGCCGCGTCGCCGGCAATATCATCAACGCCGAGATCATCGGTTCGCTCGAGTATGGAGCCGCAGTACTTGGAGTAAAAGTTCTCCTCGTCATGGGTCACTCCAACTGCGGAGCAGTGAAAGCTGCCATTGCGAAGACTGATGTGCCTGGCCAGATTGCCTCTCTATATACGCACCTTGAGCCAGCCGTCGAAGCCGGTTCCGGCCTCGTAGACACCATCAAAAAGAACGCCAAGATTCAAGCGTCCCTTTTGGAAACAACATCAACCGTCCTCGCCCCGATGATCAAGGAAGGCAAACTGAAGATCCGCGCGGCGTACTATGACGTCGGCACCGGCCAGGTCACACTCCTTTGAGCCATGCTCCAGCCGCCCCTCGAATTCTTATCAGGATGCTAGGATTTCCTCTTGGAACCGAGGAGGCCATCTGACCAATGCTTGCCCTGCAACTGAAAAAGACCTTTGGAATACTCCCCCTTGCTTTAGTGCTGACAGCGCACGCTCAAACGGCCTCGCCCGCAGCGCCGGAAAAGCCCGCTCAATCCACCGTTAGCCATGTTGTTCTTGTCCTGCACACCGACCTCACATCCAAGGGCTCTAAGGTAGGCCAGGAAGTGAAGGCCACCACGCAGCAGTCCGTGACTCTGTCCACAGGCGAAAAGCTCCCCAAGGGAACTCTGTTTCTCGGTTCCGTGGTTGCCATCTCAAAGCACACCAAAGACAAGCCCAACGGCGCAGTCTCCCTCGAGTTCCACCAGGCCCTGCCGAAAGGAGAAAGTCCCGTCTCCCTGATCGTCAAATTAGTGAAGTTGGCGCCCTCGGACACAGACGACAGCGCCCCGCTACCAAATTCCAACGGCAACATGGTATCCCTGGCCTCCAACTCAGGCGGTACTGCTCAAATGGCATATCAAAATAACGAGCGCACGGAAGACCGAGGCAAGAGTGCCAACAGTTCGACTATCGATGGCGTCTACCTGTCCCCTTCCACGCAGAGCTCCGGCATCGTCTTCGCCCTGGGAGACGATGTCTATCTCGATCACGACGCCCATCTGACCGTCGTCATGGCTCCTGTCACCGCCGCAAAATGACTCGTCTGCCGGTAACCCTCGAACTTCCCCTATACTGAAAGCTCCATGGACGACATCCTGCCACCCTCCACCCGCCAGCCCCCAGCTGCGACGCCGTGGAATTACAAGTTGGATCATGCGTTCGACGAGATGTTCGCCGCACAGAATGAACTACGCGAGCACTACGGCCCCCTCCTCGAGCACTTCACCGCCCTCCCCCAGGACGAAGTTCAGCGCCGCAAGCAAGCCGCCGACCTCAGCTTCCTCAACCAGGGCATCACCTTCACCGTCTACGGCCGCGAAGAAGGCACCGAAAAAATCTTCCCCTACGACCTCCTCCCGCGCATCATCACCAGCGCCGAGTGGGCCAAGGTCGAGCGCGGCCTCACCCAGCGCATCACCGCCCTCAATCTCTTCCTCAAAGACATCTACAACGAAGGCCGCATCCTCAAAGACGGCATCGTCCCGCGCGAGATCGTCTACTCCTGCCAACACTTCCGCCGCCAGATGTCCGGCCTCCAGGTCCCGCGCAACGTCTACATCGCCGTCTGCGGCACCGACCTCATCCGCCTCGAAAACGGCGACTTCGTAGTCCTCGAAGACAATCTCCGCGTCCCCTCCGGCGTCAGCTACATGCTCACCAACCGCCGCGTGATGAAGCGCATCTTCCCGCAACTCTTCCGCAACTACAACGTCAAGCCCATCGAGCAGTACACCCAGCTCCTGCTCGGCACCCTGCGTTCGCTCGCCCCCGAAGGCCGCCCCGAGCCCAACATCGTTCTGCTCTCCCCCGGCGTCTTCAACTCCGCCTACTTCGAGCACGCCTACCTCGCCCGCCAGATGGGCATTGAGCTAGTCGAAGGCCGCGACCTCGTCGTCCACGACAACGTCTGCTACATGCGCACCACCAGCGGCCTACGCCGCGTCGACGTAATCTACCGTCGCGTAGACGACGACTTCATCGACCCCCTCAGCTTCCGTTCCGACTCGATCCTCGGAGCCGCCGGCCTCTTCAACGCCTACCGCGCCGGCAACGTCACCCTCGCCAACGCCTTCGGTACCGGCGTCGCCGACGACAAGGCTCTCTACGCCTACGTCCCCGACATCATCCGCTACTACCTCAGCGAAGAGCCCGTCCTCAACAACGTCGAGACCTACCTCTGCACTCGCGAGAAAGAACGCAACTACGTCCTCGCCAACCTCGACAAACTCGTCGTCAAAGCTGTCGGCGAGTCCGGCGGCTACGGCATGCTCATCGGCACACAATCCACGTCCAAAGAGCGCGAACTCTTCGCCGAAAAGATCAAGGCCAATCCGCGCAACTACATCGCCCAGCCCACCATCAGTTTCTCCCGCGCCCCGTGTCTTATCGGCGACGAACTCGAACCCCGCCACGTCGACCTCCGCCCCTACGTTCTATACGGCGACAAGGTCACCATCGTCCCCGGCGGCCTAACCCGCGTAGCCCTCAAGCGCGGCTCCCTCGTCGTCAACAGCTCCCAGGGCGGCGGCAGCAAAGATACATGGGTGCTAAGCTAATCGCCGCGCAGGCAGACACGTTTCGCAAGCTCTTGCCTGCACCGCTTCCTCAAAGGGCGACGTTTTCGCGCCGCTTCCGTCAAACCTTCAACAACGAAAAGTTGAAAGGGGCAGTGTTGCGTCGCGTCGTTGCGCTCTTTTGGGTAAGTCTTGTTGCCTGTGTCCTCGTCGCTTCCGGTTGTTCCACGGCCAACGCCGAAGCTCCCAAACCACGAGTCATCGTCTTCGTCCACGGCCTGCATGGCAGCAGCGACACGTGGCGAGCCGCCAACGGCGCCTACTGGCCGGATCTCATCCGTACCGACCCGCACTTCCGCAACTCGGACGTCGTTGTCGCCGAATACCCAACCCCATCCATGCGCGGCCGCTACTCCAGCACGCAACTCGCCGAGCTGCTTTGGCAGTCGCTGAATAAGCAGGGTGTTTGGGAGCATCACGACATTGTCTTCATCGCACACAGCCTGGGTGGCCTGCTGACCGAAGAGATGCTCTTGAACCATCCCTCCGACGCGGCGCACGTATCCTTCGTCGCGTCCTACGCCACACCGCACCAAGGCTCGTTCATCGCCAGCCTCGCCAAGATCTACGACAGCGATCCGTTGCTGACCGACTTGAGCTACGCCGACGATAACGCCTTCCTGACAAATCTCGAACAGCGGTGGCGCAGCTCGCCCTACACCATTAGCATCCATCGCTATTGTGCGTACGAAACCCTGGACACCGCATCCGGAGCCGGCATCGGCCATTATCTGCACGCTCACACCCGCGTCGTAAGCTTCTACAGTGCGACCTACGGATGCGATGTAGATACGCCGCCGCAAAAAATAAACGCCGACCACATCGACATTGTGAAGCCATCGAACCGCCAGTCCGATGCCTATACGTTCTTCGCCAAACTCTACCGCAATAATCCGATCACCAACATCACGGAAACCGTTCGCGATAACAAGGTCTCCGCACTGTATGTCGCCTGCGATCGCACGAACTCCGAAGACGACCTCCAGGTGCCGATCGGGCTCGATCCAGTGCAACACGAACAGCTCACCGCTGCCACCGCCGAGTTTGTCGACACCCAAAAGGTGAAGGACGACCCTACAATCGCTGTAACAAAAGTCGATCCCGGAGGCATCGCCCACATCGCGTACTCCTTTCGTGGGCATGGACATGATCTCGGCATCTTCGGTTGTCCCACCGGCCACACATCCATCCTCGTGCACTTCGTCATCCGCAGCCATGTGCCGTTGATCGAATAGAGGAATCGGATACCCCGATGGTTGAAGATATTCGATAGCATCCAAAGATCGGAGAGCAAATTGAATTTGATGACGGCCAACCAGTTGATTCGCCGAAGGACGCTTGCCGCTACTTCTCCAAGCGTTCGTTGGGTCGCCATGAGTGCGCTTTTATTGATCAGCGCCTCGGCTGCCAACGCGCAGCGCCTCGTCCTCATCGACCAGGACGGCTCCGGCCCCGGCGGCTCCAACCAAATGGCCATGATGGTCCTGCTCCAATCCCCGCAAGTCCGCGTCCTCGGCATCACCATGGTCAGCGGCAATGCGTGGGAGCCCGAAGAAGTGCAGCACACCCTCCGCATGCTCGAACTCATCCACCGCACCGACGTCCCCGTAGTCCCCGGCGCGATCTTTCCCCTCCTCCGCACCGAAGCCGAGGCCATGCACGAAGCTCCCCTCATCGGCAGCTTCCCCTGGTACGGCGCCTGGGGCGACCTCGCCAAACACACCAGCGCACAGCCCTACCACGGTCCATTCGTTCTCCCGCCTCTCGAAGAAGGCGAGCCCACCACCAAGCCGCTCGACGAAGACGCCGCCCACTTCCTCATCCGCCAGGTCCACGCCCACCCCCACGCCGTCACCATCTACGCCGCCGGCCCCCTCACCAACATCGCGCTCGCCATTTCCATCGACCCGCATTTCGCCGAGCTAACTCAAGGCATCGTCATCATGGGTGGCAGCCTCAACCCCCACACCGACGACCCCGAGTTCGCCACCCATCCCCGCCACGAGTTCAACTTCTGGTTCGATCCCGAAGCCGTCCACATCACCCTCCGCGCCCACTGGCCGCGTATCGATCTGACCGACGTCGACATCTCCATCAAGACCCAGTTCACCAAAGACATGCTGCGCCAGATCTCCCAGTCCAACTCACCCGCCGCCCAGTACATCGCCCACTACACCCGCGAGTACTACTACCTCTGGGATGAGCTCGCCGCCGCCGCCTGGCTCAACCCCTGGATCATCACCAAAGAGCAGATCCTCTACGTAGACTGCGACATCTCCCACGGGCCCAACTACGGCGACACCCTCACCTGGACCGCAGCCAACAAGCCCGCCCTCCCCGGGCCCTCCGGCGAAATGCAGCCCGTCCACGTGCAGGAAGACCTCAACGTCCCGCTTTTCGACAGGACATTTGTTGATCTAATGAAGTCAGAACCTGTGGTCGTGCGCACAGAGGCCGCCACTCACTAAGCAAAATCCGAAAGTCAGTGTAGAGTGAACTACAACCAGCAAGTCCAATTCAGCAAAGGAACCGACCGCATGCTTTCACGCGTCGCCGATTCACTGTACTGGATGAGCCGCTATCTCGAGCGAGCGGAACACGCGACGCGCCTGCTGGATGTAAACCTCAATCTGATGCTCGACGAGAGCCCCACCAGCTCCGATCATCGCTGGCTGCGCATGCTCGCCGCCCTCGGCAACCCTAAGCGCCTCAAGTGGAACGGCAACCCTTACGAACTCGCCCGCAACCTCACCTTCGACACCTCCAACAAATCCTCCGTCGTCTCCTGCATCATCGCCGCCCGCGAAAATGCTCGCCAGGTCCGCGAGCAGATCTCTACCGAGCAGTGGCAGAAACTCAACTCCCTCTACATCGAGGTCACGCGCCCTGAAGTAAAACGCGCCATGCAGATCGAGGCCAATGCCGAATCCGGCGAAGGCCCTACCGCCTTCCTCCAGGAGATGATGGAAGCCGTCCACCAGTTCCAGGGTGTCACCGACTCCACCATGTCGCACGGCGAAGGCTGGCAGTTCATTCAGGTTGGCCGCTATCTCGAACGCGCCTCTGGCATGCGCCTTCTCCTCGAGGCCTATCACGAAGACGTTTGGTCCCACCCCGACCGCGTTCCTGAAGGCAACGAGTACCTCGACTGGATGGGCCTCCTCCGCTCCGCCACTGCCTTCGAGGCCTACTGCAAGGTCTACACCGCCGACCTCACCCCTGAACGCATCCTCGAGTTCCTCCTCCTCGACGCAGAGTTCCCGCACTCACTTCGTTTCTCCATCGACAGCCTCCAGTGCGCTCTCCAGGCCATCCAGGAGAAGTCCGGCAAGACCCGCGCCGAAGAACTCAACCGCATCGCCGGCCGCCTCAGCGCCTCCCTCGGTTTCGCCAGCGTCGACGAAATCCTCCAGGGCGACCTCGTCGAATATCTGCACGGCATTCAACGTCAATGCCAGGCCATCCATCAAACCATCTACCACCTCTACGTGGACTACCCCATTCAGGCCGCGCTGGCTGGATAAAACGATCATCAGGAAGTAGCAGAGAAATGTCGAACGCCATGAAGCATCCGCAGGAGGGACCGATGTACTACTCGATCCGCCATCTGACCAAGTTTCTCTACAAGACTCCCGTCAGCGAAAGCATCATGGAGACGCGCATGCACCCGCGCTCCGACGCCCAGCAGCGGTGCCTCACCTTTCATCTCTCCGTCAGCCCGCGATGTCGCGTCTTCTCGCACCGCGACCACCTCTCCAATCACGTCCACCACTTCGACATCCCCGGCCAGCACGGCCAGCTCGTCATCGTCGCCGAATCGCTCGTCGAGATGGCCGTCCATGACGAAATCCCGCAGTCCCTCCCCGACGGCTCCTGGGACGAACTCGACCGCCTCGTCCACGAGGGCGACTTCTGGGAGATGCTCCTCCCCAGTGAATTCGCACAGTTCACCCCCGAGCTCGAAGACCTCGGCAAGCACCTCGACGTCCGCCGCAAGGACGACCCGCTCAGCGCCCTCCACAAGCTCAACACCCAACTCTGCGAATACTTCGACTACAAACCGAAATCCACCAAGGCCGACTCCCCCATCGAGGTCGCCCTCTCCACCAAGGCCGGCGTCTGCCAGGATTTCTCCCACATCATGATCTCGCTCGTCCGCTCCAAACTCGAGATCCCCTGCCGCTACGTCAGCGGCTACCTCTACCACGGCGACGCCCACAAGGATCGCTCCGAAAGCTCCGCCACCCACGCCTGGGTCGAGGCCTTCCTCCCCGAACTCGGCTGGATCGGCTTCGATCCCACCAACGACCTCGTCGCCGGCGACCGCCACATCCGCACCGCCATCGGCCGCGACTACTCCGACGTTCCCCCCACCCACGGCATCTACCGCGGTCGCACCAAGAGCGAGCTCAGCGTCGCCGTCCGCGTCGAACCCAGCGAAGGCACACCCTTCCTCGATCGCGAACTCCCCGTCCCCGAAGACTGGTCGGTCCTCGTAGAAAAAGCTCAGGCCCTCCCAGAGCAGCCCCCACCCATGTCCCGCCACGCCCAGCAAGCCCAGCAGCAGCAGCAGAGCAGTCCAGAGGTTTAGCGTTGCTGGTCATACATTTGGAAATAGTCGTTGCGTAATTCCTTGTTCCGCTGTGACGCTGTGGAAAGTCGGCAAGAGTCGTATTGCATCGGTTGCATACTTCCACCCTCGAACTGTCCACCGTACGCCCTGCATTCCGCATCGCGATACCGGACCCAAGCCTTTTGTGCTTCGATCAAATTTTTCTTGTCAGCGTCCTTTAGCAACTTCAGATAATGGTTGTAGGTACGCTGCAGAGTCATCTCGGCAGCATGAGCCTCATTGGCAAAACACTCATTCAGGCCAGCCTGGCTTAGGTGGGGGTCTTGGTCACAGGGCAGCGATGTGCGGTGTGCATTGAAGGTGTCTTGACCATGAGCAACGGACGACGAAGTCCTCGCTGGGACTGGAGTGATCCCTTGAGTCGCGAGAAGCAGAACCACTGGAAGCATACCGAGCATTCGCTATTCCTCCAGCTTGCCTACAGATTCATCTTCTTAAACACCCGCTCCGGAATCGCGCGAATCACAGCCATAATCACGCGCCAGATCCCCGGCACATATACCACATCGTCTCCACGATCGATCGCCTTCACCAGCGACGCCGCCACCGCCTCGACATCGGCAAACTTCCCGCTGCCCTTCATGCCCTCGGTCATCGCCGTCTTCACCGGCCCCGGCTTGATCGTCATCACCTTCACACCCTCGCGATCAATCCGGTTCCGCAGCCCATCCACGAACGCCGTCAGCCCCGCCTTCGAGCTCCCATACACATAATTCGACTTCCGTCCCCTCTCGCCCGCCACCGACGACAGCACCGCCAGCGTCCCCGCCCGCCGCTGCGCCGTATAGTTCGCCAGCCACGTCAGCAAGCTCACCGGTGCCACAAAGTTGGTGTGCAGAATCTGATCGGCCGCCGCAAAATTCTTCTCCGCCTCTGGCTGTTCCCCCAACACGCCCAGCGCCAGGAAAGCCACATCCAGCCCGCCCAGCGAATTGATCGCATGCGCCAGCACCTCAGGATGCGCGTTCGTATCATCCAAATTCGCCACCGCCGATCCAACATGAGAAGCTCCGCGCGTCCGCGCATCCGCCGCCACGACAGCCAGCTTGTCCTCATTCCGCGCAACCAAATAAAGCGCATCGCCGCGGTTCGCCCACAGACGAATACAAGCCTCCGCAATCCCCGACGTCGCCCCCAGCACCAGAATCCGCCGCGGCCCATGCGGCTGCGTTCCCGCAACCTCACGCGCGCCCGACTCATGCTCGCCATCGCGCGGCGTGCGCAGCGCCAACGGCTGCTCTTCCATCACAGGAGTCCTCGGCGTCGTGCTCATTTCCCCACTCCCCGCACGCCCAATTGTCCGCCCACCACGCGCTCCCAGAATCCTGACGTCAGCGCCGGATCTTTATACCGCGCAAACTTCTCCCACTGCGGATAGAACGCCTGGAACTGCGCCGAGGTCATCCGCGCATCCTTCGCCGGATACAGCCGCCCGCCAAACTCATTCGTCATCTCCGCCAGCCGATCGAACAGCGCAAAACTCTTCTCCGGCTTTATCGGGAAATCCAGCGCCAGCGTAATGCCCGGTTTCGGAAAGCTCATCATTCCCGGCGACGGCACATCCCCAAACGCCTTCAGCACCGCGAGGAAGCTCGCCAGCCCCGACTTCGCCACCGCCTGCAGAATTGCGATCGTCCCTTCGCGCGCATGCTCCCACGGAATCGCATACTGGAACTGCAGCAGTCCGCCCTTGCCATACATCCGGTTCCACTTCAGCACCGCGTCCAGCGGGTAGAAGAACGGTTCATAATCCTGCAGCGCGCTCACCCGCTTCTTCATCTGTTTGTTAAAAAACACCGAGTTGAACGCCCCCACCGTCGCCCCGTTCAGCGCAAACCCCGGCAGTTCCATCGGGAACGTAAGCTTCGGCTTGCCCGAAACCTTCAGCGGCGCCGGCACCTGCGAGTGATCGCCCTGCATAAAGATCCCACGGCAAAAATTCTTGCCAGTCGACGTCACATCCACCCAGCTCACCGTGTACTCAATGTTCTCGGCCTGTCGCGTCAGATCAAGAAACTCGTCGATCCCATGGAACTGAATCCCCTGGTAATCAACCATCCGGCTCACGATAGGCTTGAGCCTCACCTGCGCCCACGTCATCACGCCCGTCAACCCCATCCCCCCAATCGTCGCCCCGTAGTAGTCCGGGTTGCTCGAAGGCGAGCAGTGCATTCTTTCCCCATTCGATCGCACCAGCTCAAACTGCGTCACATGGCGACCGAACGTTCCTGCGTGGTGATGGTTCTTCCCGTGAATGTCATTCGCAATCGCGCCGCCCAGCGTCACATACTTCGTTCCCGGCGTCACCGGCAGAAAGTATCCGCGCGGCACCGCAAAGTCCAGAATCTGCGCCAGCGTAATTCCCGCTTCGGCCGTCAACAATCCTGTCGCCGGATCGAAATCCAGCAGTCGGTTCATCGACGTGGTCTGTACCAGCGTCCCATCCTTCAGCAGGCACACATCTCCATAACTCCTGCCCATGCCCACCGCAAGCGCACCGTGATGCACGCCATCAATGGCCCGCGGATAATCACCCTGCCAGTGCAGTTGCTTCAGCTCCGCGTGATATTCGGGATACCGGCCCCACGATTCGAACGCTGGGGGCCCGGCCGGCTTGTCGCCAGCCTCTGTAGGTTGCGGTGCGTTGAAGTCCAGTTCAGCGGACGAGGGCATGGCTATAGGATAGTCGATGCCCTCTGCTCCGAGGAAAGCATCTTTGTGATTACCGCACGTGTCGAGTGATTAGCGAACGAATCGTTTAATCCCTTGATAACCGCAATCTCCAGCATCTCCGTCGCCGTCCTCTAGGTGCGCTGCGCCGTCAAACTTCGTGGCGTCAACAGCGCAAGCACGGCCGCCACAACCAGGAGCGCTGGCACGTCGCCCAAAAGGTGTCCCCGGTGCATTGGATTCATGAACGATTGGACCGCCATAATGGCCCCATGCACAACGCTGGACCACACCGTGAACCAGATGAGGCTCACGTGCGCGAGAGGGTTGCGGCTGGCAACCATCAGAAACACTCCCAACGTCGCGTATATGCCAAGAATCATCTGCAGGTAGTCGGACTGCCCCATGTGCCACGACCAGCCAGACGGCCAGAGTATCGTGAGCGGGTAGATCCCAAATGTGAAGATCAGACCCACCAGCAGCAACGCCACGCGTAGGTATTTGATGCGATTAGCTTCTGTCATATCCTTCTCCTTCAGATCAGGGGATGAACACGCGGACCTCCGTCCGATTCTCTGTTGCTCTCCTTGGTCAATATGGAGTGAGATTAGATCACAAGCGCCGAGCGACAGACAATCGCCGCGTAAGACAAAAGAGCAAGTCAGGCAGCTGGATGTATCGTAGGACTGCACGTTCAACTTGGAAGATACCGGCCTGAAAGTTCTGTACACACCAAACAGGAACTGAGGAGTCTATGACGAAAAAGGATAAGAAAGGCAAGAAGGCAAAGAAACACGAGCACGTGGCAATCACCGCCGCAGCGGATTCAAAGCAATCTAACGCTGGGCCGAAATCAACTTCCAAATCGTCCACCAGATCGGATGCCAAGGTCGATGCCCTCGTTCATGAAATCATCGAACGCATCGCAGACAAGTGGACCATGGTCGTTCTCGACGTGCTCGCCGACCATGGCACCGTCCGCTTTACCAAGCTCGGCAAGCTCGCCGGCGGTGTCAGCCAGAAGGTGCTCACCAAGACCGTCCGTCAAATGGAAAGCGACGGTCTGGTCAAACGCACCGTCCACCCCGTCGTCCCACCCCACGTCGACTACACCCTCACCGAACTCGGCCGGAGCCTCGGCGAAGCGTTCTGCAGCGTCTGGGTCTGGGCTGAAAAATACTACGACGCGGTAGAAAAATCCCGTGCAGCGTTTAGCCAAAAACCTTCAGCGTAGCTTGATCGTCTAGCGGCACATCTTCGCCAGCTCATCTTCAGGCTGCGTCGCGTTTGGGAGTGTCACATTGAGCGTAGTCGCCGCAAGCTCCATCAACAGTCCTCCGCCGGGATAGGCCACCTTCGGATCGACGCTGTACGCCGGATCGGACTCCGCCTGCGGCAGCGAGACAAACTCAAATCCCCGCTTGCGAAACAGCCCAATCAGCTCCGGCAGCATCTTCGCATCGAACGCCCCCACATGCAGCAGCAGTACATACGGAATGTCGCGCCCATACAGCCGCTGCGAGAGCGTGCGCGAGTAGGTGATGTACTCATCCGCGGTCGCCAGGTAGCTGTCATGCAGCGACGCTATCGCCGCCGCATCCTTCTTCGCCGCGCAACGCGCATACGCGTCGTTCCACATGTAGTCACCAAAATCCAGATTCACCTCGGCAATCTTGTACCGATGCCCGAGCAGGTAATCGCGCACCGCATCCCGCTTGGCTAGGGTATCGCCCTCTTCCAGGTATGGATACCGGAACCAGTGCCAGTCTCCCTGCGGATCAACCTTCTGCAGCAGCGGTTCGTTCTCAGCAATATTATGGATGTACTTTTTCGCCGAGCTCTTATCCAGCGAGGGGTGCGACCACGTGTGGTTTCCCACTGGATTTCCAGACGCAATCCACTCCCTCAGCAGCTCCGTCTGGTACGGATACTCAGCCGTTCTGAATCCGTTGACGAACCCGTACACCGGAGGCATCTGCTCTGTTTTCAGTGTCTTGATGATGCTACGGATTGGCTCCGGACGATACTCCCCTGGCGGCAGCGGACCATGCGCTGGCAGATCGTCAAACGTAAATGCGACCTGCAGCGGCGCTTGCTGCGCCTTCAACGGGGAGGCGGCGCAAACCGTCATCACGAGAAACCCCTGGAGGAGGCGAGCGAGCATCATGGATCCAGTGTAGCGTTGCGCCCGTTTACGCCACGAGCTACCCGAAACCCACCTCAAGCAGTCGATTCGTAACCCGAAACCGAGCTCAAACGACGCCACAAACACGAAAAGCGCGGCAAATGCCGCGCTTTTCGGAATTTCAGGAAACAACTTACGCGGCGGCGCGAGCCTTCTTCGCGGCTCCGAGCGCGCTCTTCGCCGAGACGGCCAGAGCGGCAAAGCCGGCGGCGTCGTTGGCGGCGATGTCGGAAAGGATCTTGCGATCGAGGCCGATGCCCGCCTTCTTGAGGCCGTTAATGAACGTGGAGTAGCTCATTCCATTGAGCTTACAGGCGGCGTTGATGCGCACGATCCAGAGCGAACGGAACTGGCGCTTCTTCTGCTTGCGGCCGATGTAGGCGAACTTGAGTCCGCGCTCGACGGCTTCCTGGGCTGCCTGGTAAAGCTTTGATTTTGTGAGGAAATAACCGCTGGCGCGCTTGAGGATCTTCTTGCGGCGGTCGTTGCGTTTTGTACTCCGTTTGACACGGGGCATGGTCTAACTCCTTTTGCGTGAATCGTTTAGCGGCTGGAGGTAAGGTTGGCCTCTTCACTCGCCTACTACTTCGAATCTCAGTGGATTTCCTTCGGAAATCCAGGGGCCTTTACGCTTTGCGGCCCGTTGCTTTTCAGCGGCTTGATTCGAAAAACTTGCCTGTTGGCTACGCTCTAGGCGTAGGGCAACATGCGTGCGACCTTCGGGGTATCCTGCTTTGAAACCAACACGATACGGCCAAGTTTGGACTTGGTCTGGTTGGTTTTCGAAGTGAGGATGTGGCGCATCTTCGTCTGACCGCGCTTGAACTTACCGGAGGCGGTCTTCTTGAAGCGCTTGGCTGCGCCCGAGTGGGTTTTTAGCTTTGGCATGGTGATTCCTGATGGAAACGTACTATTGAACAACGTCATTCAGAATAGCATGTTTCGGGCAAAATCCGTGCGTTTTATGCGCGACTGAGGTGGGTTTCGGGTTACAAATCGACGTCTTGACCTAGGTTTCGGGTAACGCAACCGTCAAATGGTCGCCGCCGCCCGCTCGTGAGGCTGGGCGATCCGGACGGAGGCCATGCCGGCGGCGGTGGCTGCCTGAATGCCGATGTCGGCGTCCTCGAAGACGAGGCAGTCTTTCGGGTCGACGCCGAGACGCTCGGCGGCCAGGAGGAAGGGGTCGGGGGCGGGCTTGGGGTGGACGTAGTCGCCGGCGCAGACCAGTGTGTCGAAGAGGTGAAGGATGCCCAAAGTTTCCAGCGAGCGGACGACGGACTCGCGGGTGCTGCCTGAGACTACGGCGAAGGGGATGTTGCCGTGCTGGAGGTGGATCTGTTCGAGTACCTCGGGGACGGGGCGAAGCTGATCGATGAGGCCGTAGTAGAGGCTCTCCTTGCGGTGGGCGAACTCCTCGATGGGGATGGCGAGGCCGTCGCGGCGGTTGAGCTCGGTGACGACGGCGTCGACGGGGCGGCCGCCCCAGGCGTAGAAGAGCTCCTCGGTGAAGGAGGTACAGCCGTACTCGTTCAGGGCCTGGGTCCAGGCGATGAAGTGGATGGGCATGGAATCCGCGATGGTGCCGTCGCAGTCGAAGAGGTAGGCCTTGAAGTCGCCTTCGGGGAGCGTGAGGGTCATAGACTCCAGTTTACCGGCTGGGCGGAAGCTTGAGTTTTGGCCATTTATTCAAACTTATTTGTGGCTTTGAGGGTTTGGACGGTAGATGCTGGTCGTCAGGGCAGATTCTGACGAAGCAGGTCGTAGGTTAGGTTCCTACACCAAGCGAGGGATACGATGTCCGATATCGCCGAGAGAATGCTTGCGAACTCAGGGATACAGAAGAGCCAGAGGGCGGCGCTGAGCGCGGACGCGCTGGCTGAGTCGTTCCTGGAGAATCTGCTGTTTGTGCAGGGGCGGTCGCCGTCGAGGGCGACGGTCAACGACCTGTATATGGCGCTGGCGCATACGGTGCGGGATCGGTTGGTGGAACGGTGGATGTCGACGGTGGCGAACTACCGGGCAGAGGATGCGCGGGTGGTGTGTTATCTATCAGCGGAGTTTCTTACCGGGCCGCATTTGGCGAACAACCTGATTAACCTGGACATCTATCAACAGGCTGAGGAAGCCATGGGGCGGCTGGGGCTCGATCTAAATATGCTGATCGAGCAGGAGGAGGAGCCGGGGCTGGGCAATGGTGGACTGGGACGCCTGGCGGCCTGCTTTATGGACTCGCTGGCGACGCTGGATATTCCCGCGATTGGGTATGGGATTCGGTATGAGTACGGGATCTTCGACCAGGTGATCGTCGATGGCTGGCAGGTGGAAACCACGGACAAATGGCTGCGGTTCGGCAATCCATGGTCGCTGGAGCGGCCGGAAGATGTGTTCGAGGTGAAGCTGGGTGGCCATACGGAGATGCACACCGATGACCATGGACAGCTGCGGGTATTGTGGGTGCCGGCGAGGATGGTGCGCGGGATCCCACATGACACGCCCATCTCCGGGTACCAGACGAATACGGTAAATACGATGCGGCTGTGGGCGGCGCAGGCGGTGGAATCGTTCAACCTGGGAACGTTCAACACGGGTGACTTCCTAGGAGCGGTTGCCGACAAGGTGCTGTCGGAGAACATTTCCAAGATTCTTTATCCCAATGATGAAGGGCCGATGGGCAAAACGCTGCGGCTGGAGCAGCAATACTTTTTTGTGTCGTGCTCGCTGCAACATATTCTGACGATTCAGATGCGGGAGAAGCGGCCGCTGAGCGAGCTGCATCGCAGTTTTGCGATCCAGATGAATGACACGCATCCGGCGATCTCGGTGGCGGAGCTGATGCGGCTGCTGGTGGATGAGCACGGGATGGAGTGGGGGACAGCGTGGTTTGTGACACAGCATACGCTCTCGTACACCAACCACACGCTGCTGCCGGAGGCGCTGGAGCGGTGGCCGCGGAGCTTATTCGGTCAGTTGTTGCCGCGGCACCTGGAGATTATCGACGAGATCAACTATCACCATCTCGAGGATGTGCGGAAGAGATTTCCGGGCGACGAGGAGCTGGTGAGACGCATCTCGTTGATCGATGAGGATGGCGAACGGTATGTTCGGATGGCGCACCTGGCGTCGTTGGGAAGCCACGCGATCAATGGGGTTGCCGAGCTGCATACGGAGTTGCTGAAGAGTGATGTGCTGCATGATTTCTACGAGTTGACGCCGCAGAAGTTCAGCAACAAGACGAACGGCGTGACGCCGCGGCGATGGATGGTGCTGAGCAATCCCGGTTTGGCGGCGCTGCTAACGGCGCGTTTGGGGACGGGATGGATTCACGATCTGGACAAGCTGCGGCGGTTGGAACCGCTAGCCGATGATCCAGAGCTGCAGGCGGAGTGGAGAGCGATCAAGCAGCACAACAAGCTCAGGCTGGCGGTGTACGTTCGCGAGACGTTGGGGATCGAGGCCGATCCGCGATCCATGTTCGACATGCTGGTGAAACGGATGCATGAGTATAAGCGCCAGCATCTGCAGGTGCTTCACATTCTGACGCTGTATCAGCGCATCCTGCGCGATCCCGGCGTGCAGGTGGTTCCGCGCACGTTTGTGTTTGGGGGAAAGGCGGCGCCGGGTTACCGGATGGCCAAGCTGATCATCAAGCTGATTCATTCGATCGGCGAAACCATTAATCATGACCCGCGCGTGGCGGGCAGGCTGAAGGTGGTGTTCCTGCCGAACTTCAGTGTGCGGCTGGGGCACAAGGTGTATCCGGCGGCTGATCTTTCGGAGCAGATTTCGCTGGCTGGCAAAGAGGCTTCGGGGACAGGGAACATGAAATTCCAGATGAACGGCGCGCTGACGATTGGGACGCTGGACGGCGCGAACATTGAGATCCGCGAAGAGGTGGGAGCGGAGAACTTCTTCCTGTTCGGGCTCACAGCGGCGGAGGTGGCGGAGCGAAGGCGCGCGGGCTATAACCCACGCGCGATCTACGAATCGAATGCGAACTTGCGCGAGGTGATCGACGCGCTGGGCAGCGGCATGTTCTCGAATGGGGACAAGGGGCTGTTCGACCCACTAGTGACCTCGCTGCTTACGCGCGACGAATATATGCTGCTCGCGGATTACCAGTCGTACATCGATTGCCAGGACCGGGTCGCAGAGGCATACGAGAACCAGGAGCACTGGACGCGCATGTCGATTCTGAACGTGGCGCGCAGCGGTAAGTTTTCTTCCGACCGCTCGATCCGCGACTACTGCTCGGAGATATGGAAGACGTGGCCGGTGAAGATCTCGGTGCGGTAGCGATGGGCTGGACGGCTGATCTTCGCGCGCTAGTCTTCGGGGTCTTCGGTGGGGCGTTTGCTGGTTGAGGTGATTTTGTCGGCGATGGCGGTGGGGACGAAGTCGTAGTGGTCCATCTCCATGCGGTGGCTGCCTTGGCCGTGGGTGAGGGCGGTGAGGGTGGTGCTGTAGGCGAGCATTTCGGCTAGCGGGACTTGCGCGCTTATGATGGCGCGGCGGCCTCGGGTGTCCATGCCTTGCACACGGCCTCGGCGGCTGTTGAGGTCGCCTACTACGGCGCCGGCGGTGTCGTCGGGGATATCGATTTCTACGCGCATGATGGGTTCGAGGAGTGATGGCTTCGCGTTTTCCATGCAGGCGCGGAAGGCGAGGCGGCCGGCGATTTTGAAGGCCATTTCGCTGGAGTCTACGTCGTGGAAGCTGCCATCGAATACTGTTGCCCGGAAGTCGACGAAGGGATAGCCGGCCAGGTGGCCGCGGACGGCGGTTTCGAGGATGCCTTTTTCGATGGCGGGGACGAAGTTGCGGGGGATGGCGCCGCCGAAGATGTCGTTTACGAATTGGAAGCCGGTGCCGCGGGGGAGGGGTTCGATGCGGATCTTGCAGTCGCCGAACTGGCCGTGTCCACCGCTTTGCTTCTTGTGACGGCCGTGGCCGGTGGCGGTGGTGCGGATGGTTTCGCGGTAGGGGACTTTGGGGGATTTGAGCGTGACTTCGGTGTGGTAGCGGCGGCGAAGTTTGGAGACGACGGCTTCGATGTGGAGCTGGCCAGCGCCCGCGAGGAGGAAGTCGTTGGTTTGGGGATCGCGGTAGAAGCGGAGCTGGAGATCTTCTTCCATGAGCTTGTGGAGGGCGGGGGCTAGCTTGTCTTCGTCGGCGCGTGATTTGGGCTCGATGGCGTAGGTCATGGCGGGCTCGGGCGCGGGGAGCGGGTCGATGCGGAGGCCGTGGCCTTTGACGCCGAGGGTGTCTCCAGTTTGCGTGACGCGGAGCTTGGCGACTACGCCCAGGTCGCCGGCGTGGAGCTCGGGGACTTCGACTAACTTGCGGCCTTGCATGATGCCGATGTGGGTGAGGCGCTCGGTTTCGGAACGGGTGTAGTTTTCGAGCGAGGCTTCGTTGCGGATGCAGCCGCTGATGACTTTGAAGAAGGAGATGCGGCCGGCGAAGGGATCGATGAGGGTTTTGTAGACGTAGAGGGTGGCGGGCTCGGTGTCGGAGAGGGGGCAGAGGATGGTGTCGGTGGGGGGTTCTTGCGATCCCACCCGTTCCGGCGATGAAGCCACCGGTATGGATGGGGCACCCGGAGTGTTGGCGCCGTTGCCGTTGGATTTGATCGGCTGGAGGGTGTGGGCGGGGATGGGTGG
>Ga0302325_10006794_pt1 | contig 25611 bp, 27 predicted proteins | sample Palsa_T0_2_FD_201948 | JGI IMG/M metagenome (GOLD analysis project Ga0302325, IMG submission 201948) | Peat permafrost microbial communities from Stordalen Mire near Abisko, Sweden - Palsa_T0_2 | ecosystem: Environmental > Terrestrial > Soil > Palsa > Peat permafrost | place: Sweden: Abisko... | reverse complement strand
TCCGAGGCGGTGCCGACGCCCGCGTCGAGGATCACCGGCACCTGCGCGTGCTCGACGATGATCGACAGGTTGTACGGGTTGCAGATCCCCATCCCGGAACCGATCGGCGACCCGAGCGGCATCACCGCGGCGCATCCCACGTCCTGCAGCCGCCGCGCCAACACGGGGTCATCGGTCGTGTAGGGGAGGACGACGAAACCGTCGTCGACGAGCTCCTCGGCGGCGGTCACGAGCTCGACGGCGTCGGGCAGCAGCGTCCGGTCGTCGCCGATCACCTCGAGCTTGAGCCAGTCGGTGCCGAACGCCTCACGGGCCAGCCGCGCGGTGGCGATCGCGTCGCGGGCGGTGAAGCAGCCGGCGGTGTTGGGCAGCACCTGGACCCCGGCCTGGTCCAGCACGTCGAGCACCGAGCCCGCGGGAGTCCGATCCCGCCCAACCCCCAGCCGGCGCAGCGCCACCGTGCACAGCTGCGCCCGTGCCTCGCGACAGGCGATGGCCAGCTGCTCGTGGTTGGCAAAGCCGCCGGTCCCGAGGATCAGGCGTGACGAGAAGGAACGGCCGGCGATCTGGAGCAGATCGTCGCCACCGGGCAGGTCCGGGCTCATCCCCCTCCGATCGCGGCCACGACCTCGACCCTCGACCCATCTCGCAGCGCCGTCGCATCCCACCGGGATCTGGGAACGACCTCGCCGTCGACCGCCACCGCGATCCCGCGAGCGTTCGCTGCGACGTCGAGCAGCTCCAGCACGCTCGCGACAGTAGCGCCGGCCCGCAGCTCCCGCTGCTCGCCGTTGACGGTCGCGTTCACGCCGCGCTCCCGAGCGTGGCGCCGCCCGGCGCAGCGCGGCTCACCAGGCCGCCCGCCGGTCGACCCACCGGCCGACCCGCGAACCGACCCGGATCGAGCGCCGCGATCACATCGTCCCCTACGGCTGCGGCGTCGCTGGACCTCGTCTGAGTGAGTCCGTCGACGATCAGCTCGGCGGTCACGGGCGACAGCAGGATTCCGCCGCGCCGGTGCCCGACCGCCCACCAGAGCCCCTCGACGCCGGGGGCGGGCCCGATCGCGGGCAGGTTGTCGGGCGTGGCGGGGCGCAGCCCCGCGGTGAGCTCGTCGACCACCAGCTCCGAGACGCCGGGAACGAGCTCGGATGCGTCGCGCAGCAGCTCGAACGCGGCTCCCGCCGTCACGGTCTGATCGAACCCGCGCTCCTCCGAGGTGGCGCCGATCACATAGCGGCCGTCGCCGCGCGGCGTGATGTACGAAGACCCCATCCGGATCACGCGGGTCAGCAGCCCCGGCCCGGCGGGGTCGTGGAGCCGCAGGATCTGCCCTTTGACCGGCCGCAGCGCGACGAGCTGGTCAGCCGGCAGACCGCGCAGCCGCGCGGACCAGACGCCGGCGCAGACGACGACCCGCGCGGCGCGCACGGTGCTGCGATCCTCCAGCACGACCCCGCGGACACGCCCGCGGTCCACGTCCACGGACGCCACCGGGGCGCCGCACCGCAGCTCGCCGCCGGCCGCGCGCACCGCCACGGCAAGCGCCGAGACCAGCGCCCGCGGGTCGACCGCGTGGTCTCCGGGGACGTCGAGCGCCAGCCGCAACGCCGGCGCGAGCGCCGGCTCCAGACGCCGCGCGGCGCTGGCACGCAACCGCTCGACGGACAGGCCCAGGTCCACGCGCAGCGCCAGCTCCCGCTCCAGCGCCGACGCCTCATCGCCGTCCCGCGCAACCAGCAGGGTCCCGCAGCGGGTGTAGCCGACCGACATCCCGGACGCATCCTGCAGCTCGTCGACAAACGCCCCGAACAGCTCCGCGCTGCGCAGCCCGAGCGCCAGCAGCGGCTCCTCGCCGGCCGTGACCTCGGCGACCGGCCCGAGCATCCCCGCCGCGTGACGCGAGGTCCCGGAGCCGGGCTCGTCTCGCTCGAGCACGACCACGCCGCACCCGCGCACCGCCGCGCGCCACGCCACCGACAACCCGATCGGGCCCGCGCCGATCACGGCGACATCGACATCAGCTGAGCTTGAGCGTCTCACCAACACCTTCCCGCGCCGGCATTACCCGGTCAGGTTCTGACGGTCGGCGGATGAGATATCCGCCCTCTCAGCCCGAAGGTGGGGCTCCCGTAACGCCAGATCGTAGCGTTCGCGGCCTGCCACACTCAGAGCCGTGGACGATCGCCGCACGCGCTTGGAGCACGCCCGCCTGTACCTGGTCTGCGACGTGATCGCCGGGGATCTCGTCGTCCGCGCGCTGCGCGGCGGTGTCGACATCGTGCAGCTGCGAGCCAAGCAGCGACCCGACGAGGAGATCGTGGCGGCCGGTCGCCGCTACGCGCGCCATTGCCACGATCACGATGCGCTGCTGATCGTCAACGACCGGCCCGACCTGGTCGACGCGATCGGCGCCGACGGCGTCCACATCGGCCAGGACGACACCTCCGTCGACGCCGCTCGGCGGCTCATCGGCTCAGACCGGCTGATCGGCCTCTCCACGCACACGCCGGAACAGATCGACCGAGCCAACGGCGTCGGCGTCGACTACATCGGGGTCGGACCGGTGCACGTCACGCCGACCAAGCCCGGGCGGGCGGCCGTGGGGCTCGAGCTCGTGCGCTATGCGGAACGACATGCGCGGCAGCCGTTCTTCGCGATCGGCGGGATCAACCTCGGCAACGCCGCCGAGGTCGCGCGGGCCGGGGCCCGCCGGATCGCGGTGGTCCGGGCGTTGACCGAGGTCCAGGAGCCCGAGGCGATGGCGCACGCGCTGCGGCGCGCGACCGAGGCGGCGCACGAGAGCGAGGCCGGCCTTGGCGCAGCGTAGGCGCAAGCGGGGCCGTCACGGACCGCCGCCGGCGGCCCCCAGGCAACCGGTCGTACCGCCGCCGGCGTCGCCCAGGCAAACGGTCGTCCCGCAGTCCGCGGTTGCGCCAGAGCGCTCGGGCATCCGGGCCGCCGAGTCCCCGCCGGCCCACCTGCCGCAGCCGAGCCGCTCAGAGGCCCGCAATGCCGAGGTCCGCGCGGCGCTGAAGCCGCTCGAGCCCGGCGAGCGCCCTCGGGTGATCCTCGTCTGCAGTGCGCTCGCGTCCGCGCTCGGACTCGCCAACCTGATCGCGTGGCTGGCCGGCGACAAGATCGGGGGCAAGCACCCCGCCGCGGCCGGGATCATCGTCTTCTCGGCGGTGATGGCCGCCGCCGCGGTCGGGATGTGGCAGCTGTGGTACGGCGCCGTGCTCGGCTTCATGGCGCTGCTGGCGATCATCGCGGTGATCTTCACGCTGCTGCTGATCGAGGCCTCCAACGTGCTGGGTCTGGTGGTGGCACTGGCGATCATCGGCGTCTCGGGCTACCTGTTCTTCAAACTGGTGCGGGTGCTGAGCCGGATCCAGATGCCACGCTCCCCTGGCGGCGGCCCCTGACGCGCGCCGCCCCGCAAGCCCGGCCACGCTCGTACTGATGGCACCGTCCGGACCCACTAGGCTCACCCTCAAATGCCCGAATCCTCATATGACGCAGTCGTGATCGGCTCCGGCCCAGGCGGTTATGTCGCCGCCATCCGTGCCGCTCAGCTCGGAATGAAGACTGCCGTGATCGAGTCTGACCGGGTCGGTGGCCGCTGCCTGAACTATGCGTGCATCCCGGCCAAGGCGGTGCTGCGGGTGGCCGACGTGCTGTCGGAGATCCGTGACGCCGGCGAGTTCGGGATCAAGGTGTCCGAGCCCGAGATCGACTACGCGGGCATCATCGCGCGGCGTGAGAAGGTGATCTCGACGTTGACCGGCGGGGTCGCGGGCCTGTTCAAGAAGAACAAGATCGATCTGATCGAGGGCAAGGGCTCGCTGCTCGGGGGTGGCCGGGTTTCGGTCAACGGCTCCGACGAGATCACGGCCAAGACGATCGTGCTGGCGACCGGATCGGTGAAGCGGCCGATTCCGGGCGCTCGGTTCGAGGGTCGGGTGATCGGGACCGAGGAGGCGTGGGCGCTGGATCGGTTGCCGGCATCGCTGGCGGTCGTCGGCGCGGGCGCGTCGGGGTCCGAGATCGCGTCGGCGTACGCGCGGCTGGGGTCTGAGGTGCTGCTGTTCGAGGCGCTCGAGCGGGTGCTGCCGACCGAGGATGCCGACATCTCCAAGCTCGCGGAGCGCGGTTTCAAGAAGCAGGGGATCTCCGTGCATACGAACACCCTCGTGGAGGAGATCGAGTCGGGGTCCGACAGCGTGAAGTTCACCTACGGCGGGTCCGGTGAAGGCGAGGTGCAGTGGCTGGTGATCGCCGCCGGCCGCGGCCCCGACATCGAGGGGCTCGGCCTCGAGACGGCCGGGGTCAAGCTCGACGACAACGGGCTGATCGCCGTCGACGGCGCGATGCGGACCAACGTCGAGGGCGTGTACGCGATCGGTGACCTCGTGCCCGGGCCGGCGCTCGCGCACAAGGCGTCGGACGAAGGCGTGATCGCGATCGAGGACGCGGCCGGTCTGGACACGCATCCGATCGAGTACATCGACATCCCGCGGGCGACGTTCTGCACCCCCAACGTCGCCAGCTTCGGGCTGACCGAGGCCCAGGCCCGTGAGCAGGGTTACGACGTCACCGTCGGCAAGGTCCAGTACGGGGCGGTCGGCGCCGGCACCGTGTACGGCGACCGCACGGGCCTGGTCAAGATCGTCGGTGACAAGCGCTACGGCGAACTGCTCGGCGGGCACATCGTCGGCTCCAAGGCGACCGAACTGATCCAGGAGCTCGTCAACGCGCGGTCGCTGGAGGGTGGCTACCCCGAGATCGCCCATCTGGTCCACGGGCATCCGACGATGTCCGAAGCGGTGATGGAAGCGGCGCGCGCAGCCGACGGCTGGCTGATCCACGGCTGAGGGGTGCAATGAGCACCGGGACCGGGCCGGTCTTCTTCTACGACCTCGGCAGCCCCGCCTGCTATCTCGTCGCCGAGCGGATCATGGCGGCGCTGCCGCTCGTCCCGGAGTGGGAGCCGGTGCTCGGCGCACGCCTCGGAGTGACCGAGCCCGCTCCGGAGGCGGGGCAGCTGGAAACGGCAATCGCCGAGCACGGTCTGCAGCCGCTGCGGCTGCCGGTGCGCTGGCCCCCCGACACCGAGCTGGCGATGCTCGTCGCCACCTACGCCAAACGCGGCGGCAAGGCGGTCGCGTATTCGCTGGCGGCGTTTCGGCAGGCGTTCGCGGGCGGTCGGGACCTCGGCGACGAGGGCACCGTGCTGATCGCCGCGGCGGCCTGCGAGATGCATCCGCGAGCCGTGCTCAAGGCGGTGCGGCTGCGCTCCACCCGAGCGGCACTCGATCAGGCCTGCGAACGAGCGGAGGCGGCGGACGTCACCGCGTTGCCGGCGATCGCCACCGCCGCGGGCACCTACTGCGGCGACCGGGCACTGGAGCGGGCAACCCGCGCGCTCGCGGTCCCGACGGCCGGATGAGGGCCAACCGGGTCTTCCAGCTGACCGTGACCCGCGGCGGTCGCGAGCCGGCGTTCCTGAACCGGGGGCGGATGGACCGGATCGAGGTCGCCTCGATCGCGGACTCGGAGCCGATCCTGTATTGGGAGCTCCCCGCCAGGGAGGCAGCGCAGCTGCTCAGACGGCTGCGCGCCGACCTGGCCAGCATGCAGGCCGAGGAGTTCGTGGCGCTCTGGGAGGACGCCGACAGGGAGAGGTAGCGCCACCGAGCAGGTACCTTCCAAATCGATGCCAGACACCGCCGCAACCTCGACCTCGGCGCTCAAGGGCGAGACCCATGTCCACGAGCCCGATCGGATCGCGGGCGCGATCGCACGACGCGCCGCGGAGATCCGCGCGACGGTTCCCGATCTCGAGCTCGGCATCGACGTCGACGCGGAGCCCGCGTTGGCGCTTGCCGGTGCCGAGGGATACAGCCTGACGGCGATCCTCGTGCATGCCGCGGCGACCGCGCTCAGAGAGCTGCCGTGGTCAAACGCCGCCTATCGCGACGGCCGGTTCGAGCGCTACGAGCGGGTCAACGTCGGGGTCGTGGTGACGACCGAGGCCGCTCTGATCGTCCCCGCCGTACTCGACGCCGACGCCAAGTCGATGTCGGAGCTGACCGAGGAGCTCGAGCACCTGGCGGCACGCGCCCGCAGCGGTGAGCTGACCCCACCCGAGCAGGCCGGGACGACGTTCACGCTGTCTGACTTCACGGCGCTCGCGGCCCACCGGATCACGCCGATGATCACGGCGCCGCAGGCCGCCGCGCTGACCGCCGGCGCGATCCGGCGCGAGCCCGTGGTCGCCGCGGACGGCAGGGTCGTCGCCGGCCGGGTGATGACGCTGACGCTTGCCTGCGACCACCGGATCCTGTTCGGAGCGCGGGCGGCGCGGTTGCTTGCGCGGATCGCCGAGCTGGTGCAGGAGCCCAACCGATGAGCGTCTCCGAGCCGAGCGAGGCCGTCGGCGGCGAGATGCTCACGCGGATCGCCGCGCGAGCCCGCCGGATCGCCCGCGAGCGGCTGCGGCGATCATTGGACGGCCAGGCCGCCGCGGCGGCGGCGGGCGCGGAGCCTTCGACCGCACCCGACGGTGAGCTGCTTGACCGGATCGCCGACGAGGAGGCGGCCCGGGCCGGTGGGGCGCTGTTGCGCGTGTCGGTCGTCCACGCGGTCTCGCAGGAGCTGGGGATCGAGATCGGGGATGCGCTGGATCACCCCGCCGTCGCCGGCGCCCAGGAGCTGCTGCGCAACCCCGGACCGGACGACCCGGACTCAGGGCCCCCCGCCGATCGAGGCGCCGCCGCTGCGGCCCGCGAGCCGGCGCTGACACTCGACGCCGTTCACGTGTTCGGGATCGAGACGCTCGAGCCGGGCGATCGCGACATCGCGCTGAGACTCGCGGACGTCGGCATCGATGTCCGCAAGCCGTCGACCGGCAAGACGATCGGCCGGCTGCGATGGGACGAGATCCGGACCGTCGCCCTGCAGCGACCGCGGCGCGGCCTGCCGGGTCGCAGACGGCCGGGGCTGTTCGTCGCCGGAACCGAGCGCGGCGAGGTGACGTTCGAGCTGCCGAGCGTGTCCGACGACACGATCACCGATCATCTCGAGCCGCTGATCGCCCGGCACTGCGCGGGCTACCGGCGCTCGAGCGGCGGCTGACCGGCGCGGGCCGGATGGCCGTTGGCGACCAGGCAGGCGAGCTGGCGCGGCGGCTGGCGCCCCAGATCGGCGACGAGCGCGTGCTCAAGGCGATCGCGGAGACGCCGCGGTCGCTGTTCGTCCCCGAGCCGCTCAAGGACCGCGCATACGACAACTCGGCGCTGCCGATTGCCGGCGGGCAGACGATCTCGCAGCCGCTGGTCGTCGCGCGGATGCTCGAGCTGCTCGCGCTGACCGGCGACGAGCTCGTGCTCGATGTCGGCACCGGCTCCGGGTACCACGCGGCGTTGCTGGCCCGGCTCGCGCGTGAGGTGATCTCGATCGAGATCGTCAGAGAGCTGCACGACGCGGCGGTCGTGACGCTCGCACAGTTGGGGCTGCGAAACGTCACCTGCCTGCTCGCGGACGGCTGGCTCGGGCTGCCCGAGCGCGCGCCCTACGACGCGATCAACGTCGCCGCGGCGTCCGGGCGCGAGCCGCCGCTCCAACTGCTTGCGCAGTTGGGCCCGGATGGGCGGATGGTCGCGCCGATCGGCCGCCGCAACCAGTACCTGACGGTGTACCGCCGGGCACAGGACGGGCGGCTGCGGTCGACGACGCTCGAGCCGGTCAGGTTCGTGCCGCTCGTGCACCCGCGTCCGCGGGCGTAGCCGGCGCACCGGCGTCCCCGAGCCGCGCGCGCATCACCGCGATCGCGTCGGCGCTGGAATCGACCAGCACGAACCGCCGCCCGAGCTCCCGGCAGACGGCTCCGAGCGTGCCCGAGCCGGCGAACGGATCCAGGCACCACCCCTCGGGACGTGACGACGCCGCCACCATCCGCCGCACGACCCCGGCGGGCTTCTGGGTCGGATAGCCGGTCTTCTCGGCGCCGTTGGTCGGGACGATCGTGTGAAACCAGACGTCGGTCGGCCGCTTGCCGCGCGCGGCCTTCTCGGGACCGACCAGCCCCGGCGCCATGTACGGCTCGCGCTCGACCGCTTCGGCGTCGAACAGGTGGGCGCCGGGCGTGCGCACGTAGACGAGGATCGTGTCGTGCTTTGCGGGCCAGCGGCGGCGCGGCTTTGCCCCGTAGTCGTAGGCCCAGATCAGCTCATTGAGGAACGCGTCGCGGCCGAAGCACTCGTCGAGCAGCAGCTTGCAGTAGTGCGCCTCGCGATAGTCGATGTGGAAGTACAGCGTCCCGTGTGCCGCCAGCAGCTCACGCGCCAGCCGCAGCCGGGGCTCCAGAAAGCCCAGGTAGTCCTCGAACTCGTCGTCGTAGCGCAACTCGGACAACAGCCGTGAGCGGTAGCGCCGGCCGCCGAACCCGACCCGCTCGCCTCCCGGATCGACCGCCACCGACAGGGTCCGCCGCCCCTGCGCGCGACCGGTGTTGAACGGCGGATCCATGTAGATCAGGTCGAACGTCCCGGGCGCGAGCGCCTGCAGTACGGCGAGGTTGTCGCCATGCACGACGAGATCCTGGTCGAGCTGGAGCGGCTGTGCCGCGGTCTGCACGCGCATCGGCACTCACGCTACCCGGAGTCGCCTCCGCGAAGCGGGCCAAACCGCCCGTGGCCGCTAGGATTCACGCTGGTGGCTTCGGACCTGTATACGCGCGTGCGCCAATCCGCGTACGCCGGCAAGCTGACGCGATACGCGATCGGATCGGTCGTGGCGCTGATGACCAGCGTGATCGTGTTCGCGGTGATGGACTGGCTCGGGATCCACACCGCGATCGACTCCGCCGCCGCGTTCGTCGCCGGCGCGGTGCCCAACTGGGTGCTGAACCGCAAGTGGGCGTGGAAGATGGAGGACCGCGCCGACTTCATGCGGGAGATCGTCGCGTACATCGTGATCTCGGTGGTGGTCTGGGCCGCCTCGTCGTGGGCGACCGGCATGACCCAGCACTGGGTCGACCACAACGTCGCGAAGGGCACAGGCTTGCGGGTGATCCTCGTCACCGCCTCGTACGTGGCCGTGCAGGCGGTTTTCTTCGTCGTGAAGTTCGTGATCTACGACAAGTGGGTGTTCGCCGGCCGCTCACGCGTGCGCGCGGCCCTGCGGTCACGCCGCCAGGTCTGGACCGCGGCTCGCGCGAACCGGACCCCGTAGCCGAGGTTCCCGCCCTTCTTGGTGGCGGTGGCATGGTCGCCCCGGTCACGCATCGTAGTCGGCACCTCGCCCAGTCGGTAGCCGTGCAGCGCCGCCGAGATCATCAGCTCCGACGCCTGGTACTGGCGCTGCTGGAGCACGACGTCGGCGGTCACCTGTGAGCGCATCGCGCGCAGGCCGCACGCCGGATCGGTGATCCGCTGGCGGACGAGCACCGAGATCAAGGCGCCGAACACGATCACGCCGGCGTGGCGGGTGACGTCAGTCGTCAGCTCGGTGCCCAGCCGCCGTGAGCCCGAGACGAAGTCGGCGCTGCCGTCGAGGATCGGCTGCACGACGCGGCCGATCTCGCCGGGCTCGTACTGACCGTCGGCGTCGATCGTGACGATCACCTGCGCGCCGCGGGCGCGGGCCAGCCAATAGCCGAGCCGGAGCGCCGCCCCCTGGCCGCGGTTGACCGGCACGTCGCAGACGAGCGCCCCCGCACGGGTCGCCTCCTCGGCGGTTCGGTCGATGGCGCCGTCGACCACGACGATCGTCTCGGTCTGCAGGCCCGCCACCTCCACCGGGATCGAGGCGATCACCTCCGCGACGGTCGGCTCCTCGTTGTAGGCGGGGATCACGACCGCCAGCGGCGCGCCGACGCCGGCCGGATGCATCTCCAGGAAGCGGTCGACCGCCGGGCGCTCGACTGGCTCCAGGCGCGCGAACTGCGCCGCCGCGACGGTGGGCTGCCCGTCGACCGCGCTCATCGCGTCGGCGCCTCGATCTCGGCCGCCGACCACTCCTGCCAGACGCCGACCAGACCGTCGGCGAGCTTCGGGTACCGCGGCGACCAGCCCGCGGCGTGCGCGCGGCTGGGATCGACGATCACGGCCGGCATCTCGCCCGGCTTGGCGGGGCCGTGGCGGACCGGCACCTCGGCACCGGAGACCGCACGCACGGCGGCGATCACCTCGTGGACCGAGAGCGATTCGCCCGAGCCGATCACCATCGGCCCCGACCACCGCTCCGAGCTCAGCCCCAGCTTCATCGCCGCGACCACGTCGGCGACATGCACGTAGTCGCGGACCTGGTTGCCGTCGCCGTAGATCTCAAACGTCGTGCCGAGCCGGATCCCCCGCATCAGCCGCGCGACGATGCTGTCCTTGGCCTGCATTCCGGGGCCGTACACGTTGGTCAGGCGGATACAGGCGCAGCGCAGCCCGTAGGAGGCGGTGTACGCCGACATCAGCATCTCTCCGGCAGCCTTGGTCGAGCCGTACGGGGTCAGCGGGTTGAGCACCGCCGCCTCGGAGATCTTCGGCGCGGTCATCGGGCCGGTGACGGCGTTGGTCGAGGCGAACGCCAGCGAGCCGACGCCCGCATCACGGCCGGCGGCCAGCACCGCGTTGGTGCCGACGACGTTGGTGGCGAACGTCCGCTCGGGCTCCTGGAGCGAGCGCAGCACCGACGTGACCGCCGCCAGATGGACGACCGAATCGAAGCCGCCGTCGAAGGCGCGGGCCAGGACCTCGGGTTGGGTGATGTCCCCGATCACGGCGTCGACCGCCGGATCCGGGTGCGGATTGAGGTCGACGACGCGGACCGCGGCGCCCGCCCCGGCCAGCTCTGCGACAACGTGACGCCCGACGAAACCCGAGCCGCCCGTCACCAGCACACGTCTACCGTTGAGATCCTGATCAGTCATCTCGTGAGTGCGCGAGGGTAGCCGACCGCACGGCACGAGCGCCCCGTCGGACACCACGATACGGACATGCCACCGGCCCGATACCCACGCGCCCGCGCCCGGGCCCGCGCCCGCCGACGGCTGCGACTGGCGCTCGCCGGCGTCGCGCTCGCCGTGATCGTCGCGATCGTGCTGGTGGTCGCGCTCGGCGGCTCGGGCCTCTCCGGCGCGCCCCCGGCCGCAAACGCGCCCGAGACCGGCTCGGGCGGGCTGTTTCACTACGACCCGGCCGCGTCGTCTGAGTACATCGCGCGGGCGACCGCGGGCAACGGCCAGGTGCTGTTCTCAAAGAGCCCGGGGGGCGCGATCGCGACCGCCAGACGGGTTGCGGCGTTCCGGCCGATGATCGACCGCGCGGTCGCCGGCACGAACATCCCGGCGACGGCCCTGGAGGGGCTCGTGTTCGTCGAGAGCGCGGGGCTGCCGGACGCGGCGGTCGCCGACGATCCGGCCAACGCCGCCGGCCTGACGCAGATCCTGCCGTCGACCGCGACGTCGCTGCTGCACATGCACGTCGACGTGGCTGCCAGCCGGCAGCTGCTGGCCGAGATCGCCCAGACCCACGACGCCGCCAAGCTGCGGTCGCTGCAACGCCGGCTAGAGGCCGCCGACGAGCGATTTGACCCCGCCGCGGCGCTGAGTGGGGCGGTGCGCCTGCTGCAGGAGTCCGAGGGAATGTTCGGCGGGCGCCTCGACCTCGCCGTGACCGCTTACCACATGGGGATCGGCAACATGCAGCAGGTCCTGTCGGACTACGACGCCGGCAAGCCGGTGCCCTATGTGCAGCTGTACTTCGACACCGCCCCTGATCACGACGGATCGGCCTACAAGCTGCTGTCGTCGCTCGGCGACGATTCCTCGCTGTACTGGTGGCGCGTGCTCGGGGCCGAGCAGATCATGCACCTGTACCGGACCGACCGCGCGGCGCTGACCCGGCTGCAATCACTGGAGACGGCCGACGCCGCCGGCGGCTCGGTCCTGCATCCGCCGGGGCGCGCGCCGCGCTACGCGAGTCCGAGCGCGCTGCAGGCCGCCTTCAAGAGCCGCAGGCTCGTACGGCTGCCTCGCAACGCGGCCGCGCTGGGGCTCGCCTACGACCCATCGATCGGATCGCAGGCCGGGCACGTCGGCGCCCCGCGCTCACTGTACGAGGGCCTGAACCCGGTCGCGATCAAGCTGCTGATCCGGATGGCCGCGGCCGTGCGGACACTATCCGGCGGTCAGACGCCGCTGCAGGTCGCCGCAGCCGCCACCGACGGCAAGTACCTGTCGGCGCAGGGCGTATATGACCCGATGGCGCAGACCGGCTTCTCATTTCAGATCGCTCGCCGCTACCGCTCGGGCGCGCAGGCGGAGGCATTCCAGGCCGTGCTCGACCGGCTGCAGTCGCTGAACCTGATCGCGTGGGCGCCGATCGGGTCTGTGATCGAGATCACCGCGGCGTCGGACGCGGGCTCCTGGCGAGGCTGAGCCGGCGCTACCGCGGCTCACCCGGGCCGCTCGGAGGCGCGACCGGCGGCGGGGTCGGCGGCGGCGTCGGGTCGACGTGGCCGCGCTCGACGGCGCCGTTGCCCGGCGCCGGCGGCCCGAGCTCGTTGGCGCGCCGGTCCTCGCCCTGCTCGTCGTCGACGTAGTTCAGGTTGCGCTTGACCGTGTCGAAGATGTTCAGCCCCTGCGCGACCAGGCCGGCGGCGATCTCGCCGAGCCCGTCGGCGCCGTTGAGCACCGTCAAGTCCGCCCTGGCGAGCCCGTTGGCCGCCTCACGGACGATCTGCGGCAGCTGCTCGATCAGCATCTTGTCGAGCGCCACGCGGTTGTGCGACGCCGCGGCCTCGGCCTGGATCGTGGTCCGCTCTGCGTCGGCCTTGGCGAGCACTCGGACCCGCTCGGCGTCGGCCTCGGCCGGCCTGACGACCTCGGAGACGAGCTGCTGCTGGCGCAGCGCCGACTGCTTCTCAGCGAGCTCGGTCTGGGTCTTGATGACCTCCTGCTGGGCCTCGGCCTGAGCCAGCGGGCCGGCCTGATCGGCCTCCGCCTGGGCTTTGTCGATCTGCGCCTTGTACTGCGCCCGGACGACCGCCGTCTGGCGCTCGTACTCGGCCTGCTGGCGCGCGGACTCCTGCTGTGCCTCGGCGGACGCCTGGTCGGCCTGCGCCTGCGCGATCTTCGCCTGGCGCTGGATCGCGGCGTTGTGGGGCGCCGCCATCGCCGTGATGTAGCCCGCGCCGAGGTCATCGATCGACTGGATCTGCAGCGAGTCGACCACCAGCCCGATCTTGGCCATCTCGGCCTTGGAGCCATCGAGCACCTCGGTGGCCAACTTCTGGCGCTCGGTGACGATCTCCTCGACCGTCATCGAGCCGACGATCGAGCGCAGGTGCCCGGCGAAGATCCGGCCGGTGAGCGTCGACATCTGGTCCTGATCGGAGAGGAATCGCTGGCCGGCATTGACGATCGACTCCTGGTCGTTGCCGACCTTGAACGCAATCACGGCCGTGACGTTGAGCGCGATCCCCTGCCCGGTCACGCACTGCTCGGCGACCTCGGCCTCGTTCATCGCAAGCGTCAGAAAGCTGGCTTTGCGGAAGAACGGCGTCACGAATGCGCCATGACCCGTGACCACCTTGAACGGGCTGCCGTCCTTTGCTCCCCGCGCGCCTGCTATCAGCATCGCCTCATCGGGGGCCGGCACGCGATAAAAAAAGATGTTGCTTTCCTCCCTTGCGCCCTACGGTTCGGAATCGAATTGCATCACATCGACCGTGCGTTCGCCGCGGGAGTTGAACACGATCACCTGAGTATCACGGGCGAGCGGCTCCTCGGACCATGCCAGATATGCCTCGGTCCCGCCGCGCACGCTGATCAGCGCCTCGCCGGGGCCGTCGACGCCCCGGGTGGCGGTGATCACCCTGCCCACGCACCCCACGACTGGGTCCTCAGTCAACACAAGCACGATTGTGTCACCGCAGCGCGATCGGTCTGCGGACGGCCAGCGACGGCGCTGGGAGCGGGGATCAGACGGGCTGGGCCTCTTGCGCGAGGTCGTCCGCCGGCTGCGCTGTCGAGGGGCCGGTATCGATGGACGCGCCAGGGTCGGAGTCGCTCGTGCGCTGCTCGTAGGCGGCGCGCTCGACGCGGTCGGGGTCGACGAGCACGCGGTCGCCCTTCAGCGCCCGCGTGATGGCGTCGGCGACCGAGCGCGGCACGACGCTGCCCGAGCGGATCAGCCCCGCGACCAAGCGCGGCACCCAGACGTCGACGCGGCCGGTCTGCAGCGCCTCGACGATCGCCGCCGCGACCTCCTCGGGCTCGACCTTCCGGATGCCCCGGGAGCGATGCAGGCCCGCGCCGAGCTCGGTGTTGACGACAACCGGCATCACGATCGTGATGTCGATCCCGGTGCCGCGCAATTCACCCCTGATCGCGTCCGAAAGGCCGACGACCGCATGCTTTGAGGCGCTGTAGGTCGCACCGCCGGGAAACCCGACTTTGCCCGCGACCGAAGCGACGTTGACCAGATGGCCGCGGTTGCGGGGCAGAAAGCGCTCCAAGGCGAGCTTTGACCCGTTGATCACGCCGTGCAGGTTGATGTCGATGATCCGATGCGCGGTGACGTCGGTCTCTGACACGAACGGACCGATCGGCATGATGCCGGCGTTGTTGATCAGCACGTCGAGCGGCCCGAGCCGGCTCTCGACCTCGGTCAGGAACGCGTCGAAGCTGCCGCGGTCGGTCACGTCGAGCTCCAGCCCGAGCGTGCCGGAGCCGAGCTCCTGCGCGGCCTGCCGCGCCAGCGGGGCGTCGATGTCCCCGATCGCGACGCGCGCGCCCTCGGCGATCAGAGCCCGCGCCGTGGCATGGCCGATTCCCCTGGCTCCGCCGGTGATCGCGACGACCCGGCCGGCGATTGAGCGCGGTGCCTTTCTGGCCATATCCGTGGTTCTCCTCGTGTCGGTCTTGGTGGCTGGTACTTGACTGTACCGGCGGCCTGTCGCCGATCCCGGCCCGGGATCCAGGCGGTCACGGCCAGGTCGGCCGGGCTAGGCTGGGCGAGATGGACTACCGCCAGCTGGGCTCGAGTGGATTGCGCGTGTCGGCGCTGACGCTTGGGACGATGACGTTCGGCGGGCAGGGCAACTTCGCGAAGGTCGGGTCGACCGACGTGGCGACCGCCCGCCGCCAGGTCGACATGTGCGTCGACGCCGGGATCAACCTGATCGACACCGCCGACGTGTACTCGCGCGGCGCGTCGGAGGAGATCGTCGGCGAGGTGCTCGATGGTCGCCGTGACGAGCTGCTGCTCGCGACCAAGGTGCGGATGCGGATGGGCGACGGGCCGAACATGGTCGGGCTGTCTCGCCACCACGTGATCGAGGGCTGCGAGGCAAGCCTCCGGCGGCTGCGGACCGATCACATCGACCTCTACCAGGTGCACGAGTGGGACGGCTCGGTCCCACTGGAGGAGACGCTGTCAGCGCTCGACCAGCTCGTCTCCGACGGCAAGGTCCGGTACGTCGGCGTCTCCAACTTCGCGGGCTGGCAACTGATGAAGGCGCTCGGCGTCTCCGAGCGGCACGGCCTCGCGCGGTTCGTCTCCCAGCAGATCTACTACTCGCTGCAGGAGCGCTCGGCTGAGTACGAGCTGATCCCCGCCGCCGCCGACCAGGGCCTCGGCACGCTCGTCTGGAGCCCGCTCGCCGGCGGGCTGCTGTCGGGCAAGTACCGCCGTGGCGAGGACGCCCCCGAGGGGTCGCGCCGCTTCGCCGGCTGGAGCGAGCCGCCCATCTACGACGAGCACAAGCTCTACGACACGATCGAGGCGCTCGTCGGGGTCGGCGAGACGCACGACGTGTCCGCCGCCCAGGTCGCGCTGGCCTGGCTGCTGACGCGGCCGACGATCAGCTCCGTGATCGTCGGGGCGAGGACCGACAAGCAGCTCGCCGACAACCTGCAGGCGGCCTCGCTGACGTTGTCCGACGCCGAGCTGGACCGGCTGGAGCGGGTCTCACGCCCGCCGCTGCTGTATCCGTACTGGCATCAGATGGCGACCTCCGCGGACCGGTTGAGCCCAGCCGATCTCTCACTGATCGGGCCGCATCTGCAGGACTGACCGCGGTGGACGTCAGCGTCTGTGACCTGCTGACCGCGTACCCGTCGAGGTGCTGCCGGGCCGATGGTCGAGATCGGGTGCGAACCATGGCAGATCACTGCGGAGGACTCGCAGCAATTCGCCCGAGAATGATCGGAGACCCAGGCCCGGCGCTTGAGCTCAGCGCGCCACCGGCGCTCCGGCCGCCGACACGGCGTCGCGGCCGGTCGGGCGACCGACGGACAGCTCGACCGCAATCTGCGCGTAGCCGGTTGGCGGCTTTTCAGCTTCTGGGAGCTGAAAAGCGGCCATATCTGTGCTGACGTGCGAGGAAGGGCGGTCAAACCCGTTCGCGGCCGCCGCCCTGTCGCGGCCGGATCGCAGCGACCCCCGGGCGCGCCGGCATAGCGGCGAGACGCGGGCTCAGCGCGTCAGCGGCGGCCCGGGCGGCGAGACCACGTCGCGACCGGTCGGGCGCATCGACGCGTCGAGCTCCAGCTGCCAGTAGTAGCGCGTGAACGTGATCCCTGGCGTGAACTCCCCGACGTGCGGCTCGATCCGCTCGCCGCGCGCGATCCGAACGATCAGCTCCGGATACGTGCGGCCGGCCAGCGCCGCGTACAGGTGGGCCGGGCAGGCGCCGCCGAAGCGAGTGTTGACGTCGGTGATCCCGAGGCCGAGCTCCTCGTCACGGAACGCCTGCACCGTGCAGGGACCGCGGCAGCCGAGCGCCTCGACCGTGCGGCGACCCAGCTCGATCAGCTCCTCGTCGGCGATCACGGTGCCCTTGATCGACTCTCCCCCGCGTGACTCGAGCATCGTCCGTGGGATCACGTTGAGGCAGCGGCCCTCGAGATCCGACAGGCAGTCCATCGAGAACTCCGGCCCGCGCATCGCCCGCTGGATCATCGCCGGCTCGCGGATGTAGTCGGCCAGGAACAGCGCCTCGCGCTCGTCCTCGGCGCGGAAGATCGAGCGCGCGCCCGAGCCCCAGCGGGGCTTGATCATCACCGGGTAGCCGTCGACCGGCTCGCCCGGCAGCACCGTCGGCGGCGACGGCAGCCCCAGGCGCTCCAGCAGCAGATGGGTCTCGTACTTGTCGAACGTCGCACGGGCGATCTCGCCGTCCGGGACGAACGCCGGCAACACGCCCTCGCCGCGCGCGATGCCGAGGATCTCGAGGTCGAGATCGGTCAGCGGCACGACCGCCCCGACGCCGAACTCGTGGCAGAGCTCCTGCAGCGCCGGGACGTACCCCGGATCGTCGAATCGCGGCACCGAGCGACGCACGTCGGCCGCGTACTGGGCGGGCGCCAGCGGATTGGGGTCCGCCGCGATCGTCAGCGCGTGCTGCGAGAAGGCCGATACGAGCGCGTAGCGCTTGCCGACGCCGGTCAGCAGCACCGCCACGTCACGGCGGGGATCCGAGCGCGGGCTCACGATTCGCCCTGCCCACCCGGCGATTTCCAGCCGCCGGTCGACCCCTTGTAGATGCCCGTGCCGTTCAGCACCTGTCCCAACGTCTGGCGCAGGATCCGCAGATCGAGCGCCATCGACCGGTGCTCGACGTACCACAGATCCAGCTCGATCCGCTCGGGCCATGGCAGCGCGGTCCGCCCGTTGACCTGGGCCCAGCCGGTGATCCCGGGCTTGACCGACAGCCGTCCACGCTGGTGCTCGGTGTAGCTGTCGACCTGGTGCTGGAGCGTCGGCCGCGGCCCGACGATCGACATCTCGCCACGGACCACGTTCCACAGGTTCGGCAGCTCGTCGAGCGAGTAGCGGCGCAGCAGCGCCCCGACCCGCGTGATCCGCGCGTCGCCGGCGGTGACCGCCAGTCCGGCACCCTGATGCTCGGCGCCGGAGACCATCGTCCGCAGCTTGTAGATCGCAAACGGGCGGCCGTCCCGGCCGACGCGGGTCTGGGTGTAGATCGGATGGCCCCGTGACTCAAGCGCGATCAGAGCCGCCAGCGCCGCCACGAGCGGCGCGGTGACGACCGTGAGGACCGTGCCCACGACGAGATCGAACGCCCGCTTGATCATCTGGTGCCGGGCGCCGCTTCCCAGCCGGCGCCGGTTCCATGGGCCAGCCAGTCCAGCAGGCCGGCGGCCAGCGACGCGGTCGTGAGCACGTAGTAGCGGGCGACGAGCAGCGGCTTGAGCCGCAGCGCCGGGGCGAGCAGCGCCGCCGCGACGAGTCCCAGCTGCGCGGCCAGCGCGAGCCGGTACACGCGACCGGCGCGCAACAACGAGACGCTCGCGGCCAGCGACGCGATGTGCAGGAACGGCGAGCCGTAGCGCAGCACGCGATGCGAGACGATCATCAGCGCGTACACCGGGTCATAGCCGCGGGGCGACAGCATCCCGCCCCTCAGCATGATCGGCCAGCCGTGGCTCATCATCCGCCGCTTGCGAGCGAACTCGCCCTCGATCGTCGGGACCATCTTCTCCGACGCGTGCGCGTCGGGCGCGTACACCGCTCGCCAACCGCGTTTGACCATGTTGAACGGGAACGACAGGTCGTGGCCCATGATCGCCTCGACGACGACGTAGGAGCCGCGGCGGGTGGCGTAGATCGCGCCGTTGCCGCCGGTCACCGAGCGCACGCGTGACTCGAGCGATCGCAGCGCCATCTCATATCGCCAGTAGAGCCCCTCCTGGTTGTCCCCGCCGTCGTTGACGAACCGCACGTCGCCGCAGACGTAGCCGACGCCGGGGTCGGAAAACGGTGCCACCAACCGGGTCAGCGCGTCCGGGTCCCAGTTGACGTTGGCATCGGAGAACGCCACGATCTCGGCCTGCGAGCGCGCGACCGCCGCGTCCTGGGCGCGTACCTTGCCGCCGCGCGGCAACTCCAGCACGAGATCCGCGCCGGCCGCCCGGGCCTGGCCGGCGGTCTCGTCCGGCGAGCCGTCGCAGGCGACGATCACCTGCACGCGATCGACCGGGTAGTCCAGCGCGCGGAGGTTCGCGACCCGGTCGGCGATCACACCCTGCTCCGCGTAGGCGGCGACGATCACCGAGACCGTGGGCGAGTCGGGTTCGGCGTGGGGCGCGGGCGGGTGTGCGGTCGGTGCGGCGCCGCCGCGCCGCGCGAGCACGGTCAGCACCCCCGCGTAACCGACGTGGGTGTAGACGAGGAGGCCCGCGGAGGCCCAGAATGCGATCTTGGCGGCGCGCACGGCGACGAGATTGTGCCGCAGCGCGCGCCCGCGCGCCCGTCCGCGGTCAACCCAACGGCAGCCGTGAGCAGTACGCGGCGGCGGCCTGGCGCTGGGTCAGCTTGCCATTTGCGACCAACTGCGCGAGCACGTGCTGCTGGCGCTGCTTGGCGAGCATGTGGTCGGTCAACGGTTCACACGCGGTCGGTGCCTGCAGCAGCCCGGCGAGCATCGACGCGTCGGCCCAGGTCAGCCGCGACGGCGGCGTGTCGAAGTGGCCCGCGGACGCCCCAGAACCCATTGCCGTAGTCGTTGACGTTGAGGTACATGCCAGCACCTGCCGGTGCGACCAGTGCATGCCGAGCCTGATGCCGAGCCCGATCTGGCACAGGGTGCCCCCGACACCGCTGCCGTGGCCGTACAGCTGCTTGGCGAGCTGCTGGTCGATCGTCGCGCCGCGGGGTTCGAGCCGCCGCTGAGCACATCGACGCCGGCGCGCGCCCGGCGCCGGTGGCGACGTTGAACACGACGTTGTCGTCGAAGTGCTCGTCCTCGGTGGCGATCGCCGCCGCGGCGAGCTTGGCGGGCACCGGCATCGCCGATCCCTCGTGGTGGGACGCCATGATCTGGCGGGCGCGGGTCTGGGCGTCGCCGACGGACGGCAGGGTGAGGACGTAGACGGCGCCAGCGAGCGGGGCGACGAGCGCCAGCGCGACCGCGGCGAGCGCGAGCCGACGCAGGCCCCGCAACATCCGCCTGGGCCGGGAACGGCGCGCGACGATCGGCTCGGCGATCGACATCGCCGAGCCCTTGTCGGGCGCGGACCTACGCGCCAGCTTGAGTCTTCATCGCGAGCTCAGCGACCGCCAGTGCGACCCCGGACCGAGGCGATCCCGATCTCGTCCGCGGCGAGCGACAACCCAGCCTGGCTCACGCTCACCGTGTAGTGGCCGTCCTTGCTGACGGGCAACGTGATCGCGTGCGGGCGGCTGGTGAGCCTGGCCAGCCGTACCGTTCGCGTGACCCGACCGTTGTACGTCACGGTGACGACCGCGTCGACGACGACCCCACCGCGCGCGCTGAAGGTGAACCGCCGGCCGCCGCGGACGGGCCCGCCGTATCCGATCCGGACCTTCGCCACCTTCAACGGGGCCAGCGAGTTGCCGACCGGCACCGACGCACACCCGTTGGGGACCGCCTGGCCCTGCAATCGGCTCTGCAGGAACGGCACCGCCGCCAGTAGGAACGGCGGCGCGGCCTCCGTGTGGTCGTCACCGGCGTACTCGTGGAACGTGACGTTGACTCCCCGTTTGCAGTACTCGTGGGCGAGCGCCGCGACGTCGTTGGCGACCATCACCCCGTCGCCGGTGCCATCGGCGTTGCCGACGCCCATCAGCAGTGGCTCGTTCGGTGTGCCGGAGCGACCCATGATCAGGTCATTGGTCACGGTCGCGAACACCGGGACCTTGTCGGACTGCGCGAACGCCGGCTTGAACAGCTGCCTGAACTTCAGACCCGGATACTTGCCCAGGTACTGGCCGAGGCACTGGTGGCTGACGGCGCGCATCACGGTGCGACCGTAGGCGGACTCCAGCGGCCCGAGCTTCAATCCGAACGCGCGGCTGAGGCCGTCGAAGATGCCGGGGATCGTCGAGGACCAGACGGGGCTGCCGTCGATGTAGGCGAGGTTGTGTGCGAAGTCGACTGGAATCCCGCCTTCGGCGACACCAACGATCCGGACCTTCGGCGCGTAGGAGGGCGCGAGTTCAGAGGCGAACTCGCTGGCGATCGAGCCGCCGGAGTAGCCGATCATCGCGACCGGTGTCGACGCCGGCGCATGCAGCGCCTGCTCGGCGGCGCGGATCCCGTCGAGCGTCCCGTAGCCGGATTGCTGACCCGCCCCGAACGCGAGGTTCTCGCCCTCGTAGTCCGACACGACGACCGTGTCGCCGTTGGCGACGAACTGCGCCATGATCACGGTCTCGGCGCTGTCGGACGAGTCGTTGCCGCCGGCCAGCGTGTACGACGGGTCGCACTGCGCCCCGAGCGCGTCGTACGCGGTCTGGTAGGCCACGAGCTTCAGCGCGCCGGACGACTGCGGTGGCGCGATGACCGTCGTCACGGTCACCGCCGGCTTGCCCAGCTGCGTCGTCGTTCGATACAGCAACTGCGTGGCGGTGGTGGCGCCTCCGACGGCCGGGTTGAGCGTCACCGTCCGCCGGCGCAGCACCGTGCCCGGCGCGACCTTCTGCAGCGAGCCGGACCACTTGTAGAACGGATCGGCGGTCGGCGGCTTCGCCGGAGCGCCCGTCGCCGCCAGCGCGACGGCGGCGGACGCGAGCACGGCTACCACCAGCATCCCGACCGCGGCCAGGCGAATCCGCATCAAACGTCCCTCCTCCTCGGTGAGTGAGTGGAATGTACCGGTGCTCAGTTAGTTGTGCACGCAACTACCTGCTAGTCTCAGAGCCATGGAACTTGGACTTGCGACCTTCGCCGACCTCTCCTCCGGCATCTCGCCGCAACAGCGGATGCGGGACCTGATCGAGGAGGGCGTGCTCGCCGAGCAGCTCGGACTCGACGTGTTCGCGATCGGCGAGCACCACCGCCCGGACTTCCTGATCTCGTCCCCGCCGGTGGCGCTGGCGGCGATCGCGGCCCAGACCGAGCGGATCCGGCTCTCCAGCGCGGTGACGGTGCTCAGCTCCGATGATCCCGTCCGCGTCTTCCAGCAGTTTGCGGAGCTCGACCTGATCTCGGGCGGGCGGGCCGAGATCATGGCCGGCCGCGGCTCGTTCGTCGAGTCGTTCCCGCTGTTCGGCTACGACCTCGACGACTATGACGATCTCTACGCCGAGAAGCTCGAGTTGCTGCTCGCGATTCGCTCCTCCGAGCACGTCACCTGGTCTGGGCGCCTGCGCGCGCCGCTGCACGACGCCGGGGTCTATCCCCGCCCGATCCAGGACCCGCTGCCCGTGTGGGTCGCGGTCGGGGGCTCGCCGCAGTCGGTCGTGCGTGCAGGAGCGCTCGGACTGCCGCTGACGGTCGCGATCATCGGTGGCCAACCGGAGCGGTTCGCACCGCTGATCGCGCTCTACCGCGAGGCGGCCGACCGGGCCGGACACGACATCGCGGCCCTGCCGCTGGCGATCAACACCCACGCGTTCGTCGCCGAGACCCAGGCACAGGCCGACTCGGCGTTCGCCGCCTCGTATCTGTCGATGATGAATCGGATCGGGCGGGAGCGCGGATGGCCGCCGTCCGGGCGTCCGGAGTACGAGGCGTTGCGCTCGCCGCGCGGCGCGCTGGCGGTGGGCTCGCCCGAGCAGGTCGCCGAGAAGATCCTGTTCGAGCACGAGCTGTTCGGGATGGGCCGCTACGTAGGCCAGATGTCGGTCGGCGCGGTCAAGCACGCCGACGTGCTGCGCTCGATGGAGCTGTTCGGCACCGAGGTCGCGCCGGTCGTCCGGGCCGAGGTTGCCCGGCGCGGGACCACCGATGCGCCGGTCAGCGACGACGCCGCGGCCGTCACCGCCTGACGATCTACAGCAGCGACCGGTACACCGCGAGCGTCTGCCGCGCGGCCGACTCCCACGAGTACGGGCCGCGGGCCGCGGCCGTCGCCGCCTCGCCGAGCTGGGTTCGCGCCGAGGGATCGTCGATCAGCGACTGCAGCGCATCGCGCAGCGCATCGGCGTCGCCGGCGGGCACGAGTCGTCCGGCACCGGTCGCCGCGACCTCCGGGAAGCCGCCGATGTCGGTCAGCACGACGGGCTTGCCGAACGCCAGCGCGGTCGCCAAGACGCCCGATTGGTCGAAGCGCTCGGTCCGCTCGTACGGGAGCACGATCACGTCGGCGCGGCGGAAGTAGGCCTGGACCTCGTGCTCGGGCACGTACCGGTCCACGAAACGAACGCTGTCCGTCGCGGCCGAGCGCAGCGGCCCCATCTCGATCATCGGCCGGCCGACCACCCACAGCTCGGCGCCGGTGACCCCGCGCCACGCGTCCAGCAGCGTGCTGACCCCCTTGTAGGGGCGCACCAGCCCGAAGAACAGGACGACCGGCTCGGTCACGCTCTGCAGCGCGCCCGGCAGCGGCGACCGCGGGCCGGCGGCGACGTGCTCGAAGGCGCCGTGGTGGATCACGTGCACCTTGTCCTCGGGCAGATTCAGCCTCGAGACCAGCTGCCCGCGGCCGTACTGCGAGTGGACGACGACCGCGCTCATCCGCCGCAGTAGCCGCAGTTGGGCCAGCGCCTGCCCCGGCTTGGGCCGACGCGGCAGCAGGTCGTGCGCGGTCAGCACCAACGGCCGGTCGGGGAGCAGGCCGGCGTCCAGCCAGGGCATCGCCAGCCACTGGAAGTGCACGATGTCGGCGGTGTCGGCCGCCAGCTTTTGCAACGCGCGCATGTCGCCGACGTGCGAGGCGAGCTTCGACAACCGCCGTGCGCGTGATCCGGCCGCTCCCCGGGCGCGGCGGTAGAACAGCTCGCGGACGTTGTAGCCGTCGGGCGCGGGCACGTCGCCGTACGCGAACCGGCTGGTGACCAGCTGCACCGACGCACCCGCGCGCGCGAGTGCCGCGCACACCGCGTGGTCGTAGGCCGGCGTGTAGGCGGACGGGTCGATGACGGCCGCGCGGATCGCGGCTTTGGCCGCCGTCATCTAAGACGGCTCCCGGCCGGCCAGCCGTCCGAGCCGCCGCCCCGCTGCCTGCACGAGCGGATCCGTCGACGATGGGCTCAGCGTGACGCCCGGCTCGGCCAACAGCCGGCACGCGGCAGGCGCGAGCGCCGGCGGCGACGGGGCGTCGCGGTCGCGAGCCGCCGCGGTGAGCGTGCGGCCGGGACGTCGAGTCACGAGCGTCGCCAACGCGCGCGCCCGGTCAAGCGGGCCGTCGTCCTCGCGGTAGATGATCGTGACACCGGGCGGTGGCTGGGCGGCCCGATCGGCCCGGCTGCCGGCCTCGATCCGCACCGCGCCCGCGTACAGCGGACCCGAGTACGCATCACTGGCTGCACCGGTCTCGGCGTCGGGGAACCGGTCGGCGACGAGGACGCGCCGCGCTCCCGGTTCCCCGGACCGCTCAGCGGGCGGCCGGTTCGGGAGCGCGAACCCGATCAGCTCGTCGACGCCGAGAACGGCGTCCAACGCGGCGAATCGGACCCGGTCCGTGGCTGCTACGGGCATTGATTGGGAGATTGCTTTCACCTGCCGATCGTTATCTCCCAGGCGCTCTTCGGGGGTACGAGGCGGCTCCTCGGGAGGACGGGGCGGCTCCTCGGGAGGACGGGGCGGCTCCTCGGGAGGACGGGGCGGCGCGGCGGCGGCATCCGACGCCCCCCTCGCGGCTCGACCGAGCGCCCGACGAGCGGCGCGCAGCAGCGCCGGCTGCGGTTCGAAGCCGTCGTATCTGCGTCCCAGCCAGGCCCGACCGGCCGCGTAGCCTCGCCACTGTCGCCGCAACGCCCGCAGCGAATCGCGGTACTGGTGCTGGACGGCCGCGGACGGGCGACCGTCGAGCGTCCAGCCGGCGCGCTGCAGCCGCCAGCTGAAGTCGGTGTCCTCCGCCGCGCGCAGGCCCTCGAAGAAGCCGCCGACCGCGTCGAAGGCGGCGCGGCGGACAAGCAGGTTGGCGGCCGCAGCCCGCGGCATGAACGGGTGCGCGAGGTGCGCCCCGGCGTCGAGGAAGTTCTTGTGCGCGCCGTAGCGGGCCACGATCCCGGCCGACGGCCCGAGCGGCGCCGCCGCGACCCCGCCGGCGACCGCGCCGATGTCGTCGGCGATCGGCTCGGCGAAGTAGCTGTCCAGCAGATCCGCCGGCGCCAGCGTGTCGGCGTCGAGGAACAGGAACCACTCGGAGCGCCTGTCGGCGGCCGCGGCACCGGCGTTCCGGGCGTGCGCCGGTGAGCGCTCCCCCCTGGCCCCGGCGATCGCAACGGAGACCCCGGTGGACGCCCGCACCTCGAGGCCGCCACCCCCGGTGCTCGCGAGCACGCCGGCGTTGTCGGCGAGCAGCAGCTCGTCGCCATCGAGCACGTGTAGGCGCCCCAGCGCCTCGACCGCCGCCCACGCCTCGTCCCGTGAGCCGGAGAACGGCATCACGACGCTCACGGAAGGGCGGCCTGGCCGGCCGTTGCGGGCGGTGCTCATCGGTGCAACACGGTACGCGCGGTGCCCCGTGCGCCGTAGTTTGGCGTTCGCGTCACCACAGACGTGACCAGATCGCCACTCCTGGGCGCGCGTCGCCCTTCCGCCGGCCCCCACCCGCGCCGCCCGCCAGGCGCGCCGCCCTTCCGCCCCCGCTCACGCGCCGTCCTTCCGCCCCCGCTCACGCGCCGTCCTTCCGCCCCCGCTCACGCGTCGCCCTCCCGACGGCCCGTCACGCGCCGGGCT